>Ga0070664_100000890_pt1 | contig 23214 bp, 18 predicted proteins | sample KBSC73metaG_FD_65863 | JGI IMG/M metagenome (GOLD analysis project Ga0070664, IMG submission 65863) | Corn rhizosphere microbial communities from Kellogg Biological Station, Michigan, USA - KBS C7-3 metaG | ecosystem: Host-associated > Plants > Roots > Rhizosphere > Soil ... | reverse complement strand
TCGTCAACAATGCGTGCCAGACGGTGAGGCGTCCTCCGGACTTCTATCAGCACATGATGGAAGCCGAGACGGCATCCGCACACGAACTCCCATCGAAGGTTCAAAAACTTCTGGGGTCGTATCAGGGGCTGCGTGGATACAACATTCTTCCAGTGAGCCCAGCCGAGCTCTCGCAGGTGCCGCTGCTGCCGGAGGAACTCGCGGCGCAGAACGCGCTGTTCCCACAGGGCCGTCTCGATCAGGATCTGCAACAGGTGGATTTGCGGGAGCGCAATTCCTGGAGGCTGCTGATGTCGGAAGTGTCGTCGGTCGAACTTCTCGAAGTGCAACTCGTGAATGCCGTCGCACCATTCATTATCAATGCCAGGCTGAAGCCGCTGATGTTGCGGACGCCGGAACGCGACAAACACATCGTGAATGTGTCGGCGGTCGAAGGCCAGTTCTATCGCCGGTTCAAGACAACTCGGCATCCACACACGAATATGGCAAAGGCCGCTCTCAATATGATGACGCGCACATCGGCAACGGACTATCACGCCGACGGTATCCACATGAATGCCGTCGACACCGGCTGGGTGACCGACGAGGATCCCGGAACGATTGCTTCACGCAAAATCACCGAGCATCGATTTCATCCGCCTCTCGATATCGTCGATGGCGCAGCGCGTATCGTCGATCCCATCATTTCCGGATTCAATACCGGCCAGCATGTGTGGGGACAGTTTCTTAGGAATTACCGGCCGACGGACTGGTGAATTGCGCGAGTTGGAGAATTGGGGTGAGATCAAACTGCCCTCCTGAGTCAGGAGGGCAGCACGACCGGAGGTCGTGCGAGGGGTGGTTCCCATCACGAAACATTTCGGCTATGGAACCACCCCTGCGCGCTTCGCGCGCTTTCCCCTCCTGACTCAGGAGGGGAATTTTGTTTTCCGATAATTTCCAGCCCCCTACCACACTCGCTCCAGTTCGGACTTCCATGCATCCATCATGTTGGCGTCCAGCGTCAGGACACCACTGCGCGTGACAGTCTGAGGAAGCGGAACCATCGTTGCCATTCGATCGACGGTCGTGGTTCGCAGAGACTCGCGCAACCGCGGAATCAAGTACCAGAGCGTGAGTGTGTCGCGCGGTCTGGCTTCCCGAAGCACGATTTCCAGTTGCCGTGCGCGTTCGCCTTCGTCCTTGCCGAAATCCACGTAATTCAAGGCAGTCTGCAGCTGTTCGGAGGAGTCATCGAAATACGGCGTGCCGACTCCGCCGCCGGGCCGCGTCCGGCAAAAAGCTCCCGCAGGAACAACGGTTTCGCGCCCATGAAAATCGAGAGCGACCAGGCCGAGCGTGACGTGGAGAAGAGTGCTGCCATCACGCTGCACTTCGCAGGAATAGATGCACCCGAGATCGACCGCGGTCGATGACGGTGTGTCGACAACAAACAGTCTCGGCGGCGCCCATGTTCTTGCGGTCATTCTTCCGCGTTCCAGCGCGATACGGTGTTGATCGGAATTGGAAGAGATCAGGCGAATTCGGGAGTTCGGATCGAGATCCAGTTGTCCGATGTCCGCGATGCGAACCTCCGCTTCTGAATCGGCATTGGTCTGCAAGGAATCTCCAGCACGAAGGCGTCCGGTTCCGTTCAGCTGCAGCCTTCCGATCCGAGGCGTTCCGCGAACGCTTGCGACTTCCCATGAAGCCAGATCGCCTGGCGCCGGCACGTTGGGAACGTGGGAATTCAGAAACACACCAAGCGCCAGTACGAAGGCAACGGCGATTCCTGCTGCAAGCAGGCGATCCGGCCAACGGCTCTGCTTCGCGGCGTCTTGCATTTTGGAGGCGGCATGAATTTCGTTCCAGATCGATTCCGGAGCCTCAACCTGTCGCAATGTTGATACGAGCCGATCACTAAACCGAATTTCCTCCATCGCATTGCGGCAGCTGCTGCAGTCCGCCAAATGCGTCTGAACTGCAATCACCGCATCGGCACTCAATTCGCCGTGAAGATACGCGGAAATACGGTGCGTTACGTGATTCTTAAACATGTCACTCTTCCAAAGTCCCTTCGCCTGACCCCCCACTGCGAAAGTGGGCGAGTTTCCGAGCCAGAATCTGATGGCCTCGGTTCAGCCTTGATGCGACAGTGCCTTTGCTGCATCCCAGAACCACGGCAATTTCGTCGTAAGAGAGCTCTTCGAAATGTTTCAGCAAAATAGCCATCCTCAATTTCGGCCTCAAGCCGGATATCGCCGATCGAATCGACGCTTCCCTTTCGCGCTGGATGACTTTGTCTTCTATAGACCTTCGGGTTTCCGGAATTTCATCGACCCGCGCATCAAACGACAGGAACCGCCGAAGAGCGCGCTTCCGATCCAGGCACGCATTCGCCACCATTCGATAAAGCCAGGTGGAGAATTCGGACCGGCTCTCGAATTGCGATATATGCGTCAGCAATTTGAGAAAGATCTGTTGCGTAATGTCATGGGCGGAAGCCTCGTCTCCATTGAAGTAGTACAGCGCGATGGAATACACACGATCCTTATAGACCTCGAACAGCAGGCGGAATCCTTCGGAGTCGCCGCGCTGGCACGCTTCGATGGTTCGATCGTCAATGGGAAAATCGCTCGTCACTGTGCAGAGCTGCATCGCTTCCACATGTCCAATTCGAAAGTTAGACGCCAGATCGCCGCAATTCCTTCCATTTTTTGAATGGATGGGCATTGAAGGCTGGGTTATTCCCAGCGTTTTCGGAAGGGAAGAATTCGAGGTTCTGCGGAATCGTCCGGCTCTGTCGTGTCAAAGTCGATGGCTACTTCATGATTGAGTATTTCTTCGGCGATTTCCACATTCGACTCTTCGACTTTGAGCTTGACCCCTCCAAGCAGGTTAGAGATCAGCCAGTCCATGCGAACCATATTGTCGTCGAAGAGAAATGCTTCGATACCGGACGATTCCAGGCGGCCCTGGGCGAGCAGAGCCTCGGGCAGGTCCCGAAACTTTCGAATCGTCACAAGTTCCCGGAAGTTTAATTTATCTTCTGGATCGGGAATGGTCATATCCGATTATCACCGCTAAATCTGCCGGAGTTCATTTGAAATGTGACGCCGGGTGAATTTTCAGAATTGCAAGGACCCGGCCGATGCAACGCCGTTAAAGCACCGTGGAGTATAATCCGGAAAAGTTCGGAGGGAATCGCCATGAAACGTACCGTTGTCCTTCTTCTGATATCGGCCGCTTTTGCATTCAACGCCCGTGCTCAGGCGACTTCCGGTGGAAGCTGCGACCGGGAGTGTCTGCGAGGTTTCATCACGCAGTATTTGAATGCGATGGTCGAACACAATCCGCGCGCTCTGCAGACGGCGCCGAATGCCCGGTTCACGGAAGACACGGTAACGATGCCTCTTGGCGAAGGCTTATGGAAGAATGCATCGAAGTTGAGAACGTACCGGCAGGATATTCTCGACGTCCGTGAAGGTGTTGCGGCGTCTCACGTCATTGTCGAAGAAGCCGGGAAGCCGGTGATGCTGGCACTGCGGTTGAAGATCGTCGATCGAAAGATCACCGAAATCGAGACGATGGTGACGCGAAGCCAGGCCGAAGGCGCAATATTCAATATTGAAGCGCTTCAGACGCCAAAAGCTGCCATGAATGTGGTACCGGACCCGGCTCAGCGACTCTCGCGAGCGGAGGCGATTCGCATTGCGGAGTTCTATCCCACCGGACTCAAGGTCGGCGGATCCTTTGATGCTGTCGACGCTCCATTTGCACCCGACGCGTATCGCCTCGAAAACGGAGTGCTCACGGCGGGCCCCGGCGCGAGGGCCGGAAGTGAGAACATTAGAACGCAACGGGTCATCGCACATCCGGATGTGACCTACCGTCTTGCTGCCGTTGACGAGGAACTCGGCATTGTGCTGTTTCGCCTGGATTTTGGAAATACGGGCAATTACGGTGCGGGAAATGCCCTGACGACTTTCGAAGCGTTCAAGGTTTATGGCGGACAGATTCATGCGGTGGAAGCGTTTATCCGAATCATGAAAGAGAACACACCGTCGGGCTGGCCGTATGAAGTAAAGAAGCCGAAGTGAATTCCGCTGTAGGCGCGGTCTATGCCGCGCACGCTCTTTCATCCACACCAAATCCGACTGAAGAATCGTGCGCGGTCGCAGACCGCGCCTACAGCGGGCGTGCGGCCAGTGCGGCTTTGACGCGATCCGGCGTGAAGGGGACATCGCGCACGCGGGCGCCGGTCGCATCGAAGATCGCGTTCGCAATAGCAGCCGGTGTGACAGTGACGGCAGTTTCGCCGGCACCGTTGGCGCGAGCATCGGTTCGATTGAGGAGCACGGTTTCAATTTTCGGAATGTCCGCACCAAGAAACAGGGGATGGTAGGTGCGCCAGTCGATGGACGTCACTTTCGAGTCGTCCCAGGTCACTTCTTCAAGCAGAGCACGGCTGATTCCCTGAAGAGCGCCACCCTCCAGCTGATTCCTCAAACCATCGGGATTTGAAATCGGTCCGCAATCTTCGGCAATCACCAGCCGCCGTACGATGACTGCTCCGGTGTCCTGATTCACGTCCACTTCCGCGACCATCGCGCAATATCCGTTGTCTCCTTCATAGAGTACGCACGACACTCCCCGGCCGGAAACGGTTCCCGATCGACGGTTTCCGGGTTTCGGCGATGGCCTTGTATCCCAGTTCGCCGCCATTGCTGCGGCGTTCACCACATTGATCAATCTTGCATCGGCCAGATGCTTGAGGCGATGTGCTACCGGATCGGCCGCTACGGCTGCTGCGATCTCGTCCATGAACGACTCGTGCGCGAACGTGTTCTGGAGCCGTTCCGGAGACCGCAGAGGTCCGGTAAAGAACGGCGATCGAATGTTGTGCGTCAGAACACGAACGCTGGAAATGGTTCCGGTTCCTCCGCGGTAATACGATGGCGTCGCATTGCTGTTGTTCGCGAAAGCCGTCGGTTCCGGGGCAGGGGATCGCGCAGCGAACGCCGCCGGCTCGAACCCCGCGAGCATACCCGTGATGACATTTCCCGGCTGATTGGCTCCCGGCCGATTACCATACACGGGTGACCATGCTTCGTGTTCCCACGCGATAATCGTTCCATCTGCACCGACAGCCGCTTTCTCGTCCAGCAGGAAGGCATAGCCGTAATTTTCCGAAATCATTTCATCCTTGCGTGAGAGCTGAACTCGGACGGGCCGCCCCACAGCCTGCGACAGGATTGCCGCGTCATAGGAAACGGTATCGGCGGAGTTGCAGCCATAGCAGCCGCTTCCCATTTTGAAAATCACATGAACGTCCTGGGCGCGCAGGCCAAGTACCATCGCGGCGCTGCTCCGCAGCGGGAACACCGCCTGTGTTGCCGACCAGATGGTTGCGCCCCCCGGCTGGACATCGGCGACCGCGCAGGAACTGGCGAACGATCCGTGCATCTGATACGGATAGCGATAGGTCGCTTTCACGACCTTCGAAGCGGCGGAAAGTTTCTCATCGACGTCCTTCGCGTTCACCTGAAGTGTGTCGCGAGTCTGTTTCTGATTCCGCATGAAGTCATGGAAACCAGCCTGGTTTGGCAACACCGTGCCCGCGGTCCATTCCACTTTTAGTTTGGTGGCGGCCTGGATGGCTTGCCACGGCTTTTCAGCGACGACGCCGACGAAATTCTTTTTGACCACGACTTTTACAACGCCCGGCAAATTCCTTATGGAACCTTCATCAATGCTCATCACGGATGCGCCCAGTGACGGAGGCCGCACGACCTGTCCATGCAACATGCCAGGCACGCGCACGTTATGGACGTATTCGAACTGGCCGGTTGCCATTGCCGGAATATCCAGACGCGGAATTGGTTTTCCGAGAATGGTCCACTCGCCGGCCGGCTTCCGCTTTGCATTTGCGTCGAGGGCGAGGTTGAATTTTTTTCCGCCAATCAAGTCGCCGTACGTGACTTTCTGCGAAGCATCGGATTTCACACTCACGACGCCATCCTTCACATCGAGGCGATCGGCGGAAACGGACAGACGCGTCGATGCCAGCTGCTTCAACGCCTCGCGCGCGGTCGCACAGGCTTGTGCGAGATTCGCCTGATTGAAGTTCGTCGGGTGCGATTGTGCGCCGGAAGTGGTGCCCTGATCCGGAGTCAGTGCCGTGTCGCACTGAATGAGCTTCACGCGATTCAACGGGACGCACAGTTCTTCAGCGATCAGCTGAACCTGGGCGGTATACAGGCCCGTCCCGAGTTCGCACTTGCCGGTGAAGAAGGTCACGCCTCCATCCGCTGCAATGGCGAGCCACGAATCCAACGAATTACTGCCCGTGCCGTTGAAGCCAGGCGCCTGTGCCGTGAACTCCGCGACACTACTTGCGGAAAATCCGACAATCAGGACACCGGTCGCTTTAAGAAAGCTTCTTCTCTTCATGGCTTTACCGTTTGTGCATATTTATGAATGGCGTTCAGGATGCGCGAATTCGCGGCGCATCGGCACAGCACATTTGCCATGGCCTGTTGGATTTGCGCTTCTGTGGCCCGGGGATTCCGATCGAGGAAAGCCTTCGCCGTCATGATGACGCCGTTGATGCAGAAGCCGCATTGCATCGCCTGCTCGTCGATGAACGCTTTTTGGATGGGATGGGGCTTCTCCGGCGTGCCCAGACTTTCCAGCGTTATCACTTCCGACGTGCCGATGGTTTCGATAGGCGTCACGCAGGAACGTACGGCTTGCCCATTGACGATCACCGTACACGATCCACACTGACCGAGTCCGCAACCGAACTTCGGCCCACGCAGGGCGAGGTCGTCGGATAGAAGGTAAAGCAGCGGCGTGCCGGCATCCACGTCGACGGTGTGATTCTGCCCATTCACCCGGAGATTGAAGGTGCTCATTGGCGCTTATTCTACTGCGAACAATTCGCAGAAGTCACCGCGCGAGAATTTCGGGTATCGGACTACCTTGCAGTGAGGCCCTGCGGAAAACTGAGTTTATTGATATGCGAGGCTGTAGGGGCGGTCTGTGACCGCCCGGTTTTCCTGGAAGCAGGTTGCTTGTCTCGAGTTTTTCTGCAGCTTGCTAAGTTAGGGGGCCTCTTTTCCCTATCCCTGATCGCGGAGTCGTTTTTCTTGACCTTGAGTCCCTGCGATGCGATGGTTGACGGATCTTTAACCGCAGACGGAGGGAAAATGACAAAGTTTCGACTGACCATGTGTGCGCTTCTCGCACTGACGTTATTTGCAACTTCAGGCGCAGCAGCGGATCTTACAGACAGTCTCAAGTTGGGCAAGGCCGATCTGAAGTCTGTCGGCGTTCTGGCTTTCGGCCCCGATGGCGTCCTTTTTGCAGGCGATTCGATGGGCGGTCAGATCTTCGCCATCGACACGCAGGACCGAACCCCGTCGACCGCGTCCGCTGTCGAAGTGATGGGCCTGACCGGAAAAATCGCCGCAATGCTTGGCACCATGCCCGATCAGATCACATTGAATGACATCGCCGTGAACCCGGCTTCGAAGAAAACCTACGTTTCGGTGTCGCGCGGTATCGGAGTCAATGCAACCCCGGTGATTGTGCGAATCGATACGACGGGTAAGCTCGAAGCTCTTTCCCTGGACAATGTGAAGTATTCCAGCGTGGCGTTGCCGAATCCTGTCAATGCAAGCACTGGCGGCCGCGGTGGGAACAGCCGTCTGCAGGCGATTACCGATATCGCCTTCCTCGACAATCGCGTTTTCGTTGCAGGACTTTCGAACGAGGAATTCTCGTCGACCTTGCGTTCGATTGCGTTTCCGTTCAACTCGGCAGACAAGGGAACCAATGTCGAAATCTGGCACGGTTCTCACAACCAATTCGAAACGAACTCTCCAATACGAACTTTCCTGCCTTACAAGGTGAACGGTGAACAGACGATTCTGGCGTCCTACACGTGCACGCCACTGGTAAAGGTTCCGGTTTCTTCGCTGAAGTCTGGAGCGAAAGTCATGGGAACCACGATCGCGGAATTCGGTGCGGGCAATACTCCGCTGGATATGATTGCGTACAGCAAGGGTGGGAAGAACTACATCCTGATGAGCAACACCAGCCGCGGCGTCATGAAATTCTCGGCGGATGGGCTGGAAACCTTCAGCCCCATTACGAAGCAGGTTCCGGACAAGGCCGGTGTGCCATATGAAACGATTGCAACCTTGACCAACGTTGCGCAGATGGATCAATTCGATGCCCAGCGCGTCGTTATTCTGGAGAAGTCGGGAGACCTCCGGACCGTCGCTCTGCCTTAAACGGCAATCGAGCCTGTAAATTCTAATGCTGTCCGTAGTGGCACGCGGTGCTCTCGCCGCGTGCCTTCTCCTTTTCGTTCAAGCTCCAGTGGTGCGCTTCGACAGCGCCAGAAATCTCTTTCTGCTTGAGAACTGGCCGGGCGCTGCTCAAATGCCGGCGGAACGCTATCGTGACGTCCTGCAGGTTTTCGTCGACGCTCCCGATGTGCCGGCGATGCTGGGACAGTATCGCGTCGATGCCGGCGCTCTGGTTTTTTCCCCGCAGTACCCCATACAGCCCGGCGTAAAATACCGTGCTGTTGCCCGCATTCCCGGAACGTCCCCGATCACCGTTCTTGTCGACATTCCGAAACCTGCCGTAAAGTCCACGACAGTTGTGGAACGCATTTATCCCTCGGTGAATGTTCTTCCGGAGAACCAGCTGAAGTTTTATATCCACTTCTCGGCGCCAATGGCGCGTGGATTCGGCTACGACCACATTGTGCTGCGTGATCAGAACGGAGCCATTGTAAAAGTTCCCTTTCTCGAACTCACCGAGGAACTCTGGGATCCGACCGGGCAGCGCTTCACCCTGTTCCTGGATCCGGGTCGCATTAAGCGGGGACTGGTTTCCCAACAACAACTCGGCATGGCGCTGATTGAAGGCGGACGCTACACGTTGTCGATCGATAAAGGCTGGAAGGATGCGCAGGGGAACCCGCTTGCTGCGGATTTTGAAAAGATCTTTACCGTGGGGCCCGCGGATCGCCAGCCGATCGATCTTCGGGCGTGGACGGTTCGAGATCCCGCTTCGGGTACTCGCAATCCGTTGACGCTGGTCTTTCCGGAACCCTTGGATCACGCCATTCTGGAACGAGACCTGGATGTGGTGGATGCTTCGGGCGCCGTCATCGAAGGTGGCGTTGCGATTGGTCCGGAAGAGAAGAGCTGGATATTCACTCCTGACAAGGCATGGAAGAGCGGACTCTATACGGTCCGGCTCGGAACCGCCATCGCCGATCTTGCAGGCAACATGATCAACCGGCCGTTTGAAATCGACGTGTTCGACAAGGTGGATGAAGAACTCCTGCACTTCAAGTACGTGTTTCCGTTTGCGGTGCAATGAAGATTGGCGTAAGGAATTTTCGAAGCCGGCGGAACTGCCCTCCTGAGTCAGGAGGGCAGCACGATCGAGACAGCAGGCGAGATCGTGCGGGTGGTGGTTCAAGAGCCGCACTTTTAAGACCGCAGTCTGAAACATCTCGTTTGAGGAACCACCCCTCGCGTCATCGCAAGGAACGCGATGACGCTGCCCTCCTGACTCAGGAGGGCAATTTGGAATGCGCCCCGTGAACTGGAGAGTGTTCAAACTCGGTTGGAGATACCCAGCCGATCGAGGAGTGTAGGCGCAGTTCAAAAAAACCGAGAGCAAAGGACTGTCCCCACATTTCCCACAGGCTGATTTCGCGAAAATCTCTCCAGCCGATGGGCCACCCCCAATTCGACTGGTCCACCATTATCGATTTCCTCTGCGCTAAATTTGAACAAAAGAAGTCTGCGACCGTGCCTTCACCTCAGGCAATTTTATGCGCCCCCGCCTTTCCATTTTCAACAATGAAACTGGCACGGGTGGAAACAGGGGAATTCGGCACGGAGACTTTTTCGACAACGCGGTAATCTGCCGTTAGCGACTTGCTGGTCACCTCGCACCGCATGTAACCTCGCTGGCTGTTGTAGAACCGGACCTGGGGATTCTCGGCAATAATGGCGGCAGCATTCGCCGGCTGGTCTACCCCATCGCCTCCGGATGAGATGGAGGTCCCGATAAGTTCCGTTGCGACGACAGGAAATCCATCCTTCTTATAATCCACCTTCAGATCGCAGACCCAGTTGGAGTGGATATCTCCCGTGATGACGACGGGGTTGCGCGCGTGCGATGTTTCCAGATTCGAAACCATCCGCCTCCGCGCCGTTTCGTAGCCGGACCATGAATCCATGTTGTAAATTTCGTTCGGCCCCGCTGCCTGGTCGACGACGGTCATGCGCACCTGGTTGGCCAGGATGTTCCATTGGGAATGTGAATCGCGCAGTTCACCATCGAGCCAATGTTCCTGTTTCGCACCGAGCATGGTTCGTTCTGACAGGAATTCGGAGCAGGGTGCCTTATTGCCATCGCCACAAGGCTGATCGTCCCGGTATTGTCTTCCGTCGAGAATGATGAAATTTGCCAGTGGACCAAACGACAGGCTGCGATAGAGATGAGAATACGCTCCGGCTGGAATAACGGTCTTCGGCATCGGCAGCCATTCATAGTACGCCTGGTATCCGGCCGCTCTTCGCTTCTCAAATTCCTCCCTCGGTTGCGCGTCTTTGGGAAGTAGTCCGGCGTAGTTGTCCTGCACATCATGATCGTCCCACGTCATGATCCAGGGAAAAAGCCGATGCGCCTCGCGCAGGTGCGCATCCGATCGGTAGAGCGCATATCGTGCACGATACGTGTCGAGTGTTTTGGATTCAGCCAGGGTATTACTTCGGGGCCCTGGACCGCTGGTTTCGTAAATGTAATCGCCGAGGAAAACAATGGCGTCGATGTCTTCACGGATCATGTTCTGATATGCGGTGTAGTAGCCGGCCTGAAAATTCTGGCATGAGGCAACGGCAAACCGGATGCGGTCCGTCGCACGGGACGGGGCTGTCTTCGTCCGTCCAATGGGACTGGAGGCGGACCCCGCCTTGAACCGATACCAATACCAGCGATTGGCATCGAGTCCGGTGGCATCCACGTGCACGGAGTGACCGTATTCGGGCGTGGCCATGGCATTTCCGTGCCGAATCACTCGCTTCATTCCTTCGTCTGAGGCGATCTCCCAGTCCACCTGGACGGCGGACCGCTGCCAGTCCCGCTCCGTATTGGTATCCGGCATCAGTCGTGTCCACAGGACGATGCCATTGTGTGTCGGATCACCGGATGCGACACCTGCGGCAAACGGATCTGCTGAGAATTGAGGAGACGATTGAATTGCAGATAATCGAAGAAGGGGGTATCCCAGCGTCAGCAATCCTGCAGACTTCAGCAGATGGCGTCTATCCATGGCGTGTACTTTACAGAGGGATCTTCAACAAGGCAAATTCGTCTAATAGCGGCCAAAACGCCAGGAGAATTCCAAACCGGCTCCGAACGCCGCGCTTGAGGCATTCAGGCCGGCATAAACGTTGGGACTGATGGAAACTGTGCGGCCGGGCTTGAACGTAAATACGCCGATCAGATCTGTCGGGTTGGGATTGCCGGCAAGAATCGATCGCCGCCAATCCAGCATTCCACTCACCGTGATGGCTCTGGCAATCCGTTGTCCGACCCCGAAGCTTGCGCCCACCTGATTTCGCAGCGTAATGCCCGTAATCTTACCGATGAATGTGTAGCTGAGGTCCCCGAACAAAAGCGTCCGTGAAATCTGCTGATCCCACTCCATCCCGAATCCGACGTCGGTTTTTCCGGTGCTTAGATTCAAACTTTCCGGAGCCGTAGGGATTTTCATTTTGGCAAAAGGCGTAATTGACGGGCGCGACGTCGTGCCTTCGAGAAAGTAGTAATGAGTTCGAAGCAGCGTGTCGCCGGCGCCGAATTGGGTTCCTTGTGTAGACGAGGCTGTTCCTATCGGTGTGGGAACGCCGTCGATGAGCACCACACCTCCAGGGGTGTCCACCATGGCCAGGGAAGGCGCCACGCTGACATCAAACTTCTCCCCCAGATAGCGAAAGGTAACTGGAAGATACCGAGTCTGTGTCGTTTGCGTCGACCCATAATCTCCGCGATCGTAGGCGGTGCCGATCTTGAGTTGGAAATGTTCTCTGGCGATATCCTGGGTCCACGCCAGGCGTGCAGGGAAGAGCAAAAACAGAAGCGGCAAGAGGATCGTCCTCTTGCCGCTCACGATCCGAAATAGATTGGGGTTCATGCCAGGAGAGAGTCCTAGCCGCGACCCTTACCGCTCTGGGCGACCTCCGGTCTTTCTATGCGTTCGACTTTGTCCGGCCGTTCGATTCGCTCGATCTTCTCGGGCCGTTCAATTTTTTCCACCTTCTCCGGTCGCTCAACCTTTTCCACTTTTTCGGGGCGGACATCGTGGTTGGAATGTTCGGAGACAGCAGGTCGTGTATCGACTTTACTTTTATCCGAGAGCGGTTCGGCGTGGGATACCGGATGGGGGTCTTTGCCATGGAAATCGCGGTTCTCAATCTTGACCCGTCCCGGAATATTTTCCAATTTTGCAACCTTCAGCTGGCCATCGACGTTCGCTTCGATCCTGGCCTCGTGCAGGCCCGGCGTGGTTTGGAGTTGCAAAATTAGAGCGTCGAACTCGGCTTGAGTCAAAATCAGACCTTCTGCTTTGACTTGCTTTCCGGAAAGCTTCAAATCAAATGGCGCTCCATCGATACTTCCCGAGATCTTCAATTCGGTGCCTTTAATGGCCTCTGCTTTCGCAATCAAGTCGGAAATGTCCTTGGTATTGGTAGAACTGGGAACGAAGAACAGGTCTGCCTGCTCGGGAGTTAAGATTACGTTTTCCGCACGCAACTCAAAATTTTTCGTCCCCTCCAGAAGACCATCGGATGTGCTAGATCCAAAGAGTTGGTCGAGAACGACTTGAAAGTCCGCGCCTTCAAGTTTCACGTCCTGGGTTTGAGCGATCGCGGGACCGCTAATGAGTATTGCGCCGAAACCGGCCAGTAGCGCGAAGACGGCCACAGATCTGGGTTTCATACTCTCGTCCTCCTAAATAGCAGGCTATATCCCTCAACGTATCGGAAGTCTATCTCAGTAGTCAGGGTGTGACAATGAATCCGGAAATCGATGAGTGCGTCAGTTTGAGAAAGAACGTGCCCGATTCATCGGGTGTCGGGCTTGATGTGGGGGACATCAAACCCGGCCGCCACCAACCCAAACTGACGCACTGTCCGCCAGGGAATACCGACTACTTTGCAACTGGGCTGCCACAGACGGCCGCCTGCAAACGATTGAATCCAAATTCACTCGATCGGTCACTGGAGGAATTCGTGGACATTCCCGGTAAAGTTTCCCGATATCGGACGTTGTTTTGCCCTATCGGTCGAACTTGAAAATGTCCGTGTACGACTTGATGTTTCCGCCTTCGAAAGCTTTCAGGTTCTCGCTTATCGGAGAGAGGAAAGAACGCCACTTCGCCGTCCCTTCGGGAATCCGGATGCCAAGGCGCACGCTGATATCGCTGGTCACCGAACGAATGAAGGTGCTCGATGGACCGAGGGGAAGCGCAGCAACATTGGAATAAAATCGTTTTGCATTATCGCCCTGATCGAACAGATACCGCTCCACATTGGACAAATAGAAGACGTCGGCGACGGCGCTGCGTTCCTTCAGATAGCGCGCGACGCTGACAATCGCCTTATCGCCTGCGAAATCACCGACGAGTGGAATGAGTCGGTTCTGCCTTTCAAAATCCTTCAATGTCTTGAAAGCATCTTCAGTGCCGAGGTAACTCTGGTTGCGACCTGTCAGATCCGTGGCGGTCATGAGCTGGGAATACGTCGGATTGGTGTTGTCGCCCTGACCTCGAAGCGTGGAAGGGCTTGAGACTCGAAATGCATTCAAAATTCGAGAAACAGCCGCTCTGTCCGCATCGGTCAGCGGGAACTTGTGCTCACGGATCAGTTGATTGAGAACAGAGCTCTGAGTCGTTTCATATAAAACGGGATCGGCTTCAACGGACTGATATGCGTCAAAGATTGCCTGGATGGAGGAGTTCGCGGTCAGGCCTGCGGGCCGTCTTCTGGAAAACAATCGAGAGATGAAATCCGCCCGATCCGTTGAAAGTTCGAAGAGCGTCTTGTACACGAGGTGTTCGATCATGTTGTCGCGGCGAATGTCGATGACGAAGGCGATCTTCGGTTGAAGCGCGGCAATGTACGTAAAGTTCTGTTCGAGGCCCACGCCGATATACACGCCGCCCTGGCGCGCGGTCTGCTTCAACGCGGGGATGATGAACTGCGCGGAGTCTTCGTTGGACATGTATTGCTGGGGAAATGTTCCTCCCGTTTCGGAAAAATCCGTCACCATTCTCCAGAATTCGGTATCGCTGATAGTGCGGGGAAGGTCTTCCGCAAGCGCGTAAGGGACCGCGATGATTAGTGCGGTTACGAGGAGACCGAGTTGTCGAAGCATTCGTGTCATTTAAATTTTCCGCAGTTTTGGACGAATCGCTATGCCAACGGTGAGGGTGGCTCGCGTGGGCTTCAATACTCTTTTCGTCTTGTTCCGCTCACTCACCGCTTCGCCACTGTCATGAATTCCAGTTAGTTCCCGCTCAGGCTGCCGGGCCAGGCCGAATTCAAATGATAATTCACGCCAGGTCCAATCATCTCGACTCGCCGGATCCGGCCATTCTCAATCAGAAACGCTTCGGTTACGAGGATGCTCGACGGCCGATTGAACCCATTGAACGTATACGGCCGGCCATCCGAAAGCGTGCCCGCGTTCACGGTACCCTGATCGAACACCGCATGCGACCACACAATGCCGCGTTCCTGGTCCACGACCGGGTAACGCCGGTCATGAATATTCTGAACGATGAAGTAATAACCCAGCTTGAACTGCGCCAGACAATCCAGCGCCGAGGCGCCCACCCCATCGGCGGGTGGTGCGGTAGCCGGAACATTCGTTGTCGGCGATCCGTTTTCAACGCGATGGCAGTCGTTGGTAAACGGATAAGTGCCCGTACCGTTGACCCCCTTGCCGTCGTTTTTCTGCAGCCCGCTGAAGTAGGCATCTGCGATCGATATCAATTCCTGACGCGACATTCGCTGTGCCGGAGGAATGGACTTGAACCAGAAATCCTCCGGTACATACGGTTTGTCCATATTGGCGATGTTGTTTGGACCTCCGCCCCCGGGTTTGAAGAGAACGCTTTCGATTTCAGTGATGCGGCCAAGCTCAATCCGCAGCCTCAGGCTCAGAAGAAACGGCGCACCTGCTTCCATCATGGTTCCCATATACGCAACCTGACCGAATTCGGGATCCGCGAAAATGTGCGTGTACTTGCCGCGGCTCTGGGCCGTCTTCCAAAGTCCGTCACCGACCTCCAGGCGCTGGTCGTTCTCCGTGTACTTGACGTCCGCCGACAACGGCACCAGTTTCGGATTGTGTGCGATGACCGCGGCCAGGTATTGATCCACCACATTCTCCAGGCAGGCGCGATTGCAATTGAGTGGTATCGGCCCAACGGAGCCTTCGACTCTATAGGTGAGGCTTCCAACCAGGATCGCGGCTGCTATCGCGAAGGCGCAGCCGGGGAAGAGTTTAGAGAGCATGGTGTTTGTTCTCCTTTTGGGTGGCCGATTCTATCGCTGGTGGTGGAGTCCCGGAAATGAAAATCATCGGGGTGATCTGCATTGGATTGGCAATAGACGCGAGCGGGTCACTTCGTCTGAAAATTCTGCGTGATTACGCTGGCCAACAATGTTCCGTCCGAGTTCGTCCGGGTTTGTTCTAACTGACGAGTACCTCGTCACATGATGGCGAGCGGCCATCATCTGCTCGAACGCCACCAGGCAATGCACATCCAGATGGTGTTCGGAATTGAAGTGACGGGAAACGGATGCAGGCCAGCTTAAACTGCCAAAGGACAAGGAATTTTAGATGATTCGATTTGGAAGAACTGTTTTCGCTCGACTCTCCATGTTTTCGGCCTTGGCTTTGATTTTTGTACCGGCAGCGGGTGCGCAAACCCAGCCAGCAAATCCTGCCGACGACGGATGGCATGTCTCATTCAGTCCCTATCTCTGGTTCGCCGGCATTCACGGCACCGTGGGTGCGGCCGGGCAGGAAGCTTCCGTTCACGCCAGTTTCGGCGACATCTTTTCCCAATTGAATATCGGACTGATGACCGCAGCGGAAACACGCCACAACCGCGTCGTCATGCCTGTCGACTTCATCTGGATGAATCTCTCCGACGAGAAGACACTGCCTGCAGGTCCTGTGACGTCCTTAGAAGCGGAAATGACACGAGTCATCCTGACTTCAAAGATCGGTTACAGATTCGTCGACAGCGGCAAAGTTAAAGTTGATGCGCTGTTCGGTATTCGGTATTGGCATATGGGAACCACCATTACTTCGCAGCCGGATGGCCCCGCGCCCGGCGACTCGGCCAACTGGGTCGACGCTTTGGGTGGCGGGAGGATACAGGCAAAGCTGACGCCAAAATTCGGCATCACTATTCTCGGGGACATCGGCGGCGGTGGTGCGAATTCGGACTACCAGGCGGCTGGTCTGCTGGGCTTTGAACTCAGCAGGAAGTGGGGCTTGGCTGCGGGTTATCGTTACATGGCCGTAAATTATCGGCCAAATACAACTGCGGGGTTCATCGATGACACCGCGACGTCCGGCATCATCGTCGGCGTGACCTGGACAATCAGGTAGTCACTCAGCCAGCGCGGCTGATCGTCGTCGGTGCTCATTGAGAGTCGCCGGATGATGCGGACGCCAGTCTGCTGAACGGAGTCGCCGGCACTTCATTGCCATGACAGAAACGGAATTTCTTTCCGCTTCCACATGGGCAGGATTGATAGGGACCGCGCTTCTTATCTTCAGCCGCAGTCAGGGCCATCACTTCGGACGGAGCGCGGCGCTGCTGCAGCAGCCGGCCCATGGTCTGCATCGCGGGTCGTGTGTGGGTGAAGAACAGCTCCAGACCTGCACACAGATAGTTCTGACCCGGGTCGCCATCTTTGGAGAGCGCAAACCGGTCTTTCGGGCAGCCTCCGTTGCACAAAGGCCGGACTTCGCATTGCTGACACTGCGGAGTCAGTGAATCGCGCTTGTCATCTCCGAACTTTCGCATTTCGGGTGAAGCCACGAGCTTCAGCATGTGTGTCTGGTGGATATTGCCCAATTTGAATTTGGGTTCGACGAAGTGATCGCAGGTATAGAGATCGCCGTTGGCTTCCAGTGCCGGACCGTATCCGCATGTCGGAGCGTGAATGCACAGCAGATGACGTCCGAAATAAGCTTCGAGCGTGACATCGAAGAGCTGCACGTAAACGCGGGCCACATCGTGACGCACCCACTCCTCGAAGATATCGACGAGGAACTGGCCGTACTGTTTGCCGCCGACAGAACGTTCTGTGACGAGGTTTCCGTTTTGCGTGTAAAGCAGGCGTTTCTTGCCGGGCTGCTCGCTCCATCCCTGATTGGCGATATCAATGGTTTCCGGAGTGGCACGCTCGACGATGGGAATGAACTGCATCCACGTTGCGTCCATCTCATCACGGAAGAATCGATAGACCGTACGGCCGTGATTTTGGTTCGCCGCATTGACCGTGCATAAGATGTTGAAGCGGACTCCATGACGCTTCAGATGTGCCCAGCCCGCCATTACCTTGTCAAATGTGCCTTGCCTGCTACGGTCGACACGATAGGCGTCATGGATTTCGCGAGGCCCATCCACGCTCAGTCCGATCAGAAAATCATGCTCCTTGAAGAAGGCGCACCACTCATCGTCAATAAGAATGCCGTTGGTTTGAAAAGTGTGCTCCACCGTCTGGCCGGGCCGGCGATACTTTTCCACGAGTTCGACGGAGCGTTTGAAGAACTCCAGTTTCATCAATGTCGGTTCGCCACCCTGCCATGCGACGGTCACCTGCGGCGAACGATGCGACTCCAGCAATTGGCGGATGTATGCCTCCAGCGTGGACTCCGTCATTCGGTTCTTCTCGTTCGGGTACAACGCTTCCTTCGAAAGGAAGAAGCAGTATGTGCAATCAATATTGCAGGTCGATCCGCTCGGTTTTGCCAGCAGGTGGAATTGCGGCGGTGTGTTGGACGGAAGGCTGTCGTCGATTAGCGGGAACTGTTGGGACATTGGTTTCGTTTCTTTACAAGCTGCCCTGCCTGACAAATGCGGCGGCGAGCGGAATTGCCTTCCCTGATTCAGGACTCCAGCACGACTGAAAGTCGTGCGAGGGGTGGTTCCTGAACCGACTCGTTGTCGTCTGGTACACCCACCCGCCGCCCGGTTTTCCTACTTCGCGGCCAGCTTGTAGCCGTTGTTCGTCGTCTTCACCTGAATTTTCTTGGCAGTTACATCCAAAAGGGAACTCGAAAGATAGTTCGGTCCCTCTGGAAGGCTGGTGAACGCGACAGCTAACGTGACTTTGTCGTCGGGCTTGTCGAGGTATGTGTTCACGTCCACGGCGAGAATCTTTTTCGCGACGGTGTCGAACGTAATGGTGAACTTGTCTCCGGGCAGGGAGTAATCGCTGAAGGTCAATACGGCTTTACCAGCAGAAGGCTGAGTCAGCGCACCTTTGCCCGCAGCCATGGATGCCTGCATTTTGGCCGGATCGGGTGGAACATAGAGCTTGATCAGTTTGCCTGTGCTCTCCATGTAGTCTTTAATATCGTCGACCTTGTTTTCGACGATCTTGCCCTTGAGTCCCCTTGGAGCATCCTTTTTTTTCTCCGGCGGAGCCGAAACAAGTTTCTTCTGCACCGTGCCGTCCGGTCCATAGCTGCAGGCATTCTGCGTCTTGGACTTCACTTCACCCTTGAGGCTGATTTCTGTGGTTTCCTGCCATGTATACTGCCGCAGGGATGCCGCATTCGCGGCGAGTGACGCCTTGACTTCGGCTATCCTGGCCTGAAGTTGTTCTTTAGCGGCAGGATCCTGCATGGCTGAGGCAGCAATACTGGCAACGAGGACCATCCCCGTGGCCATTACTACCATTCTGTTTGCTTTTGTTCTTTGCATAGTTTTTGTCCTCTCCTTCAACAACACAGTGTGAATCGAGGAGAGAACGAGATTGAACTGTCAATCATGGCAGGTATCGATTCGGGTCTCAGAATCCGAACCGGACGATTTCGGGATGTGCCTCGGCATAGGCCCGGCCGAATTCGAGCTGTACTTCGCTCTGCGCGTGGATTTCAAAGAGCGGCTCTCCCTTTTGAACCACATCCCCGACAGTACGCAGCAGGCGTACACCGGCGGCGACGTTCGCGGGCGCGCCCGCCCGTTTGGCCACGCGGCCGATTTCCCAACAATCGATTTCGTGGATGTGGCCGTCCGTGAGTGCTGCAACGACAGTACGGTATGGAGCCTCGGGCGGAAATTCCCGCTTGCCCTGCGCCGTGACGATCCGGGTGAAGGTCTTTTCGGCAGCTCCGGAATCCAGCGCCTGCTGTGCGGCATGATAGCCGCCGTTCTGCGGCACCGTACCAATGATTTCCAGAAGACGTGCGGCCAGATAGAGTGATTTCTCTCGCAAGTCGATTGGAGCGCCGGGATCGCGGCGCAGAACGGCAAGGACGTCAAGGGCTTCAAGTCTCGGGCCAATACCCCAGCCGATCGGACCGTGAACGTCGGTTATGACGACTTCCACACGAATATCGACTTTTTCGGCAACGGCGCGAAAAAGAGAGGCGAGCTTTTCCGCTTCCGGAATCGATCGGACCTTTGCTGTGGAACCTACCGGGATATCGATGAGAACGTGCGAAGCGCCCGCCGTCTTTTTCTTGGCGAGAATGGAAGCAACCATCTGCGCCTCCGTGTCCAGTTCCATCGGCCGCTCCACGGTGATGAGAATGTCATCGGCCGGGGCCAGTTGCAACGCTCCGCCCCACGCAATACAAGCTCCGACTTCATGAACGACGGCTCGCAGTTTCTCCGGAGTGAGTGCGACTTCAGCCAGGACTCCCATGGTGTCGGCGGTCCCCGCCGGACTGGTAATGGCGCGTGAGGATGTCTTCGGGATCGTCACTCCGAGGGAAGCCAGAATAGGAACGACAATCATCGTAGTCCGATTTCCGGGGATGCCCCCAATACAATGCTTGTCGGCGACAGGGCCTGCTCCGAAATCCAGACGAGTTCCTGCAGCGATCATGGAGCTGGTGTAGTCGACGAGTTCCTGAAGGTCCAATGTCTTGAGTGCACAGGCAAGCACAAACATCGAAAGCTCCACCTTCGAATAGCGGTGCTGGACGACATCCGCCATGATCGCGTCAAACGCCGCGCGGTCCAGCCGCCGCCCCTCCAGTTTTCGGCGAACCAGATCGACACTGCGTGGAGCGGGCGCGATTGTGGCGTGAACCCGCGCGCCATTCGGCAACCCGAGATCACGAAACGTCACTTCGGAAAGTCCGATCTCATCGTGAGCGACGAGGCTGTCCTCACAGAAATTGATGATCCCGGTCACTTCGCTCGCCGTTCCGTTAGTCGGCTCCGCTTCCACAACACGAACACGGTCCAGTGGTCGAAATCCGAGATGCCCGGATTCTACAGCGTCCTTATGGATGAAGATGACGTGCTCGCCCAGAGTATCGATGCAGGATTGTTTGACACGAAACATGATCGGATTTTGTTCTACGTTGTGGGGAATTGCGCTGATTCCGGTCAGCCGGACAATTCAGGCTGGTTGTTGATCGTATCACGGAGAGAACCTGCTGGAGTTATGTGAGAAGCTGCCGGAGCGCTGAAGTTAACATCGCCAGCGAACGAATCGCATTGGTTTCGTGCGGAATCGTATCGCAGGACACGAGCGTGCGTATGCCTGCCGCGCGGATGCGCGACAAGGCATTCGGAGCGAATATCGCATGCACGACGGCGGCGTCGATGGTGGATATGCCTTCTCGACGCAGCGCGCGGGCAGCAACAGACAGAGTCCCGCCACTGCTTGCGATGTCATCGACGATGACGGCACGCGAACATTTCGGCAGAGGCGGGAACTGGATGCGTACCCTGTGATCGCCAAGCCGCTCTTTCCGGCCAACGACCCATGGAAGTTTCGCCAAATCCGCAATGGCACGAATCCAGGGCGCCGATTCCTCATCGGGTCCGACAACAAGAGAACCACGTCCGGTACGTTCAATCCATCGTGCAAGAGTCGGCGCAGCAGAAACGGCGTGAGCACTGCAGGGGAAAACGTCCCCTAGTCGAGGAGTGCGATGCAGATGCGGTTCGATGGTCACGATATGGTCAAACGAGCGTCCCAGGCTGCCGGCGATGACGCTCTGGGATAAGGGTTCACCCGGATGGAATACCGCATCCTGACGCATGTACGGCAGATACGGTGCGACGAGTACGACTCGCTCCGCTCCGGAACGCCGCAATGCATCGGAGGCCAGAAGCGTCGGAATCAGCTTGGCATTCGGGTTGTGGAGGCATTGCACCAGAATTGCCAACGTCCCCTCCGATGGTTTGACGCGCACGAGAGTCTCGCCATCGGGAAATTGATGAACACCAATGGAAGCAGATCTGGTTCCGAGAGAACGCGCCAGCCCGCGCCCCAGGGCCAACGATTCCGGGAAACTGTGGATCATTTTAGAAAGCACGTGCGAAGAATGTCTGTTCTGATTCACACCAGCCATGCTAGCACTGGATCGCGAAGGCCGGAGGCGTCGTTGAACTGGCAGAATGGTGTGTGACGAATCCGTAACCTGAAAATGAGGAAGCGCAAACTGCGAACTTCAAACTCGCAGCCCGATGAGTGCCGGAGGGGGGACTTGAACCCCCACGGGCCGAAGCCCGGCAGATTTTGAGTCTGCTGCGTATGCCAATTTCGCCACTCCGGCGGCGTTCAGTGCCAGGTACTTGGGAATCGTACTACTTTCTCCGTACCATCCCCTGTGAAATTTGCGATGATCCCGCAGTCCATGGACCAGAGCAAGTGGGACCTGGCAATGCCGGAATTGTCTGGTCGGCATGAGACACAAATGACAAGCGCAATGGAGCGTCATTCGATTTATCCTCGTCATCTTGTCGGGGCAATTCTTCTTCATCTTCGCTAATTTGACAGTTTGGCCTTCGCTTACGTGCAATAGCTGCTCTGCAATCAAAAGGCTCCGCACCAATGTGCGACCAAAGCCGCACGAAGCTCTGGCATTTCCGATCGCAGTGCGATGAAGGAGATTTGAGGCAAAGCCTTTGTCCCCGATATTTACCCACGCGGCACGACTCGCATTTTGATTTAAGAATATTCAGTTGAGGCGTGGCGAATTTCTCACTCACCAACATTGGTCTCGGTATTGCTTCTACTGAGGGCTGCGAGCAATAGGGTTAGGAAAGGTGAATGAGGTCAAAATCCCGTCAGTCAAACAATGACTCGCAAAGTGGCTTCACCTGAGACGCGGCATCGCCGACCCCATCGTTGAATGCCCGGCATTGGGGAGCACGGCGAACGAAAATCACTGGGAAAGCGCAATTGCGGGCATTGGGTTGAAGCGTTCTCCTGCAGGCAACGATCATCACCTGCTAACGGAAAAGCTCCTGGACCACGCCATCCAATTTACTCAACGGGAGCGCGAAGTGCTACAACTGGTGACGGAGGGCCGCACCATTCGAGGTTTTCAATCTTGAAGATGGCGTCTTGAACGGTCGTATTCCTTAATCCAGCATGATGGACAAACCAGGCCGGCGGACAACGGTCGACCTGACGCAATACGGCATTCAAAGCGGTGTTATGGACTTGCCGTAGTCCGGATTCGGGGAGTATGAACCATTGTGCCCGCAGGCGTCGCGCGGGTCGCAGCCCGGCCTTCCGGAAATCTGCAGGTGCAGAATCAGGATTTCAGATATCGGAAGTCGAAAAACGTTCCAAATTTGACAGTGATCCTGTCAGAGTGTGCAGGTGTCTATGGTTCATTTCCATGCATAAAATCTTCGAAGCGGTTGGAATATCGGAGTGCAAACAAGAACAAAAGGAGAATAAATGAAGAAGGAAATATTTAAAACGATTGCGCGCAGGGCATCATTGCTGTGTGTATTCCTGGCGATGTTCAGCGTTGCCGCTTTTGCGCAGGATGAAAAGGTCGAGGTTGGAGGTTCCATCGGCTACACCGCTACCTCCGGTTTTACGATTGACCCAGTTCTTATTGGCAATACAACCATCAACAAGATCGGGGTGGACAGCGGGTTCGCCTTTAACATTCAGG
>Ga0070664_100000889_pt1 | contig 23234 bp, 22 predicted proteins | sample KBSC73metaG_FD_65863 | JGI IMG/M metagenome (GOLD analysis project Ga0070664, IMG submission 65863) | Corn rhizosphere microbial communities from Kellogg Biological Station, Michigan, USA - KBS C7-3 metaG | ecosystem: Host-associated > Plants > Roots > Rhizosphere > Soil ... | reverse complement strand
CAAGCGAGTCCTGGGGTAAACATGGTTGTATGCGTGGTGGACGACCTGATCTTCTCAATCAAGATCTCGACTGCGGCCAGGCAGCTCGGCGTCCCCATGTACTTCGAGCGCTTGCAACAGAACGTGCTGCAGACGATCAGGGACAAGCAGCCCTCGCTCGTGATCTTCGATCTCAACAGCGGACGACTCGCGCCCATCGAGACGATCGCGGTGATGAAGAACGACCCGGACCTGCAGGCGATCCGTACGCTGGGCTACGTCGCGCACGTCGACTCCGAGACAATCGACAAGGCGCGCGCCGCCGGTATCGATCAGGTCCTGGCCCGTTCGGCATTCTCGGAACGGCTGGGCGAGATACTCACGGGATCCGGATAGGCGCCTTCACCGCCAAAACCACCACGCGAGCGCAGCCACCACGAGCAGCATGGCGCCAGCCACGGCTGCAACCCGTCCAAAACTGGTGGACTGCGTCTGAACGAGCCCCTCTTCCTCGCCCGCGACGCCGAGCGCGTCGAGCACGGCGATCGATCCTCGCAACGAGCCGGCCAGGGCAACGGCGCTCTGAAAACGGGAATCGGGGTTCGGCACCAGCGCTTTGAGCACAATGTCGTCCAGTTCCTTCGGGACCTTCGGATTCGACGCGCTCGGCGCCGATGCGCCGCGGTGCATCGGCCGTCGCGTGGTGAGCGTCTCGTACAGAATGGCGCCCACCGAGTAGACGTCCGAGCGATCGTCAGGCGGTTCACCCCGCGCCTCTTCGGGCGCGTTGTAATCGGTCAACCGCCCGCTGCTGTCGTTCTTGTCGAAACCGCTCTGTGACGCGAGCTCGAAGGCCGGAATCTTCGCCCGCCCTTTCGCGCTGATGACCACTGAGTCGGGGCTGAGCCCACCATGCCCGAAGCCGTGAGCGTGCGCATCGGCAACGGCGTCGGCGATCTGGATGGCGATTTCAACGGCACGACGGACGTTCATCGGACGGCCGGCAGCCTCGGCACGAAGCGACTGCCCTTTCTGGAACTCGAAGGCCAGATACACCCGGGCATCGTGTTCGCCGCAATCGAAGAGAGCCGTGACATTGGGATGCGAGAGCGCGCTCAGTCCTCGCGCCCCCTCAATCAGCCGCTGTCGATCGACAGTGAAATCAGCCGGCAGCAAGCGCACCGCAACCGTACGTCCCAGCTTGGTGTCGCGCGCCCGATAGAGATCGCCAGGCCCGGACGGCTCCAGGCGCTCGAGCAGGTTGTAGTGAGCGATGACCCCAAGCGGGGTGGGCGTCGACGTGGTCACGTCTGCCTGGCCTCGATGACGCTCTGCACCAGCTCTTTCGCGTCACTGATCTGCTCCAGCACCATCGTGATGTCCATCGTCGGACGACCGGGTTGCCGGGCGCTCTGACAGTAGATGCCATGCTGTCCAACCATCGCGAGCGCATCGGTCAGCAGATCCATCGCGACGGCCAGCCGGCCGCGATCGCGGCCCATCATGGTCTCGTGCTTCTCGAGCTCGTCGTGGTGTTTGGTGAATGCTGACTCTTGCATTGGAGATTTCGCGATCTTTGATTCTTGATTTCGAGGCGCCTCAACGACATCGAAAATCACGAATCAACAATCAACAACGATTCACCAATCAAAGATCGATAAATCAAAGATCCGCTGCCGCTCAGGCTTTCCGTGGCGGCTGCGCCGGTCGAATCTCGACGCGGCTGGGGAGGCTGCGAGCCGGGTGGGCGATCAGATCGACGATCACCTCCGCGACGTCGTCCGGCATCAAGGCCCATTCCGACTTTGTATTCGACAACCCTCCGAACCCGGTGTTCACGGAGCCGGGCAGCACGTAGGCGACGCGAATGCCGTCGTAACGCACCTCCTGCATGAGCGTTTCACTGAATGCGTTCAACGCCGACTTCGAGGCGCAGTATGCCGCGCCGTTGACGAACGCGTTCCTGGAAGCCAGGCTGCTGATGTTGATGATCCAGCCGCCGCCGCGCGTCTTCAGATGCGGCAGCGCTGCATGGCAGCAGTAGAAAACGCCACTGAGATTCGTGTCGATGATCCGGTGCCACTCGTCGACGGTCATCTCGGCCACCGGACGGAACACACCGACCCCCGCGTTGTTGATCACGATGTCGAGTCCGCCGAACTTCGACACCGTCTGCGCGAGAGCACCCTCGACGTCGCTGTACTTCCGAACGTCGGCGCGAATGCCCAGAGCGTTCTTGCCCAACGAAACCACTGCGGAGTCGATGCGACTTTGATCGGTTCCGGTGATCGCAACCGAGGCGCCGCTCGCCACGAGTGCCTTCGCCGATGCCAGGCCGATGCCGCGCGAACCGCCTGTAACAAACGCAACCTTGTCTGTGAGAGTCATATGTCGATATGCGTGTTCATATCCCGGTCGACGACGACCGGGGACTACTAGAGAGACCAGCCAAGGCGCTCCGCCCTTCGCAATCCCCGCGGAGCCCGCTCGGCTGGTTGGACAGCATCTCTTCGGCGCGCTCCGCGCGCCTGGACCGCTATGCGAGTGACCCCGGGTGCAACATTCGCACGCCGAGCCGCATAGCGGTCCAACTAGAATACTCCACAGATTCGTGTCGACCGTTTGCATCATCGGGGCCGGAGAACTTGGGGGCGCATGCGCGCACGCGCTCGCACGCAATGAACGCGTACGCCGTGTGCTCCTCATCGACGAGGCAGCCGGGGTGGCGGCAGGCAAGGCGCTCGACATGCAACAAGCGGGCGCGATCGATGGTTCGCACACGTACCTCGAGGGCGGCGCCGACTTCTCTCGCAGCATCGGCGCGGCTGTCTGCATCATCGCGGACCGAAGCGGCCGAACCGCGAACGAATGGCAGGGTGATGAGGCGCTCACCATGATGAAGCGTCTGCTCACGTACCTCGGCGAATCACCAATTGTGTTCGCGGGCCCATCTCAAGCATCGCTGCTCGCCGCCGCCGCACGCGAGCTGCACATACGCCGCGAGCGCCTGATCGGCTCGGCCGCGGAAGCGTTGTGTGGTGCGGTGAAGTCGATGGTGGCTATCGAGGCACAATGCTCGCCCTCGGAGATCGGCCTGACCGTGCTCGGAGCACCACCGCGCGGCTTCGTGGTCCCCTGGAGTGAAGCCTCGATCGGTGGCCATGCGCTGGAGCGCGTTCTCACGCAGGTTCAGGTCTCACGGATCGAGAATCGCCTGGCTCACCTCTGGCCGCCCGGATCTTTCGCGCTCGGGCTCGCCGCGACGCGAGTCGCCGAAGGCCTGCTGACCTCTGCCCGCGCGACGTTCAACGTGCTCACCGTCCTCGGCGGCGAGTTCGGCGCCCGCGGCCGCGTCGGCGTACTTCCCGCGATCCTGTCAAAAACAGGCATCGTCGCCACTCGCGTGCCGGCGCTGAATACGCGGGAACGCGTCCAGGTCGAGAACGCCCTGGGTTAGGATCGATCTGAATGGGACCGTCGCACCCTTGCACGTCCGGACCTTCGCACCCTCGCACCCTCGCACCCTCGCGCCTTCTTTGTTGTGCCCTGATACTGACTTGTATCTCGGTTGTGGGTGCGGAAACCGGCATTGCGCCCGATGCCGTGTTGCAGCACATCAAGTTCTTGTCGTCCGACGAGATGAAAGGACGAAGCAACGGCTCGCCTGAGCTCGAGACAGCGGGCAACTACATCGCGCAGCAGTTCAAAGCGGTCGGCCTGCAGCCAGGCGGCACCAGCAAGGATTGGTTCCAGCCGTTTCCGTTGCTCGCCGGCTTGACCATCGGGTCAGAAAACAAGTTGTCGATGAGCGGGAAGGGACGAACCGTAACGCTCGCGCTTGGCGTGAGCTATTACCCGCTGGCGGCACCCTCGAATGACGACCCGGCGAAGCCATCGAGCGAGCTGCACGCGCTGCCGGTCGTGTTCGCCGGCTACGGCCTCACCGTTCCTGGCTTGTACGACGATTACGGGCGCATCGACGTCAGCGGCAAGGCCGTCCTCATCTTCAGCCACGAACCGCAGGAGAGAGACGCCAACAGTCGACTCAACGGCACGCGGCCGATGCCGCAGACCACGCTGGCGGCGAAGGCGTCGCTCGCGCGCAACCGTGGCGCGAAGATCCTGATCGTCGTCGGCGATCCCTCACACAACGTCGATGACGCGCCCTACGGTTTGTTCGGCAGCGATCCAGATGCCGAAGATCTCGGCATACCCGTCCTGAGAGCCCGGCGCGAACAGATGCAACCGCTGCTCGACGCATGGCAGCTCGACGCGACCGCGCGGCAGATCGATGGTGACCTGATGCCTCGGTCGCGCGATCTGCCCGACGGCAAGGTCGAGTACGTCGAGCACATTGCGAAGAATCGTCGTACGGTTCGCAACGTGATTGGTGTGCTGCCGGGGAGCGACCCGGCGCGCGCAAAAGAGGCCATCGTGATCGGCGCTCATTACGACCACGTTGGGCTGGGTGGCCGGCTCTCCGTATCGCCGGAAAGAACCGGAGAGATTCACAATGGCGCGGACGACAACGCCTCCGGCACGGCATCGATTATCGAGATCGCGCGCGCAGCCGTCGCCGAACGCAGCCGCTTTCCGCGAACGTTGATCTTCGTCGCGTTCGCGGGTGAGGAACGAGGTCTCCTTGGATCGGCTTTCTATGTCAGCGAGCCACGGGTGCCGGTTGAAAGCACGATCGCGATGCTGAATCTCGATATGGTGGGACGCGCGAATGGAGCGGTAGACGTGAGTGGGCTCGACGCGGCTCCGTCGATGGAGGCGGATTTGACTGCGGCGATCAAGACGAGCGCGTCAACGCTCACGATCAAACGCGAAGGCCCCGGTGCGGGGCGCAGCGACGACTACAACTTCCTCGTGCGCCGGATTCCGGCCATCAATTTCTTCACCGGATTCCACGACGACTATCATCGTCCGGGCGACGACTGGGAAAAGATTGACGCTGCGGGCACCAGTCAGGTCGCCAAACTGGCGCTCGAATTGGCCGCGGCGCTCGCCAATCGAGCGTCACGGCCGGAGTTCGTGTCGAAATAATTCGGCTGACTCGACTGCCGTAGGGCCGGGTCTACCAAACAAGACCCGGCCTACGTCCCACAGCCCTGCGTGGGAGCGATTACGAGTAGGCGGGGGTCGGGCGATGGAGTGTCAGACCCGACGCAAATGACTGCAGCTTTTCCCGCAGCAGCAATCGGCCACGATGCAGGCGCGACTTGAGCGTCTGATCCTTGACCTTCAGCCGGGTGCTGGCCTCTTCGGTCGTGAGCCCCTCGAAGTCACGAAGAATCACTGGCTCACGGTAGATCTCAGGCAGTTCCTGCACCGCCACGGCGACGGCCCGCCGCAGCTCGAAGCGCAACAATTCCTCGTCCGGCATATGCGACCAGTCAGCCTGGTCGGCCATCTGCCGCGGTGTCCCGTCATCTGATCCTTCCAGCACAGCCAGCGCGCGGTCGCGATCCTGCTCCGCCGCCCGTTCGCCACGGTGCTGCCGCAGCCGCGACATGGCGGCGTTGAAGGTAATGCGGTAGATCCAGGACGACAGCGCGGAATCCCCACGAAACGCGCCGATTTTGCGATACACCTTCATCAGCACGTCCTGTGTGACTTCCTCAGCGTCCTCGCGGCTTTTCAAATGCCGCAACGCCAGCTGGTGAATTCGGGGGCCGTACACCTCTGCCAGCTGTCTGACCGCCGCCTGATCTCCTCTTTGAAGCCCGGCAATAAGCAACCGATCCTGGGTCCTGTCCATGGGGTTCCGCCTCTATCTTCCAGAACACCGACTAATTCGGTCTTATTCCAGCTCCTGACGACACCATCGAAGTGATTGCTCAGTAACCGGTTATAGCTGGACCCGAAAACGGTGCTAAGTACTTGGGCGCTCAATGGTCCTTGCGGCCATCCTCGTCATCGCGGCACTCCTGCTCGTCAACGCCCTTTACGTCGCGGCCGAATTCGCCGCCGTGAGCGTGCGTCGCAGCCGGCTCCATCAGCTTGCAGAGGACGGCAACTCGTTCGCGGCCTGGCTGCTGCCGATCGTGGAATCGCCGGCGGCTCTCGATCGATATATCGCCGCGTGCCAGATCGGCATCACGATTTCGAGCCTCGTGCTCGGCGCCTATGCGCAGGCCACGCTTGCCGTCTGGCTGGCGCCGTACCTCGAGGCCCTGGGTGGACTGCAAGAGGTCGTCGCCCAGTCGACGTCAACCATCGTCGTGTTGCTGGTTCTCACCGTGGCGCAGGTGGTATTCGCCGAGCTCGTGCCCAAGTCGCTGGCGCTTCAATACCCCACGCAGACGGCGCTCTACACGCTTGTCCCGATGGTCGCCTCGCAATGGGTGTATCGCCCCTTCATCAAGTGGCTGAATGGATCGGGCCTTCTGATCCTTCGCCTGCTCGGGGCGCGACATCAGGCGCACCGTCACATCCATTCACCCGATGAAATCGAACTGTTGATCGCGGAAAGCCGCGATGGCGGCCTGCTCGAACCGGACGAGCATCGCCGACTGCAACGTGCCCTCCGGCTGAACCTGCGCCAGGGCCGCCAACTCATGGTCCCTCGGAAGAGGATCTCGGCAATCTCGATCGACACGCCACTCAACGAAGTCGTCAGCGTCGTCGCGCAGAGCCCCTACTCGAGGGTGCCGGTGTATCGCGAAAGCCTCGATAACGTCGTCGGCATCCTGCGAACGAAGGATCTGGTCCGCTGGTTCGTCGAGGGACGTCCAGGCGCGACGCTCGCAGAACTGATTCGGCCGATTCCATCGGTGCATGAGAGCGTTACCGCCGATCGGATCCTCAAAGATCTTCGCGAGCGCCGATCGCATCAGGCACTCGTCGTGGACGAATTCGGTGGCACGGCAGGACTTCTGACGCTGGCCGATGTGTTGACCGAGTTGCTCGGCCATGTCGGGGACGAATTCAGGTCGGGTCAGCTCGCAACTGAAACACTGATTGACGGTCGAGTTCGGCTTCCCGGTGAGGTGGGCGTCGGCGATGCAGCGACGGTACTGGAGACGACGTGGGAAACGGACGCGTCGAGTGTGGGTGGCCTGGTGACAGAGGCGCTGGGCCACATTCCCGCTGAGGGAGAAACCGTTGTGATCGGCGATTACGAGTTCCAGGTCGAACGGGTCAGGGATCGCATCCCGCAGTCGGTCGTTGCCAGGCGAGTGGTCCCGGTTGCGTCGGAGAACCGGCGATGATGGAGATCCTCGTCCCGATTGGAATCATCGTGTTGCTCATCCTGGCGAACGGCTTGTTCGTCGCGGCAGAATTCGCCATCGTCGGAGCGCCGCGTGCGAGCATCGAGCATCAGGCGTCGCAGGGCAGCCGCCTGGCGGCGCGCGTACTCGCCGTCCTCGAAAATCCGGGTCGGCAGGATCGCTACATCGCGACCACCCAGATCGGCATTTCCGTCGCCAGCCTTGGGCTGGGGATGTACGGCGAACATTGGCTGGCCGACCAGATGCAGCCCTGGTTCGTTCGTTTCGAGATGTTCGGCTGGATCGCGGCGCACACCGTCGCCAGCGTGATCGCGATCGCAGTGCTCACCTATCTGCACATCGTCCTGGGTGAAATGGTTCCCAAGGCGCTCGCGCTGCAGCGGGCTGGCAATACCGTGCTTTATGTATCGCCCGTTGTCGCCACTTTGCAGCGCATCATTCTGCCGCTCGTCATCATCCTCAACTCGGTGGGCAACCGTCTGCTGCGACTCGCTGGGATCGAGCGACGCGAAGTCGAACGAGAGCGCTATCACACCGCCGAAGAGCTCGAGTTCATCGTCCGCGAAAGCCAGGAAGGTGGCATGCTGCGCGGCGAGGCAGGGCAGATCCTGCGCGACCTCTTCGAGTTTGGCGATCGAACCGCCGGCGAGGTCATGGTGCCGCGCGTGCTACTGGCGGGCATTCCGGTCGGCGCCGAACCCGACGAGCTCAGAGCGATCGTTCGTACGCAACCACATACACGCTACCCGGTCTACAGCGGCGACCTCGACAACATCATCGGCAGCCTGCACATCAAGGAGATCCTCAGGCACCTCGTCTCGAACCAGCCGGTTGCCGCCAGAGATGCGAGGGCGCTGCCGTATGTTCCCGGTCCGGCGTACCTCGACGAGGTACTCGCCGCGATGCGGCGCTTCAGGGCGCAGATGGCCGTCGTCATGGATCAACATGGCGGAACGGCAGGCCTCGTGACGATCGAAGACCTTTTCGAGGAAGTGGTCGGTGACATCGACGAGGGGCGCGCGCGCCGCCCGATCGTGCGCGAAGCGGAAGGACGCGTCCGCGTGCGCGGCACGGTTCGACTCGACGAGGGTGGCGAAGCGCTCGGCCGATCCATCGACCACGAGAAGGTGACCACGATCAGTGGTCTCGTGTTGCTGCTTTTGAATCGCCCGGCATCAGCCGGCGACGTCGTGACGTGGCGCAACGTCAGGATCGAAGTCGTGTCGACGGCCGGGCGCGGGGTCGGCGAGGCCGTGTTGTCTCTGATCAAAACGGCCCCGCACCCGGGTCATCGACCGACCTAGTCCTTACTGGGCCGGTTTATGTCCGGCAACTTCGGCCATTCCCTCGTGCACTGCAGCCAGCTCCCTGAGTGCTTCCGCTGCCTCACGAGAGTGCTCGGCGTAATGGGCGGCGCCACGGGCAAGTTCCCAGGCGTGCCCAAAGGACTCACTGTCTTTGCGCAAGGCTGTTACCAGTTCCTCATGCAGTTTGGCGTCAGCTTCGTGCTCGGCTGCGTGTGCCCGGTAGTGTGCAGCGAGCTTCTTGTGATCGGCGGCCGTCGCCGTCGACGTGGCCAGACGCTTCACCTCGGCATCTGACAACTTCTGAGCGAGGGCAACCTTCGGGACCATCGTTGCCGCCACAAAGATCGCGATTGCAACTAATGTTGAACGTCCAGTCATCGTCGTCTCCTGTTTGGCCGCCTCGATGTACAAGCAGGGGACCACCGATGCGATGACCGGCTGTCGCACGTGGAGCGTGGATTTTTCGAGATCGTGCTGATTTTCTCGCAGCCCGTGGGAATCTCCCCGCACCTGTGTGCGTGTCAGCTAACGACGTCCAACTGCGACTGCGGCACTACGCGGCACGCCTTTCAAATACGTCAGAGAACCGGCGAACAAGCGCATCTTCCACTGCATCGAGCTCAATCGTTCGTCCTGTCAGCCGCTCGAGTGACGTCACGCCGCGATCCGAAATGCCACACGGAACGATCAGCTTGAAATGATCGAGATCCGTCCGGACGTTGAACGCGAATCCATGACTCGTGATCCAGCGCGAGATGCGGATGCCGATCGCGCCGATCTTTTCTGCCCCGACCCACGTCCCTGTCAGGCCGGCGATGCGGCCTGCTGCAATGCCGTAGTCGGCGCACGTCCGAATCATCACTTCTTCGAGATCGCGCACGTACTTGTGGACGTCACAGCGGTCCGGCCGCAGGTCGAGGATTGGATAGCCGACGATCTGCCCGGGGCCGTGATACGTGACGTCGCCGCCACGGCCGGTCTCGTGGACCTCGATCCCGAGCTCGGCCAGCCGCTCGCTCGTGGCCACGACGTTGGCGCGCGCGGTCTCGCTGCGAACACCCAGCGTGATGACCGGCGGGTGTTGAAGCAGCAGGAGCAGATCCGGGATTCGATTCGCCCGTCGTTCCTCGACCAGTTCACGCTGAAGTTCGAGCGCCTCCTGGTATCCGATCAGGCCCATCCGGCGAACTTCGAGCTGGCGCAACTCGGACAAGACACCGGGTGTCATTTCGCTGTACACCCTCCGGCGAAATGACACCCGGTGTCTTTATTGGGCATCGAAGTTCTCGAGTTGTTGCTTCACTTCAGACATGAACTGATCGCCGGTTGCGCCATCCACCAGTCGATGGTCGTAGCCCAATGTGAGGTACGCCATCGTCCGGATCGCAATCGCGTCGTCAACGACGATCGGACGCTTCTCGATGGTGCCGACACCGAGGATAGCGACCTGCGGCTGGTTGATGATCGGCATCCCGAACTGCGATCCGAACTGACCTGGATTCGTGATGGTGAAGGTGCCGTCGTGAACTTCCTCGGGTTTGAGCTGCTTCGATCGGGCGCGCGTCGCGATATCGGCGATGGCGCGACTCAACCCGAGGAGATTCTTCTCGTCGGCGTGCTTGATGACGGGAACGATGAGACCACTCTCGAGCGCGACGGCGATCCCGAGGTTGATGTCTTTCTTGTAGATCACGTTATCGCCATCGAGCGAGGCATTGACAATCGGGAAACGGCGCAGCGCGGACACCACCGCCTTGGCGATGAACGCCATGTAGGTCAGCTTCGTGCCGAGTTGCTCGTACTCGGCTTTCTTCTGCTGACGGATTCGCGCGACGGTAGAGAAGTTCACGTGGAAGACCGAGTGCACATGAGCCGAGGTTCGGCGGCTCATCACCATGTGCTCGGCAATCTTTTTCCGCATCACAGAGAGCGGCTTGATCTCGACGCGGGATCCAGGATCCACGGTCCGAGTCCCGAGTTCCGCCGCCTTCGCGCCAGGCGCTTCGGCGCCCACGGAGTCCGGAGTCCCGGTCCCCGAGTCGATGTACTCCAGGATGTCGTTCTTGGTCACTCTCCCGCCGAGACCAGATCCGTGAATCTGCGAGATATCGACGTGGTTGTCGCGCGCGATGCGCCTGACCAGCGGCGACGACCGCTGCTTGCGTGAATCGTCCTCGGAGGGCTTGGCGGCGGTTCGCCCGTCGGTCTTGCGCGGCGTGGCCGCCGGCTTCGCCGGCGGCGCGTCGACGTCACGCGGAACAACAGAATCAAGCGAGGGAGCGGCAGGCGGGGGCGCGCTACCCAACGGTTCCTGCTTCGAGATTTCAGACGCGGCGCCAATCGTTGCCACGACGCTGTTCACGGCAACGGTTTCGCCTTCGTTGACCTTGATCTCGGTGAGAACGCCCGTCGCGGGCGCGGGTATCTCGGCGTCGACCTTGTCTGTGGAAATCTCGAACAACGGCTCATCCCGGTCGACGGCGTCACCGACTTTCTTGATCCATCTCACGATGGTGCCTTCGGCAATCGACTCGCCCATCTGGGGCATCAGGACGGGTGTGGGCATGGAGAACTCTTTCGGGTGCCACGTCCGGCTAAAGCCGGACACTACGTCGACTCAGTCCGGCTAAAGCCGCACATGACGGCCTACAGGCTTACATATGGATGGCCGCGCCGTGAGCTGCATGCGCTGCCTCGCCGACAGCTTCGGAGAAAGTCGGATGCGCGTGAATTGTTTTGATCAGCTCTTCGACCGTGCACTCGAGCCGGAGCGCCAGTACCGCCTCGGCCACCAGCTCCGTCGATCGCGGTCCAATCATGTGCACGCCCAACACTTCATCGTACTTCTTATCGGCAACGATCTTCACGAACCCCTCGGACTCACCCGCCATCTTCGCGCGCCCGAGCACACCAAACGGGAACGTACCTGTCCGCACGTCGTAGCCGCGCTCCTTTGCCCGGGCTTCGGTGAGGCCGACACTCCCGATCTCGGGATCGCAATAGGTGCAACCGGGTACGTGGTCGTAGTTAAGCGGTTGCACCGGCTGGCCGGCGATGCGCTCCGCCGTGATGATCCCCTCCATCGACGACACGTGCGCCAACTGTGGATGCACACCCGTTCCGAGCGTGATGACATCGCCGATGGCTGAAATCCCGGGCACCGATGTGCGATAGAGCTCGTCGACTTTGATGTAGCCCCGTTCCAGTGTGATACCGGCCTCCTCGACTCCCAGTCCCGTTGTCACCGGTCCGCGGCCGGTCGCAACGAGCAGCACATCCGCGTTGATCGTGCCCTTCTTGCCATCGGGGGTGTCGGCCTCGATGGCGACCCCGCTCGACGATGCCGTGGCCTTTGTGACTTTCGTGCCGGTCATGACCGTGATGCCCTGCTTCTTGAACGACTTCTCGAGCTCCGCAGACACTGCCTCGTCTTCGACCGGCACCAGCCGCGGAAGGAGTTCGATGATCGTCACCGCGCTGCCGAAGCGCCGGTAGATGGACGCGAATTCCACTCCCACGGCGCCGCTGCCCAGAATGACAAGTGACCCGGGAACCTCCTTCAAGTGGATGGCCTCATCGCTGGTGATGATGCGCGTGTGATCGATCGTCACAGAGGGCACGCTACGCGGCGCCGAGCCAGTGGCGATGATGATCTCCCTGGCCTCGAGCGTCTGCCTGTCACCTTCGACCACATCGACCTTTCCAGACCCGGCCAGCCGGGCGGTGCCTTTGACCCAAGTGATCTTGTTCTTCTTGAAGAGGAACTCGACTCCCCTGGTGAGCCCGCCGACGATCTTGTCCTTGCGGGCGTGCACCTGCGGCATGTTGATGGCAGGGCTGCCTGGCGGAATCGTCACGCCCCACTCGGCCGCGTGCTGAATCACCTTGAGCGCGTGCGCGTGTTCGAGAAGGGCCTTGGTGGGAATGCATCCCCAGATCAAGCAGGTGCCGCCGAGCGCACTCTGTTTCTCGACGACGGCCACGGTCTTCCCGAGCTGCGCGGCGCGAATGGCTGCGACATACCCGCCAGTGCCCGCGCCGATCACCACAACATCGAACGATTTCGCCATCGAAACCTCATAATATACTCGCCGTTCCCAATGCCTCCAGATCGACGGAAGACACTGCTCGTCGTCGACAGCGACGAGGAGATCCGCGAAGTACTGACCGCTGCCCTGCGGCGCGACTACCGCGTGCTCAGAGCCGCGACGGGTGAAGCCGCGCTCCAGATGATGCAGAAGGAGGACGTGGACCTCATGCTCCTCGAGGTTCACTTGCCCGGCATCAGCGGATTCGAGGTGCTGAAGATCGCCAGAGAGAACTGGCCCTACGTCGAGGTGATCGCCATCTCGAATACGAAGGAGCTCGACATCGCGATCGAGGCGATGCGGCACGGTGCGTATCACTACATCTCGAAAGAAGTCGACCCCGAGGGCATCCGCACGCTGTTTGCCAATGCGGCTGAACGTCAGGACCTGAGCAGGGACGTCACGCGGCTCAAAGAAGAAGTCGCCGAGCAGAACGACCGTGAGTTCGTCGTCGGCCCGAGTCGCAGTACGCGGAGCGTCGTGGAGCTGATTCAGAAGGTTGCGAAGATCTCGGCCACGGTGCTCGTCCTCGGCGAAAGCGGAACCGGCAAGGAGCTGCTCGCTCGCTTGATTCATCGCGAGTCAGGTCGCCCGACCGCTCCATTCGTGGCCGTGAACCTCGCGGCCATTCCCAAGGAGCTTGTCGAGAGCGCGCTCTTCGGCCACGAGAAGGGAGCCTTCACCGGCGCGATCCGCCAGCAGCTCGGCAAGTTCGAGCTCGCGGCTGGCGGGACGCTCTTCCTCGATGAGATCGGCGATCTGAAATACGAGCTGCAGGCGAAGCTCCTGCGCGCGATTCAGGAAGAAGAGATCGAGCGGGTCGGCGGCACCCACCCGATCAAGACAGATCTCCGGCTCATTGCCGCCACCAACGTCGACCTCGACAAGGCGGTCAAGGAGGGGCGGTTTCGCGAAGACCTGTACTACCGCCTCAACGTGATCCCGATTCGGATGCCGGCACTGCGCGATCGATTGGAGGATCTACCGGAGCTCGCGCGATTCTTCCTTCGCCGCTACAACAACAAATTCCGCAAGAACATCCAGGGGATTGCCGATTCGACGCTGGACATCCTCTCGTCATACTGGTGGCCGGGAAACATCAGAGAGCTCGAGAACCTCATCGAGCGCCTGGTCGCGGTCTCTGACAAGGATTGGATCACCGACGAGGATCTGCCGTACGAGCTGCATGTCGCGAAGCTCGATACGCAGGATCACGCGGCGACCGAGAATCTGCTCGAACGGGCGCTCTCGACATTCGAGCGCAACTTCATCGTGCGCGCGCTCGAGAAGTCGTCGTGGAACGTCACGGCCACGTCGCGGGCGCTCGGCATTCCGCTGAGCACGCTCAAATTCAAGATGGAAAAGCTCGAGATCCGGCAGCTCGCGCGGCGGATCAGAGGCAACTGACGCGCCGCACCTTGGCTGATGGCGCGCGCGGGCACAAATCAACCCGGCGCGTTCGAGCGGCGCCGGGTCAGGGGGGAATCGAGCGGACAGGGCCGCTGCAGGTTTCGCTACTTTTTGGGCAGAACCGCGTCTTTGAGCTGCTTGGCGATACGCGCCTTGACCACGGTCTTGGCGGGAATCTTGATCGCTTCACCGGTTGCCGGATTGCGGCCCATGCGAGCCTTCCGCTTCTGGACAACCAGCTTCACCATACCCGGCAGCACGAACTCACCTGATCGCTTGAGTTCCTTTTCTGAAAGGGTGGTCAATTCGTCGAAAAATTCTCTCGCCTGAGTCCGCTTGACCTCGAACCGTTCAGCGAAGTGCGAGAACAATTCTGATTTGCCCATTCTCCGGGCCTCTGCCATCACGTCCCCCCAATTCTTTGTGCGCGCCACTCTAGACCGCAAACGCAGATGCGCGCGCCTCACACTGCCGCGGAAACTCTTGTGAAATCGCCGTAATGCTAACGCGCGCCTCCCATGGTGTCAACGAAGTCCCGCGCACAATCAAGCGATTTAGGCCCAAAGTGCTAGAATTTTGCTTCGATGTCAAGCGCGGCGCCGATCGAGACATTTCCGAATCCACGTCCCGAGCGGGAGTTCGAGATCGCGATCAACTGCCCTGAGTTCACATCCGTTTGTCCGAAAACCGGACTGCCGGACTTCGGTGAGATCCGGATCACGTACGTGCCGGCGGACCACTGCATCGAGCTCAAGTCGCTGAAGTACTACATGATCGGGTTCCGCGACCGCGGCATCTTCTACGAGGCGGTCACCAATCAGATCCTCGATGATCTCGTCGGCGCGTGCCAGCCACGGCGCATGACGGTCGTCGGTGATTTCACCGTGCGCGGCGGCATCAAGACGACGGTCACGGCCACTTACACGAAGTAGCGGCGGACGGATCAAGGCATCACGACTGCCCGCTTACTAACAACGCAACCGTCGCGCCGAGGTGAGACTCGGGAGCGTCCCAGAATTCCACGACCAGCGGGTGACGCTCGAGCGCCTGCTGCACGAGCCCGCGCTGAATGCCCTTGCCGCGGCCGTGAATCAAGCGGACCTCCCGTAACCCGGCTTCATGGGCAGCCGTCACGTATTCCTCCACCACGGACACGACGTCGCGCGGTGTGAAGGTATGAAGGTCGATCGAGTCCTCAATCGGGATCTTCATGACGCCAGTTTTTGCTCCGTCTCGAGCGAAATCGTGCCGGAGTTTTTCCAACATTTGAGCACGCTTCGCGCGGGTTTCGGCCAGATTGAGGCAGGGCACGTCCCGTGCACCACGTGGCTTGAATGCCGCACGCATCGCTCCTGCCTGGCGAATCCGTTCGTATCCGCGATGAGCGCTGGGTCGTCACCCGTCAGACGCCCGGTGTAACCGCGTCCGTCCTGGACGTCAGGGGACAGAACCGATCGAACCGCGAGGAGTTGACCTCGTTCCTCCTGCCGTTCGAGATCGTGGAAAGGCTGACGTCGGATCGGTCGCCGCGACGGGTGCGACCGCGCCGATGGCGCCAGCACGCGCGAGCGCTGCTTTGCGATGCCACGCCGTCGTGGCCGTCGTTGCGGGCGCCAGTACGAGCCGACATCTCCCTGATGTCGTTCCAGCTCGAACCGGCGTTGGCCGTTACACACGGGATCGCCTCGCGCATCCTGATCGCTGACGAAGTCGGTCTCGGCAAAACGATTCAAGCGGCGCTCATCATCGCCGAGATTCTCGAACGAGCGCGGCACGGTCGCGTGCTCGTCGTGGCGCCTGCCTCGCTGCGGGAACAGTGGCAAGGCGAACTGCATCACCGGTTCCGTCTCGACGCCTGGCTTGCCGACTCGGCTTCGCTCGCACGGCTCGGAGCAGCATGGGGCACCGCCAATCCGTGGTCAGGCCGTGCAGTGACCATCACATCCATTGACTTCATCAAGCGGGCGGAGGTCATGCGCTCTCTCGAGGCCCTGGTCTGGGACGCCGTGGTGTTCGACGAAGCACACGGACTCGCCGGCCTGTCTGATCGAGCCGCGGCCGCCGGCGCCCTGGCGCGGCGGGCGCGAACGGTCGTAATGCTGACAGCCACGCCGCACTCGGGCGACGAACGGGCGTTCGCGTCGCTCTGCGGTATCGGGGATCTCGATCGTTCGTTCCCACTGCTCACGTTCCGGCGTACGCGCCACGACGTGGGCCTTGCCGTACCACGGCGGACGACGTCGCTGCGAGTACGGCCCACGCTGGCCGAACGCGAGATGCATCGAGCACTTGCCGCCTATGCCGACAAGGTCCGCGCTCAGCGCCCTGCCGGCACCGATGCCGCGCACCTGGCGATGATGATCCTCACCCGCCGGGCTTGCAGCAGCGCCACCTCCCTGGCTCGCTCCGTCAAGAGGCGGCTGGACCTTCTCGAAGGCGACGGCTCATCCGTCATTGCGCAACTGATGTTGCCGATGTTCGAACACTCTGCCGATGAGGAACCCGGCGCAGAGCTTTCCGTGCCTGGCCTTCACGATCGCAACGAAGAACGCCGATGGCTCGACCGCATCCTGCTCCTCGCCCGTCGTGCACAGAATGCCGAGTCAAAAGTCGTCACGCTCACCCGTCTGCTGCGCCGGACACACGAGCCAGCGATCGTGTTCACCGAGTACCGCGACACGCTCACGCAGCTGGCCGACGCGCTGCACGCCTTCGCACCTCTGACGCTGCACGGCGGCCTCAGCACGACTGAACGTCGTGACGCTCTACGCGCCTTCACGAACGGACCCGCGCGGTTGCTGCTTGCGACCGATGCGGCCAGCGAGGGACTCAACCTGCAGAGACGATGCCGGTTGGTGGTGAACCTCGAGCTGCCATGGACGCCGGTTCGGCTCGAGCAGCGAATCGGGCGGGTCGAGCGCATCGGGCAATCCCGTCGCGTCCATGCACTTCACCTGGTTGCAGCCGGTACTCGCGAAGAATCCTATGTAGCCAGGCTGCTGCTCCGCTCCGACGTGGCAGCGGATGCCCTCGAGCGGCTTCGTCAGGCACAGCCAGAGATCCAGCACGTTCGCGGGATGGCGCACGCGGAAACGGTGCGTCTCGAACAGCTTCGGATACTGATCGATCGGCGCCGGGATCTCGTTCCAGAGTCGCGGCCTCTCGTCACGGTGCGTCGACGGCGAAGGAATGGTCACAGCATTCTGTGGGCCTTCTCCCTCGCGTTCACAGACGCAATGAATTACGTCCTCTGGCGAACGGTTCTCGCAGCCTCCACCGCTGCCCATCACGATTCGCGCGCCCTCCTTCCATCAATCGACGCGGCGGCCGAACTGCTTGCATCGAGACTCGATGGTGAGCGCCAGGCCGCGCTGGCTTCACTGGTTTCGTCGCTGCGGCCCTTTCTGGAGCTGGCTTCACGGCGCGAACACGCGATTGCCGGCGCGCTCGAGCACGAACGAGCAAGGCTATCGGCGCGATTGCTGCAACGGAGCCTCTTCGACCGCCGCGTCGAACGAATGCATGCCGCTCAGAATGCCGTCCTGGACCAGGCGCTCACGCGTTGTCGCATTCGGATCGATGAGCTCGCGGCAGCCACGCAGATCGCCCCCGAACCAGGCCGCCTCGCCTTTGCCGTCATCCGCTGATGATTCCCGCAGTGTACGGGCGGTTGCTCACCGCGTCGTTCATTCGGGATGTGTTGCCAACCGTTCACGGCGTCAGCACACCGCCGACCGCGTGGGCTCGACAGGTTGCGGAATGTTCGCGGCGAATCGAGTCGACACTTGGCTTCGCATCGAGTGTGCGTGCCGTTACTGAGGTTGCGCTTCTGCCGCTCGTCGAGCTGCTGGGATTAACCGTCGTCGGTCGGGCAGACAGTGAGAGTGCGTCGATCGTCCAGATGACGGCGGACGGACGTTATGGGCTGTCCGCGATCACGGCAAGCTGGGGAGAACCGCTCGAACGAATATGGCGCTCCTCTGTCATCGGGGCCATCGATGCCGATGCCCGATGGTGTTTCTGTTGCAACGGGCAGGCGCTTCGCCTGATCGACACACGCCGCACGTGGTCACGCGACTACCTCGAGTTCGATCTGCTGTTGCTCGGCCGTGAACTGGAGGCGCAGGCGCTGTTATGGGCAATCGCTCATAAGGGAGCGTTCTCCATGCAGCCAGCCCTCCTCGACACCGCAGTGACTCTTTCACGTCAACACGGTGTCCAGGTGTGCAAGTCGCTCGGTGCCGGTGTGCTCGAGGCGCTCGAGGTCCTGCTGAATGCCCTCGGTCGCGTTGGACGACAGCCGGTCCCACTGCTCTGGGAGCAGTCGCTCACCGTCTTGTATCGAATCCTGTTCCTGCTCTTCGCCGAGGCGCGGGGACTCGTCCCGCTCTGGCATCCGGTCTACCGAAATCGCTACAGCCTCGAAGCCATCGTCAGCTGTCTGCTCGAGGGTCGTCCATACAGGGGGCTATGGCGCGCCGTCCATGCGATCTCGCGCCTCGCGCACTCTGGTTGCATCGCGGGAGAGCTACATGTGACTGCGTTCAACGGGCGTCTGTTCGCGCCGGGGCAAGCCGCTGCTTTTGACAGCACCCGGCTGAGCGACGCCGTCATGAGCCGGACAGTGATCGCTCTCAGCAGCATGCACGGCGGCCCACATGGAGGGCGCGCGAAGATCCTGTACCGCGATCTCGACGTGGAACAGCTCGGGGCGGTCTACGAGCGCGTGCTCGAGTACGAACCGACCCAGTCTGGACCGACACCGCTGACGCGCACGCGCGATCTCCGGAAGGCGAGCGGTTCGTTCTACACGCCTCGCGCGGTGACGACGTCTCTCGTTCGCCGCACACTGGAGCCGCTGGTACAGGGCCGCAGCTCCGGCGACATCCTGTCGTTGCGTGTCGTGGATCCGGCGATGGGCAGCGGCGCGTTTCTCGTCGCCGCCTGTCGCTATCTCGCGGCGGTCGCCGAAGAGGCATTCATTCAGGAGGGCCGCTGGCACATCCACGATGTGACGCCGGCCGATCGAGTCACGCTTCGCCGCGAGATCGCGTCGCGCTGCCTTTTCGGTGTCGATCTGAATCCGATGGCGGTGCAGCTGGCGCGCCTGTCGCTGTGGCTCGCGACGCTCGCTGCTGACAAGCCGTTGTCGTTTCTCGACCATCATCTCGTTGCCGGACACAGCCTGATCGGCGCCACACCCGAAGATGTCGCTCGACAACCGGGGGGCGCCCGGAGCCGGCGGCGATCGGAGCGACTGACGTTGTTCGATGAAACCGAGTTTCCCGCGACGCTGGCTCACGCGGCGCTCGTCATGTCAAAAGTATCGACCGAGCCGGACGAGTCTGCGGAGATCGTGCGGGCGAAGGAACGCACGATTCATACACTGAAGGCAGACGACTCATCGCTGTCGAAGTGGAAGGCGGCGCTCGACCTCTGGTGCGCCGCCTGGTTCTGGAGCGATGGCGCCGCACCCGGCCGCACGGTCTTTGTCGATCTCGTGAGCCGGCTGCTGGACCGTCCGTCGACGTTGCCCGATCGCGTGGCGACCGAACTTCTCGAACGATCCAAGACCATCGCCGGCACGCATCGCTTTCTGCACTGGCCGCTGACCTTCCCGGATGTCTTTGCGGCCGCACCCGATCGCCCTTCCGGCTTCGACGCCGTGATTGGCAATCCGCCGTGGGACATGGTTCGCGGTGACAGCGGCGGCGACGACACCAAGGTCGGCAGGCGGCTCCAAGCGCGCCACATGACCGATTTCGTTCGTCGGTCTGGGATCTACCAGGTCGAAACCCGCGCCCACGTCAACCTCTATCAGCTGTTTGTCGAAAGAGCGCTGCAGCTCGTCCGGCCGGGAGGGCGGATCGGGCTGGTCGCGCCGTCGGGGCTCGTGAGCGATGCCGGTGCGGCGCCGCTGCGACGGTACCTGTTCGATCGCGCCGAGATCGACGAGATCACCGGCTTCGACAATCGCCAGGCAATCTTTCCGGTGCACCGCAGCGTCCGATTCGTACTCCTCACCTGCACGACCGGGCTGGAGACGACAGCCATCCGATGCCGGTTCGGGCTGGGCCGTCCCGAGGAACTCGAAACGCCGGCGCGGGCCCCCCTCGTGCTCTCGCGACGTTTTCTCGCGAGGTTGTCCGGTGAGGACGACCTCGGGGTTCCCGAGCTCGCCACCGACGCCGACCTGGCGATCGTCGAGGCCGTCAGCGCGTCCGCGCCGCGCCTCGGCGCAAAGGAGGGGTGGCACGCCGCCTTCGGCCGCGAGCTGAACGCCAGCGACGACCGCGAGTCGTTTGCACCGAGCGGACAATACGCAACGTGCCGCCCTGTGATCGAGGGAAAGCAGATCGACGCCTTCCGCGTGGCGATCGGGAGCAGCCGTCTCGTGGTCCGGCCGTCTGCAGCGGCCAATCGACGGATTCCACGTCGCGCCCGCCTCGCGTATCGCGATGTCGCGAGCGCCACCAACCGGCTCACGCTCATCGCGGCCATCATTCCAGCGCGGGCGGTCACGACACACACGCTGTTTTGTCTCCGAACGCCGCTTCCGCTGGCCACGCAGAGAGTCTTGTGTGCGCTCCTCAACAGCTACGTGGCGAATTACGTCATTCGGTTGCGCGTGAACACGCATGTGACCGTGTCACTCGTCTCACGTCTACCGGTTCCTGTCGTCCATCCAGGAAATCCACGCTTCACACGGCTCGAGCGCTGTGCCGAGACGTTGGCGCGCCGCAACGATCCGGTCGAGGAGATGGAGGAGTACGCCGAGATCCAGGCGGTTGCGGCGCATCTCTATCGACTGACGCCGGCCCAATTCGAGCACGTGCTGTCGACGTTTCCGTTGGTGCCGAGCGAGGTACGCGAGCACGCGTTCGAGAGATTCATCAACCTTCATTGATCACGAACCGCGGAGACGCGGAGGCGCGGAGTTCAGCCATGGACGGAGACACTGCTATCACTGACCGAATCATCGGTTGCGCAATCGAGGTCCACAAGCACCTCGGACCAGGGCTATTGGAGTCTGTTTATGAATCGGCCTTATGCGTGGAATTTAAGGTGAGGTCATTGCCCTTTAAGCGACAGGCAGGAATACCTCTCTACTACAAGGGGGAGCTTATTTCCGAGCACCGTCCCGACTTGATCGTTGCTGACAAAGTGATCGTAGAGATCAAGAGTGTCGAGCAACTGGCGCCCATCCACACGGCTCAAATGCTCACCTATCTGCGGGTCACGTCACTCAGAATCGGCCTGATCCTGAATTTCAATAGCGCAACGATCAAAGAAGGGACGAGAAGAGTCGTCCTCACCGCCTAGTCACGGGTGCGCGCCGTAGCGCGCCTGACGGAGTGAGCGGGCGGCTTTCGCAAGCGAATGCAGGATTACTCGTCGCTTGTGAAGCCACCCGCTCACTCCATCTGCCCGGCCCTCCAGGGCCGGGCCACCCGTGACTACCTAGATTGAGCGCTCCGCGCCTCCGTGTCTCCGCGGTTCGTGGATCGGTGTAGGCTCTACCCTGATGGTCAGAATGAGACGTCGTTCCTTCTTGCTCGCTGTCACCGTCTGCCTGGTGACCATTGCGGTTGATGCCCAGGCTCAGGCACGGACGATTCGCATGCCCACCTCGTCCGGGAGCGACCGCATCTTTGCCATCCTCCTGCCTCAGTCCTACGACACCTCGCAGCGGCGCTATCCGGTGGTCTATCTGTTCCACGGCGGCGGCCAGGATCACACCGCCTTCATGGCTCGCACCGCTTTCACGCCAACGGCTCGGAAACACGAGTTCATCGTCGTCATGCCGGCCGCCGATCGCAGCTACAGCGCCCTCGGCCCCGAGGCGCAGGGGCGCTATCACGACTACGTCGCCGGTGATCTCGTCGACTATGTGGACTCGCATTACCGCACGATTCCGACGAAAGAGCGGCGCGCGATCGCGGGGTTGTCGATGGGTGGCCGTATCGCATCGATGACGGCGTTGACGCACGCGGATCGGTTCAGCGCCGTCGGCGCGTTCAGCCCCGCGCTGCGGCCGGACGCCGAGGAGGCCGTGCAGAAGGTGCCAGAGGCAGCGCCGTTCTTCTACATCTCCTGCGGCACGCTGGATTCGCTGCTCCCAATCAACCGCGAGTTCGTCGGCTGGCTGACGGAACGCGATCTGCCTCACGAGTACCGCGAAGCTCCCGGCCTGGGACACACCTGGGCGCTCTGGGACGAGCAAATTGCACTGTTCTTCGATCTACTCGAGTCGCGAGGTTTTCGACCGGCTCCATGACGGTTCGATCGAAATTCTCTGTGCCTCGATGCCTCGGTGTGTCGTAATCAACGATTGAGCACGAAACGCTCGATCGCCTGCGCCACGCCAGCCTCATCTTGATGGCCGGTGACGTGCCATCCGCGCGACTTGAGGCCATCGACGGCGTTCCCCATCACCACTGGATGGCCTGCAAACTCCAGCATCTCCACATCGTTGAAGTTGTCGCCGATCGCCATCACCTCGTCGCGCGTCAACCCGAGTTGCTGCGCACGCCACGCGAGGGCGCGCCCTTTCGTGGCCTCGACTGATGTGACATCGACCAGCGAGAAGTCACGATGCACGTACTCCGTCATCTGAATCGAGCAGCCGCCGATCGTCGCGCGCAACCATTCGAAGAGCACGCGCATCTCCTCCACGCCACCGTTGTACATGACCTGGATCGGATCCTCGATCAATGCATCTTCGAGCGGGACCGACTGCGCGATGTGCGAATGGTTACGCGACCAGTATCGCTTCCGTCCCGGATGTTCCCAGTCCATCGTCTCGTAGACGACCTGTCGATCAAAGTCGCGATCGAAGACGAGGGCGGTCGCGTGGCGATGGCCACGAGTCGTCTCGAGCACTTGTCGCGCCCTGGTGCGGTCGAGCAGGCGCCGAATGAAGGTGCCACCATCCATGTCGCGCTCGACCGCGCCATTGCTGACAATGAGCGAGATCGATGCCGGCAGCAGATCGGCGACCGGCCTGGCAAACGGATAGCTGCGACCAGTGACGAGCGCGACGTACACGCCCGCTGCGACCGCGTCGTGAATAGCCGCGCGGTTGGCTTCCGGCATGCGCCCGTGCGTGTCGAGCAACGTGCCGTCAACGTCGATGCCAATCAACCGGATCATTGAAGAAGCTGCGATAGGATTAACCTAGAAGTCGCTTGTGTTGGTGCTGCCGCCGACGG
>Ga0070664_100000888_pt1 | contig 23240 bp, 20 predicted proteins | sample KBSC73metaG_FD_65863 | JGI IMG/M metagenome (GOLD analysis project Ga0070664, IMG submission 65863) | Corn rhizosphere microbial communities from Kellogg Biological Station, Michigan, USA - KBS C7-3 metaG | ecosystem: Host-associated > Plants > Roots > Rhizosphere > Soil ... | reverse complement strand
GCGCCGTTGAACAGAAGGGTATCGAAACCCGCCTGGCCTTCCACGACGTCGTTGTCGTCGCCGGGATTCCAGACGAACGTGTCGTCGCCGGCGCCCATGAAGGCCACGTCGTTTCCGTCGCCCCCGTTGATGAGATCGCCGCCCGCCGAGCCGGTGATCGTGTCCACGCCGAGCCCGCCGTTGATGGTAAGCTGAACGGTTCCCGCGGCGAGGCCGCTGGCGTTGATCACATCGTCGCCCGCCTGGCCGTTGAGCACTAGGCGATCGTTCGCACCTTCGGCTCCCGCGATGTTCACTGCCGCCTGAAGACCGGTAACGGAGATCCCCGCCGAATTGCCTGAAACGGCAAGCGCCTCGCCAGTGCCTGCGCCATTCAGAGTGATCACGTCCGCCGCTCCGTCGCCGCCGCCGTTGGGTCCGGTCAGGTCGAGGTCGATCCGATTGACGCTTGTGCCTGTGAGATCGGCGACATTGATGTTGTCCGCGCCGCCCAGCGCACGGAAGTCGATCTGCTCGACTCCGCTCATGTCCATCGTCACGCCGGCGATATCGCGCACGAACAGGGCATGGGTGCCGTTGGCGGCGATATCGACCGTCTCGGCGATATTGGCGCCGAAGAAGATCAGCTTGTCGGTGCCGTCGCCGCCATCGATCGTGTCGCTGCCGTCGCCGGGGTTCCACTGGAACGTGTCGTCGCCGGCACCGCCGAACAGGCTGTCATTGCCGTTGTCCCCGAAGACGAAGTCGTTCCCGTCGCCGCCGAGCAGAGTGTCCGCGCCCTGACTGCCGAACAGGGAGTCGTTGCCCGCGCCGCCGTCGAGCGTCAGCTTGACGATATCGGCGGCCAAAGTGGTCGCCGTCATCGTGTCGTTTCCGCCCTGGCCCTGCACTATCAGCGAATCGTTCGCTCCCTCGACGTTGGTGAGGTTCACCTGCGCCGGAAGGCCGACCACGCTGACGCTGCTGCCCGATCCGACGACGTCGATCGAATCCGCCGCGCTCCGGCCGTTGACGATAATGGCGTCGGCGGCTGCGTCGCCGCTCGTGACGCCGACCGCTCCGGCAAGGTTGACGTCGACGGTCGAAACGTTGGTCCCGCTCAGGTCGTTGACGGTGAAGTTGTCCGCGCCGCCGAGCGCATTCACGGTCACTTTCTCGACGCCATTCACATCCATCGTGATGCTGCCGATGTTGCGGCTGAAAAGCGCGCGCCCGCCATTAGCCGACAGGCTGAAAATCTCGCCGATGTTCGCGCCGTTGAACAGCATGGTATCGACGCCGTCGCCGCCTTCGACAGTGTCGCTGCCGTCGCCCGGGTCCCACTGGAACGTGTCGTCGCCGGCGCCGAGCAAAATTGTGTCGCTGCCCTGCTGGCCGTCGATGAAGTCGTTGCCATCGCCACCGAGCAATCTGTCATTGCCGTTCGACCCGAGGATCGTGTCGTTGCCTGTGCCTCCGTCAACGGTGACACTGATCAGCGAGGCGAGGTTGCCGGTGGCGCTGAACATGTCGTCGCCGCCGTTCATGTTGAGGGTGAAATTCTCCATCGTCCCCATGTCGATCGAGAAGGGCGCCGGATCGATCCTGTCGAACCTCTCGCGGGTGCCATTCGCGGTCAGGCTGAAGACCTCGGAACCGTTGCCGCCATTGATCTCGGCTGTGTCGATGCCGGCGCCGCCCTCCCAGAGGTCCGTGTCGTCGCCCGGGTTCCAGATGAAGCGGTCGTTGCCGTCCTCGCCGAACAGCTGATCGTCGGCGTCGCCACCCGTCAGCGTGTCATTGCCGTCGCCGCCGAACAGCTGATCGGCGCCGCCCTTGCCCAGCAGGGTGTCGTTGCCGCTCTGCCCGAAAAGCAGATCGTTACCGCTGCCTCCGGTGATGATGTCATTTCCCGCGCCGCCGAACAGTTGCGCCGCAGGCAGCGCGCCGTTCACCTCGTTCAGCGTGATCGTGTCGTCGCCGTTCTGGCCGAAGGCGGTGATCAGGCTCGTATTGGCGACCGTCGCGGTACCTCCCAAGACGTTCACCGCGCCGTTGTTGACCAGTAAGGTGCCCGCGGCGTTGCGGCTGACGGTGATCGAATTTGAAATGTTGTCCCCAAGGATATTGAGGATGTTCGCAATTGAAATTCGGTGCGCGGTAACGGCCATCTTGAAGTCTCCCTGATCCACTTGCTCGGCCATCATTGAACCATACTGGTTCCAGAGGCCGCACGAAGGCGGCGCCTGGGTACGGCCCATGCGTGATTTTGCTCATGGTCGAGCTTCGCCGGGAGCCACTATCGGCAAGGGAGGAACTGTGGAATGACTGGAGCGCCGGAATGCTTGACCCAAACGCCGCATACGAATGCATGCGGGCTGCTAGGCTCGCCGTCAGCTCTTAACCGAAATGGTTATGCAGAATCTGCGGGCTTGCGGCCGTGCAGCCTGACGACATTGTCATCTCCGGCGAATAGCTCTGCGAGTGCGCGGGCGATCGCCTGCTGACCGAAGGGCTTCGACAGACGCGGTAGATGGAGAACATCATCCGTCGGGCCCATGTAGCCGGTCACCAGCAATACCGGGATCTCCGGATGCGATTTGCCGAGACGGGCGGCCAGGTGCCCTCCATTCATTCCGGGCATCATGTAATCCGTGACGACCACGTCGACGCCAAGCCCGTCATCGAGCCTCGCCAGTGCTTCCGAGCCGCCGCTAGCCTCTACGACCTCATGGCCCAGGTCGCGGATCATCTCCGCCGTCGCCTCTCGAACGAGGTCTTCATCGTCGATCAGCAGGACCTTGAGCGGCCGACCGACCGATTGCGCCGGTTCAGAACCGGCCTGCCGCTCGACCCGCGCGGCCTCGGCGGCGACCGGCAGGTAGAGGTCGGCGCGGGTGCCCTCGCCCGGCGCGCTCGTCAACAGAAAGCCGCCGCCGAGCTGCGCAGCGAGGCCATGGACCATGGACAGTCCGAGGCCGGTGCCGCGCCCGAATTCCTTGGTTGAATAGAAAGGCTCCACCGCGCGTGCGAGCGTTTCGGAATCCATGCCGACACCTGCGTCGAGCACCGATACGCGCAGGTAAAGGCCGGGTTTCAGCCGGGGCGACGACATCGGGCCGATCGCGACTTCTTCGGCGAGTATGGTCAGCGGGCCGCCATTGGGCATGGCATCACGCGCGTTGACGCAGAGGTTCAGCACTGCCAGCTCGAGCTGGTTAGGGTCGGCCATCGCGGCCGGAAGATCGTGATCGATGCGCAGCTGAAGCTGAATCGCGGGCCCGACCGAGCTGGAAATGAGGTCGCGCATTCCGCCGACCAGCGTTCCGATGTCGACCGGGCGCGTTTGCAGCGCCTGGCGGCGCGCAAAGCCAAGCAGCCTCTGGAGGAGTGTCTTGGCGCGGTCCGCGGCCTGCAGCGCATTGGACAGGAGGCGGTTCGTCCGCTCGTCCACGTCCCCATACCGACGGTGCAGCAGGTCCAGCGCTCCGGTGATGGGGGTCAGCAAATTATTGAAGTCGTGCGCGACACCGCCGGTGAGCTGGCCGAGCGTCTCGATCTTCTGCGCTTCGTGCAGCTGCGCCATGGCCGACCGATGCTCGACTGTCCGTTCTTCGACCCGTTTTTCGAGATCAGTGGCCAGCTGGTTCAGTTCCTCGAGACGAGCGCGGGCCTCATATTGCCGACGGCGACCACGAAGCGCCGATTGCGCAAGGCTGACGAACGTCGTCGGATGGAATGGTCGTTCCAAAAAAGTCACATTGCCGAGCAGTTCGAGGTAGCGGCCGGCGGCAGGATTGCGTTCGAGTCCACCGCCGCGCTGGGTGAGAAGCACGAAAGGGAAGTCGGACCATTCCGGCTGCTCGTTGAGCCATTCGGATAATTGATGGAGGTCTGTTCCGGCCACGGCTTCCTCGGTGAGCACCCCGCAACCCGCGCCCTGTCCCAGCGCCTCTACGAGGTCCTGTATCGACTGCACGACGTGCCCGCCGACGCCGGCCTCGGCCAGCATCTCGCGAGCGACGGAGGCGTCCCGGCCGTTGGGAGCGAGGATCAACGCTCGTTCGGAGAGATTCCCGCTCACTTGGCGGGCGCCTCCAGCAAGTCAGTTCCCTGGTCGACCAACTCGGGAACTCCGCGCAGTACGCCCTGGAAGCCAATGAGCGGCTCGCCCAGCGTAATGCCCCGACCGTCGATTCGATATTCGCGGATCGTGTCCTCGTGCGCGCTGGTGCGCTTCTTGATGACCGACATCGCTCGCCGTACCCGGCCCCGTGCCTCGAAATAACGGAGCAGAATCACCGTATCGGCAAGGTAGGTCACGTCGACGGGCGCCTTCATGTCGCCGACGAGGCCGTGCTGGGCCACCGTCAGGAAGGTCGAGGCGCCCTGCCGATTTAGATATTGCAGCAGTTCGTGCATGTGCAGGACCAATGCCTGCTCGCCGGGCATCGCCGCCTGGTATCCATTGAGGCTGTCGATGATCACCGTGCGCGCGTGATGCTCCTCGACGCAGCGGCGCACCCGCGCCGAAAGCTCGCCTGGCGTCAGCTCCGCGGCGTCGATCTGCTCCAGCACCAGATTGCCACTGTCCACCATCGCCTGGATGTCGATTCCGAGACCCTTGGCGCGCTCGATAAGCAGGCCGAGTTCCTCGTCGAAAACAAACATGGCCGCCCGTTCACCCCGTCGCACGGCGCCGGCGACGAACGTGAGCGCAAGAAGCGACTTGCCCGTGCCGGCCGGGCCCAGGATCAGCACGCTGGATCCGCGCTCGATCCCCCCACCAAGCAAGGCATTCAGAGCGGGAGTTTCGGTCGCGAGAACTTCGCCGTCGAACGACCTGCGGTGCTCGGCCGACACGAGGCGCGGAAACACCCTGACGCCGCCCGTATCGATGATGAAATCATGATAGCCGCCGCGGTAGCGCTGGCCGCGATATTTGATCACGCGCAGGCGGCGCCGTTCCGCGCCATATTCCGGCGAGAGCTCGTCGAGCCGAATGACCCCATGCGCGACGCTGTGCATCGTGCGGTCATTGGCTTCGCTCGACAGATCGTCGAGCATCAGCACGGTCGCCCCGCTCCGCGCGAAATAATGTTTGAGCGCGAGGATCTGGCGTCGGTAGCGCAGCGAGGATTGCGCGAGCAGGCGGATTTCAGACAGGCTGTCCAGCACGACACGCCGGGGCTTCACCCTCTCGAACGCCTCGAAGATCCTTCTCGTCGTTTCGCCAAGCTCGAGATCGGACGAGTAAAGCAGGCTCTGCTGCTGCTGTTCGTCGAGCAGGCTCTCAGGCGGAACGAGCTCGAAGATGTCGATGCCTTCGAGCGACCAGCCATGCGACAAGGCGCCTGCGCGAAACTCGTCCTCCGTCTCCGACAATGTGATGTAGAGCGCGCGCTCGCCGGCGGCCGCCCCGGCATTCAGGAATTGGGTTGCGATCGTGGTCTTGCCCGTGCCGGGACTGCCTTCGAGAAGGAACAGCCGGCCGCGCTGAAGACCGCCGACCGTAATGTCGTCGAGCCCGTCGACTCCAAGTCGGGCTTTCGTGTCGGGTATCGTCACTCGTCACTCCGGATTGCAAGCCCAGCCAACGCATTGAACAGCCGTAACGATCCCTCTCTTTGCGCGCGGGCTGGCGACACTTTAGGGCCGGCGGCGCGATGCCACACGGGCTGGGCGAAATCGAGATCGGCCGCGGTTATCCGATTTGTCAGCGCAGCTTGGCGATCCTGATGCGGTCGAGCTTGGCCCGGTCCTTCACGGACTCCTCGCTCCGCGTCAGCGCCTTGGCGATCGCCTTCAGCGCCATGCCCTTGCCGGCCAGCGTGTGCAGCTTCTGGATCTCGTCCTGCCGCCACGGCTGCCGATGCCGCTCGAACCTCTCACCCATGGGCACCCCCCTGCTTCGGTCCCAGCATAGCACATAAGAAAAGGGCCGCCCCTTCGGAGCGGCCCTTCCTTGTTAGTTCATCGAAGCGTCAGCTGATCAGCCGAGCATTTCCTGCTCGAGCTTCTTCGCCATTTCCTCGATATTTTCCGGCGGCCAGCCGGGGATGTCCATCCCGAGACGAAGGCCCATGCTCGCGAGCACTTCCTTGATCTCGTTTAGGCTCTTGCGGCCGAAGTTCGGCGTGCGGAGCATCTCGGCTTCGGTCTTCTGGACGAGGTCGCCGATGTAGATGATGTTGTCGTTCTTGAGGCAGTTGGCGCTGCGCACCGACAGCTCCAGCTCGTCCACCTTCTTGAGGAGGTAGCGGTTGAGCTGGTTGGTGTCGGTCGGCGTCTCGGCCGCCATCGGCACGGCCTGGCCGATCATCGGCGACGGCGACATGCGCACCTGGCTCTCGTCGAAGTGCACGAACAGCTGGAGCTGGTCCTGCAAGATCCGTGCGGCATAGCCTAGCGCATCCTCCGGCGTCACCGTGCCGTCGGTCTCGACCGTCAGCGTGAGCTTGTCATAGTCCAGCTCCTGCCCGACGCGGGTGTTCTCGACCTTGTAGGCGACCTGGCGAACCGGGCTGTAGAGCGCATCGACCGGGATGAGGCCGATCGGAGCGTCCGCCGGGCGGTTGGCAGCAGAAGGCTGGTAACCTTTGCCGATGTCGACCGTCAGCTCCATGTTGAGTGTCGCGCCATCGTCGAGGTGACAGATGACGAGGTCGGGGTTGGTTACCTCGATGTCGCCGGTCGTGGCGATCATGCCCGCGGTGACCTCGGCCGGGCCGGTCGCGGAAAGGTGAAGCCGGCGCGGGCCCTCCCCTTCCATCTTGAGCGCGATCTGCTTCACGTTGAGCACCATGTCGGTGACGTCCTCGCGGACGCCGGCGAGGCTCGAGAACTCATGCAGCACGCCGTCGATCTTGATCGAGGTGACTGCTGCGCCCTGAAGCGAGCTCAGCAGCACGCGGCGCAGCGAGTTGCCGAGGGTCATTCCGAAGCCACGCTCCAGCGGCTCTGCGACGAAGGCAGCGCGGCGGCGGCTGTCACCGCCAGACTGCTTCTTCTCGAGCGCGTTGGGCTTCTTGAGTTCCTGCCAGTTCTTTGCGTTGACGGCCATTTGTCTTCCTGCCCTTTGGCGGGACGTCTCCCGCCGATACAATCCATGTTTCGCCGCGGTCTCCCGCGGCAGCGGCGCTAGCGACGAACTAGACGCGCCGCCTCTTCGACGGCCGGACCCCGTTGTGCGGGATCGGGGTCACGTCGCGGATGCTGGTGATCGTGAAACCGACGGCCTGGAGGGCGCGAAGAGCGCTCTCCCGGCCCGAGCCGGGCCCCTTGACCTCGACCTCGAGGGTGCGGACGCCATGCTCCGCGGCCTTGCGGCCCGCGTCCTCGGCCGCGACCTGCGCGGCGTAGGGGGTCGACTTCCGGCTGCCCTTGAAGCCCATCATGCCGGCGCTCGACCAGGCAATCGCATTGCCCTGCGCGTCGGTGATGGTGATCATGGTATTGTTGAAGCTGGCGTTCACATGGGCGACGCCGGCCGTGATGTTCTTGCGCTCTCTCCTGCGGAGACGCTGCGGTGCCTGGGCCATTAAAAGTTCCTACAATCTGTCAAACTGCTGCGGACGGGCGGGAAAAAGCGCTTACTTCTTCTTGCCCGCGATCGGCTTGGCCTTGCCCTTGCGGGTGCGCGCGTTGGTGTGCGTGCGCTGGCCGCGGACCGGCAGGCCCTTGCGATGACGAAGCCCACGGTAGCAGGCGAGGTCCATCAGCCGCTTGATGTTCATGGCCGTCTCGCGGCGAAGGTCGCCCTCGACGTTGAAGTCCTTGTCGATCGCCTCGCGGATGTGCAGCACCTCCTGATCGGTAAGGTCCTGGACCCTCTTCTCAGGCGTGATGCCGAGCTGCGCGGTGATCTTCTTGGCCGTCGTGCGGCCGATTCCGTGAATGTAGGTCAGCGCGATCTCGACGCGCTTGTTGGTGGGGATGTTGACCCCGGCAATACGAGCCATTCGTTACCCTTCTTCAAGCTCCACAGGGCGCCAATCGCCCCATCTCGTCGCTAGAAATCATCCCGTTCCTAAACGAAAAACCGACGCGCGCACGAATGCGCCGCCGGGAAACCGGTGAATCGGGATGAAGCGCAGATAGGATTTGCCCTTCTGCGAGTCAAGGCGAGCACCACTCGCGAATTGCAGCGATCGCCAAGCGCAGATAGAGCCGGGCCCAATGCAGCGCCTGACCCTCGCCGGCGGCATCCCCGACGACCTCAAGGGGAGCATCGTCGCACTCGGCAATTTCGACGGATTCCATCTCGGCCACCAGGCGGTGGTGGGACGAGCCATCCAGCGCGGCTTCCACGAACGAAGGCCCGCGATCGTCGCAACCTTCGACCCTCACCCGGTGCGCTTCTTCAAGCCCGAGCTTCCGCCATTCCGGCTGACCACGCTCGACCAGCGCGAGGCCCTGTTCGCCCATGCCGGCGCCGACGCGATGCTCGTGTTCGAGTTCGGCGAGGAGTTGCGCTCCACCAGCGCGGAGGACTTCGTGACCCGGCTGCTCGGCGAGCGGATCGGGGCCGCGGGCGTGGTGACCGGCGACGATTTCACCTTCGGGAAAATGCGGGGCGGCAATGTCGATCTGCTGAGAAACGTCGGAGCCGCGCACGGCATCGTGGCCGAAGCGGTGGCTCCCGTCCTGCTCGATGGGGAGCGCATCTCCTCGGGCCGCATCCGCGAGGCGCTGCAGACCGGCGATACCGCGACGGCAACCCGCCTGCTGAGCCGCGATTTAGCGATCCAGGGCGTCGTGCAGGCCGGCGACCGGCGCGGACGCGAGCTTGGCTATCCGACGGCGAACATGGAGCTCGGCGACTATCTGCGGCCGCGCTATGGGATTTACGCCGTGCGCGTGACCCTTGAAGACGGCAGCGAGCATCCGGGCGTCGCCAGCCTGGGGGTCCGTCCGACTTTCGACCCGCCGAAGGAGCTGTTGGAGACGCATCTGCTCGACTTCGACGGCGACCTCTACGGCCGGAAGCTAGAGGTCGCGCTCCACGCCTTCATCCGCGACGAGAAGAAGTTCGGTGACATAGACGACCTCGTTGCCCATATGCGTGAGGACGAAGCGCAGGCGCGTCATCTGCTCGCGCTCGATTGAATCCTCGCATTTGCAATCCGATGAGTGACCGCTAGAGCCCGCGCCAATGGCCGACGCCCCCGAGACCACCAAGACCGACTACCGCTCGACGGTCTTCCTTCCGCGCACCGACTTTCCGATGAAGGCCGGGTTGCCGCAGAAGGAGCCGGGCATTGCCGCGCGCTGGGAGTCCGAGGGGCTGTACAAGCGGATCCGCGAAAGCCGCGCCGGCCGCGAGAAGTTCATCTTCCATGACGGCCCGCCCTACGCCAACGGCGACATCCACATCGGTCATGCGCTCAACCATACGCTGAAGGACATGGTGGTCAGGACGCAGACCCTGCTCGGCAAGGATGCGCCCTACGTACCCGGCTGGGACTGCCACGGGCTTCCGATCGAGTGGAAGGTCGAGGAGCAGTATCGCAAGAAGAAGCTCAACAAGGATGAGGTTCCGGTCAAGGAGTTCCGCGCCGAGTGCCGCGCCTATGCGCAGCATTGGGTCGATACCCAGCGCGAGCAGCTGAAGCGGCTCGGCATCCAGGCGGACTGGGACAAGCCCTACCTCACCATGGCCAAGGGCGCGGAGGCAACCATCGTCTCCGAGCTATTCAAGTTTGCCGAGACCGGCCAGCTGTATCGCGGCGCCAAGCCGGTGATGTGGTCGCCGGTCGAGAAGACCGCGCTCGCCGAGGCCGAAATCGAGTATGAGGACATCGTCTCGACCCAGATCGATGTCGCGTTCGAGATCGTCGAGAGCCCGATCCCCGAGTTGGTCGGGGCCTATGCGGTCGTGTGGACGACCACGCCGTGGACGATCCCGGTCAACCAGGGGATCGCGTACAATCCGAACGTTAAGTACGCGATCTACAAGACCCAGGACGGCAAGAGCCTCATAGTCGCAGATGATCTTGCCGAAGCCTTCTTGGCAAGAACCGACGCTGGTTCGCTTGTCGATTATGTCTCGGGCGAGCGCTTGGCCGGTACCATCGCCCGCCACCCAATGCACAAGCTCGGAGGGTTCTTCGCCAAGCCGCGGCCATTTCTGCCGGGCGACTTCGTCACCACCGATCAGGGCACGGGCCTCGTCCACATGGCGCCCGACCATGGCGAGGACGATTTCGAGCTGTGCAAGGCGAACGGCATCGACCCGGTGTTCGCGGTGGACGCCGGCGGCATGTACCGCGCCGACTGGCTGTGGCTCGGCGGCCAGGGCAGCGTCATCAACGCCAAGTTCAACGCGCCTGACGGGCCGATCTGCTCGGACCTCCGCGAAGCTGGCGCCCTGCTCGCGGCAAGCGCGGACTTCCAGCACAGCTATCCGCATAGCTGGCGTTCGAAGGCCAAGGTTATCTACCGCTGCACGCCGCAATGGTTCGTGGCGATGGACAAGCCGCTCCCGCACCTTCTGGCCGAAACCCGCGCTGAGCAGCGATGGGACAATGAAGGCGGCTCGGACCCGCTCGACGGATCGGAATCACCAACCCTGCGTCAGCTCGCGATGAACGCCATCGCCGCGACGCGCTTCGTCCCCGAGAAGGGCCGCAACCGGCTGGCTTCGATGGTCGAGCAGCGGCCGGACTGGGTGCTCAGCCGCCAGCGCGCCTGGGGGGTCCCGATCGCGGTGTTCGTCGAGAGGAAGACCGGCACGTTGCTCGTCGACCATGAGATCAACCAGCGCATCGTCGACGCATTCAAGCGCGAAGGCGTCGACGCCTGGGATGCGGACAATGCCGCACACTTCCTCGGCAATCGCAACTCCGACGATTATGAGATGGTCACAGACATCCTCGACGTCTGGTTCGACAGTGGCTGCACCCACGTCTTCACGCTGGAGAGCGGCCACTGGCCCGAGGAGCGCTGGCCCGCCGACCTGTACCTCGAAGGCAGCGACCAGCACCGCGGCTGGTTCCAGTCGTCATTGCTCGAGAGCTGCGGCACGCGGGGCCGCGCGCCTTACAATGCGGTCCTGACCCACGGCTTCACGATGGACGCCAAGGGCCTGAAGATGTCCAAGAGCCTAGGCAACACCGTCAATCCGCTCGACCTCATGAAGGAATATGGGGCGGACATCCTCCGGCTGTGGGCTCTGTCGGTCGATTTCACCGAGGATCACCGCATCGGCAAGGAGATCCTGGCCGGGGTCGCGGACCAGTATCGAAAGCTCCGCAACACCTTCCGCTATTTGCTAGGCGCGCTCGACGGGTTCGACGGCAGCGACGGGGTCGTGCCCGCGGACATGCCCGAGCTAGAACGCTACATGCTCGTGCTCCTCGCGGAGCTGGACGAAAAGCTCCGTCATGCGGTCGAGAATTTCGATTTCAACAGCTACACTCGGCTGCTCACCGATTTCGCCAACAACGATCTCAGCGCCTTCTTCTTCGATATCCGCAAGGACGTCCTCTATTGCGAGGTGAATGCCGAGACTGGGGAGCAGACTGAGCGGCGCCGGGCCTACCGGACCGTGCTCGACGTCATTTTCCAGGCCCTGGTCCGCTATGCAGCGCCGGTGCTCGTGTTCACGGTGGAGGAAGTCTGGCAGACGCGCTATCCGGACGGCGGCAGCGTGCACCTGCTGGAATGGCCGAACATAGTCGCAGGGCCGATCGCCGATCCGTCACGCTGGGCGGAGCTTCGCGCGCTTCGGGAACGGGTGACCGAGCAGATCGAACCGCTCCGCCGTGAAAAGGTCGTGGGATCGAGCCTGGAGGCGGAAGTCACGGTTCCGAGCAGCGAGGATCCGGCGTTGCTGGCCGAGCTGTTCATCACATCGACAGTTCATGAGGGCGATTGGAAGGTCGTGAAGACGGACAACAACAAGTGCGGTCGCTGCTGGCGCCTGCTTCCCGAGGTAAAAAGCGATGGTGCCCTGTGCGACCGCTGCGACGAGGTGCTGAATGGTTGACCGCCGCCTTGGCTTCCTCATCGCGCTGGTCGTCTTCGCGATCGACCAGTTCACGAAATGGTGGGTCACCGGTCCGCTCGGCGTCAGCAATGTCGGCGACCAGCTGGTGCTGCTGCCCTTCTTCCAGTTCACCTATACTGAGAATAACGGCATCTCGCTCGGCCTCTTCAATGCCACCACCGAGATCGGCCGCTGGATGCTGGTCGGAGTCACCTCGGCGATCGCGATTGCGGTCGCATTCTGGATGGGGCGCGAGAAAAACCGGATCGACCAGGTCGCGCTCGGCATGGTGCTCGGCGGAGCGCTCGGCAATATCCTGGATCGCACTCGTCACGGCTTCGTCGTCGACTTCGCCGATCTGCATTTCGGCGAATGGCGGCCCTTTTTGATCTTCAATGTCGGCGATGCGGCCATTAGCATTGCCGTCGTGATCCTGTTGCTGCGCGCGTTTCTGAGCCGTAAGGATCAGGAAAAGGGCAGCGACCCCAAGGAGACTATCGAACATGCGTAACGCTTTCGCCGCTTTGGTACTGGCTGCGGCCGTCACCACGAGCGGATGCGCGGTCCTGAAGGGCCGCCCGGCCTCGCCAGACGAATTTGCGGTCGCGCGCAATGCCCCGCTGATCATTCCGCCCGATTTCAGCCTTGCACCGCCGGTCGCCGGCACCGCCGGCCTGACCCCGACCGAAGCTCAGCAGCAGGCCGTCGACGCATTGTTCGGTGGGCCCGCTCCGCGTAGCCCTGGCGAGATGAGCCTGCTCGATCTCGCCGGCCGTAATAGCGCCCAGAGTGGCATCCGGAGCCAGGTGTGGGATCCCGATACTCGTATCGTCGACAAGGGCCGCACAACCCTGCAAATCCTGTCGGCGGCGAATACGAGCACCGACGTCGCCTCAGCCCAGCCCGGGCAATAAGAGCGAGGGGGTAAGAAGCTTAAGAATGGCCACTACCAATCTTCCTGCCCGGCTGGTCGAGATCGAATCGATGCTCGACCGCTCGCGCCGCCGCTTCGAAGAAGGCACCCGCCTGGTCGAGGAAGCCCACAAGCTTCTCGGCGACATCCAGCAGGCGATAATCGGCTCACCCCGCACGGTATCTCCCGAGGATAGCGAGGAAGCGGCGTCCAAGCTGCTCGCGAGCCTCAAGGCGACGGGCAGCGAAATGCCCGAAAGCCTGTGCGGCGGGCGCCTGTCGGTCGACCAGGTTCAGCGGCTGATCCGCATCGACGGCCACCCGATCGGCATTACAGAGATGGAATATCGCGTGCTCGAGCTGCTCGCTTTCGCGCGCAACAACGTCGTCACCCGGGCGATGCTGCTGAAGCATCTCTATCGCCGTGCCGACGATCAGCCGCAGCCCAAGATCATCGATGTGTTCATCTCGAAGCTTCGTAAGAAGCTCCGTAATGCGAGCGGCGGCGCCGAGTTCATCGAGACCATTCCGCAGCGTGGCTGGATCTTGCGCGACGTCGACGAGAAGAGCGGGGCTTAAACTTTTGTTAGCTCCGCCGGGCTTAGTCCGGTCGGATGCTTAGCCTGATCCCGCAGAGCCAGCCCGAAACCCCTACGGCTTATGCCGAGGCGGTGGCGCGGCTGGCGAGCGTCCGGCATGCGTTGCGGCTGGTCGACGGCGGCTTCTCCGCCGGTCCTGAAGGCGATCTTGACGACCATGTCGCCAACGCTTGGGAGGATACCGGCGAGGCGAAGCAGCGGCTGTTCGATCGCCGCACGGAACGGCTGGTAGGCACGACTGCTGCCGGCATCGAAGCCCTCTTGAGCCAGCGGAGCGACGGCCGCGAGCCGCATGTGCTCGCCTGCAAGACCTTGGTGGATGAAATCCGCCGCGAGCTCCGCGAGGTCGCCGGGATCGTCCTCGCCTAGGCGGGTCCGGCCACCTTCGGCGTCGTCGGATCGGCGCCCCATTCGCTCCAGCTGCCATCGTAAAGGCGCCCCGTGTCGCTGCCGAGAAGATGCGCGGCGAAGATGAGGCTGTTTGCCGTTACCCCGGATCCGCAGCTTGCCACGAATGGCCGAGACGGATCGATTCCCGCTACGTCGAAAAGAGCGCGTATCTCGTCGAGCGACTTAAAGCGGCCATCCTCTCGATAGAGCGAAGCGAAGGGCAGATTGCGGGCGCCTGGCGCATGACCTGCGGCGACGCCGGGACGCGGATCGGAATCGGTCCCCTCGAAACGCGCCTTCCCGCGCGCATCGGCCCAAGGCAGCCGATCACCGGCGAGCAGCTGCTCCTTCGTCACGATCTCGTCCCTGGTGACGGCATCGAACCGCGCCGGGCGCGGGCCCGGCTCGCCGCTTTCCGTCGGCCTGCTCTCCGCGAGCCATCTCTGAAGGCCGCCGTCGAGGATTGCAGTCCTCTCCGCGCCGAAATGCCGCAGCATGAACCAGCCTCGGGCAGCAGTGCGCAAGACGGAATTATCGTAAACGACGATGCGATCGTCGCGGCCGATGCCGACCTGCTGCATCGCGGCACCGAACTCGGCGGCTTCCGGCAGCATATGCGGCGCGGCGTGATTGCGGTCGCTGACCTCATCGATGTCGAGGAAGCGAGCGCCGGGAATATGGCAGTCGAGAAATTCAGTGCGGCCGTTTCGTCCGGTCGCTGACATGTGCCAGCTCGCATCGACGACGACGAGATCGGGTTCTCCGAGATGCTTGGCGAGCCAGTCGGTCGAGACGAGCGAGTCCATCGCCCGAGGATAGGCGGCCCGCACGACTGCTGCTAGTTGCCGTTGAATGGACACCCGTCATCTCGGCCAGGCCAGCGCCTTACCCGCTTCGCCAGATGAAGCGGTTCTCGACTATGTGCCCAATCCTCGGCCCGGATCGCAATACCTGGTGCGCTTCACGGCGCCTGAATTCACCTCGCTTTGCCCGGTGACTGGGCAGCCGGATTTCGCCCATCTCGTGATCGATTATGCCCCCGGCGACACGATCGTCGAGAGCAAGAGCCTCAAGCTATTCCTCGGGAGCTTCCGCAACCATTGCGGATTCCATGAAGATGTGACGGTCGGGATCGGGCAGCGGCTCACAGAGGAAATGAAACCCAAATGGCTGCGCATCGGGGGATATTGGTACCCTCGTGGCGGCATGCCGATCGACGTCTTCTGGCAATCGGGCGCGCCGCCGGAAGACCTGTGGCTTCCGGACCAGAGTGTGCAGCCTTACCGCGGCAGGGGATGAATATGGCGGGGGGACCGAAGGTCTCAATTCTGGGGGCCGGCTCGGTCGGCTGCTTCATTGGCGGAGCCTGGGCGGCTGCCGGAGTGCCGGTCACCTTCATCGGCCGTCCCAAGATCTCGGCGGACGTCGACAAACACGGTCTGACGCTAAGCGACTACAGCGGATGGCAGGCGCAATTGCCGCCGGGCGAGGTCGATTATCGCTGCGGGCCGGAAGGGCTCGAAGAGGCGGAGGTCATTGCGCTGTGCGTGAAGAGCGGGGACACGGCCAGTGCAGCCGACGATATCGCCGAATATGCGACGCCGGGCGTGACGGTAATCAGCTTTCAGAACGGTGTCAGCAACGTCGATGTGCTGGAACGGGGTCTTGGCGGCCGGTTCGAGGTCGCTCGAGGCATGGTGCCCTACAATGTTGCGTACCTTGGAAACGGCCGCTTCCACAAAGGCGTTGCGGGCGAGCTTTATGCGGAGCAACGCGGTGCCGTTCGCGCGCTCGCCGACCGGGTGGATGGCGGGCCGGCGGAGCTTAAATTCTCCAAGGACATGCTTGGTCTCGCCTGGGGCAAGCTGCTCATCAACCTCAACAATGCCGTCAATGCCTTGTCCGGCAGGACTCTGCGGGACGAGCTGCGGCAGCACGACTATCGCAGGGTCTTCGCCGCTTCGATGCGCGAGGGGCTGGATCTCCTGAAACGCGCTGACATCGAGCCGGCAACTGTCGGCCCGATCTCGCCGAATAGCCTGCCGCGGATCGTCAGTTCGCCGGATTGGGTCTTCAACAACCTGTTCCTGAAGCGCTGGAAGATCGATGCAAAGGCGCGTTCGTCGATGGCGGACGACCTAGCCGCGGGCCGGAAGACAGAAATTGATTATCTCAACGGCGAGCTGGTGCAGCTCGCCGAGCGTCTTCAGCGAAAGGCGCCGGTGAACAGCGCTATCGTCGAGCTGGTGCACAAAGCCGAGGAAGGCGCCGAGCCGTTATCGCCCGCCGCACTTCGGAAAGCCGTCTTAGGCGGCTGATGCGCTCGCCGCCTCGCGTTTTGTCCAGGAATAAAAGGCGAGGACGATGACGACGAAGGCGAGGATGCTGACCGGCACTGCCCAGGGATTTTCCTCGACCAGTGCCAGCGGCGCGTCTTTGCCCGTGGCAGCGACCAGCCCCGCGAAGACGACGCCAAAGAGGCTTTCACCGACGATAAGGCCGGTCGCGAGCAGCACGCCCATGCGCTGCGCGAACTCTGCATTCGTCTGTCGCGCCGCCCATTTGTCGTAGAAATGGCCGAGCAGCGCGCCGATCGGAATCAACAAGGTCAGCGCCATCGGCAGATAGATGCCCATACCGACGGCCAATGGCGGCAAACCGCCGCGCTTGGTCGATTTAAGCACCTCGTCGATAACGACCACTATCACACCAATTCCCGCACCTAGGCCGATGAGCCCCCAGTCAAGGTTGCCGCCAAGCACACCTTGGGCGATCGCCGAAATCAGGGCGGCCTGGGGCGCGGCGAGTGAGTTGGCGGTCGCGCCCGGCGCACCCTGGAATCCGAAGGCCGTATTGAGAAGGTCGAGGATCGGAGGGATTACCGCGGCACCGAAGACGACGCCGAGGACAAGCGCGACCTGCTGTCTCCACGGAGTCGCATCGACGAGCTGGCCGGTCTTCAGGTCCTGCAGGTTGTTGTTCGCAATCGTCGCCACGCCGAAGATCACCGCTGTCACGAACAAGGCAAAAGCGACCAGCGACTTGGACGCGTCGCCCGTAACACCAGGGAACAGCAAAGCGAGAATAAGCGCGATGCCGAGGACGGAAAGGATGCCAACGCCGGAAACGGGGCTGTTCGACGCACCGATGAGCCCCGCCATATATCCGGTCACGGCGGCGATCACGACGCCGGCGATCAAGATGTAGACAATGCTGACCAAGATCGTCGCGGTCGGGTTGGACGCGATCGGATCGGTGCCGGCGAAAGCATAGAGAAGAAGCGCGATCGGGATCATGAGGACGAGGATCGAGATTCCGACTATCCCGATCGGAATATCCCGCTCAGTGAGCGGAAGATCGGCGCCCCGTCCCGCCTTGCGCGCGCGGCTCGCGGAGAGCGCGTCGCTAATCCCCTTGAGAATCGGGCCGATGATTTTGAGCAAGGTCCAGATCGAAGCCACGCCGATCGTTCCGGCGCCGATGAATCGCACCTTGTTGCGAAAGACATCGTTGACGAACGTGCCCAACTCCACGCCCGCAGGCTGCCCGGCGAGGGCGGTATAATGCGGAACGAGATAGACCCAGCTTATGAGCAGCCCCACGAACATCGCGATACCGACCGTTAGGCCGACGAGATGGCCCACACCGATCAGCAACATCGAGAGCGAAGTCGAGGCGGCGGTCGCGCCCGAACCTACCTTGATGGCCTTTGCCGCGTCGGCGGTCAGGATGCGGGTTTGGGCCAGGACGGCAAAGGCTGCTGACGCGATCGAGCTCCAGACGATCATCATGAGACCGCGGCGATTTTCCTCGGCTCCGCCGGCACCGGTACCGACCTTCAGAACCTCGGCCGCGGCGACACCTTCAGGGAAAGGGAGGTCCGTGCCCGTGACCAGCGCGCGCCTGAGCGGTACGGAATACATAACACCGAGGATGCCTCCGATGGCAATAACGGCCACCGACAGCCAGTATGGAAAACCCGTCCACCAACCGACCATGATGAGGCCAGGGAGGACGAAAACGATAGCTGAAAGCGTGCCCGCCGCCGACGCGATCGTCTGGACGATATTGTTTTCCTGAATGGTGGAATCGCGGAAGCTGCGCAGGACGGCCATGGAGATGACGGCAGCCGGGATCGAGGTGGCAACCGTCAGGCCGATCTTAAGGCCGGCATAGACATTCGCTGCAGTCAGGATGACAGTAAGTACGGCACCGAGGATGATCCCGCGGAGCGTCAGCTCCTTTATGTCGCCGTCCGCTCGAAAGCCGGTAGCTGCGCCCTCGCGATTAGCCATCCTGTTCTCCCGTTAAGCCTTGAGGTCACACGCGCCTGGCGGCGCCGGCGTCGAATGACGGCGGATCGCTTGCCAGCGGCCGTCGTCCTGAACCCAGACGTCCGTCAGGACGACGCAATCCTCGATGATCCGCCCAAGATATTTGAGCCGCCAGCGCGCGTGCACGGTTCCGATCATCACATTCTTGGCGACAGTCGCGTCCTGCACATCGACATCGATGGCGTCGACTTCGCGCCGCTGGATAGCATCGAGCCATTCGTCGCGATTCATCATGAAGGGGCCCGTCGAGCGCGTTCCGATCAGGACGAAGTCCTTGTGCACGAGCGCCTGAAGCCGTTCCATGTCCTTGCGGCACAGCGCATCGCGCCACTCGCGCTCCAGTTCAGCAATTAGCTCGCAACTCGGTTCCGCCACCAGATTCTCTCTCCCCGAGCCTTCTTAGGGCCGAACACGTATAAAGCGAATCTCGCGGTCGTAGCGAGTGAGCACCAGCCCTTTCGGCGTCAGCGGCAGCGCCTCCCGATCGAAGGCAGCGGTGCCGAGATCGTTGGCGCGGAAGCGCAGGGTCAGGCGGTGGCCGCGGTCCGCGCTTAGCGGGAAATGCCCACCGACCGTGCCGTAGACCGGCACCATCGGCTCGATCGCCGAAAGCTTGTGGCCGCCTGCCAGGACCCGTCCGTCACCATCCGTCGTGACGAGCCCCTTCTCGCCCGTGGCTGCATCGATCCCGACCGCATCGAGCCTATATCCGCTGCCGAAACCGGGAGGATCGAGGACCATGACAACCTCGCCAACGGGCGCCGGGTCGTCTCGCACGAGATCGAACGCCGGGAGCTTCGGCGCGGGCCGCGTCGTCAACTTCACGGTCTTGCCGTCGAAGGTCCAGTCGCCCTCGGCATGTTCGGAGACGGCGCCGTAATCGAGCTGGTAGCGGAAGTGGCCGTTCTTCTGAAGGTCCAGGGCGGCGCCCACCTCCATCTGGTGCGCCTGATAGAAGCCGGCGATGGCGGCCGCCGGCGCGAGGAGCAGAGCTCCAGCCCCGACCATCAGCGTCCGCGCAGCAGTCCGCCGAGGATGCCGCGCAACAGCTGGTTGCCGAGCTGGCGACCGACGGAGCTCGCCGCGGCACGCGTTGCGGACTGGATGACCTTGTCCGCCATGCTCGGGCGCGCCGCCTCGCGAGCGGCGCGGGCTTCCTGCTGCGCCTGCTGGCGCTCGCGCTGCATCGCGAGCCGCTCCTGCTCGCGCTGGAGCCGGATTTGCTCGCGCTGAGCGGCGGCATCGGCTTTCGCCTGCTCGGCAGCCTGGCGCTCCGCGTCGGTCTTGGCCTGCGCGGCGGCTGCGGCGGCTGCGGCTTCGTTCGACTTCGCTATAAGCATTTCCTCCGCCGACTGCCGATCGACGAGCGCATCATATCTGCCGCCGATGGCGTCGGTCGTGACGATCACCTGCCGTTCCTGAGGCGTCAGCGGGCCGACGCGCGACATGGGCGGCTTAATCAACGTTCGTTGCACCGGCTCCGGCGAGCCGTCGGGCTGCAGGAGCGAAACCAGAGCCTCGCCGATCTTCAGCTCCGTGATCGCGCTGGCGACGTCGATCGCGGGATTTGGTCTGAACGTGTCTGCCGCCGCCTTCACTGCCTGCTGGTCGCGCGGGGTGAACGCGTTCAGCTTGTGCTGGACGCGATTGTTGAGCTGAGCTGCGATCTTGTCGGGGATATCGATCGGATTCTGAGTGATGAAATAGACACCTACGCCCTTCGAGCGGATCAGGCGGACGACCTGCTCCACTTTCTCGAACAATGCCGGCGGCGCATCGTCGAACAAGAGATGGGCCTCGTCGAAGAAGAAGCAGAGCTTCGGCTTGTCCGGGTCTCCGATCTCGGGAAGCTGCTCGAACAGCTCGCTCAGCAGCCAGAGCAGGAAGGTCGAATAGAGGCGCGGGCTGGCCATCAGCTTGTCGGCGGCAAGGACGTTGACCACGCCCTTCCCGCTGTCGTCGCTGGTGATGAAGTCGGTCAGCTCAAGCGCGGGCTCACCGAAGAAATGATCGCCGCCCTGAGCCCGAAGCTGAAGCAGCGAGCGCTGGATCGACCCGACTGATTGTTTCGACACATTGCCATATTGAAGCGTGAGCTGATCGGCTTCCTCGCCGCAATGGACCAGCATGGACTGGAGGTCGTCGAGATCGAGCAGGAGAAGGCCTTCCTTGTCGGCGACCGTGAAGGCGATATTGAGGACGCCTTCCTGCACATCGTTGAGGTTCATGAGGCGAGCGAGCAGCAGCGGCCCCATCTCGCTGACGGTGGTTCGAATGGGATGGCCCTGCTCACCGAACAGGTCCCAGAATTGCACCGGGCAGCCGTCGAGCGAATAGTCGGCCATGCCGATGTCGGTGGCGCGCTGGCGAAAGATTTCGGCATTCTTCGCGTTCGGGTCGCCCGGCATGGCGAGGCCCGACAGATCGCCCTTCACGTCAGCGACGAAACAGGGAACGCCGACCCTGCTGAGGCCTTCGACGATCCCCTGCAGGGTGACTGTCTTGCCTGTCCCAGTCGCGCCGGCGATCAGGCCGTGGCGGTTAGCCCGCGAAAGCTCGAGATTCTGCGGGTTCGCGCCGCCGGACTCCGCGCCGATGAAGATGCTGTTGTCGCTCACGCCTCACCTCCGAGGTCTGGCCTTCGCGCAGCAACAGGCTTAGCGCAAGAGCTTCAAAGGCTTGGCGCGACTACTTCCCCGTGATGTCGATGCCGATGAAAGCCTCGGGCGCGTTGCCCCGCTTCACCAGCAGTAACACGCTCGACCGACCGGCCTTGCGTGCGACGTCGACCGCGGCACCGACCTGGATCGGCGTCACGACGGCTTGGTTGTTTACCGAGATGATGAGGTCACCTCGCTGGAGGCCCTGCTCCGCCGCATTGGAATTCCCATCGACCGAGGTGATGATTACGCCGCGCGCCGTTGCTGGCAGGTTGGCTGCCCGAGCGAGATCCGGCGTCAGAGGTGCCAGCGACAGGCCGAGCGCACGCTGCGGGGCGGTCGGAGACGCAGAATCGCCGCCCTGCGGGCCATCGCCGCCGGAAATCCTGGACAGCGCCTCTTCCGTCGGCCGTTCGCCAACCTGGACCGTCACCGTCGCGCGCTTGCCGCCGCGGATGATCTCCAGCGGGACGCGAGAGCCGACGGGCGTGTTCGCGATGAGGTAGGAGACGGTCTGGTCGGGGGTGACCTGCTGGCCGCCCACCTTCACGATGACGTCTCCCTGCTGCAGGCCGCCGCGGGCGCCGGGCCCGTTCGGAACGACCGTGCGAACGATCTCTCCGCTGTCCTTCGGGAGCCCAAGCGTAGGCGCCAGATCTTCGTCAAGCGCCTGAAGGCCGACCCCGAGATAGCCGCGTTGCGGACGCTGGCCTTTCATCAGCGCGTCGATAACGGGCTTCGCCAGCTCGGCCGGAATGGCAAGGCCGATGCCGACGGATGCACCCGTGGGCGAGATCAGGGCGGAGTTGATGCCGATCACATTGCCTTCAAGGTCGAACATCGGCCCGCCGCTGTTCCCCATGTTGATGGCAGCATCGGTCTGGATGTAGCGATCGTAGGCGCCGCTGCCGGTGATTCCGCGATGAAGCGCCGAGATAATGCCGGCGGTCACGGTGCTTCCGACGCCGTACGGATCGCCGATTGCGAGGACCCAGTCGCCGACGCGCGCCTTGGTGCTGTCGCCCCAGCGGACGAACGGCAGGCCGCGGCCTTCGATCTTCAGCAGCGCAAGGTCGGACGTGTCGTCACGGCCGATGATCCGCGCCGGATACTCGCGCCGGTCCGTCAGGGTGACCGTCACGGTATCGACGGTGCCCGTGCCGGTGAGGCCCTGGATGAGGTGGTTGTTAGTGACGATATAGCCGTCCGGCGAGATGATGAAGCCGGAGCCAAGAGAGCCGGCCTGGCGCGTGCGGCCTTGCGAACCGCCGCCGCCCCCGCTGCCGCCACTTCCGCTGCCGCTGCCGCTACCGCTGCCACCGCCGGCGCCGCCGCTATTGTCGCCACCCTGGGGCTGCGTCGGATCGAAGCGCCGGAAGAATTCTTCGAACGGATCGCTCTGCGTGCGAACGGGCACCCGCTGCTTGGTGGAGATATTGACCACCGCCGGCTGCAGCTTGGCGACAAGGTCGGCGAACGACATCGGTGCGCCGGGGCGCGGTGCAAGCGCGGACGTGCCTGGGGCGTTCTGCGCCACCTGCGCGCCCGCCTGGCCAGTGGCGAGGGAAAAGGCGGTCCCTCCAAGCAGCAGGGTCATTGCGACCCCGTAGGCATAGCGCACTTTTCCGGACTCCTTCGACCTCATCGATACTCCATCAATTCGGGTGGGACGCAAGGCGCTAATGTCGCCATGGCCTTAACGCCGTTTGAACGCATGTGGGCTCAGGAAACTTCCTTACCGCGAGCGTCCAGTGAATTCCCTCAAATAGTCGTTTTGGGGCGACAAAATGATGGTCGTCGGCGAAGCCTTCTCCTGGCCGTCTCCGACGAAGGTCGTTTGATAGCTCTGCATCGCGCGGTAGAAATCGTAGAAATCCGCGTCCTTCCCAAAGCTAGCAGCATAGGTGCGCGCCGCATCTGCGTCGGCCTGGGCGCGAATGATCTGTGCTTGCTTCGCGCCCTCGGCGAGGATCGACCGCGCTTCCTGCTCACGCGCCGTCCGCATGCGGTCGAAGGCAGCGTCGAGCGGCGCTCCGTCGGGAAGGTCGGTGCGCTTGATACGGACGTCGATGATCTCGACGCCATATTGCCCGGCGATCTGGTTCAGCGACGCCTTCACGCTGTCCATGATGCCCTGACGTTCGGGGGTCAGAAGAGAGGCGAACTCGATCCGGCCAAGCTCGTTGCGTACCTCCGAGCCGAGAATGGGCTTCAGCTGTTCCCTGAGCTGGTCCTCGGTGCCGGCCCGGATGTACATCAGCAGCGGATTGATGATCCGGTAGCGTGCGAACGCATCGACCTGCAGGCGGCGCTGGTCGGTCGACAGCACCTGCTGGCGCTGCATGTCCACGTCCTGGACGCGCTTGTCGATCCAGAC
>Ga0070664_100000886_pt1 | contig 23250 bp, 23 predicted proteins | sample KBSC73metaG_FD_65863 | JGI IMG/M metagenome (GOLD analysis project Ga0070664, IMG submission 65863) | Corn rhizosphere microbial communities from Kellogg Biological Station, Michigan, USA - KBS C7-3 metaG | ecosystem: Host-associated > Plants > Roots > Rhizosphere > Soil ... | reverse complement strand
GTCATCACGCCGTGCTTGATGCCGAACGTCTCTAAGAGCACTTTGGCGACGGGCGCCAGGCAATTGGTCGTGCAGGAGGCATTGGAAACGATGTGGTGTGTCTTGGGATCGAACTTGTCTTCGTTGACGCCCAACACGATGGTGACGTCGGGATCTTTCGCCGGGGCGGAAATGATGACTTGCTTGGCGCCCGCCGACAGGTGCTTGCCCGCTCCTTCCCGATCAGTGAACCGTCCGGTTGATTCGATGACCACCTCCACGTTCAGGTCCTTCCAGGGCAGTTCCTTCGGATCCTTGACGGCGAGGACCTTGATCGGCTTGCCCTCGACCAGAATCTGATCATCTTTGGCTTCGACACTGCCCTTGAGCGTGCCATGCACCGAGTCGTACTTGAGCAAATAGGCCAAGGTTTTGGCGTCAGTGAGGTCGTTGATCGCGACAAACTGCAAATCGGGATCGCCAAGCGAAGCACGTAAGACGTTGCGGCCGATCCGTCCGAATCCATTGATGCCGACTCTGATAGCCATGTAGAGCAGTCCCTCCTAAAAACTACACTTCTTTCCCTCGTAGCGATGGCGATAGTATCGGCGCCCGACCCCCTGAGTCAAGCGATACAAAAGCGGTAACTCCGCGTTGTCAAGGCGTTTTCGGACCACTTTCCGGAGAACGACTGTGGGCAACGGCCGGCGGCTCCTTCAGCGACCGTGCTTGCGCGTCGGATAGCCGGTTCGCTAGAGTTTTCGGGCGATCCATCGCGGAGGACATCCCGTTGTTTGACCAGACGACCGATGCATTGGAATGGGAGAAGCTGCTTGCGTTGCTTGCTGCTCACACACGTTCAACGAGAGGCGCGGCGTGCGTGCGGTCGGGCGGGCTTGCAACAGATCTTGCCGAGGCGCGTCGGCGTCAGCAACTGACCACCGAAATGGCCCGGCTCCTCGACGGCCCTGATCCCGTCCCGGTCCTGACCTTTCCAGATGTTGAGGACATGCTTGGACGGGCGGGGAAGGGTGCGGTGCTCGAAACCCACGAGTTGCGTGACCATGCGCTCCTGCTTGCGATCTGGGATGACGTTGAGCGCTACCTCGCCCGGCATGCGCACGATGCACCTGCGCTCACCATTGTCGCGTCCGTGCTCGCGGCCGGTCGTGAACTCCGCAACATCAGGACGACGCTGGATGCCTCGATTCATCCTGACGGATCGATTCGCGATTCCGCCACGCCGGAACTGCGTCGGCTGACGCATCACGCCAATGATCTCAAGCAGCAGATACGCCGTCGTCTCGAAGACCTTTTGCAATCACCCCGCTATGCAGAGGCCCTTCAGGAACGCTATTTCGCGGAGCGGGAAGGCCGCTACGTCGTCCCCATTAAGATTGATATGCAGCGGCGTGTTCCCGGCATCGTGCACGATGTGTCGGCCAGCGGGGCCACGGTGTTTCTGGAGCCCCGTGAGCTGGTCGAGCTCAACAATGCCATCAAGGTGGCCGATCGTGAGATCGACCGTGAGGTGATGCGGATTCTTCGCGAGCTCTCGGGCAGGCTTGCTGACAAAGCCGGGATCATTCTCGCCGGCCTGGAGGCCCTTGCAGAACTGGACACCATCGCCGCCCGTGCCGCTTTTGCACGGCAGTTGAAGGCTCATCCCGTGGCGCTCAACGATGAGGGGCGAATCCGGCTGCGGCAGGCGAGGCATCCGTTGCTGGTGCTCTCAAAACCGCATGTCGTGCCCAATGACCTCATGCTTGACCAACAGGTCCAGGTGCTGGTCATTTCCGGGCCCAATACCGGCGGCAAGACCGTCACACTGAAGATCGTGGGGCTTTTTGCGCTCATGGTGAGAGCAGGGATGCATCTGCCATGCGAGCCCGAGTCCGAAATGGCGGTCTTCCCTGATCTGTTCGCGGATATTGGCGATGCCCAGGACCTTGCCCGTGATCTGTCGAGCTTCTCTGCCCACATGACACAAATGGTTCAGCTACTGCAGCAGAGAGCTGGGAGATCTCACGTGCTCGTCCTATTGGATGAACCGGTCACCTCGACCGATCCCACCGAAGGGGCGGCGCTGGCGGAAGCGCTGCTGTGCCGTCTTGCCGCGTTGGGGATGAAGGTCATCGTGACGACGCACTACCGCTCGCTGAAAATCTTGGCGCAAACGACGCCGGGATTCGCCAATGCCAGCGTGGGGTTCGACATGCCGACGCTCTCGCCGACCTATCAGTTGTTCATGGGCGTCCCGGGAGGGTCGTCGGCCATTGAGATCGCCGGGCGTCTGGGCATGGAGCAAACCGTGCTCGACGAGGCCAGGCAGAAGTTAAAAGCGGAAGATCAGAGCTTCGAGCAGATGCTGGGCGATCTGCAGGCCAAGCAGCGCCAGTTGTCCATCGACCTGGCACGCGCCGTGGAGGCGAGGGCCGAAGCCGAACGTGCGGCGGAACAAGCACGAGCACAATTGGCAAATCTCGAGGCGACGGAGCGTGAGGAGCGCAAAGGCATCAAACGACGCCTGCAGGAACAGTTCAGCCGTGCACGCGCCGAGGTGCAAGCGACCGTGGACGAGGTGAAGCGTGAGCAGAAACTGATCAAAGCAAAAGAGGCCAAACAGCGTCTGATCGAACTCGAAGTGCAAACAAGCGCTGAGCTGTCCCCGCCGGTCATTCCAATTCCGCTCGAGCAACTCGGAGTCGGTGACCAGGTTGAGATCGGGGCCTTGGGCATGAGGGGCACGCTGCTGGAATCGCCGAGTGGGAAAAAGCGTGTCCGAGTAAGAGTGGGGGAGGGCGAACTCCTGGCTACAGTTGCCAATCTCGTGGGAGTGGGACGATCGTCATCGCCCTCGCCGGCCCCCGCCCCGGCATCGATCCCGACTGCGACGACGATCCACCCCTACCTCGCCGACGAGCACCGGATCGTGGATGTACGGGGTCATGCAGCCGACGAAGCCATAGATCGTGTCACGGCGGCGTTGGACCGCGCCACCCTCGAAGGGGCGCCTTCGCTGCGCATTATCCACGGCCACGGGACCGGAAAACTCAAGGCAACGCTGCGAACCTATCTGAGAGGTTCGCCGTATGTGGCTCAGGCCCGTCCCGGTGAACGAGCGGAAGGCGGCGATGGGGTCACGATCGTCACAATACGGTAGCCTGGGGCTATGTACCCGCCCTTGATCGATTACGAGATGCGGTACTTGGCCATGCGATAGCGGAGGGTATTGCGCGTAATCTTGAGGAGACGGCTGGCTTCCGATACGTTCCCGGCAGCTTTCCGGAGCGCTTCTTCGAGTATTGTTTTCTCCATTTCCTGAAACGAAAGACCGAAAGCCAGCAGCGATGTCTTTTCCGGCGCGACGCTCGGCGCTGGTGTTCTCGCCGTCCGAAATGTCGGGGACAAATGCATCACTTGAATCGTCGGATTTTTGCAGGTGATCGTCAACCCCTCCACCACGTTATGAAGCTCCCGTACATTACCGGGCCAATCGTGACGCTCAAGCAGGGCGAGCGCTTCCGGGGCAATGCCCTGAATGCGACACCCCCGCTGCTGCCGCGCGTGCTCGAGGAACGACCGTAAAATGGGTTCGATGTCGTCCGGGCGGTCACGGAGCGGCGGAAGACGAAGTTGATACACGTTTAATCGATAATACAAGTCGAGCCGGAAGCGCCCGGCCTTGATCTGCGCCGGCAAATCTTCATTCGTCGCGGCGATCACGCGGATATTGACTTTGACGCTGTGCGTATCGCCGAGAGGGTCGACGAGATGGTCTTCGAGCACGCGGAGCAGCTTGGCCTGTGCCGAAAGGCTCATCTCGCCAATTTCGTCGAGGAATAGCGTCCCGCCGGTGGCGAGCTGAAACTTTCCCGGTTTGGTCTGCTTCGCATCCGTGAAGGCGCCGCGTTGATACCCGAAGAGTTCCGATTCCAGGAGCGGTTCGGGAATGCCCGCGCAGTTCAAGGCCAAGAAGGGGCCCTTCGCTCTTGGGCTGAGTGCGTGGATGGCGCGAGCGAACAATTCTTTGCCCGTGCCGCTTTCTCCGGTGATCAATACCGTCGCATCCGTCACCGCGACTTCCCAGGCCAGCCGCTTCACCAGTTGCATCTGCGGAGAAACGCTGATGATGTGATCGAAGCCCAGAAGCCGTTCTTGCGCACGATCGGGCTCAAAGTGTCCGGGTTGTAAAGGACGAAACGAAGCCCTGATGGCATCGGCGGTCACAGGTTTCGGCAGGTAATCGGTCGCCCCCTCCCGAACGGCATCGAGTGCGGCCTTGGCCGTATCTGATTCGCCGAGTACGATGATTGGGATGTCACTCTCGGACTGTCTGGCTTGTGCGAGCAGCGGCGCGCGTGCGATCCGTCCGCCGCTGTCATCACAGACGATCAGCGTGAGGTCTTGGCGACTAGCGAGGAGGCGAAGTCCGGTGTCTGTGGTTGTGGCAACGAGCAGGGTCGAGGGTTGATCGGAGAGCGCTTGCTCGAGAGCGGTTCTCGAAGCAGGGTCGGCCGATATCAGCGCGACTGTCGGGGCGTGCATAGGAGCACTCCTTGATCGGGCTCCACCGCGATGCGCCGAAGGACTCACCGCGTAGACTACTCCTATTTCGGGACCGATGGAAGAGGCCGGCGTGAGGAGAGAATTAAGGAGTGTGTAGTAGGTAGTGTCTTCTACTCGTTGTCCTGAGCGATCTCGACGTTTCGCCGTAATCCGTTGAGAGTTGACCTTCGGACGGGGCTGCGTCGGAATCGTTCGGTGAAGGCGTCCTCATCGAGCCGAGCCAGTTCCTCGAGCCGCGGGGCCAACGCCGTGGCCGACGGAGTGAAGACGTGATCGGTCGTCGGTTCCGCCCGCAGGTTGAACGGACAGACGTCGAGGCAGTCATCGCATCCAAAAATGTGGTTCCCCATGTGCGCCGCAAGATCCTCGGGAATGTCGTCCCGTCCGCCTCGAAATTCAATCGTTAAGTATGAAATGCACCGGGTCGCATCGACGACATAGGGTTCGGTGATAGCCTGGGTTGGACAGGCCTGAATGCATAGCGAGCAACTCCCGCAGAGATCTGCCGCCGGAGCATCAGGAGGCAGATCCAGCGTCGTCAAAATCTCACCCAGCACGAGCCAGCTTCCGTGGTCGGCGGACACAAGGTTGGAATGCTTTCCGATCCATCCGATTCCGGCCTGTTGTGCCCAGGCTTTTTCCATGATCGGACCAGTATCCACATAAGACCGTGTGAGGGTGTCTGGTGCCCAGTCGCGCACTTTGGCTTCAAGACGCGCCAAGCGGTCACCCAGAATTCGATGGTAGTCGGGACCCCAGGCATAGCGAGCGATTCGCCCGTACCCGCTGCCCTCAATCGCGCGATGGCCGGTGTCGTAGTTCATTCCCACGGCGATAATCGACCGGCAGCCCGGAAGCACGAGGCGGGGGTCGGCTCGACGTGCCGGGTTGCGGGCCATCCAGGCCATCGTGCCGTGATATCCGCGGTGCAACCATGCCTGCAGGCGACCCAGCAAATGGTCGTCGTCCTGCGCATCAGTGCTGACGGTCGCAATGCCCACGGCGGAGAAGCCCAGCGACAGAGCCTCGCGCTTAATCGTTTCTACAAGGGGCATGATCCGATGCTCGGCGGCGTGAGTCCGGCCAAACGCAAGAACGAACGAATCAGTGGGGGTTGCAGTCGAACCGGACGATGAACTGGACCGAACATTGTGCCGTGGTGCAGCGCCCGCAGGTGCCGGTAATTTTGGTTTTCCAATCCGTCTGTTTCTCGTCGAAGCGGCAGGAGGTCTTGCCTCCTTTTGAAATCGTGGTCCAGGGCTTGCTCGTGCCCGGTGCATGAGCCACTAGGCAGCCGGCAGGGATGGGAACCTGGCACGTATGGGAGGGTTCGCCCTTGGCCATGCCGAAACTGCAGGCTTGTTCGGTTGTGGCCGGAAACTCCGAGGGCATCTGTGCGCTGGCATCCGGCAGCGCAAATCCGAGGAGGCCAGGGACGAGCGCCGCACCGAACATGAACAAGGCACGTGACTCGCGCATGGGCCGGATGCTACCACAGTCTGCTCGCTTGCGGCCACCGACACGACTGCGTAGAATCTGGCTGGATGACGGAGCAGAATGATGAAAGCCTCATCGCGTTGCTCGATGAGAAGCCGCCAGGATTGCGGGGCAATATCTAGGGGAGGACACTCATGCTAGCGACGCGGATCCGTCAGAAGGAAGGCACGTTTTATTTCATCGCCTACAATGCGGGCGATCTCCTCGATAAAGTGAGGTTTACGAGTCGCTATTTCTTTGAAGGCGAAGAACTCGCGCAGGCGAAGATCTCCGAACACGACGACGTCGCACAATTCATCGCCGGTATCGAACGGAGTGAGAAGGGATTTCAGCGTCAACTGAACCGGCAAAAGGTCAAGCAGATCGTCAACTTCTATGAAACCGTGGTCGCCCAGCCGATGATTCCCGGCACGGTGTTGATTTTTACGGATGAAACCCTTCGCTTCCAGCGATCGGGCGAGAGTGAGTCCGTCGGCCATTTGAGTGAGCCAAAAGGCAAATACCTCGTCATCGACGGCCAGCATCGGCTGGCCGGGCTACACTTTTTCCGTGGCAAACACCCGGATCAAATTGCCAACGTCGAAGTGCCCTGTGTGCTGTTCGACGGTCGCAGCGGCGATTTTGCGACGGAAATGTTCGTGATCATCAACAGCACGCACACTCGCATCAACCGGTCACATCTCGTCGACCTTTACGAGAAAGTGTCCTGGGAAACGCCGGAGAAAAAGTTCTCCGCGAAGGTCGTCAATTTGCTCTATGCCGAAGACGACTCACCCCTTCAGTACAAAATTAACCGGCTCGGCGGGCGAAGTAAGCAGGAAAAGTGGATCCTGCAATCGGAAGTCTTCAATGAGTTGCTCAAGGTGGTCACGGCCCATAAGCGCTGGATAGAATCTCACCTTAATATGAAGCCGGACCGTTGCTACGCCTTGGTGCGTGACTACCTCAAAGGCGTCAAAGAAGTGATGGGGGAGGTGTGGGGTAACAACGAGCGTTACATGTTCACGCGAGATGTCACGCTCAAAGCGTTGATTCGCGTGTTGGACGATCTCATCGTCGACCGGAAACTGATGGCCGAGTGGGATGAACAGCGGTCTCAGAAACCGTTTGCCGACATCGTCAGGCCTTGGGCGGCGTTGTCGAAAGAATTTCGCTCGGAGGGATTCTACGAGCGGTTCGCCGCGAAGGGACAGCTGGAGCGGGTGCGGAAGATTCACCAGCGGCTGATCGATGCCATCGTCGGATAGCTATGCTGGCCTGGTCCGTCGCCTGCTCTTGATCTGTACGCTGACTTTCTTGATGTGTGTGCGTACGTCCGGTGCTGACCCACCTCAGGAATTTCTTCACGTCAAGACCGACCCCGCGGGTGGGGTGATCGCCACCGCCCGTGTGCAGTTTCCCGCCCGCCCTGAGGTCATCCATTCACTCCTGACCGATTTTCCACACTGGCCGGAATTGTTCGAAGTACGGATGCGGGTGATCGATGTGCAGATCCGGCAGGACGTGGTGACCACCGACCTGCGCATCGACCACGCGTTGTTGCCTGGCGAGCGACGGTTGGTGACCGAATCGCGAACGACAGCGAACTACGACATCGTGACCGACCTTGTCGCCGGAGATTTCAAGCGGTATCACCGGGTGTGGAAGCTCTCACCGGCGGATGAAGGCCGGGAGACGTGGGCCGACTTTGAGTTGTCGGTCGCCATTGATTCGATTGTTCCCGACTGGCTGGTGGCCATTGCGACCAAGCGCGAGCTTGAGGCGCACTTCCGCATCGTGAAGGAAAAGGCGCGCGCCCGCGCGGTTACTCCGGGAAAGTGAATTCCGACGACTCGGCTTTGTCCAAACCCTGCTTGACCAGCGTTCCGACGTCGAGGCTACGCTCGATTCTCCTGATATCGTCGATGCGGGTTTTGGTGCTGGGATGTGGCGGAACGAAGAGCGAACAACAGTCCTGATCCGGTTCGATCGACGTTGGGAAGGTGCCGATCTGCTGAGCCTGATCGGTAATCTCGAGCTTGTCCATGCCGATCAGCGGACGCAGGAGCGGCAGATCAGACGCCTCTTCGATGACTGACAGATTTTCGGGTGTTTGGCTCGCCACCTGGCCCAAGCTGTCACCGGTGACCAACGCCCAGCAGCGGTCGGCAGACGCCAGCTCGCCGGCGATGCGGACCATGAGCCGACGATACAATACGACCCGGTAAGGCGCAGGGGCTTGTGCCACGATCTCACGCTGAATCTCCCCGAAGGGGACGATGAACAGCTTTGACCGGTATTGATGTGCCGTCAGGATTTGAACTAACTCGCGGACTTTGTCTTCCGACGCCCGGCTCACGAGCGGACGGCCGGAAAAGTGGACAAAGATGGCGTTGCAGCCCCGTTTCATCATGCGGTAGGCCGCGACGGGTGAATCGATCCCTCCGGAAATCAGGCAGGCCACCGTGCCGCTGACACCCACAGGCATGCCACCGGGGCCTTGAACTTTCTCCAGGTAGTAGTAGGCGTCTTTGGTCAGCAGTTCGATGTAAATCGTCAGATCGGGTGCCGTAAGTTTCACGGTTTTTCCCGTCAGGTCGCAAAGATATTTCCCTACCGCCCGTTCAACGTCCATCGACGTGAGCGCAAGACGTTTGTCAGCCCGCTTTGCGCTGACGCGAAAGGTGTCGAAGGTCCGCTGAACGGCCGCCGCGCCGATTCCCTGTGCCAGTTCCCCAAGGTCCGGGGTCCGCAAGTTCAAAGGCACGCCTGTGGCAAGGGAAAAATTGGCGATACCGAAGACTGCAGACAGGCGTTCCTTGACCGTCTGATCGGGAAGGGATTCGGGAAGGATAACGCGAAGGCGGCCGCGGAGACTTTCGATGCGAGTGACACCAAGGCCTTTGAGCGCCGTCCGAATATTGCCGATGAGCTGACGCTCGAAGAACTCCCGGTTCCGGCCTTTCAGTGCCAGTTCGTGATAGTGGACAATCGCGCAGCGCATGTCGTCGGCAACCCGGCGTCGCCTTTAACCGTGTCCTATGAGCTCCAAGTATCGTTCGGCATCGATCGCCGCCATGCATCCAGTTCCTGCAGCCGTAACCGCCTGGCGATAGGTCGAGTCTTGGACGTCTCCGGCGGCGAACACCCCGGGCACGCTGGTGGCCGTTCCTTGCTTCGTCACGATGTAACCCATGCTATCCATGTCCAGTTGTCCGGCAAACAGCGAAGTGTTCGGGCGATGACCGATTGCGATGAACACCCCGGAGCAGGGGAGTGTCGTGGTGGTTCCCATGACGACGTTCGTCAGCCGGACGCCCGTGACGACGTCGTCGCCGAGAATTTCCTCGACCACGGAATTCCAGATGAAGGAGATCCGCTCGTTCTTGAGCGCTCGCTCCTGCATGATTTTCGAGGCACGCAGTTTATCGCGTCGGTGCACCACGAAGACCCTCGTGGCGAATTTGGTGAGAAAATTTGCTTCTTCCATCGCACTATCCCCGCCGCCCACGACCACCAATTCCTTGCCGCGATAGAAAAACCCGTCGCAAGTGGCGCAGGTGGAGACGCCGTGACCGGTCAGTCGCGCTTCATTCTTCAGGCCGATTGAGATCGCCGATGCGCCGGTGGCGATGATCACGGTTCGAGCGTCGACGGTGCGTTCATGGTCGACGGTAATCGCCAAGGGATGTTTGCGAAAATCGACCGCACTCACATCGCCGGTCAGGAATTCGGTGCCGAACCGCTCGGCTTGCGCCCGCATCTCCTTCATGAGATCGGGGCCCATGATGCCCTTCGCGAATCCGGGAAAATTTTCTACGTCGGTCGTGGTGGTCAGCTGCCCGCCTGATTGCCAACCTTCAATCAGCAGCGGGGACAGGTTGGCGCGGGCCGCATAGATCGCGGCGGTGAGTCCCGCAGGACCTGAGCCGATGATCACGACGTGGCGCATCCCCTCAATCTAACACAGCGATGAAGCGGATTACATGTGGACGGGAGTCCGACGGAAACTCCGGATCAGCCGGCGCACTTCCCGTCTGATCGTTGCTCTGTCGTGGGTGCCGTCCAATACCACATCGGCACGCCTGACCTTTCGGGACAGCGGCATCTGGTTCGTGATGCGTCGGAGCGCGTCCCGTCTCGTCAGACCATTGCGCTGCTTCAGGCGGGCGATTTGGGTTTCGCGGTCGGCCGTGACGACGATAATTTTGTCCACGCGCTTGTGGGCACCGGATTCGAACAGGAGCGGGACTTCGTACACCACAACGGCATGAGGAGAGCGTTGGGCGATCCGGCGGGTGAGCCGCCGTTGCTCACTCGCCACACGAGGATGGATGATGCGTTCCAACAGCTTCAGTTTTCGACGATCGTGGAAGACGATTGCTCCGAGCGCTCGGCGGTTGATCGATCTCCTCGGACTCAAGATGCCTTTGCCAAACACCTTGACGATCTCGCGCCACGCCGGTTTCTCAGGCCGGACCACGTCACGGGCGAGTCGATCAGCATCGATGATGACCGCGCCGCAACGCTTAAACATCCGGGCGACGGTGCTTTTCCCTGTCGCGATCCCTCCGGTCAGACCCACAATGAGCATGCGGCGAAGAATAGCACGCTGGCGGATTTGACTTCCAAGTGGAACCGCCTGTATGAACGTCACCATTATGATGTCGGCAAGAATGATGGTCTGTCTGGCGTTGGTCTGCCTCGTTACCGGTGCGGGAGTCCGGGCAGACGGCGGATCCCCGTCCAGTGCAAAGACCATCGTGGTTGCGTTGGATGGGAGCGGTGATTTTACCTCGATTCAGGAAGCCGTCGATGCAGCGGCCAAGGGAGATACGGTCTTCCTCAAGCCGGGGCGATACGATCAGGACATTACCATTCACAGCAAGGATCAACTCAGACTCGTCGGGGCAGGCCAAGACAAGGTTGTGCTGCTCGGTCGTGACGATCTGGTCGGAGTCCTGCACGTCGGGAAGTGGCCGTACGGCGCTACAAACGTTGAAATCAGCGACATGACCATCAACGAACACGGCGGGCATGCGGTCGGGTTGTTCAACGGCCGAGGTGTCGTTCTCAAGCGGTTGACGGTCAACGGCATGTTGTTCAGCCAACAAGTCGAAGACGCTCGCATTGAAGAGTGTACGATCGGGGGCAGCGAAACGACGGGCGTGCAGTTCGCTGATTCTCAAGCCGTCCTCATCGGCAACTTCATCCATGACAATGACCACGGCGTCAACGTGGCCGGAAAATCAAATGTCCGGGTGGAGCGCAACGTCATCACAAGGAGCCTCTTTGAAGCCGTTGTGGTCAACGATCGCGCCAAGGCTGTGCTCGTGAGCAACACATTGGTGAAAAACGGTGGCGGAGCCGCTTTCCTTGGTCAGTCTCAAAGCGATGTCAGCGGCAACGTCGTCGGCCTGAACCGGGTGGGATTTCTCGTGGCATCGTCGAGTCGCGCGGCCACGTCATACAATGCGTTCTATAATACGGACGGGGACTATCTCCGTGTGGGAAATCCCAATCAGCCGGCTCCTGAGCTCAAAGCCCAGTCGGACATCACGGGAGATCCATTTTTTGTCGATCCGGCAAAAGACGACTTCCGCCTCCGTGCAGACACTCCGCTTGTCAAAGTCGGTTCCTTCCCGTTTCTCGGTGCACTTCCACCGCTGAATTCCCAATAATATCTCTGGTAATTCAACAGGTTTCGAAGTACTTCTGGCTGCATTCTAGCCATGTGCTAAGCTAACAGTACGCAAGTAATTCATCGGACCTGCAATCGCTGGCTCAGGAATTGCTGGGTTCATCAAGAAGGAGGGGCAAGCGTGGCAAGTTATAAACAAGAGTTGGAGAAACGCGGGCCGGAAGGCATCCCCTCTCTCGACGATATCGAGCCAGGGAAAATCTGTGGAGCCGTCATTCCCATGTCTGAGCGCGCACAGACCCAAATGCGCGACAGCATCGAAGTCATCGATTATCTTCTGAACCAGGAGCGCGTGGTCTGGAGTTAGACTCTCGTTCTCTGTCGCATCGGCCCTCTTCCTCTCCCACTTGACAGTTCTTTTCCCGCTTCGTAGTCTCGCTGGCACACCCTTACCACCCTGATACAGGAGGAGAGACTGGCATGATCTGTCGGATTCCGTGTAGACGCGCTCGCGCTGGCTTGACTGTCCTTTGCATCGCTGCAGTTCTTTCGATTCCATCTCATCCCTGGGCCGATGAATTGCCCAAGGAATCCGTCCTGCCGCTGTCCATGGCGACGAAGGCGCTACAGGCCTCGCTGGAAGCCTGTAAGAAGGACGGGTATCGGGTCAGTGCCTCCATCGTCGACCGCGCCGGCGTCCTGCGTGCCATGGGGCGAGCCGATGGGGCCGGGCCTCATACGGTTGAAAGCAGCCGAAAGAAGGCGTACACCGCCTCGAGCGTACGCCGTCCCACGAGCGAGTTAGCGGAGCTGATTGCGAAAATGCCGGCTTTACAGTCTCTGCGGGACATGAATCCGGAAATCCTGATTCTGGGAGGGGGATTGCCGATCGAAATCGGCGGTGAAGTGGTCGGGGCCATCGGCGTGGGTGGCGCGCCGGGCGCGCATCTCGACGATGCCTGTGCGCAGGCCGGCCTCGATGCGATCGGAGCTGCCCCCAAAATTCCAGCCTCCAAGTGACCGGGCGGTGGCGGGCCGGTGTCCTTTTGGCGATCCTCTGGGTGCCGGCCGCCTGTAACAGCGACGTACCGGTGTCTGCCATTGGACAGATCACACCTCCGGGGCTGGAAGTCACGGTCACGCGTGTCGCGACACACCCCTTCCTGGCCCGGTTTAACCTCCGGCTCACGGTCCGGTCTGCCAGCGGATGCTTGGCAACGAGCGATCTCTTCCCCGACACAGGCGGCGTCAGCCGGCGAAATATCTATCGAGGATCGCTTGAGCGGCTCTACGTGATCGGCCAGTTCGATGTGCGCCGCTTTGACCTGCAGAGCTGTCGTATCGAGCTCATGGAGTTCCGGTTTTTGGAGACGGGTCTGGGGTTCGTTGGGTCATTCGATACGGATGCTTCAGGCCGGTGGCGATTTCTGTCATCCGAGGAGCGGCCGGAGCGGCCATTCCAACCGTTGTAACGGGGCAACTGATGCTGTCTCGCACGTGCGCCCGCCCATGAACCGACCGATCGTTGGATTTCACTTGGACGAGCATGGTGATTGGGTGGCCGATCTGGCTTGTGGCCATGGACAACATGTTCGTCACCAACCGCCTATGACCTTCCGGCCATGGGTGTTGACACAATCTGGCCGGGAACAGCACTTGGGAGAGATGTTGAACTGTAAAAAATGTGAAGAGAAACAAGAGAATGGATAGGATGGTCTCCATCCGCTTGGGACACAGGCCTTTAGGCTCAGCGGGTCAATGTCATCATGCCATCGGGTGGGTGGAGGCTCATCCCCAATCCTGGTTCGTGCCAGGGAAGTAAGCGCGGTCCGCGGTACCGGTAGCCCCCGGCGACCGGATCGTGCTCCAGTAGCAGCGGCGTATCCAGATCGAGCACCTCAAATCCTTTCATCCCCAGTACCAGACTGAAGGAGCAGCCCATGGCAATTCTCGTTTCGACCATTCCGCCGATCATCAACTTGAGACCGGACGCAAGGGTAAAAACCGCGATCTCATGTGCCTCTATGACTCCCGTTTTCATGATTTTGATATTGATATAGTCGGCGGCATCTTGCGCCACGACTTGCCGCGCATCCGCGAGTGAACGGACCGATTCGTCCGCGGCCACCGGGACGCCCGTAGTGCGCCGGAGCTCGGCCAAACCGTCCAAGTCTTCCCGTACGAGCGGTTGCTCGAGAAGGACAAGCCGGCCTCCGAAACGGATCACACCTTTGACGAAGCTCAGGCACTCCCGGCGTGAAAACCCCTGATTGCCGTCACCGATAAACGCGACTCCGGACAATTCACGGTGGACGGCTTCCAGTCGCCGGATGTCGCTGTCCACGTCGTTGCCGATCTTCATCTTAAAGAGACGAAAACCTTTGGCATACCATCCTCGTGCTAGCGCTAGCGTCTTGTCGGGTGTTTCAATAGGAATCGTGATGTCGGTCTCGTGCTCGCGCACGTCGGCGGCGCCCCACAGCGCCCACAAGGGCAGCTGACGCGCGCGGCAATAGGCGTCAATCAGCGCCGTTTCCAGCGCACAGCGGGCCGCGGGTTGGCTGGGGGCTTGCTCTCTCAGTCGCTGTGCAATGACCTTGAATTGATCGGCCGGATAGCCCAGCATGGTGCGGCCCAGCTGGTTGACAGCGGCAAGACACGCGGCCCGTGTTTCGCCGCCGACTTCGGGGAACGGCGCCGCTTCGCCGTATCCTTGGGTGCCATCGGACAAGGTCATCCGAATGAAGAGGGTTTCTGCGACAGTCCGAGACCCAGTGGCCACCACAAATGGATCTGTCAGAGGGATGTCGATCGGCCAGCAGTCGATCCGCTCGACGAGCTGCGTGGGTCTATTCATTGCAGGGCATCTTAACGAGAAGTGATGGTAAATCCAATCCGAGGGATGTGTTTTCAACCGCGGTTCCTCGCCAGACGATCAGATCATAGGTCATGAACGACGCGTTTCGCTCCATGCGGCTCCTCGCCCTGTTGCTATTGGTCCTCGTCGGGGGATGGCTCGCGCTCCCGTCGATCGCGTCGGTTCTCCTTGAATGGTGGCTGCAGCGTCAGGGGTATGAACAGGTCGAGGTAAGCGTCGGCCGCCCGGGCTTCCGGTCGATGACCGTTCCCCGCGTCGCGCTCACACGGCGGTTGACGGGCGAAATGGTCACGGTGTCCATGAACAGTGCCCAAGCCGAATACACGTTGCTCGGACTCGCGTCGGGCCGAGTGGATCGGCTTTTGCTGCAACAGCTCTCGATTGAAATCCTGACTTCGCCGGCGATGTCGGATCAAGAGGCGCATCCGGGCAAGCCCATTCAAGATGCGCCGGATTCTTTGCTCAATGCATTGACGGCCAGTGACGTCGTTCAACGCTTGCCCTTTTTCCCTTGGGATGAAGTCCGGCTGGAGGAAGTGAAGCTGTTCCGCGAGCAAGCGACGGGACCGCTTCGCACGGTCGTCATGGGCGGGACGATCAAACGTGAGCGCGAATCGCTGGTGGCCGAGATGTTGCTCCAAGGGGTCGATACCATTCCCTATGAACTGAAAGTCACCGGTCAATCTCCGGCCGATATGTCACTGCAGCTGCGAGCGGCTCAGCCCAATGCCGTACCGTTTGTGCTCTGGCGCTCACAGGCCATTCCCAAGGAAGCCAAAGTCCACATCGAGGGCGTGTTGGAAATCAATGTCCGGGAGGTGGCTCCCTTTCTGGCCCTGGTGGTTCCGGTTGGACCGGATTGGCAACGGGTTGACGGCAATGTCACGGTGCACTGGGCGGGCACAGCGGCCTCGGGCGTTCCGGTCTCCTCATTGTTGAAGGATCCAGGAACCGAAGTGCATGCGACCGTTCAAATTTCGGCCATGCTCCCTGAGCTTAAAGGGTACGGAAAAGATCTCGCGGTCAAAACCACCGGCACTCTCTCAGGAAACGCCCGACTGCTGCATTGGACGCTGACGGCCGGTGCCTTCGCAACGGCGACGGTCAGTGGTGCCGCGTCGAAGTCCCTCGAGCCGCTTGGCACACTGTTCCAGTACGGACCGCAGCCGGTGCGCCTCGACAACGAACAAGACAGCACAGGTGAATTGTTTTGGAATGAGTCGCCGCCGCGGTTCACCGCCTCAGGACCTGTGCGGATGTCGTATGGCTCGCAAGGCGGGCCGGTGTATGCGGAGTTCATTGTCACCCAGATGGTCGGCCGGGGATCTGTTCTTGATCACGCCGAGGCCCAGGTCCTCGTCAAAGGGAACCTCCCTCCTGTCTGGCATCACCGGTTGAATGTCAAACAGATGACAGGCGAGCTACGAGGCATGGTCACGTGGACGGGCACGACGCTTCGCGGAACGTTCAATCCACCGTCGACCGTGGCGTTTACGGACCTCAATCAGGGGCCGGTTCGGGCCAGTGGGGGAGTCTTTCACCTGGAAGAACCGCTTCGATTTGACATTGATCTGTCGACGAGACGGTGGTCCACAGGTGGAGCCACGTGGGTGTGGCGGTCTCCTCGTCTGCAGACAGGCGCTTCCCAGATCGCGATGCAGCGGGCCACGCTAAAGGTAGAACGCATTGAAAGCTCTGCGAAGACCTACCACGCCCAGGTGAACGCGACCGCCGAAGGCATTGAGCTGGAGCATTCGCCGGCGCGGAGCATGCCGTTCGATCTTTCGCTGCACGTGGAGGCGGATCCCCAGCTCGTCAAAGCAGAGGTCCACACGGGGAACCGGGAACATGCCATCAAGTTAAGTGCGCAACTGGAACATGAATGGTCGACGGGGCACGGCTCCGTCCACGGACGGCTTGAGCCAGTGGCTTTCAACCGCACGACACTTCGACTCGGGCAGCTCTGGTCCCCCTGGTCCTATCCGGTGGAGATTACGGACGGTAGCGTGGCCGGAACCTTTGATTGGCGGTGGACTTCAAATGGACAACAGCCGCTGCAGATGCAAGGAGGCTCCGCGGAGGTCGTCGTTGAACGGCTGGGCGGCCAGTACCGTGAGTTCATCATGACGGGAGTCAGTACCAAACTGAAGCTGGCCATGGAGGGGCTCGAACGGCTGGCCGTGCCTCGACCGGCCGAGGTCGCCATTGCTTCGATTCAGACCGGCGTCGAATTGACCGATCTCGCGATGACCGTTGAGGGAGAATGGGATCTGCACGAAAAGCTCCCGTTGGTGGAAGTGCGGAATATTCGTTGCGGGCTGCTGGGCGGCACAGCGACAAGCCAGGGTGTCCGTGCGGACTTGGGCTATCCGCCGTATGGACTCACCGTGCTGGTTCGAGAGCTTGATCTTCACACAATTCTGAGCCTCGAACAGCAAAAGGGGCTGCAGGGTACGGGCATGCTCGACGGAACGATCCCCCTGACGGTGACGTCTCAGGGGGTGTCGGTGAAGGACGGAAGCTTTGAAGCGCGTCCCCCAGGTGGTGTCATCCAGTATGCAGCTTCTCCAGACACCGCTCAGGCTGTGACCCAGGCCAACACCAACATGCCGATCGTGCTCCAGGCGCTCAGCAACTTTCACTATAATGTGCTAAAAGTGGGGGCGCAGTATGCCGAAAGCGGGATGTTGCAGTTGCAGGCGCGGCTGGAAGGAAAGAATCCCGACCAGAAGAAAAGCCCGCCGATCAATTTTAATCTCACGGTACAGGAGAACATTCCGGCCTTGCTGAAGAGCCTTCGGCTGGTCAGTGACCTCGAAGACTCTGTGCGGCGGAGACTGTCCAGGCCGTAACGAGGGAGGGAGGATGGGTATCGCAGTGCGGCGCCTCATGACCATCGGGATCGGCGGCCTCTTATGTGTGACATTTGCAGGATGCACGCCGCGGGTAGAGGTGGCGGCACCTGACAAACCCATCACGATCAATTTGAACGTCAAGATCGATCATGAGATCCGGGTCAAGGTCGATAAAGAACTTGATCAGGTCCTGTCGCAAAACAGCGGGTTGTTCTAATGAAGCCAAGGGAGGGGCGATGAAGAAAAGTGCTGCACGATGGTTCGTCATTTCGGCCATCCTCTGGTCGACGGCCCTTGGAACTGCGTTCGGTCTGTCACTGGAGGAAGCGAAAACGAAAGGCCTGGTCGGAGAAAAGCCTGACGGCTATCTGGGTGTGGTGAATCCCGGTTCTCGGGAAGCGCAAACATTGGCCGACGAGGTCAACGAGAAACGTCGCAAGGCCTATCAGGACATCGCTGCCCGGAACAAGACCCAGCTCGAAGCGGTGGAGGCTCTTGCCGGCGAAAAAGCCATCCAAAACACGAAATCTGGGCATTTCGTGGAGGGTCCCGGTGGATGGACGAAGAAGTAAGCAGACGAGGGACGGCGCGCTGTCGGTCGGTCTTCAGGCGTAACGGTCGTTCTTCCACGGAAACCCGCTGTTAGAATAGCCCCGCACTTCCCAAAAGCCCTTCTCATCCTTGTCTGAAAACGTAATCTCCTTGATCCACTTGGCGCCCTTCCAGGCATACCGTTTGGGGACGATGACGCGAACGGGTCCGCCATGCTCCTTACTGAGCGGCTTACCGTTCCATTTATAGGTCAACAGCACGTCATCGTCGTTGCAGGCCTCGAGCGGGAGGTTCGTGGTGTAGTCGTCGTAGGACTTAAACAGCACGAATTTGGCCAGGGAAAGCGGGCGGACAACGGACATGATGTGCCGGAAGCTCACACCTTCCCATTCGTTGTCGAAGCGGCTCCACGATGTCACGCAGTGAAAGTCCGAGATGTCCTTGAACTGGGGCTGTGCCAAAAATTGTTCCCAGGTCCAGGTCACCGGGTGAGCCACAAAGCCGCCGATCGCAAGTGTCCACTCGGAGAGAGCGATCTCCGGCTTGTGTCCGAGATCCAGGATGGGGAACGTTTCTACGACATGTTGCCCCGGCGGCAGGCGATCGTCACCCTCATAAAATACCTCTCGCTCCTCCCCGCCCCGCCGGGCTCTTGCCCACTGTTCTTTGGTTTTGGTCAGCCGGCTTGTTTCGTCCATATAGGCCTCCATGCACAGAGTAGGATAGATTGATGAGACGTTACAAGACGTGGCGGCTTGTTAGGACAGAGGCTGGTGGGCAAGCAGTGTATCGATCAATGTTTGAAAGTTAGCCAATGGCTGGGCACCGACGAGAGGGCGGCCATTCAGAAAAAATGTCGGCGTACTCGTAATGCCGAGTTTCAGCCCATCCTGCAAGTCCTTCGTGATCTGTTCTCGAAAACGTCCGGAGTTCAGACATCCTTCAAATACACTCTGTTGTAATCCCAGCTCCTTGGACAATGAGGCAAAATCCCACCCCTTGTTCGACGATTGACGATCGAACAGGAGATCGTGGTACTCCCAAAACCTGCCTTGTTCGCCGGCGCATCGGGCTGCAATGGCCGCTTGTGGCGCATAGGGATGATTCGGGCCGGGGTAATCGCGATAGATGAGGCGAATCCTGTCGCCATATAACCGCCGTAATTCTTTGAGGGTTCCCACGCTCTTTTGACAGTACGGACATTGAAAGTCGGAAAACTCCACAATAGTGATAGGAGCACGATCCGGTCCGAGGCGGCGATCGCCGTCCGCCTCGACCTCAAGGACCGGCATCTCCAAATTGGGCAAGGTCACGCGCACATCGGCCTTGCGTCGCAAAGAAACGATGAGCGCCTGTCGAATTCTGGCCTGTTCCTGAGCGTCCAAGGCCGTTGTCTGGCTACCCGCCAGCCGCTTGATCGGGGCTGGTAGATTGGCAATCCTGGCAATGGCATCCGATTCAGATGCTTCTTCCAGAAGCCGCGAAAGCGTCACGCCCTTGTTTGCGGCTTCCTCCTCCAGCAGTTGTTCATCGATGAGGCGTTGGACCGCTTGCTGAAGCATCTGATGTCGTTGTGTGTCCAAAGCGTACAGCGGCAGGGCGAGGGTCTTTTCGACCTCTCCCAGGGTGAGCGAGCGATTCCCAAAGGTGGCGACAATAGGGTCAGTCACCGGGGAAGCCTCAGGACTCACGCCCCTGAAGTGCCCGCGGGAACTGATCACTCCGACGGCCAGGACGGTGAGGCATAGGGCGAGCGCTGTGCGTATGGAAATCGTCTGCTTCAGCATGGACACCGTGATTAGAAGAACTACTTGGTACGATACCAGGAGTCTCAGGAAAATCCATGATTTGTTGATAATCAGCGCTGGGAGCCATTTCCCAGCCATTTCGTGCGGACCGATCTCGTAAAAATCCCTGAGGCATTTCCGCCCCTCCAAAGAAGTACCCCCACTGTATGCCGGGGGCCCACCGTCCTCGGTATAGGCGAAACGTCGATTCCGTTCTACTCTCTGAGTCACGGACGCCGCAGAGGGCAAACGAGCCGCAGGGCTGGGATGACGGGTCAAGGTCGAGGCAACCGGAGGTTATGAGCATGCATAGTTGGGACCATGCATTGATTGGCACGAGTAAGTGTTTCCTTCAGGCCACCGGGATGATTCCGATTTTGAGCGCGTCGAAATCGACCGTCTTGATCTCGGGGGAGACAGGGACGGGAAAAGAACTCTTTGCACGGGCCATTCACTATTGCGGTGAACGACGGAGCAAGCCGTTTGTACCGGTCAATTGTGCTGCCCTTCCCGATCATTTGATCGAGAATGAGCTCTTCGGGCATAGCAGGGGCGCGTTTACGGGGGCGTTGCTCGAAAAGCAGGGGTTGTTGCATGAAGCTGACGGTGGAACCTTGTTTCTTGATGAGATCAATTCGTTGAGTCTGTCGGTGCAAAGCAAGCTGCTGCGTGTCCTCCAAGATCAGGAGTTCCGCCCGCTCGGCTCGACCAAGAGCAAGACAATTAATGTGAAAATCGTCGCGGCTACGAATGCCGACCTGCGTCATCTCGTAGAGACTCGCCAATTTCGTGAGGATTTGTTCTACCGATTGAACGTATTGTCCATCTCCCTGCCTCCTTTGCGAGACCGGAAAGAGGACATCCTGCTTCTGGCGAATCATGCTCTCAAAGTCTCCGCAAAGGAATTCGGAAAGCAGAACCTCGCCCTCGGCCACACCGCGAAGGCCAGACTTATGAGCCATCCGTGGCCCGGCAACGTCAGGGAGCTACAAGGCGTAATCCAGCGGGCTGTGGCCATGGCATCGGGCGACGCACTGGAAGCCGACGACCTCGATCTACCGGAGACGGGCAAGCCGGAGTTGAAAGGCCCGACCATGGCACTATTGTCGCGCGAGGGCTTGTCCGAGAGCTGTAGCTTTCAGGACATGAAGGCCAGGGTCATTGAAGAATTCGAACGGGCCTACCTGAGTGAGTTGTTAGCGACTCATCATGGCAATATTTCCAAAGCGGCACGGGCGGCCAGAAAGGAACGTCGCGCCTTCCAGCGTCTGTTGATGAAGCATGGGCTCGATCGACGGGTGTTCACAGCGGCGTAGGGTATGAACTCCTGAGGCGGCATTGCCGCAGAATTGGGTATCCGGAGAATCGAACTATGAAATAACAGGGTTTTTTTGATCCATTACTTCGGTATTAAATTTGCTGATTTGTCCCGGCAATGGACAGGCCGGCGTGTTTCGACACGAACAATAGCGATGTGGTGGCATGGCTGATTCTCGGTTATCTCTGTGCGCATCCCGATGCCAAAGATACGGTCGATGGTGTGGAGAAGTGGTGGCTCAAGGATATGGAATCCGGCTTGGATGCACGGACCGTTCAAGGGTCTCTCGACCGTTTGGTGAAGTGGGGATGGCTGGTTTCCAGCCAACGTCAGGGCACCGGAGTGGTGTACGGATTGAATAAAGAACGTCGAGCAACGTTACGGAAGATGTTCGAACGGGCGCCGGATGCATCTTAGCTCAGGGGCAAGAGACTGGTTCAGTCGATTGTAGCCCACTGGACTTGTTGGACGAGCGGGCAAGCGCCTGCCGAGCTTGCCGAAGGTTCTCAGTTGCTCTCTCGTAATACTGTGGATTCAGTTCGATGGCCTTTTCAAAGCACACGGCGGCCACTTTAGGGTTGCCGACGGCAAGCAAGGATACTCCAAGATTATTGTATGCACGTGGCTCATCCATCGCTTTCTTAAACGATTCCAGGGCGTCTGCATAGCGGTTGCGCTGCACATACGCCATCCCGAGGTTGTTGTGCAGCTTCGGTGAATTGGAGCCGGAGGCAAGCGCCTGTTCAAAATACTGGATCGCCGTCTCGTGATCGCCGCTCAGTGCGTAGGCGAGACCGAGATTATTGAGCACGTTGGGCTCCCGCGGGCGGATAGCCAGCGCCGCTTTGTAGGCTGTGATGGCATCGCTATGCCGCTGTTGCTGGTCGTAGACGAGGCCCACCAAGTTGTGAGACACCCAACTCGAAGGATCGAGCGCAATGGCCTTCGTGAGCGCGGCTTCGGCCTCTTGTAGGTTTCCTTGCTGCAAGTACGCTTGAGCGATTCCCTGGTGTGCGACAGCCGAATTGGGGTCGCGCGTCAACACGTCTCTAAACTGCGTCACTGCCGCATCAAATAGTCCTTGTTGAAGCATGAGTTGCCCGAGTTTCAGACGAGCACCGTTTCGCGTCGGATCGGCGTTGAATGCTTTGGTGTAATGCAAGCCGGCCAGGGGAAAGTTCCGTCGTTGCGCTTCGGCATCACCGGCTCGTTCGTGCTCCTCGGGGCTCATTTCGGGAGTCTTGGACTCGGTGCTCTCCAGCGCCGCCTGCTCGTTTTTCTGTCGCTCCAACATTTTTCGATACTCGCTCATATCGAATGAGCCATTCGTACTCTCCTTGGAGTCGGCACAGGACGTCATCAAGCAGGCTCCTGCAAGCAATGTCATGCCGTATAAACACTGTATTGGCGTCCACCGGGCCATAGGCATATTCCTCAGGGTCTTTGTAGTCCTCTCGAAACTCGCCCCAGCTCACTATGACTGAACATAGGGCAGGGTCAATCAAAACAGCGTTTTCACATACCCGGATGAAGGTCCTAAGGCATCCGGGTCCTAGGTGCGGCGGCTGCGCCGCAGTCTGAGTGGACTCTGGGATTATTGCCTGAGGCCCGCGTGCCGCGGATCACGAAACGCACAAGCGCAATCATCCGGGATTCCAATAGCTTAGCAATCTGGGCAGGTTGGCCGATGGTTTGCAAATGCCCGTAACCGATGTGTACGCCGCTTCGGCCCGCGACAATTTCACGTGAAGGAGGTGAGGAAATTTCCGAGCTGTGTCATCTCGGTTGCGAATGAACGTCGGCGTACAAAAGCTTTCGACATGTTTCGAAAGATAGATCAATAACCAAACACAAGAAGAAAGGTGAATACCATGTTGAACGTGATTCGTCAGTTTGTGAAGGAAGAAGAGGGTGTCGCGGCGGCTGAGTATGCCATTCTGCTGACACTGATCGCGCTCGCTCTGACTGTTGCGGTGACCGGGCTCCAGACGGCCATCTCAGGTGCGTTCACGAGAGCCGCAGGAATCATTAACCCCTCCTAAATGGAGGTTGTGACAGTGGCTTCGGCTGGCCCGATTCTTGTTCGGGCCAGCCAATCGGTGGTGACGGTCGAAAGGATACACCATGTTGAACGTGATTCGTCAGTTAGTGAAGGAAGAAGAAGGGGTTGCGGCGGCTGAGTATGCCATTCTGCT
>Ga0070664_100000884_pt1 | contig 23265 bp, 18 predicted proteins | sample KBSC73metaG_FD_65863 | JGI IMG/M metagenome (GOLD analysis project Ga0070664, IMG submission 65863) | Corn rhizosphere microbial communities from Kellogg Biological Station, Michigan, USA - KBS C7-3 metaG | ecosystem: Host-associated > Plants > Roots > Rhizosphere > Soil ... | reverse complement strand
GGATCGACTTACCGAAACCCTTGGCTCGCGCGGGTGCCCTGCTTTTCTCCATGCATCTTTGTATAACCTGATTTGCTCTGCCTGCTGCACATGGAAAGGTTTGCCGCTTTCATCATATTTCAGGGTAGAACTTTGCAAATTCATTCCATTCTCCGCGGCCCACACAGCTGTGGCATTCGAAGCAGCACCCCACCAGATTCGATTTCGCAATCCTTCAGAATGGGGTTCTAGCCGCAACAAGCCTGGTGGGTTGGGAAACATAGGATTTGGATTAGGTTTGGCAAATCCAATCCCTTCTAACTTATCCAGAAACTCCAATGCTCTACGGCGTCCCATATCCGCATCCGTTTCCCCGTAAGCTGGTTCATAACCGAAATAGCGCCATCCGTCAATTACCTGTTCAGGTGAACCTCTGCTAATACCCAGTTGCAGTCTTCCGCCAGATATAAGATCGGCCGCTCCCGCATTTTCAACCATGTACAGCGGATTTTCATAACGCATATCGATCACGGCGGTTCCTATCTCTATCTTATTCGTTTTCGCAGCAATGGCTGACAATAAAGGAAATGGAGATCCTAGCTGAGCCGCGAAATGATGCACCCGGAAATAAGCACCGTCCAATCCCATTTCTTCACCAGCAACTGCCAGCTCTATCGACTGAAGCAATGCGTCACCTGCTGTACGGGTTTTATACGCTGGGTGATTAGCCCAATGTCCAAAAGATAAAAATCCTATTTTCTTCATACCATGACGCCTTCGCGGCTTAAGATAGCCAGCCGTGCAAAGATAAAATTACGCCGCTTTGGGCGTCCCAATTGCCGATTTTAATAATGACACCCACGTGTAGTTTCAGAGACTTGAATGTTTTTTTATGCGAGGGGCTAATTCGATTTGCTTAAATTCATCCGCCTATGATAAAAATTAAAGATAGGGATTTGAATCGGAGTTGGATGGGCGCATGCGCTTTTGACTAAATATTTCTGCGGCTGCAATTATTATTGCTGATTGCTCGACCAAAGTCACGAAGTCGCCCATCTTACTGTCATCTATTCATCGTTAGGATAAGATCACTTGCTTATCCACCAGTATAAGTATATTGCTCCCGAACTTACTGGTAGATTCTGCCATTACTGCTTCGGATAGGCAAAAATCTTCCTGGTGATTGTTTTTCCCTGGACTGTTTTTGACGCAACTACCTCGTCGGGCGCTTTGGAATTCTCTACCCAGTCAATAATCAGACTAATCCAGTCCACATTATCACAACCTAGGCCCCCCTCGCAATGCAAAACTCCCGGAAGGAGAAACAGCCTTGCAAATGACGGTGCATCCTTGTCGCCTTTCAATATCCCTTCATAATGTTCGATCGTTGAATATGCGGAAAGCGCTGGATCATTCCAGCCATGGTAGAAGATAATCTTCCCATTACGTTTTTTGAAATCGCTGTAATCTGTGCGAGTGGCGTCCAAATAAGATGAAGCATACACAGTCTGTGCGTCAAAATTTTTGAAGTCATACTTTCGGTAATCCCAATTGGGATCATTAAAAACAAGATATTTAAAAATATTTGTAGCAAACATGTAATGTAAGCTTGGAGCATTTGGAAAGTACGAACTTGTTCCAGCAATCCACAAATCCCATGACCCGTCTTCTGCTTCTAGTCCAAATGGGAAGCCCGGGTAAATTTCTTTTCCGTCTATAATTAAAGGATCGTAAACCGACTTAATTGCAGAGAGTTGTTGTTTTGTAAAGCATTCCTTTCCGGATTGTCCATCTGGGCATAGTGGCAATTTTGAAAAATCAAACTTGCATTTGCGCGGGTCCGCAATAATACTGTCTGCTGAACCGTCAAGCTGGTCGCATTGCTTAATCACTTCGTTCTGCAAAAGTTTGAGATTATCATTAGTAACTACCGGCTTTACGTCATTTGGGTTTGGATAATTGTACTTACTTTCCTGGACACCTTTTGCTGCAGTAGCAGGCCAGGCGAATGCTGGGGCCCCAGCTACGATTCCATCGAAATCATCCGGGTAAAATTGAGCCTCAACCATTGCCTGCCCACCGCCACGCGAACAACCGACAAAGTATGATTTGGCTGGCGCAGCACAATAATAACTTTGCATGATCACTTTCGAAACCACCGCTGTCCGGTGTATGGCAAGCTTTCCGAAATTCAACTGACGTTCCATGTTGTTGTAAGCCCATTTTGCATCGGTGCCTCCTTGGTGGCCTGCATCAGTGCCCGCGGTCACAAAGCCATCGTTTACCTTGTCGCGCAAGCCATTTTGAATGCTACCCACAAAACCACCACCTCCTGACATCAGGAAACGGCTGTTACCTTCATCTGGCAATAAGAGCTCAAAATTTATTTCCTTGCTTACCCTGCCGAGCAGACGACAGAAAGGTTTCTTTATAATGACAGTTGGAATCCATGGCTCACTTGGATTTTTGATCGTATCCGAGGTTTTATGTTCAGCAACCAGGATTGTAACGTCGGGGAGCTGCAGCTTCCTTAACTCCTCGCAAGGCTTGCAAGATTTCACAGTTTGTGCTGAAGCGGCGCTGACAAAAAACATGAGCGCAAAACAGATACTAGTATTTCTCATATGGTGATTTAGTTTTGGTAATGTTTGATTTGCTGTCTCGTCAAAAAGTAACCCGCTTGTGCGATTAACTGACGACTCTCATTGTTCTGCCACGAATTGCACGACACACCCTATTGTCAACGTTACAGCAGTTGCGATGTGGCGTATTCTGTGTTCCGCCCTGCCTAGTGCCGCTGCTGATTAAAGATACTGAAGTTCATTGTTTATTCTGTTGCCCGGAGTTATTCGTCTGCCGAAACCGAAGTTGATTAGCAAACAAAAAGCTGAGAATATATTCGTCGCCACGCCGTATTGCCAAACCGCCTGTTGCATGCCGTTTATTTTTTGTCAAGATACTTCTGTAATAGAAAGTCTGCAATTAACTGAATAGCACTTAATGCTCCACTGTCAGCATAATTCTCCATTACAATTACAGCTAACCCATGGTCTCTGTCAATTTTAGTAAAACAGCCAAAAGTAGCTGCACTCCCTGAATGGTAGTTGTAATTTGTGCCATTAATTGTTCTGTTTGCCCACCCAAATGCATATGAAGGTAATGCTGTCAGCAAATATTTATATGTCTTGGATTGCAAAAAATTGATTTGACCATTATAACCTTTTAAGAAAAGTTGAATGAACTTTACGTAATTGATAATGCTAACATTCAAGTCTCCTGCTGGTCTCGTTATGGTTGCAATATGATAATCAAAATCCGGTGGTAACGCCATAATGGTATCGTTATTCATTGTGTGTCCCCACGGTTGAGATGAATCTTTAACGTTCGGAAATCCAATTTCAAAATCCATTTTGAGCTGTTTGTTTAAATATTCATCAATCAGTTGTTCCCATGATTTACCCGATACTTTTTCTAACATGGAAGCAGCCAGAGAAATGCCTGCATTACTGTAAACATAAACTTGTCCTGAGTCGGGTTTGGCGGGTTGTTCTTTTAAGATGTTTGATGCGAACTTTATTTTTTGTTCGATAGATGTACCTGAAATCTTATAAGCCTCGGAGTTCGCATTTACGGAGCGATAAGGATTTATTTTTGCCCTGTGAGAAAGCAAATCCTGTAGTGTAATATTCCAATATTCTTTTTTCGAGGTACTTTTCAATTCAGGAAACAAGTCAAAATATTTAGTATCCCATTTTATTTTTTTCGTTTCAACTAATTTAGCTGCCATAAATGCTGTTATTGCCTTGGTATTTGACCCTATATGAAATTTGTCAGTCGTTCTTACTAAAAAGGTATCATCAACTCTTCGCAGACCTAAAGACCCCAGTTCCAATATTTGATTTGAATTAAAGACGGCATAAGTCATTCCAACAATTCTATAATGACTTTTTATAGAATCAATAAAGTTGTTCTGAGAAAAAACTGTCCAAACAAAAAGTAAGAGAGTTATTGTTAGTAAAAGTTTCCGCATCTTAAAATATTAAAGGGCACACAACACTCTAATTTATGATATAGGGCGCGGTGATGCAAATTTTTTGGACTTGACAACCATATACTTAATGTTGTACATTTCGTATTCTCGTTAGTACGATCCAATTGCTGGGCACCGTGGAAAATTCTTCGTCAGTCCATTAACGTATTCTTGATGAAAATTGTCGAATCCATTTCAATATTTTATCGATCGACAGAAGATTGAAAAATTGACAAGGCCATAAAAAATGAACGGGGAGGTTCAAATCAACCTTTATATTTGAGTAAGTTCTTTGCAGGCTGGTGTAGTTTCCGAGAATTGTAAAAATCTCGGCTTCCGATCATGCTTCAAAATAACAGCAAAAATCGCTGAAAGTATTGCCAGCAGACCGATCATTATCACCATAATCATTGCCAGCCAAACCGAATTCATTTTTCGTAAATTCGTAATCTCAATAATAAAAAAATCATGGTTCTGTCTGTAAACGGTGAAAAGCATGAGATCACTGTGGAACCTGATGTTGCACTGTTAACCGTACTGCGGGAACATCTCAATTTAACAGGCAGCAAATATGGTTGCGGCGAAGGGGCCTGCGGCGCCTGCACCGTGCTGATAAATGGAAACACTGTACACTCATGCATCACCCCCATAAGCGCCACTGCCGGTAAAGAGATCATCACTATTGAGGGACTTGAGAAAGACGAAAAACTTGCCGCAGTGCAACAAGCCTTTTTGACAACAGATGTTTTTCAATGTTCCTATTGCGCATCGGGTATGATCATGGCAGCAGCGGCACTGCTCAAAAAAAATCCTTCTCCTTCGGAAGAGGCCATCATAAAAGGAATGAACGGAAACATCTGCCGGTGTGGCACATATCCTTACATCATTAAGGCCATTAAACTGGCTTCTTCATCTTAAATCGCGACAATGGAAAATCAAGATCATTCGCGCCACCCATTTGAGCCTGCTATCAATGAACTCCCATCTAAACCCCGCTATCGTTTCACTCTAGACCGGAGAAAGTTTTTTGAACTTGGCGGCGGCTTGGTCGTTGCGTTTGCGCTGCGCGATCTTATTTCAATCGACAACCAACGTATTTCTTCAGCAGATGGACAGCAACCGGATGGTGTTGATGCATGGATCCATATAGGTGAAAATGGAGCAGTGAATATTTTCACAGGTAAAGTTGAAGTGGGACAAAACATTCGCACCTCTTTGTCACAGATCGTTGCTGAAGAACTGATGGTGCCTTTATCATCCATTACCATGATCATGGGCGATACTGATCTTGTGCCTTATGATGCCGGCACTTTTGGAAGTCGCACTACTCCGCAAATGGGCACGCAATTGCGCAAAGCAGCCGCAACAGCGCGTGAAGCATTGAAAGAACTTGCAGCAAAAAAATGGAACGCGCAGCCAACAAACATGCAGGCAGAAAACGGTACAATAGTAAATATGGCTACCAAAGAGAAAATTGATTATGGCGTATTGACGAAGGGCAAACAGCTGTTGATGAAGATTTCAGATAACGTGGCGGTGATCGCCGCAAAGGATTGGAAGGTAGCAGGGAAATCGGTGCCCAAAGTTGATCAAAAAGATTTTATTTCCGGCAGACATGTTTACGTTTCAGACATGAAGTTGAAGGGAATGCTTTATGGTAAGGTATTGCGTCCTCCTTCGTATGAAGCAAAACTTGTTGAAGTAAACCTCACAAAAGCAAAGAGCATCCCCGGCGTAATTGTAGTGAAGGATGGAGACTTTGTTGGAGTGGCTGCACCGGATAGCAGAACTGCGACAAGCGCTTTACTTTCTATTGACGCAAAATGGGAAGAACGCACAGACCATCCATCCAATGCAAATATTTTTGAATTCCTGGTGAAAAATACGTCGAAAGAAAAAGACGATGGAACAACAACAGGCAATGTGGAAGGTGGATTATCCGGAGCAGCGTTCAAATATTCCAATACCTACAACATTAATTATATAGCGCATGTACCGCTGGAGCCAAGAGCGGCCTTAGCGCAATGGGCGGATGGAAAGCTCACGGTGTGGACAGGAACACAAAGACCTTTTGGTGTTCAACAGGAACTGATCGAAGCGTTCAGGTTAAATAAGGAAAAGGTTAGGGTGATAATGCCGGATACCGGGTCGGGATATGGAGGAAAACATTCTGGTGAAGCAGCCATCGAAGCAGCACGCCTCGCACAAGAAGCGAAAGTGCCGGTAAAAGTTGTGTGGACAAGAGAGGAGGAGTTTACCTGGGCGTACTTTAGACCTGGTGGCGTGATAGAAGTGAATGCAGGTGTAAATAAAGATGGTACGATCACGGCATGGAAATTCACTAACTATAATTCCGGCGGTGCTGGACTCGACACTCAATACAAAGCAAGTAACAAACAAACAACATATGTGTCTTCGAATACGCCATTGAAACAAGGCTCATACCGCGGACTTGCAGCAACGGCTAATGTATTTGCACGCGAATGCAGTATGACGGACCTTGCACATTTGATTGGCATGGATCCACTTGATTTCCGGATAAAAAATTTAGATGATGACCGATTTATTGCGGTGCTCCAGTCGGCTGCCAAAGCATTTGGGTGGGGTAAACAGAAAACTGCTGGTCATGGTTACGGCATTGCGGGTGCGTTCGAAAAAGGTGGTCATGTAGGCACCTGCGTTGAAGTGGCGGTGAGCGATAATAACGAAGTGAAGGTGCTTCGTGTGACGCAGGCATTTGAATGCGGTGCTATAGTGAATCCGCATCATTTGGAAAACCAGGCAATGGGTTCTATTATCATGGGTCTTGGCGGTGCATTGTTTGAAGCAGTTCAGTTTGCTAATGGCAAAATTTTGAATGCCGGTCTTTCAGCGTATAGAGTTCCCCGGTTCACTGATGTGCCCAACATTGAAGTTATCTTGTTAGATCGGAAAGATCTGCCATCCGCCGGCGCAGGCGAAGCAGCAATTGTTGGTGTTGCACCCGCTATCCGCAATGCAATTCTTGATGCGGTGGGAACAGCGCTCAATACTTTGCCCTTGGTACCAACCGGAATGTTGGCCTAACCAGTTTTTTGCGCTCGTCAGACGGTTGCGCCTATTGTACTCATCGAAACGTAAGTGTGTTGGAGGTGTGCAGAGTGGAGAAGCTAAGGTGATTTCATTAAGACTTACGACAAAGCAGGCTCGCATAGAAAATAGACAGCATTGGATCACTGTCGTGAAGTAATTAATCGTCGCAAACTTTTGCAATTCGGTCTCGTTTCAAAAAAGGGTTTCGTAATTTTATATAACTTACTTTAACAAGGAAGAGTTGGAAAGTGTTTTATGGTTTCGTCGCCTTTGTCAAGTGAGTTCTCAGTTATCCAATCAAACAATATTGAATCATCATGGCGAACTACACGATTTCCGTCAATGGCAAAATGATGTCAGTGGAAGCAGATCCTGATACCCCGTTGTTGTGGGTACTTCGCGATCATTTAGATCTGGTGGGTACAAAATTTGGTTGCGGTGTGTCAGAATGCGGAGCCTGTACCGTTCATCTAAATGGAGAGGCTGTGCATTCCTGCTACATACCCATTTCAAACGTCGGGGATAGCAAAGTAGTTACCATTGAAGGTCTCAGCACAACAGGTGATCATCCACTTCAGCAAGCATGGGAAGAACTCGACGTGTCACAATGCGGGTATTGCCAGGCCGGCCAATTGATGGCAGCGGCAGCCTTGTTAAAAAATACTCCTAATCCATCAGACGAACAAATCGATGCGAGTATTACTAACATTTGTCGCTGTGGGACACAAGTACGTATTCGAAAAGCAATTCACCTGGCAGCAGAAAAACTTACTTCAAAATAATTATGGAATCAACAATTTCCAGGAAACATTTCCTTAGAGTGTCCGCATTATCGGCGGGAGGAATGCTACTTAGCTTTTCGTTCTTGAACGAAGCGTTCGGAAAGCGACCCTTCGAAGGCGGCGTTTTTACCCCCAATGCGTTTATTAAGATCGGTGCCGATGGCACAATCTCGTTAATGGCGCCAAACCCTGAAATTGGACAGGGAGTAAAGACTTCTCTTCCGATGATCATTGCGGAGGAGCTGTGTGTGGATTGGAAAAAAATCCAGGTGGAACAAGCGCCGTTGGACAGCAAATTTGGTGACCAGACAGCCGGTGGAAGTGGTGCTATAAGGGGAAGGTTTGTGGCATTGCGAACTATTGGAGCAACCGCACGTGAAATGCTGGCACAAGCGGCTGCCATAACCTGGAATGTACTGCGTGAAGAATGTACGGCTGAAGATGGATACATTGTACACAAGGCGAGTGGAAAAAAACTCAGTTATGGTGCATTGTCGACAAAGGCGGCCTCATTGGATATACCTTCAAAGCCGAAGCTAAAAAATCGAAAGGATTTTAAGTTAATCGGCACTCGCATAAGAGATGTTGATGCGCACAAAATAACAACAGGTCAGCCATTATATGGCATAGACACCCGTCGTGAAGGAATGTTGTTTGCCATGGTCGCTCGACCACCCGCCTATGGAAAAACGCTGGGTTCGGTGGATGATACCGAAACGAGGAAAGTCAATGGCGTCAAAGATGTCATCAAGCTCAAGAACTCAGTAGCAGTGCTCGCGACGTCGACATGGGCGGCAAAAAAAGGACGTGATGCATTAGTGATCCAATGGAACACGACTGAAAAGCTGGAAAATACATCCGACCACTTTGCTGCTTTTAAGGAGATGCTTGAAAAAGAGTCTTCATCTCATTCGAGAAATGATGGCGATGTGGACTCCGTAACACAAAACGCTGCTAAAATACTTGATGTAACATACGAAATACCAGCCCTGTCACATGGCCAAATGGAACCCCTTAATTTTTTTGCCGATGTGCGTGATGGAAAAGCCATATTGTATGGTCCAACGCAGGTGCCTGGCGATGTGAAGGCCGACGTCGCCAAACAATTAGGTATTTCGCCGAAAAATATTACTGTTGGTATGCCTCGGCAGGGAGGTGGCTTCGGACGAAAATTAATGACCGACAATGGTGTGGAAGCCGCATTGATATCAGCCGCCGCCCAAAGCCCGGTGCAGGTACAGTGGACCCGCGAGGATGACATGCAAAATGATTTTTATCGCCCGGCTGAAATGTATCGATACAAAGCCGCTCTTTCAGCTGACAAGTTGCTCTCATGGCATCAATCAGGTATTGGTATTGGTCGTGGGACCTGGGGCGACAGCTACGTCGCGGGAGCTTTGAAAAATTATCGTTCGGACAACCAGGGTCTCAAGAGCAACACACCCACCGGCTGGTGGCGTGCACCTGGCGCAAATACTTTAGCCTTCGCAGCTGAAAGCTTCATGGACGAAGTATGTACGGAGTTAAAAAAAGACCCGGTAGCATTTCGCCTCGAGTTATTTAGTATGGCAAAACAGGCGCCCGTAGGAAAGATCAATTACAACCCTGAGAAATATAAAAGTGTCGTTGAACTTGTGGCAAAGATGAGCAATTGGGGGAATACATCTTCAGGAGTATATCATGGATTTGCCACCTGGTTTTCTTTTGGTTCCTATGTTGCACAAGTTGCGGAAATAAAAATGGTGGGTGGAAGACCGAAGATCATGAAAGTGTTCTGTGCTGTAAACTGTGGGCAGGTCATTAACCTGAGTGGAGCAGAAAATCAAGTGCAGGGCGCGATCGTAGATGGCATTTGTCACTCAATGTTTCCAAAGGTCACATTTGTTAATGGTGCAGTTGCAGAGACCAACTTTGATCGTTATGAATTTCTCCGGATGAAAGATGCCCCCGTGGACATCGAAGTAAAATTTGTCGACTCAGATGAAGCGCCGACCGGGTTGGGAGAACCGGCCCTTCCGCCGGTAGCTGCAGCTGTTGCCAATGCGCTCTGTGCGGCTACAGGCAAACGAATACGCAAAATGCCATTTGCCGAGCAGCTACGTCAACCCGGGAGTTGACCAGCAATTATCTTTTAATCAAAATTGCCAACAGGGCAAGATAGATCCCGGCGGCTTTGCCAATTCACAGTCAGTTTTTTCTTCATGAAGGAATTGAATGATATTATCCACGCTTATGATAGGGCTGTCATGCAAAACAAGCAAACAGCATTAGCAACAGTTGTTAAGGTGGACGGTTCGTCTTACCGCCGTCCGGGGGCGCGCATGTTAATTACTGAAGATGGTCGAATGACCGGAGCCATCAGCGGTGGGTGCCTGGAAGGAGATGCTTTGCGCAAAGCACAGTTAGCAATACATCAGAAGAAAAATAAATTGGTTGTATATGACACGACAGATGAAGACGATTTGAATTTTGGAGTACAGTTGGGTTGCAATGGCATTGTGTATATTTTATTTGAACCACTTCAGCCAGAAGATTCAAAAAACCCGATCAGTTTGCTAAGGAACGTCACAGAACAAAGACGAGACGCAATGCTGCTAACAGTGTTCAATGAAAATGGAACCGCAGAACAAAAGGGCACATGTTGCGTCATACATGAGACAGAAAGTTTTTGTAGTGACGATGAACTAAGATCTTTTGTTGATGAAGGTAACTCGTTGCTAAAAGAAAAAAAATCGGTTATAAGGAGCGATGAAAATATCTCTGTATTGTACCAGTTTATTCCTCCTTCAATAGAGCTGATCATTGTTGGCGCAGGTAATGACGCACAGCCGTTGGCTGAGATGGCTTTTTTGATGGGCTGGAACATTGTGGTAGTTGATGGCAGACCGGTATATGCAACAAAAAATCGCTTTTCTAAAGCAGACAAGATCGCTCTTACCAAACCAGCAGAGATTCTGTCTGTTGTTGACATTGATGAACAGACTGCTGTTGTTTTAATGACGCACAATTATAACTACGACCTGGCAGCATTAGAACAACTTATTAAAACTGATTGCAAATACATCGGCATACTGGGTCCAAAGAAGAAGTTGGGCAAGATGTTCAACGACTTAACTGAAAAAGGCATTATGATTAGCGAAGAGGTAATGCACAAGATTTACGGGCCCGTTGGCCTGGATATTGGTGCGGAAGTATCTGAAGAGATTGCCTTAAGTGTTGTGGCTGAAATTAAAGCGGTGTTTTCACAACGTGAAGGTTTATCATTAAAAGAAAGAACCGCTGAAATTCATATTCGTAATTCAATGTTCAGATGAATAATACCGGTCTCATTATTTTAGCGGCAGGAAGTTCCTCGCGCTTTGGAAAGATCAAGCAGTTACTACATTTCAAAGGCAAAACACTATTGAAGCACACAATAGAAGAAGCAGCTCAAGCAGGTGCAGTGCCAATAATTGTTGTTACCGGTGCGAAGGCTGATGAAATCTCAGAAGGAATAAAGGATCAAAATGTTGAAATTGTTTTTAACAAAGACTGGGAACAAGGCATAGCTTCGGGAATTGTCGTCGGTGTAAAAACAGCAATCACATTAAACAATAGACTTGAGAAGGTGATCATTGCAGTTTGCGATCAACCCTTTGTATCATCGTCGGTATTTCAGCAGTTATTTGAAAAACAAAATACAACCACAAAGCACATTGTTGCGTCAGCCTATGCCGATACAATCGGTACCCCGGCGCTCTTCACCGAAAGATATTTTGATGAATTGATGGGTTTAACAGGTGATCACGGCGCAAAAATATTATTTAAGAAGTATAGCGACGATGTGGCTACAGTTGAATTTCCGGAAGGCTATATTGATATTGATACCCGGGAGGATTATGAAAATCTTTTAACAGGAAAGAGTGGCACATGATTAAGGATTCGTACAATCGCATACACGATTACTTGCGGATATCGCTGACTGATAATTGTAATCTGCGTTGTTTTTACTGCATGCCTGAAGAGGAGTATGAATTTTCCCCGGCTTCAAAACTGATGCAGAAAGATGAGATCGTACAGCTATCAAAAATTTTCGTAAGCCTGGGTGTGAATAAGATCCGGTTGACCGGTGGTGAACCCCTCGTAAGGAAAGATGCCGGAGAAATTATCAAGGCGTTATCCACCTTGCCGGTAAAATTGACGATAACAACTAATGGTTCAAGGATACATGAGTTTATAGATATTCTTGAGGATTCCGGTGTTCATTCATTGAACATTAGTTTAGACACACTCCAGCCTGACAAGTTTCAGTTGATCACAAGGAGAAACCAATTTGATAAGATTTACAGTAATATCCGACTTTTATTACGAAGAAATTTTCATGTAAAGGTCAATATGGTCGTGATGAAAGGTTTGAATGATAACGAGATAAACGATTTTGTAGAGTGGACAAAGGACGAGCCAGTCCATGTTCGGTTTATTGAATTCATGCCTTTTACGGGAAACTGGTGGACAAGTAACAAAGTTTTTACAATGCATCAAATGCTACAGGTAATTAAAGAAAAATATAGTATAGATCGTTTGGTGGATGAAAAGCACGACACTGCCAAAGGATACCAGGTGCCTGGTCACCAGGGGACATTTGCCATTATCAGCACAATGAGTTCAAACTTCTGTGGTGATTGCAACAGAATAAGACTGACGGCAGATGGAAAAATGAAAAATTGTTTGTTTTCAGAGAAAGAAACGGATTTGTTAACTGCATTGCGCAGCGGACTAGACGTACTGCCGTTAATTCATCAAAACATTCGCAGTAAGGCCAGGGAGTTGGGCGGACAATTTACGACAGATTTCGAGCATCTTCACCCCGAAGACATTCATAACAGGAGCATGATAACTATCGGAGGTTGAATTTTTTTTTTAAAAAATACCTATGATCGGGGAATGGACCCCGGTGCCATTTCAATAAACTATCCGAGATGAAAAAGAATCCGTCTGGCAGTTGTCGGGAACTCTTGATCACATCTGCAAATTATAGTACACTCAACACCATTTTGAATTGACTATGATCAGCGTACATGAAGCAAAAGAAATAGTTAGTAACAGTACTCCCGAGCTCGCCGCTGTAAAAACTGTGCTCAGCGAGGCAGACGGTAAGGTACTCGCTGAAGATGTCCTGGCACTGGTAGATATTCCCGCTTTTCCGCAATCATCAATGGATGGTTATGCTTTCTCGTTTGAAGGATGGAAACAACATAAAAAATTAAAAATTGTTGGTGAAGTTGCCGCGGGGGCCAACAAAAAAATTTCGCTTACTGCGGGAGATGCCGTAAGAATTTTTACCGGTGGTGCTGTTCCCATGGGCGCAGATACGGTTGTAATGCAGGAAAAAGCAAAAGCACATAATGAAGAGTTGATCATTGAGGATGAAACACTGCAGGCAGGCACAAGTGTACGTCCCAAAGGTTCGGAAATAAAAGCGGGAACCTTAGCATTGGAAAAAGAGAGCACATTATCTCCTGCTGCGATCGGATTCCTTGCAGGAATTGGAATTGCTGAAGTAAAAGTTTATCCTAACCCATCGATTAGCATAATCATAACTGGTAATGAATTGCAGCAACCCGGCAAGCGTCTTGAGCAAGGACAAGTATATGAATCAAATTCATTTATGTTGAAAGCAGTTTTGAAGCAATTGCAAATTGAGCAAGTACAGGTTTCATATGCTGTCGATAATCCAAAAATTGTCACATCTTCTTTACAAAAAGCTCTGCGTGAAAACGATGTTGTTCTATTAACCGGTGGCATCAGTGTAGGAGATTATGATTTTGTTTTGCAGGCAACAAAAGAATGCGAGGTCGAAAAACTTTTTCATAGAGTAAAACAAAGACCAGGCAAGCCGCTGTATTTCGGGATGAAGGCCGTTCAGGATGATACAGTCACAAAATTAGTTTTCGCTTTACCAGGTAATCCCTCTTCAGTACTAACTTGCTTTTACCAATATGTTGCTCTGGCATTGGAGAAATTAAGCAGAAGGAAAAAGATTCTGCGCAGTTTCCGGGCTCCTTTATCAAGACCCTTTCAAAAGACCGCTGGACTTACTCATTTTCTAAAAGGAGTTTATGATGGCATGACAGCAACACCGCTTGATGCACAAGAGTCATACCGACTCAGGTCTTTTGCAATTGCCAACTGCCTAATACAGGTCGATGAGGATATAACATCTCTGAAAGAGGGTGAAATGGTTGATGTATATTTATTGCCTCGTTAAATTTTCAACGTGGGAACGATCATCCTTTTCTACGCCTTATTATTTCTTGTCGCTTTTCTCTACTCGTCAGTCGGGCATGGCGGAGCGAGCGGTTACCTCGCCTTAATGGCGCTTTTCAGTATCTCGCCAGAGGTGATGAAACCAACAGCCTTGTTACTTAACCTTTTTGTATCACTCACATCCTTCATTCAGTTTTATCGCGGAAAGCATTTTAATTGGAAAATATTCTTACCATTTGCCATCGCATCCATGCCGATGGCTTACGTTGGCGGTTTGATCACAGTAAACGGAGACATCTATAAAAAAATACTCGGCATATTATTAATAGTACCCATTATCAGATTTTTATTTTTTGCTAATATCAAACCGGGAGAACTAAAACAATCGAACGCATACTTGTCGCTTCTGATCGGTGCCTCTATCGGCTTTCTTTCTGGACTGATTGGCATTGGAGGTGGGATCATCCTTTCGCCTGTGTTGTTATTACTCAAATGGACAGACATGAAACAGACTGCCGCTATCAGTGCGCTTTTCATTTTTGTAAATTCATTGTCAGGCCTGGCAGGACAACTGACTAAAGGAATTCATTTTAGTCCCAATATGTATGCTTATGTCGGAGTGGCATTCGCAGGAGGAATATGTGGTGCTTATTACGGTTCTCTAAAGTTCCCGCATAATATCTTAAAATATATGTTGGCAATCGTCCTGGTGGTTGCCGCTTATAAATTATTATTTACAGGAGCATGACCCAGAGCTTTTTCGTTATTGATTTCCCGTGACGGGATGTAGTGCAAAGTATTCTTGGGTAAATTTGTACTTTATTAATATGCGCTTACATGTCATTTTGTTTGGACGACTTGCCGATATTGCCGGGAGCTCTGTTTTCGTAAATGGAGCTGTGGACACAGATAGTTTGATCAAGACGCTACAGAACACCTACCCGGCACTGGCTGAATCAAAGTATGCGATTGCAGTAGATAAACACATCATTACTTCAAACACACTGCTAAGTGAAAATAGCGTGATAGCTTTATTGCCGCCGTTTTCAGGCGGATAAAATAAAATGAACGAAACCAGTTTATATGAACGCTATCATCGGCAGACTATTTTGCCAGGATTTGGCGAAGAAGGTCAGCAAAAATTGTTGAGAGGAAAGGTATGTGTTGTTGGCGCCGGTGGGTTGGGCTGCCCCGTGTTACAGTATTTAACTGCGGCAGGGGTCGGTACCCTCGGCATTGTGGATGATGATTTAGTCGCACTGAGTAACCTCCACCGACAGGTTTTGTACTCGGTCAATGATATTGGTCGCTCAAAAGTAGAAACTGCGACGGAAATATTGCGTCAATTAAATACTGAAATCAGGATCATTCCTTACAATGAAAGGATCACTACACAAAATGCGTTAACGCTATTTGAACTCTTTGATATTATAATTGATGGGACGGATAATTTCACTACCCGATATATGATCAATGATGCCTGTGTGTTGCTAAAAAAGCCTTTGGTGTTTGGCGCTGTTTCAAGGTTTGAAGGGCAGGTAAGTGTTTTCATAAACCAGAATGATGATGACGTTAACTACCGGGATATGTTTCCTGACCCCCCGAAAGAAGATGAGATACCAAACTGTGCCGAAGCAGGAGTACTGGGAGTACTGCCGGGAATTGTCGGCACAATGATGGCGAATGAGACAATTAAGATGATCACAGGTATTGGCGAGCCTTTAGCAAATCAATTATTAACTTATAATTCATTGACGAACCAAGTCCACCAGTTCAACCTTCCAGCAAAAAAGGAGACTCGTTCAAGATTACCTAAAAGCCGGTCGGAGTTTTTGAATACGGATTACGAATGGCTCTGTTCTTCATCGGGATCAAATGACGAGATTGATGTAAAGACATTTAATATTTTGTTAGAACAAGGAAATGTAGATGTGATTGATGTGAGAGAATCTGATGAATTGCCCCGGGCAAATGAATTTCCAAATATTAAGATACCAATGGCGCAATTGACCAGTAGTCAGGATGCGATAACATCTGCCTCGGTTGTAGTATTTTGCCAGACCGGCAGCAGAAGCTTGCAGGCTGCTAAAATCCTAAAGAATATTTTTGGTGAGAATAAAAAAATTTACAGCTTGCGGGGAGGAATCCTCGAGTGGAAAAGTGTAATAAGACAATGAAAGAAACAAAGCCTAAAAATATTTTTGTACAAGGGTCAATTGCTACCTCTTTTATTGCTGAGAGTGTTCAAAAGCACAGCAGCAAAACGAATATTGGTGGGCATAGTATTTTTTTGGGGCAAGTAAGGGCCGACAAGATCGATGGCAAAGAAGTGGCTTCGATCGAATATACTGCTTACGAAGAAATGGCTTTAGACATGATGCACATCATTCGGGAAAATATATTTGCAAAATATGAGCTGACCTGCATGCATGTGTATCATAGTTTGGGTAACGTGAAAGTTGGGGAGATCAGCTTGTTTGTCTTTGCATCATCTCCTCACAGAAAAGCGGCCATTGAAGCCTGCGAAGAAGCGGTGGAAAGGATGAAGGCTGAACTGCCGGTATGGGGAAAAGAAATTTTTGAGGATAAAACTTATACCTGGAAACAAAATCTGAATGGTTAATATTACTCACAAGCGAACCAGTTTGCGAAAAGCGATCGCCACTTCAATTGTAAAAGTCTCGATGGAAGAAACGATAGATGCGATTAGAAATAAAACAGTACCAAAGGGAGATGTATTTGAATTTTCGAGGGCGGCAGGTTTGCTGGCCATCAAGAAAACAAGTGATGTCATTCCGGATTGTCATCCTTTGCCAGTAGAATATGCGGGCATCAAGCATGAACTGGATGGTTTGAGCGTAATTATTACTGTCGAGGTACATGCAATTTACAAGACCGGCGTAGAAGTGGAGGCCATGCACGGAGCTGCTATTACTGCACTCACCATTTATGATATGCTAAAACCAATTGATAAAGGAGTGACAATAGCAGATATCCGGCTGGAAGAGAAAAAGGGCGGTAAATCAGATTTCGGGGAACAGTCGCATAATCATCGCTGTGCAGTTATTGTGTGCTCAGACAGTGCATCGGCTGGCGTTCGGGAAGACGCAAGTGGTAAGACGATCGTCGGGAAGCTGGAGAAGTTGAATTTACGCGTAGATCGTTACGAAATTATTCCTGATGATTTTGATTTGATTCAGCAAAAAGTAAAACAATTGAGTGAAGAAGGATATAGCCTCATTGTTTTTACGGGCGGCACAGGCGTGTCTGCAAGGGATGTTACACCCGACGCTATCGCTCCCCTGCTTGAGAAGGAAATTCCTGGTATCATGGAGGCGGCCCGGAGCTACGGCCAGGAAAGAACTCCGTACGCAATGCTATCACGCGGAGTTGCCGGTTTTATTAATAATTCTTTAATCATCACCTTACCGGGTTCAGTCAAGGCAGTGAATGAAACAATGGACGCCTTATTTCCCCAAATACTCCATGTTTTCAGCGTGCGATCGGACCATCGGCATACGTCCTGATTAGAAAATCAAATACGGATGATCACATTGACATTGGAATTTTCAAATAGAAAGTCTAGACGATGGTAGTTCGAGTCGCGGGCCGGAACATCTTCTTGCTTTTTTTTAATAAACCTGTATTAGCACGTCGCTGTTATTGAGGGTGGATGCATGCAACAGTTAGTATCAAAGATGGCCCGGCAATTATTCCAGAAAATATGCACACAAAGCAGTGCGCAAGGTTATTAATAAGCGGGCAGGAGGTATGGGCATGTTGTCCAGAAGAAAATCCTTTCAATAGCCTTACGCTGAAGGTGCAGAGCTTTTACATGCAATACCGGATGTGTACTTAATTAAGCAAATTGGTATTGCGTAGTTTTAATATGCAATTCATGAAGACAATAACCAGACAGCTTACTCATATTATTATACTTAGCAAAAATCAGTATAGCGGAAAGATATATTCAAACAAATAAATAATGCAGCATGTACATAAAACCCTCGGCCCGCATTTCCGTAGCCACCCAAATCGGTTAATAATAGATGAAATGAAATCAAAAGAAAAAGCATTAAAACTCAAACAACTCCAGCAAGAAAATTATGACGAGAGAAAGTAAAACTATATGGACAATCGGCCATTCTACCCGCTCTTTTGAAGAATTCCTTGATATGTTGCACTCGTTTAGTATTGAATTAATTGCTGATATCAGAAGCTATCCGGGATCCAGGAAATTTCCACAGTTCAATAAAGAAGCGCTGGAAGTTTCTATACCTCGAAACAACATTCAATATGTCCACTTGAAAAGTCTTGGAGGAAGGAGAAAAGCAAATCCGGATTCCAAAAATACTGGATGGAGGCATGCTGCCTTTCGCGGGTATGCAGATTATATGGAGACTAATAATTTTAAAGACGGGATAATAGACCTTACAAATCGGGCATTAAAACAACGAACTGCTTATATGTGTTCAGAAGCACTGTGGTGGCGATGTCATCGTTCTATGATTTCTGATTATTTAAAGTTGCAGGGTTGGGATGTAATGCACATAATGGGTATCGGGAAAGCAGAACAGCATTCATACACCGGACCTGCAAGAATTGTAAATGGGCAGTTGAATTATGAGCTGGACTTCAAATAAAAGTTTAGCGTATTTTTCATTCATATATAGGAAAGACGATTCTGTTTTACATAAGTAATTACACATTTTTTTCAAATTGACACGAATACTTTCTTAAATAGAATACTGAGATGTAAAGTTTGTATGGACCATTTGCCGTTAGGTCCGGGGCGGAGCGCATTTCCAAAAATTATCATTCATTTATACCTTTTTTGAAATTAGAAAATAAGTTGTGCAACACGACCGGACGCTTGCACCAATAGCAGAGATTGATTTAGAATTTTTCGGAAAAATTAGAAATCTCGTCTGAATAAAAAAGCAACGGAGCAATTCGAAAAATTATGAAGAGAAAAGGGATTGTGGAATAAAGTTCTCATTGCGCAAATCAAGTGGAAAACATTTTTCAAAAAGATGTCAAAGAGAAGACGAAAATTTAGCCGCCTCCAGGTTAATTTAACGGAATACAGTTCTGGTATCTGATTTGCGGCTTGTACAGTGAATGTTTGAAATGAACGAATCTGGTGCGGAGATGGCCGGTGGGAGGCGTAACCTTTATTGTCCAATTGTCATATCCCTGAAGAATTTATCCCCTTTGTAACCAATTTGAATTTTATTACTCTAAACTTATTGAATCTTAACCCGAATTGAATTCAGCATTGGGGAAAGATTAATATTATACATAAAAATAAAAGCAGAAGATCATGAAAAAAGTGTTTATGACTACTACGCTGCTATCGATTGCTGCGTTTGGCCTTTTTAGCTGTGATAAAAGCGATTTGGGTCACCTTCCTCCAGGTAAGGGCAATTTGCATTTGCCTGCATTGGATCCGGTACTAGTTCAACAGGGTCAACAAATATTTCGATATGAGACTTTTGGTGATGAAACATTTTGGACGGATCAGCTACATATGAACCAAGTTATAGAAACCGCTGTAAGCCCCAATACGGCTTTAAGTGTAGGTTTGAAGGTAGATGCTTCTGCTTTACCGCCAGCTGTTGTTGCAGCTATTCAAAGTGGGCAGGCTGATTTGAATGATCCTCAAACCACTCTTGTCTTGTTACAAAATAATGCTGTGGTTGGGCTAAAAGGGCAAGTAAGCCAAAACCCGGATGGTACTTTAAAGTTGGATAGAGTGGGCATTACGTGCGCTCTATGTCATTCAACTGTTGACAACTCTTTCGCTAAAGGCATAGGAAATCGTTTGGACGCCTGGCCAAATAGAGATCTAAACCCCGGTTTGATTATCTCATTGTCTCCAGCCTTAGACCAACCTACGAAAGATATTTACGCTTCTTGGGGGCCTGGTCTTTATGACCCGAGATTCAACCATGATGGCTTGAGTAACCCGGTAGTCATCCCACCTGCATACGGTTTATATGGTCTGCCTAAAGCTATTTTTACTGGCGATGGGGATGTGCAACATGAACCGGCAGGACCTGTGGCTTATTGGAATAGGTATGTCTCGGTTACCCAAATGCATGGACATGGTTATTTTGCAGATCCACGTATTAACTGGGTAGTTGATCACAGAGAAGATGATGATTTAGTAACAGATAAGCTTCCGGCCTTACAGGCGTATCAATATTCTATCTCAGCACCGCCTCCACCGGCTAATTCTTTTGACGCCTCTTCCGCTGCAAGAGGAAAAGAGATTTTTGTTAAAAAAGGCCAGTGTGCTAGTTGTCATTCCGGGCCTTTATTTACCGATGTCATACTCGGTGGAAAATTACATCCTCAAAGCGCGTCTGTGGCAGTCGATAAAGACTATGTTAACCGGTCGGCGACAAAGCAATGGAGAGTCACACCATTAAAGGGGATTTGGCAACACCCTCCTTATTTTCACGATGGCTCTGCAAAAACCCTCGCTGATGTAGTGACAAGATACAATCAAGAGAGAAATCTTGGGTTAAGTGATGCCGAAAAGGCTGATCTTACTGAATATCTGAAGTCCCTATAAAATTAGTAGTGTAAAAGGTAAAATAATTAGACTGATCAGAACTGTTTTCATATGCATCTTTCTTAGGAACCAACTCTAGAGAGATGCTTTTATGACTTAGATCCTGCCTTGATAAAGTGTGTGCTATTCATAGGGATCCCTGGCAAATGAGAATCGTGCGTAAATGATTGGAATAAAGTTTCTCTTCAGATACACTTACGACATAATCACTAAATATTAACGAGATTTTCCTCTGTCAAGTAGACAACAAAGCGTTTTTCTCACTTTTAAGTTTATTGCACAAAAATGGATAAATCGTCTAAGAGCAACTCAAAGTAACTTAAAGGAACTAACTAAATACATATGGCATGTACACGAAACAGGCTAATAAATGAAACGTCTAAAAAAAATCCTATTCTCCACCCGTACCCTCACGGTTCTTTTGTTATTATATGGCATTTCCATGGCTGTTGCAACCTTTGTGGAAAATGACTATGATACACCTACTGCAAAAACACTCATTTACAATTCGACATGGTTTGAAATCCTGATGCTTTGGCTGATAGTTTTATTTGCTGCAAATATCAGAACCTACAGACTTACAAGAAGAGAAAAATGGCCGTTACTGGCATTTCACCTCGCATTTATTTTTATGTTTATTGGAGGTGCCATCACACGCTATGTCAGTTTTGAAGGGCAAATGCCGATTAAAGAAAGGCAGACCACCAATGAAATTATAAGCGACCTCACTTATTTCAAACTGAATGTGACCGATGGAAAGAAAACACTCGTTTATGACAAACATCCCTACATGATGTCTTATTTCAATGCCAAAAACACCAAATGGCCTTTCAAAAGAACCTTCAAGCAGGATTACCGGTTTGACAACAAAATTATTTCTTTAAAAACTCTTGACTATATTCCGTTAGCTAAAGATTCTGTTGAAACAACGGAATCGGGAAAAAAGATTCTCAATATTGTGTCTATAGAACAGGGTGGCAGATTGAATAATTATATTCCTGAAGGGGAAATCAAAAACATTGACGGAACGATATTTAGTTTCAACAACCCTGTACCGGATGCGGTTCAATTAATAGAAAAGGATGGTGTCGTTATGATTGCTCCGCCCACTGATGGACAATATATTTCTATGGAAGGGCAGCAAATCGGTGTAGTAACTGATTCTGCATTATTGTCTCAACATTCTGGTAAAATTAAAGCGAATGAGTCTGCTACTCTGAATCACAGGGCGCTTTACACTATTAGTAATACCAATTTTATCATTCCTAAAAGTGCTTTCAAAGGAAAAATAGTCTATTACAATGGGAACAAAAACGATCCAATGGACAAAAATCTTTTGGGAGCTGTTCAGTTAGAAGTAAACTCAGGAAATGAAAGCGATACGGTGCTGATCAAAGGTGGGAAAGGCGTCACTGGATTCAGTAAAGCCATAAACATCAATGGCCTTAATGTCTCTTTAGGATTTGGTTCCAAGATACTCCACACAAATTTTTCTTTACGTTGTGATGACTTTTTGCTTGACCGTTATCCAGGGTCAACTAACCCATCATCTTATGAAAGCAAGATAACAGTCATTGATGGAGGAATGCAGAAGCAGCATCATATTTATATGAATAATGTTATGGATTACCGCGGATACCGGTTCTTTCAGGCAAGTTATTTCCCGGATGAAACCGGAACCATCCTTTCTGTAAATGCCGACAGGTGGGGTACAAAGGTTACCTATTTTGGTTATTTCCTATTGTTTACCGGAATGTTTTTCACGCTATTCTGGAAAGGGACTCATTTCTGGAAATTGAATGATTCATTAAAAAAAATGCACACGAAAAGTCTTATTATTCCTTTTTTATTGCTTTTGGGACTCGGAATAAATCCTTGTTACGCTCAGAATGGTGCAGCCCCAACTGATGTAACAACCTTCCCGAAGCAGGAACCCGGACCGGATGCCCAGTTTGCAAAATATGGGGAGCTTGGATCGAACAGGATAATTGACCCTGTTCATGCTAAAAGATTCGGACATCTCCTCGTTCAGGATTTTCAAGGCCGGATTGAACCTATGGATACGCGCACCCTGGATCTACTCAGGAAGATTTACAAGAAAGATAAATATCAAAAAGGAACTCTTACCCTATCTTCAGAACAATGGTTTATTTCTATGCAGATTGATCCCGGTTATTGGGCTAATGAACCTCTGATCAAAGTAGGCAAAAAAGGAGGTGACGACCTGATAAAAGAAACCGGCGCCAATCCGGAAGGTTATACTTCTTATGGTAATCTTGTAGACCCGAAAACCGGAATTTTTAAGTTGGAAAAACAGTATGACAAATCTTTCAGGAAGCGCAAAGCCGACCAGTCCAACTATGACAAAGGAATCATAGAAGTGACTGAGCGATTCAATATTTTCAGCAGCATCGCTTTCGGGTATTATACCCAAATCATTCCGGTAAAAAATGACCCGGCACAAACATGGAGAAGCTGGATTTACAACTTTCAGGAAAACTCTATTGAAATTGACAAGACTGCTTATCCTCTTCTGGCCAATTATTTTAATGGAGTTAAAGAAGGTTTGCAAACCG
>Ga0070664_100000881_pt1 | contig 23304 bp, 18 predicted proteins | sample KBSC73metaG_FD_65863 | JGI IMG/M metagenome (GOLD analysis project Ga0070664, IMG submission 65863) | Corn rhizosphere microbial communities from Kellogg Biological Station, Michigan, USA - KBS C7-3 metaG | ecosystem: Host-associated > Plants > Roots > Rhizosphere > Soil ... | reverse complement strand
CCGGGGCCGGCCACGCGGTCAACGTCACGTTCTCGCGCGATCCCGTAGCGCTCGCGGCCCGCGCCGCCGAACTCGGCGTCGCCGCTGTCGACGACGTCGCTGCGGCGGTCGCCGCCGCGGACGCCGTCGTCCTCTCGGTGCCGTGGGAAGCCGTTCCGACGGCGCTGGAACAGGCCGGTCCGCTGACCGACGTGATCGTGATCGACACCACCAACCAGTTCGGGCCGGGCCCGAAACCGCCCCCCGGCCAGACGGCGGCGGCATTCAATGCCGCTCGCATGCCCGGCGCCCGGTACAGCAAATCGTTCAACACCCTCACTGCGGCGTTCCAAGCCGACACCGCCCACCGCGATCCCCGGGTCGTGCAATGGGTGTGCGGAACGGACGCGTCGGCGCGGCAGCTGGTATGCGGGCTGGTGTCCGATGCCGGCTACCAGCCGGTGGACCTCGGCGACGTCGCCACCTGCGCCGTGATGGAGGCGCCTCGACGCCCCGGCGCGGTCTACGGCGAGGAATGGCGGCTGCCGGAGGCCGAGCACGTCCGAGCGGCCGTCGCCGCCGGCCGTCCAATCCCGCCGACGCCGGTGTACCCGTCGTGACGGTGCTGGGGCACCCTGAACCAGCGCCGCGGTAGACCCCGCAGAAGGCGACGGCCGCGTCGGTGCGGGCCGTTACCCGGGCGGGTTCATACGGTTGCGGCGCAGCATTGCCCCGGATCAGGCCGGCCGAGGTTCAGCGCGCCAGCATCCGCACAGCCGGTGCACGCGGCCCCGCACCCGTCACGCGTCGGCCTGGACGACCTTGGCGACAGTCAGTAGCACGACGCAGTCGGTCAACGCTTCGAGACTGTGCCGGGCATCGGGTACGACGAGCAGTTCGCCGGCGGCGACGTCGCGGCTGTCGGTGCCGGTGGCCATCCGCACGTTGCCGTACAGGACGTGCACGGTCGCCTCGCCCGGGTTCTCGTGCTCGTCGAGGCGCTGCCCTGCGGTCAATGCGATGAGGGTTTGCCGCAGGGTTCTGTCGTGGCCACCGACGACGGTCCGGGCGCTGCGCCCGCTGCCGGCGGCGTGAGCAGCCGCCAAATGCTCCTCGGCCAAGTCGGTGAGTGACGATGTGTGCATTCCGGTCCTCTGCCTTCTCGATCATGCCGTAGTGAGGTTGGCGCGGCGGCGCGCTGGACAGCAAGCATCAGGCCGATTGTGACGTGACACCCTCTTCTAGTTTTCTTGTCGTTTGACGTTATAACGTTAGACCTCGTGGAAACTGATCGGCTAGGTCCTTCCGGGGAGACGATCGACACTCCGCGGCACCGCGCCCTGGGCTCGACGAGCAGGGCGACGATCCTGGGGTTGGTCCGCGCCGCCGACGCCGGGCTGACAGCGGCCGACGTCGTGGAACGCACCGGGCTGCACCCCTCGACGGTGCGGGCGCACCTGGAGCGGCTGGTCGAAGCCGAGTTGCTGGTTCGGGCCCGGGCCAGCGGCGGCACGCCGGGCCGGCCGGCGTGGCGCTACCGGGCTGCCGCGGCCGAGCCCGCCCCGGCGCCCTACCGGGCACTCACCGCAGCGTTGCTGGACCATCTGGCCACGACCGGCGGCGGCCCGGCCGCCGCTGTCGCAGCCGGCCAGGCGTGGGGACGGCGGCTTGCCGCCACCGCCGAACAGGCCGAGCCGCTCGACGCGACGGTCGGAGTGCTGCGGCAACTGGGCTTCGATCCGCAGCGACTCCCGGCCGGTGATCCGCTCCCGGCCGAAGGTGAGCGGGGCGCGGTGGCGGATCGGGTGGAGATCCATCTGCACGCCTGTCCGTTCCTGGCGCTGGTCGGCGAGCAGCCCGACGTCATGTGTGCTCTGCACGCCGGGATGATCCGTGGGGTGCTGGAGGCCGCCGGTGCGGTGGATGCCGAGGCGGTGCTGGAGCCGTTCGCTGCGCCCACCGCGTGCGTGGTCCGGCTGCACATGCCCGCTCGACGTTCCGGGGGCGGGTCGTGATCGGGGTCGGCTCCGGCCTGGAGCCCGTGTGGCGGTGGGCCGGCGCCGCCAACGTCGCCGCGGTGGGAGCGGTGCGGTGAGCGAGCCGCGCACCGCAGCCGTGGCCACGACGGCCGGCCCGCCGGTGAGCGAACGCAGCCGGTGGCACCGGCGAGCGAACGCGCTTCCGCTGGCCTACCTGGCCGGAATCGTCGCGGTCGGGTTCGCTCACCCGTTGCTGGCGCAGTGGCGGTGGCTCGCGATCCACCTGTTGTTGCTCGGCGCGGTCAGCAACGCCATCGTCATCTGGAGCGCCCACTTCACCGCCGCCGTGCTGCGCCTGCCCGCCCCGGCCGGCCGCCGTGCCGAGTCTGTGCGGCTCGCGCTGCTCAATGCCGGCGTGCTGGCCGTCCTGGCTGCCGGAACCCTCGACCAGCCGTGGGTCGGGGTCATCGGTGCGGGGGCGGTGTTCGCCGCGATCGCCGCGCACCTGTTCTGGCTGCGAGGCCGGCTGCGGGCGGCGCTGCCGGCCCGCTTCGCGGTGACGGTGCACTACTACCTGGCGGCGGCGGTGGCGTTGCTGAGCGGTATCCCGGTCGGCGCGTGGATGCTGGTGAGCGACGACGCCGCCCGGTCGCGGCTGATGCTGTTCCACGCCCACGTCAACCTGCTCGGCTGGGTCACGCTGACGGTGCTGGGTACCGTGCTGACGCTGTGGCCGACGGTGCTGCGCGCCCGCATGGCCGACGGTGCCGTCGCCGCCGCTCGCGCCGCGCTGCCCACCGCCGTAGCGGCCCTCCTGCTGCTTGCGGTCGGGGTGCTCACCTGGTGGCCGGCACTCGCGGTCGGCGGCCTCGCCGTCGCCGCCACCGCCGTCGTGATCGTGATCCGCCCGGCGGTACAGGTCGCCCGGCACAAACCGCCGGCGTCGTTCGCGGCCTGGTCGCTGGCGGCCGCCGCCGGCTGGCTGCTCGTTGCGCTGGGTGTCGACGCCGCGGCCCTGGCCACCGCCGCCGGCGCCGACGAGGCGGCCGACCGGTTCGGCGCGGTGCTGGTGCCACTGCTGGCCGGATTCGCCGCCCAGACCCTGCTCGGCGCCCTCACCCATCTGCTGCCAGTGGCACTCGGCGGTGGACCCGCCCGGGTGCGCGCCGCCACCGCCGTGCTGGAACGGCACGGGCCGCAGCGGGTCGCCATGGCGAACCTCGCCCTGGTCCTGTTCCTGCTGCCCGTGCCGCCCTACGTCCGCATCACCACGTCACTGCTGGTGCTGACCGCCCTGGTGCAATTCCTGATTCCCGCCGTCCGCCTCATCCTCGTCAGGAGGCCGTCCGCGGCCGACACCGTCATTGCCGGGCCGCCCGCATCCAGCCCACCGCCGGCGACGCGGCCGCCGCCGACGCAGCCGCCGGCGCCGCAGCCGCCGGCGCCGCAGCCGCCGCCGGCCCGGCCACTGGGCGGCATCGCAGCCGGCGCCGCTCTGGTGCTGCTGGCCGTGCTGATCGGCGTCGCGGCACAGCACGCGGCCGAGCCGGCCACACCTGCCGTGACGCAGCAGACGCGCGTGCCGGCGACCGGGCACACGACCACGGTTTCGGTCACCGCCGACGGCATGCGGTTCCACCCCGACCGCATCGCCGTGCCCGCCGGGGACCGGTTGGTCATCGAGGTGACCAACCGCGACAACCGTCGCCACGACCTGGTCCTTGCCACGGGCGCGAAGACCGGCACCATCGGCCGTGACGCCGCCGCCCGCCTCGACGCCGGCGTCATCGGCGGCACGGTCGAGGGCTGGTGCTCCCTGCCCGGCCACCGGCAGGCCGGCATGACGCTGACCATCACCACCACCGGCGGTCCGGCGTCGGCCGCCGACCACGACCACGCCGGCTCGTCGACCGCAACCGCACCGGCCGGCCGGATCGACGCGATGGCCGACCCAGGACCCGCGTTCACCGCCCGCGACGCCACCGCCCCGACCACCGGCGCCGAATCACTCCACCGGATCGAACTCCGCGTGCAGGAGGTCGTCCGCGACGTCGCCCCCGGCGTCAGCCGGAAACTGTGGACCTTCAACGGCACCGCCCCCGGGCCCACGCTGCGCGGCAGAATCGGCGACACCTTCGAGATCACCCTGGTCAACGACGGCAGCATCGACCACGGCGTCGACTTCCACGCCGGGGCCCTCGCCCCCGACACCCCGATGCGACCCATCGATCCGGGCCAGCGGCTGACCTACCGGTTCACCGCCACGAAGGCCGGCATCTGGATGTATCACTGCTCGACCATGCCCATGCTGCTGCATATCGGCAACGGCATGTACGGCGCGGTGATCATCGACCCGCCCGACCTGGCCCCCGTCGACCGTGAGTACGTGCTGGTGCAGTCCGAGCTGTACCCCGGCCCGGACGGGCAACCCGCCGACCTCACCGCAATGCGGGCCGAGCAGCCCGAGGCCGTCGTCTTCAACGGCTACGTCAGCCAGTACGCACACCGGCCGCTGGCCGCCACCGCCGGCCGGCGGGTACGCATCTGGGTCCTCGACGCCGGCCCCAGCCGCCCCACCGCCTTCCACATCGTCGGCGCCCAGTTCGACACCGTCTACCGGGAAGGCCACTACGCCCTGCGCGCCGACGACCCCGGCGGCGCCCAGGTTCTCGACCTCGCCCCGGCCGCCGGTGGATTCGTCGAGACGGTCCTGCCCGAGCCCGGACACTATCCGTTCGTCTCACACGTCATGGTCGACGCCGACCGTGGTGCCCGTGGCATTCTCGACGTCCAGCGGGGCCGGCCATGAACCCGCATCGGATGCTCGTGCCACCCGCCGCCGGGACCGGCTGACACCTGTTTGCTGGCGGTCGGCAAGGCGCTCCGGGGTTGTTGGCCGACGGCGGACCCTGCCGTGTGAATCATGTCGGCGGATGCTGGGCCTCGACGGGTAGTTCCGGATCAGGGGTCGCACAACCATGCACACATTGACGCCGCACAGGATGGCCGACTCGAAGCTCGGCCTGGCCGGGCAACGCGCAGACATTGCGTCAGACATTGGCCCTGGGCGCGGGAATCCGGCAGCGTGGCTGGCTGTGTGGCGCAGATGACCCGGCTGCAACGCACTTTGCCGGCCTGCCCGCCCGCCGGTGCGGTGGTTGTCGCATGCCGACCGGTACTGGCGACACCAACTGACCAACGTGTGATCCGCGACGTCATGGCGGCAGCATTTGCCGGGTCGCAGGTACTTCTCATCGACTCGGTGCGAGCGGCCGCGATCGGCTCGGCTACGGCGGCCGGCGTGCTCCTCATCGCCGACGTCGGTGCGGAACTGACCGAGGTCGCCCTCCTTGTCGACGGCCGGATCGTCGGCGCCCGCCGCGCCGCGGTGGGCACCCACGACCCGACCTCGCGTGGCGGGCCGCGCCCGCTCGCCGGTGTCGTCACCCGCCTGGTCGCCGACATCGTCCAGAACCCGCGTATGCGGCGCTTGGCTGCGGCGGCGCTCGCCCGTGGCGCCGTCATCGTCGGTGACGGCGCCACCATCCCGGAACTGACGATCCGGCTGGCTGCGAACCTGCGGGCGCACGTTCGACCCGCCTACACACCTCGGCTGGCCGCGCTGCGCGGCGCCGGTCAGGCCGCCCGGGCCGCCGCCGGTCAAGCCGCCGTGTCCGCACGATCGCGCTCGTAGCACTGTGGAAGGAATGTGACGTGGCCGCACGGGGCGCGATCCGACGAACTGCTCCGCGACACCACGACCTCGCGCCGACCGCGGCGCGGCCATGACGCCCCGGGACTCGCCGCCGGCGGCTGCCGTGGAACAGGTCAGGGACACAGGGTCCGGCGTGGCTCACCCTTCGCCGGGTCCACAACCGATCGTGACCCGCCCGTGGTCGGTGCGGCGATCGGTCAAGGGTTCCGCGGTCGGGCGGCTGTTGCGCACGACCGACGCGAAGCAGATCGGCATCATGTACCTGGTCACATCGTTCGCGTTCTTCATGGTCGGCGGCCTGATGGCCCTGCTGATGCGTGCCGAACTGGCTCGGCCCGGGCTGCAGTTCCTGTCCACGGAGCAGTACAACCAGCTGTTCACCATCCACGGCACGATCATGCTGTTGCTGTTCGCGACGCCGATCGTGTTCGCGTTCGCCAACTACGTGGTGCCGCTGCAGATCGGCGCGCCCGACGTGGCGTTCCCCCGGCTCAACGCCTTCGCCTACTGGCTCTACCTGTTCGGCGGCGTGCTCGTGATCGCCGGATTCCTCACCCCGGGCGGTGCGGCGAGCTTCGGTTGGTTCGCCTACACCCCGCTCAGCAGCGCCGCCAACTCACCCGGCGTCGGATCCGACATGTGGATCGTCGGCCTGGTCCTGTCGGGTCTCGGCACGATCCTCGCCGCCGTCAACATGATCACCACGATCGTCACCCTGCGCGCGCCCGGCCTGACGATGTTCCGCATGTCGATCTTCACGTGGAACATCCTGGTGACCAGCGCGATGGTCATCATGGTGTTCCCGTTGCTCGCGGCGACGTTGTTGGCGCTGCTCGCGGACCGGAAGCTCGGTGCCCACGTGTTCGATCCGGCGACCGCCGGCCCGATGCTGTACCAGCATCTGTTCTGGTTCTTCGGCCATCCAGAGGTGTACATCGTGGCGTTGCCGTTCTTTGGCATTGTCACCGAGGTCATTCCCGTCTTCAGCCGCAAGCCGGTATTCGGCTACAAGGGCCTGGTCGGCGCGACCATCGCCATCATGGGCCTGTCGATGACGGTCTGGGCGCATCACATGTTCGCCACGGGACAGGTGCTGCTGCCGTTCTTCAGCCTGCTCAGCTATCTCATCGCGGTGCCGACCGGGGTCAAGTTCTTCACCTGGATCGGAACCATGTGGAAGGGGCAGCTGTCGTTCGAAACACCGATGCTGTTCACCCTCGGCTTCCTCGTGACGTTCCTGTTCGGCGGCCTGTCCGGGGTCCTGCTCGCCTCCCCACCGGTCAATTACCACGTCACCGACTCGTACTTCGTGGTGGCCCATTTCCACTACGTGCTGTTCGGCACGATCGTCTTCGCGGTGTTCTCGGGTGTGTACTTCTGGTTTCCCAAGATGGTTGGCCGGATGCTGAACGAACGCCTGGGACGGGTCCACTTCTGGCTGACCTTCATCGGCTTCCACACCACGTTCCTTGTGCAGCACTGGCTGGGCAACCGGGGGATGCCACGCCGGTACGCCGACTACCTGCCCACCGACGGGTTCACCACCCTGAACATGGTGTCGACCGTCGGCTCGTTCATCCTCGGTGCGTCCATGCTTCCCTTCCTGTACAACGTGTGGATCTCCTACCGCGCCGGACGGACCGTCGAGACGGACGACCCGTGGGGTCACGGCAACTCGCTCGAGTGGGTCACCAGTTGCCCACCACCGCTGCGCAATTTCGACCGCCTGCCCCGCATCCGCTCGGAGCGGCCCGCCTTCGACGCGAAGTTCCCGCACCTGGCCGCCGGCGGCCAATCCGCTGCGGGCCCGCCGGAGGGTGGTGCCAAACCGCTGAGCCACGAGTCCGACGGCGGTGCGTCCTATCAGGACAACCCGTCGGGAACTTCAGGGGCGTACACACTCTGACAGCGGTACCCGACCATCCGGCCGGTCGAGAGTAGGAGGCCCGGCGGTGGGAAAGCGCTTACGATCGGCGCAGTCGCGTCACGGGGGCGGGCTCGGCCGGCCGTCGAGCGCCGACATTGATCGGCGCGGCGCCGGCCTTCGGCGGAGGGAGTCGTGTGATGCGGGTGCTGCTGGTGGCCCCACCCGGGGCAGGCAAGGGAACCCAGGGCGCGCTGATCGCGACACACTTCGGCATCCCGCACATCGCCACCGGTGATCTGTTGCGCGACCACGTGGCCCGGGAAACGGAGCTGGGTCGGGCGGTACGCGACCGGCTCAGCCGGGGTGAGCTGGTTCCCGACGAGGTCGTGCTGGACATGGTCGCCGCCGCGATCGCCGAGGCGAAAGCCGGCGGCGTCGGGTACGTGCTCGACGGCATGCCACGCAACATGACGCAGGCGCGGGCACTGTACGAGATCGGCCGTGGCCTGCAGATGACCGCGAACGTGGCGCTGCACCTCAAGGCCGACGACGAGGAGCTGATCCGTCGGCTGCTGGCCAGGGCGGCCCTGGAAGGGCGGTCCGACGACACCGAACCGGTCATCCGTCGACGGCTCGCCATCTATCACGAGGTGACCCATCCGATCGTCGACTGGTACGCCTCACGCGGCATCCTGGTCTCGGTCGACGCCATGCGGCCGGTCGATCGGGTCGCCCGGCAGATTCTCACCGCGCTGGAGTCGATGCGGTCGCTGGTCGAGCACGTGCCCGAGCACGCGCGACGCCCGATCGATCTGACCGGCCTGGGGGCGGCGTTCGGCCGGAATTGACCCACGCGCCTGCGGGACCGTCCGCCATGAGCGTGTCCCACCGGCTTCGACGCCAAGCTTTCGCACCTGGCCGCGAATTTCAGCGGGCACAGCCTGCGGTCCGCGTTTGCCGGGCATCGGCAAATTCCAGGTGTCACTTCTGCCAGACGTGGTGCTGTCCCGCCCTCGAGCGCTGATCGAGTATGGAGAACGGTCAGTGGTATGCCGCCGTCCGACACCGGCCTCGTATCAGGCGTCGCCGAGGCCCGGCCCTGCATGCCTACGAGTCCTTCCTGCGACGCGTCTGCCTGGAGGTCTCCATGAGTCACCCGACAACCACGGTCTATCGGACCGGTATGACCGTACGGGCCGCGACCGCCGCCCGCCACGCACCGTCGATCCTCAACACCCAGCCCTGGCGATGGCGCCTCCAGCCAGAGCGGATGGAACTGGTTCGCCGAACGCTCCGGTCAACTCACCGCGGCCGACCCGCGGGGGACGGCTGCTGACGGTGAGCTGCGGCGCCGCCCCGCATCACGCCCGGATCGTGCTGGCCGCCGCGGGCCGGTCGGTGCACGTCACGTAAGCCGCGGTTGTCCACTCGGTGCGTCGTCGACATCCCGCAGTAATACACGCCTGATGCGCGGCGTCCCGGCCCCCTGACCGGGAACGGAGCCGGACCTGCCCGCGTCGCCGTCGCGGCCCGGCCCATCGCGTCCAGTCACGGCGACACGCACAGCCGCAAACGTGCGTTCGCCCGTCGTCGGTGCCTACGGGGGGATGGCCCGTCGGTGGCGTCCGCAGCCGCGAATGCGTGCCTCGCGATGGTCGCCGGCGGCGACCGGTTGTCGAGGTGCAGGTCCGACTCCTGTCACCAAGGCTGCCCGAGGACGGACGGGCTCGACATGTCGGTGGCCGACAGCAAAGGACCGGTGCTCATTTCCGGACGTCGGCAACCTGGCAGCCGCGGGCCTGCGACAAGGCTGACCACCGCTACCCGGCAGGCAGTGGGTTGGTGGGCCAGTTGAGCGCCTTCGCACCGAGCACCGCCGCGTGCAAGGTGAACCGGTGCTGGGGGTCGGCGGGGTCGTACCCGGTCAGCGTCTTGATCCGCTCCAGGCGGTAGGTCACCGTTCGGGTCGACACGTGCAGCCGCTTGGCGGACTCGGTGGCCACGGCGCCGGTGCTGAAGTAGGCGTCCATGGTGTCCAGCAACGGCTGGGCCCCGCCCCGCGCCTGCCGTAGTGGGGTGAGGACGGCCGAGACCAGGTCGACGATGGCCGGCTGGTCACGCAGCAGCACCCGGTACACGAGCAACTCGTGGGCGTTGACGACCGGACTGCTCAGCCGCAGCCGGGCGGCCATGGTCAGCGCCTCCCGCGCCTCCTCGTAGGAGCGGGCAATGCCGTACAGGCCCGGATGCGCCCGCCCGGCCGCCACCCGCCACGGCCGGCCGTGCCGCAGCCGGTTCAGCTCGCCGTGCATCAGCCGGCCCAGGTCGTTGTTCGGGTCGACCGTCGGTGAGATCCGACCAGCCGTCGCAGGATCGGCGGGAGCGACCACGACGAGCAGACCCTCCTTCGTCGCCACCAGCACATCGCGATCGCCGAGCCGGTCGAAGATGACCGCCTCCAACGCGCTTATCGCCGCCGCGGTGTCCGGCAGCCGCCGACCCGGCGCGGCCAGCGCCACCTGGTGCACCCGGGCCAGGTCGAGCCCGAACGGCTCCGACCGCTCCACCAGCGCACCCAGATCCGAATCGCCCCGCAGCAGATCGTCGACCAACTCCCGCCGCAGCGTGTCCTCCCGGCGCACCAGATCCCGCCGCGCCACCGCATACCCCTCGGCGAGGGTGGCCACCGCCTCGTCGATGACATGCAGCACGGCCGCAGCCGCCGCCCGCACCGCCTCCCGGTCCCGGGACCGCACCACCACCGGCAGGTCCTGCCACAACCGCCGCGCCGCCGACAGGTACAACTGCACCACCCGTCCGGCCGAGATGCCCTGCTCCGCGGCCTGCCGGCCCAACCGACCCACCGCATCCAACTCCGAGCGTTTGGGCCGCCGCCCGGTCACCGCGGCATCGGCCAGTAGCGGCAGGTAGTCGCCGAGCAGGCCGACCGGCACACCGCCGGCGTCGCGGCTGGCGCCCTCGGCAACCTCGACGAGCCACGCATCCTGCGCCGGCACCGTCGGCACCGCACCGACACCGCGCCGGCGACCGCTGTTCGCCATGCTGGCTCACCTCCACCATTCCGCCGACGCGCCGGACCGGTCCCGGTGCCACCACAAGAGCCGGCCGGCGGCGGCTGCCGGCGCAAGTACTCGGGCACCACGATCCGATTTTGCCGGACGCCGGCAGATTAGGCCCGGGGCAGTCGGTGCGCCGCTTTCCTGACGCCGGACGGCCGGCGACGCGGGGTGCGTCGCCGGCCGCTGTCTTCGCGTCCGGGCCCGACTCAGGTAGCCGCTCGCGCCAGCAGCACGTACGCCTGAGCGGCCCGGCCGTCGGCGAGCGCGTGGTCGGCGTCGGCGATCAGGCGGGCCCAGCCCGGCGCGGCGGTGCCCGCGACGGCGTGCGCCTGGGCGATGTCGCGGGCCACCGACATGATCGTGTCGGCGAGGCCGCCGGGGGCGAGGTCCGGGTGGCGGAGCCGGTCGAGCGCGTTGCCGAGGAAGCGCAGGACGGCTGCGGCGTCACGGACCGATCCGTCGGAGTTCCAGTTCCTGGCGGCCAACGCCGTGCGCACGTCGCGGAGGGCGGCCCGTTCCGCTGGCGTGGCGTGGTCCGCCGCGGCTTGGAGCCGGGCTCGGGTCGAGTCGGTGCGCAGGCCCCAGCCGTACGGGAACAACGGGTCGTACGACGGGTCGCCCACGTTGATGGGCACCTGTGTCTCGCTGCGCGGCCACGTCACCGGCAGGCGACCGGTGAACGGCTGGCGGCCGAACAGGACGTCTGCCACGCCGGCGCCCTCGCTGCCGGGCAGCCAGGACGCGACCAGCGCGTCGGCGGCGCCGAGCTGTGCCGGGTCGATCACCTGGGTGCGTCCGGACACCACCAGCACCACGCACGTCGGCACGGCCGCGCACACCCGGTCGACGACCGCGCGGTCGCCCGGCTGCAGGCGCAGTGACTTCTCCTCCTGCTGTGGCACGGTGCACCACCCGCACTCCGGGCCGCCGACATCGCCGTAGCCCTCGGCATACGGTGTCTCGCCGACCACGACCACACCGACGTCGGCGTCACCGACCGGTGCGGACGCGTCGGCGCTGAACGTCACCCGGGCACCCGGCGCAACCTCCCGGATGCCCTCGAGGATCGTCGTGCCCGGGATGGTGTCGCCGGACACGCCCTGCCACTGGATGGTCCAGCCGCCGGCCTGGTTGCCGATGTCGTCGGCGTTGCGCCCGGCCACGTACAGCCTGGCGTCGCGGCGCAGCGGCAGCGCGTTGCCGGAGTTCTTCAGCAGTACCTGGGACTGCGCGACGGCCTGCCGGCCGATCGCCCGGTGCGGCGCGGAGCCAACCAGGCCGATCCGGTCGGTGGGCGCGTATGGCCGCTCGAACAGGCCGAGCTGGAACTTCTTCAGCAGGATGCGAGCCACCGCGTCGTCGATCCGGGCGATGGCGACGCGGCCCGCGGTGACCTCCGCGAGCAGCAGTTGCTCGAACTGCGGCGCGGTGTTGGGCTCCATGAACAGGTCCGTGCCGGCGTTCACGCCCACCCGCACCTTGTAGGCGGTCAGCCCGGCGTTGGTGGGCTCGTCCGGGTCGGGAATCTGGTGGATGCCCTCCCAGTCGGACACGACAAGGCCGGTGAAGCCGAGCCGGCCCTTGAGCACATCGGTGATCAGCTGCTGGTTGGCGTGCATCTTGATCGGGTTGCCCACGCCGTCCTCGGTCCAGTCGACACTGGAGAACGACGGCATGACACTGCCGACCCGGTAGTCGTCGATCGCGGTCCGGTACGGCGCGAGGTCGATGCGTTCGAAGTCGGCCCGGTTGGTGACCGTCACACCCTGGTCGATCGGGTACTTCTGCTCCCACCACGGCAGGCCGGCGTTGGCGTCGGCGACAGCCTGGTTGTACTCGGTGTCACCGTCGCCGGCGTAGTGCTTCGCCGTGGCCAGCACCCGATCCGGGTCGTCCAGATCGCGCTGCCGCGGCCCCTGGAACCCATCGATGATCGACTCCATCCGGCGGACCAGCGCCGGGTCCTCGCTGAAGCTCTCGTAGGAGCGGCCCCAGCGCTCGTCGCGGCTCACGCACACGCACGGTGCGAAGACCCAGGGGATGCCGGTGGCTCGGGTCTCCACCGCTGTGGCGTGTCCGACCTGCTCGGCCAGGGCGGGGTCACGGGTGGCGCCGAGGCCGATGTTGTGTGGGAAAATCGTTGCGCCATAGGCGTTTCCGTGGCCGTGCACCGAGTCGATGCCGTAGATGAGGGGGATTTGCAGTCGGGTCGTCAGGGCGTAGGACTGATAGTCGTTGACCATCCGCACCCAGGATGCCGGGGTGTTCTCGGCCGGCGTGGAGCCGCCGCCCGAGAGCAGTGAGCCGAGCAGCAACCGGGCGATCTGGGGCCGGTCCGCGTCCACCGCGGCGCGCTCCGCCTGGGTCATCTGGCCGATCTTCTCCTCCAGGGTCATGCGCCGCAGGAGGTCGAGCACCCGCCAGTAGACCGGCAGGTGCGGGTTGAGATAGGGCAGGCCGTTTGCGTTGATCACGACGTGCGGGGCCGCGACCGTCGCGCCCTCGCCGGCCTCCAGCGTGACCGGCACGGCCTCGGCGGTTTCGGCAGCACGGTCCGCCAGCGCCTGCACGGTGATCCGCTGGACGGCGCCGGACGCGGTACCGGCCGGGAAGAACATCGTTGCGCTCGTCACCGGGTAGTCGGATCCGGCGGTGGCGGCATTGGTCACGGTGCCGTCGCCCACTGCATAGCGGACGGAGCGAGGGGCGGCCAACGGCTGGCCGTCTGCGGTCCGCACGACGACTCCGATCTCGACCGCACCGCCCTCGTCGACGGTGTAGACACCCCGCTCGGTGCCGACCGTGACGCCTTGAGTGGGCGCGGCGGCGGCGACGGCGGGTACGAACGGGACGGCCAGCGCGCCGATGCCCACCGCGGCGGCGATACTTCGTCGATTACGCATGGTCTCCTCCCTTCTCGATCGGCCGTGACGCCATCCTGTGGTTGCCGCGTCCGGTTGCGTCCGAGGGGGCGCGGAGCAGCGTCGATCGACCTACGTCGAACTCTAGGAAGCGGCTCCGACCCGGTCAAGAGAGCGCTCTCCAAGGGCTTCCGAGGGCGGCTGACGTTAGCGCCCACGAACGAGGAGCTGGCGATTGCTCGCGCTGTCCGCGAGCTGACCCGCTCATGATCGTGTTGATCTTGCAGTTGTGGTGGGTGTCAAAGAGGACCAAAGCAGGGCGAAATCTGGCACCACAACTGCAAGATCAACGTGATCTTGGAGGAGCGCTGCACGCACCACCGGGTGATGGTGGGAGCAGCCACGCGCCGAGGTAAGTCTCAACCGAGTCCGGCGAGCCACGACAGGCCCAGTGCGATCGCGGCGTGTTGCAGTTGCAGGGTCACCCAGGTAAGCCGGTCGAACGCCAGGAGGATGCCGTACGCCGCGAGCACGCTCGCCGATGCCCTGGTCAACAGCACCGAGTGGCGGCGCAGGAACCGCACCGCGACGAGGGACCGGTGAAACGTGAGGCCGATGACCAGGAACGGCAGGGCCATGCCCGCCGCGTACATCGCGAGGAGGGCCGCGCCCTGCCCGAGCCGTGCCTGGTCGGCCGCGACCGCCAGCACCGACCCGAGCACCGGTCCGATGCACGGCGTCCAGCCGAACGCGAACGTGGCCCCGGCCACCGGCGCCGCCCAGACGCCGTACCGGCTCAGCTGCGGGTGGAAGCGCAGCTCACGACCGGGCAGCCACGGCAGCCGGAGCGTGCTGGCCAGCAGCGCGAGCGCCATCACGACGACCAGCACGCCACTCACCCGCGTGACCGAGACGTGGTTGCGCAGCAACAACGAACCGATCGCGGTGGCGGATAGCCCGAGCGCGACGAACACGACCGAGAAGCCCGCGACGAACAGGAGGCCGCCACGAAGAACCGTCGCGGTCGCCGGGCCACCGCGCGGCACCACGCGCAGCCGGGCCGCGACGGCGACCGGGGATCCCGCGTCGACGTCAGCGTGCTTCGTCACATCCGATGCCGCGTACGGGCCCGGCTGCCGCTGCGCGGACATGCCGAGCCCAGTAGTGATCGACAGATAGGCCGGGAGGACCGGAAGCACACACGGTGACAGCAGCGAGACCGTTCCGCCTGCGAACGCGATCGCCAAGGCCGTCGCCGACATTGCCACCACCTCCTCGATTCGCGCCTACCGGGCCGCGGCCGTCGGGTCGAACAGGCCGCCGAGCAGGTTCACCAGGTCGGTGTCCCCGGCCTCGGCCGCCGTCAGCAGGCGACGGGTCGGACCGTGTGCCAACCGGTGCACCGTGCGCAGCAGCGCACGCTCGACAACATCGCGAACCTCCGACGGCGCCCCGCCGGTGGCACGCGCGATCTCCTCCCGGGCGATGCTCTCGGCACTCCGGTGGACCTGACGGAGCGCCGCCGCCGCCGATCGGCCGGCCACCCAGCGCAGGTACCGTCTCAGCTCGCCCTCGATGATCTCTTCCGTGGCCGCCATGTCGGTGGTGAAATCCTGCGCCTCGACGGCTGTCGCGTCGCGGAGGTCAGCGAGGTCGATCAGCTGGACGGACGGCAATGGGCGTACGTCCGGGTCGACGTTGCGCGGTAACGACAGGTCGGCGAGCATCAGCGGCCCGGCGCCCACCGGCCGAGCCGCACGCAGGATCCGGGCGTTGACCAACGGGTGCGGCGCGGCGGTCGCGAGGATCGCGATGTCGCACGTGGCAAGGCACGCCGGCAGGTCGGCGAGGTCGACGACGCGCGCGCCAGCGGCCGCGAAGCGGGCAGCACGCCGGCGGGTGCGGTTGCACACCGTGACCTTCGCTCCGGCCGCAGTCGCGCGGTCCACAACGACCTCCGCGACCTGGCCGGCGCCCACGACCAGCAGTTGCTGGCCGGCGATCGCCCGCCCGCGGGATCGCACGATCGTGTCGACCGCGACGGTGGCGACCGACCGGGTGGCTGCGGCGATGGACGTGCGCCGCCTGGTCTTGCGCGACGCGCTGACCGCGGCGTCCATCAGGCGTTCGAGTACGACGTCGCACGCGCCTACGGCCCGGCTCGCCTCGGTGGCCGCGCGCACCTGACCGGCGATCTCCGACTCCCCCAGCGCGAACGACTCGAGCCCGCTGGTCACCCGCAACAGGTGCCGCGCCGCGGCGTCGCCGTGCAGCGTACGGGCGACCGCGCGCACCGGCGGCTCGGGTACGCCGCAGTCGCGCGCGACGGCAGCGACAAGCGCATCCGCGGCCGGCTGGCCGGGCCACGTCGCGTACACCTCGGTGCGCTGGCACGTCGACAGCACCACCACACCGCTCGCCGCGCTGGTCGCGCGCAGCGCCGGCAGCCGTTGCGCCAGTTCGTCATGCCCGTACGAGACCGCCTCGAGCAGGTCCAGCGACACGTCGCAGCCCGCGATCGACACGCAGGCGAGGCCGCCCATCAGCGGTCCTGCCCGCGGGCCAGCGCCAGCAACGTCTCGGCCTGGGTGCGCTGGGGGCCGAAGGGGGCGACCGCCAGGTACGCCTCCAGGTCCTTTACGGCCTCCTTGGGCTGGTGCAGCGCCACGAGCAGGATCAGGCCGCGGGCGTAGAGCGCCTCCGGGTATTTCGGGTGCGCGGCGAGCGCCGTGTCGAGCAGGGTCTTGGCCTGTTCGGTCTGGCCGACCGCGTACGCGAGCTGTGCGAGGGCCGTGTTCGCCTCGGCGTTGGACGGGTCCAGCGTGGTCACGGCCAGCCATTCGACGGCGGCGAGTTGGCTGGCGCCGCCGGCCTCGTAAGCCTGGGCCAGCGCGAGGTGCGCGTCGACGTCCTTGGGGTTGTCCTTGACGCGCTGCGCCGCCGCGTCGATGGCGGCGAGCTGCTCCGGGGTCGCCTGCTGCCCCGAGATGGCCGCGCCATCGCTCGTGGCCGCGCCCGGCGGTGCCGCCACGCCCGGCGGTGCAGCCGCGCCAGCGACCTGGTCGCCCGAGACGGACTGCCCGGCGGTCCGCGGCGTCACAGCGCCGAGCATGAGGAGCGTGACACCGGCGACACCACCGCCCAACGCGAGGATGGTCACGGTCCGCCGCCGCCACCGCTTGGGTACCCGGCGGGCGTCCCCGGTCGTCGCTGGGCGCTCCTTCACCGCCACCGCGCCGGCACGTCGGGTTCCGGCCGCCACGCCGCGACGCCCGGCGCGCCGCAGGATGGCCGCGGCCTGCCGTTGGACCGGACTGGCAAGCCGGTCGTGATCGGCCGAGGTCAGCTTGCCGGCGGCGAGATCGTCGTCGAGGTCGCGCAGCTGGCGCAGCAGCTCGCGGCGGCGCACCTCGTGGGACGCCGGTGCCCGCGCCTGCGATCGGCGGTGCGCGTCGGCGAAGGGGCGCAGGATGACGAATCCGGCCGTGAACGTCAGCACGCCGATCAGGAGTATCGCTGTCATGCCGCTTCCTCCTCCCGGAGCCGCTCGACCGCCTTGAGCACGGCGCGGCGGTCCGATGCGGCCATCGGCGCCGCGTCGTCCTCGTCCGATTCCAGCTCCGGGCGGCGCACCCAGCGCCGTACCAGCATCGTCGCGACGGCCAGACCGGCTGCGATCACGATCGTCGGCAACACATACACGGCGGCGGACAGCCCCCGCTTGGGCGGCGACATCAGGACCGAGTCGCCGTACGCTGCCACGAACTGCGCGCGTATCTGGTCCGGCGTCTCGCCGGCGCGCAGCTTCTGGGCGATCTGCTCGCGCATCTGCTGTGCCAGCGGGGCTGGAGAGTCGGCCACGGACAGGTCCTTGCATACCGGGCAGTGCAACCCCGCCGCGATCTGCTGGACCTGCTGCGCCTCGCTCTGGTTCGCGCCGTCACCGCGCATCGCCACGACCGCAAGCGTGATCCCGGCGGCCAGCAGGGCGAGCAGGATGAGAATCAGCGACAGCTGTGCGCGCACGCGCGGCAGGATCGCCGTGGCGGTCATTGCTCACCTGCCGGCAGCATCGAGGTGATCTGGTTGGTCAGCCTTGTCGCGTCCACCGGGCCGATGATGCGATCGACGATCCGCCCCGTCCGGTCGATGACGAAAGTCTCCGGGACGCCGCGCAGGCCGTACGCCAACGCGGTCCGCGAGTCGCTGTCCTCGACCACCGGGTACGAGACACTGGCCGTGCGGACGTAGTCGATGGCGTCATCGGTGGTGTCCTCGAAGTTCACGCCGACGACCACCACACCTGAGTCCTGGAACCGCTGCCACGTCTGGTTCAGAGTCGACTGCTCGGTGTGGCACTCGGTACACCACGACGCCCAGAAGTTCACCACGACGATCTGACCGCGCAACGTGGACAAGGTGAAGGGCTTGCCGTCGAGCTGGTTGAGCGTGAAATCCGGTGCGGTGCGCCCGATCAACGGCGACGGGACCGCGGACGGGTCCCTGCGCAGCCCGACGGACAGCACCACCGCGGCGGCGGACACCACGACGGCGACGACGCCGAGCAGTAGCGCGCGACGGCGCGTGACAGGGGACATCAGACGGCTCCGACCTTGTCGGCGGTACGCGCGGGCGCCGGGCTCACCGGTGCCTCGTGTCGGTCACGCCCGTGCTGTGCGGGCCATACGGCCGCGACACCGCCGAGTGCCATCACGAACCCGCCGAGCCACAACCAGTTCACGCCCGGGTTCCGGTAGAACCGGAACGTCGCCGAGTCACCTTCTTCCTGCAGCGAGATCACGGAGGCGTACAGGTCCCAGACGACACCGCGCTGGATCGACGGCGAACCGATCGGCTCGGACGCGGCCGGGTACAGGTTCATCCGCGGGTCGAGCGTGCCGGCTCCTCCGCCACCGACCTTCTTCACCGTCAGCGGTGCGGTCAGCACGACGCGTTGCGCCTGTTGGTCGGTGCGCAGGCCCTCGTACCGCAGGATGTAACCGCCGAACACCGCGCTCTGTCCGGTCTTCAAGGTGACCTCGGTCTGCTGGCCCAGTGTCGACGACGCGGTGATGCCGGCGGCAGCCAACGCCAGGCCGACATGGACGACCAGCCCCGCGTAGCGCCGTCGGCCCCGGACCATGGCGCGCAGGATCCCCCCGCGCCCGCCGCGCCGGCCGATCGCCGACCCGGTCACGACCTCCTGGCCGTTGGCCACCAGCACGAGCGTGGCCAGGCCGAAGCCGGCGACGGCGGTGGCCCCGTCGACGCCGGCGAGCGGCGCGGCCCCGTCGACGCCGGCGAGCGCCGTGGCGACCATGGTGAGCGCGGCGGCGATCACCGGTACGCGCAGCCGCCGCAGCGCGCGGGCGCGGTTCGTGACGCGCCACGGCAACAGCGGCGCGGTACCCGCGAGCAGCAGCAAGAACAGGAACACCGGGCTGAGCGCGCTCTTGAAGTACGGGCCACCGACGGTGATCTGCTCACCGGACGTGGCCTCCACGATCAGCGGGAAGACGGTGCCGAGCAGGATGATCGCGGTCGCCGCGAGCAGCAGCATGTTGTTGCCCACGAACGCCGCCTCGCGCGAGACCGCCGAGTCCAGCCGCGCCGGCGTTCGCAGCGTCGGCAGCCGCCACATCACCAGCCCGAAGCCGACCAGCATGACGACGGCGAGGAACGTGAGGTACGCCGGGCCGACCGGCGTCTGGGCGAACGCGTGCACAGACGACAGCACGCTGCCGCGCGTGAGGAACGTGCCGAACGTCGTCAGCGAGAACGCCCCGATCACCAGCGCGACGTTCCACAGCCGTGCCATGCCGCGCCGTTCCTGCAGCATCACCGAGTGCAGGAACGCGGTCGCCAGCAGCCACGGCAGCAACGCGACGTTCTCCACCGGATCCCAGGCCCAGTAGCCGCCCCAGCCGAGCACCGAGTACGACCACAATGCGCCCAACAGCAGCCCGACGGTGAGGAAGCACCACACGGCAAGCGTCCACCGGCGGATGATCGACACCCATTCGTCAGTGCCGTGACCGGCCAGCAGCGCCGCGATGGCGAACGCGAACGGCACCGTGAAACCGATGAACCCGAGGTAGAGGAACGGTGGATGCACGGCCATCAGCGGATGGTTCTGCAGCAGCGGCGCGGGGCCGACGCCGTCGGCCGGTGGGTGTGCCAGCGTGGCGAACGGCCGCGCCGGGCCATTCACCAGGATCAGGTAGAACACCTGGACCAGGAACAGCACCGAGAGCGCGTACGGGAACGTACCTGGCCGATCACGGCGGAACCGCAGCGCGACCGCAGCGATGTACCCGGCGAGGATGAGGTTCCACAGCAGTAGTGACCCGTCGTCGGCGGCCCACAGCGCCAGCGCGCGGAAGAAGGCCGGCGTCGCGAGCGAGGAGTTCCCCGCGACGTATCGCAGCGTGAAATCGTTGCGCAGCAGCGCGACCAGCATGGCGCCGTTGACGACAAGGATCGTCGCGAACAACGCGTAGGCGGTCCGCCGTGCGCTTTCCACCAGCGCCGGACGCTCCGTCCGGCCGCCGACAGCGGTGGCGACCGCGCCGTATCCGGCCAGCACCAGCCCCAGCACCAGCCCGTACGAACCGAGTCCGCCCACGGTCAGCCCCCTCCGCCGAGATCGGCGTGGGTCGGTGGCTTGTTTCCACGTTCCGGCGGACGGTATCGCCCGTCGTGCTGCACGAGGAGCGTGTCGGAGTGGAACAGCCCGTCGCTGCCCAGCGCACCCTCCAGCACGACACCCTGTCCGGCCTTGAAGAGCGCCGGTACCGACCCCGTGTCCGACACCTGTATCGAGTTGGTTTCGTCGGTGACGGTGAAGGTCAATGACGACGGGGTCCGGCTGACGCTGCCCGGCACGACGTAGCCGCCGAGCCGCACGCGCTCCCCGACCTTCGCCTTGTGATCGGCGACGATGTCGGTCGGTGTGAGGTAGTAGACGAAGTTTCCGGTCAGGCCGCGCACCGCGATGAACGCGAGGGCACCGGCGATCACGAGAAGGCAGGCCATCAGCCGCAATCGCGAGCTTCGCCAACGGCGGGCCGGCGGGTCGAAGGCGTCCGGTGGTTGGAGAAGGTCCTGGCTCATCGTCAGTGCCGCCCTGCGGTCGTGCGTCCGGTGGCCGTCGAGAGGTACCGGCGTGCGCGGCGCGTGCGTAGCGCGAGCCGCCACCGGTACCCGGCGAGCGTCACCAGCGTGACGGCGTATCCGGCGACGACGTATCCGAGGTCATGCATGGTGTGGACTCCCATTCACGGCGGTGGCCTGGACCGGACGTGGACGGCGTGCCCGCGGCGTGGACAGCTCGGAGACCGGAAGCGCGCTGCGGTCTTCGAGCCGCCCGACCCGCATGCGTACGGCCATCAGGTAGCCGTACGCGAGCGAGAACGCCACGAACGCGAGGAGAAGTGTCGCCAGCATGCTGCCGGCGATGGTCGGTGCCCCGGGCCGCACGACGGTCGCCTGCTGGTGCAGCGACCGCCACCACACGACCGACATGTGCACGATCGGTACATCGATGAAACCGACGACGCCCACCACGGCCGCCCACCGGGCCCGACGAATCGGGTTGTCGGCGACCCGTCGCAGGGACAGGTAACCCACATAGATCAGCAGCAGGACGGCAGTCGTTGTCAGCCGCGGATCCCAGGTCCACCACGTGCCCCAGACCGGGCGGCCCCACAGCGCGCCGAGCACGATGGTCAGCGCGCAGAAGCGCACACCGATCTCGGCCGATGCGCAGGCCACCCGGTCCCATTGGATACGGCCGGTCCGGAGGTAGGCGATGCTGGCGACGAACACCGCCCCGAAGGACAGGTACGTCACCCACGCGGCCGGCACATGGACGTACATCAGACGTTGCACGTCGCCCTGTTCCGCGTCCGGCGGTACCACGAACAGTCCGATCGCCACGGTGGCCGCCAGGCCAACGAGCGTCGCGGCACCCATGACCCGCTGCGCTCGGTGTCCGCCGAGCAGGGTCAGTGCGCGGTATACGTACCTCATCCAGCTACTCCGGTCTTGACATTCGTTAGATCGACAGCAGGTACTGCACCAGGTCGTTCTCCTGTCTGGCCGTGAGGCCCAGGTGGAACGTGGCGTTGTAGTGCTGCACCACCGCCAGCAAGGTCGGGAACCGGCCGTCGTGGTAGAAGCCGCCCGCCTGGTGCGTCCACAGCCCGGCCAGCGGGCTCGTGCGATACATGTGGGTTGGCGAGCGATCTGCCTCGAAGTTGTCGATGCCGATTTCGCTACCAGGGTGCAGGTTCTGACCCGGCTCGGTGAACAACGGTGGCACGTGGCACGTCGAGCATTGCGCTCTCCCGTTGAACAACGCCTTGCCTCTGGCCGCCGCCACCGGGTCGAACGAGCGCTTCGGTGGTTGCGGTGCGCTCAACGAGAGTTGATACGCATGGAGCCCGGGCAACTTCGGGGTGACCAGATCGACCGGCGGTCTCAGGTGCCCGAAGCCGTTCTCCGCCGCGATCGGGAACTGGTCTGCGTTGTCCAGCCGCGGATCGAAGAACGTACCCTGACCGTGCATCTCGAGCACGGCCACGAACGCGTTCCAGTACGGGATCGAACCCCATCCGGTCCACGTGTGCAGGTTCACGCCGGCCAACCCGAACGCGGGCGGGATCAGCGTGGCGGCCGAGCGGCCGTCGGGCTGGAACGCCTTGCCGTCCAGGAACAGCTCGGCGTCGAACTTGCCCGGTCCCCACGAGTCGAGCACCGCGTGCACGGTCGCCACGTCGGTGTGCAGCAACGAAGCGACCGGCTCCAGGTTCGGCGACAGGCCGATGATCGCGCCCACGTTCAGGTCACGGTTGGCCCATCCGTCCAGGCGGTTGCCGATGCCCGGCGCGAACGAGTTGTCGACCGTCGAGTGGCACAGGGCGCACTCGATGCCGACCGAGTTCAGGTTGCCCCTGCGGTCGAAGAACCCCTTGACGCCGACGACCGCGTTCAGCTTCAGCAACGCCAGCGTGACCGCCGGGTCGTCCAGGTTCACCGTGCCGTTGCGGATCCCGTTCTTCACCGCCGCCGGCAGCGCCGTCGAGTCGACCTTCAGGCCGACGGACAGCGCGGTCCTCGGGCTCACGCCCGGTCCGACCCCGCCGTTCGCCGCGCCGGCGATCGCCTGGTGCAGGTGCAACGTATCGCCCCAGAACGCCTGATCGCCGAACGTGTCGAACCGGAACGTCTGCCTGCCCTGGTTGACCAGTTCCTGGCCCGCGTTGTCGCCGTAGCCATCGACCGGGCTCGCCGCGGTGAGTCCGGAGGCGCTCAGCACACCGATCGCACCGATGGCGAGTACCGTCGCCAACCGTCCGCCCACGAGCGCGGACAGCACGCCTGTGGCTCTCGTTCTTCGTCGGTGCGACGGGTCTCTTGACTTGGCCCTCACTCCTTCACCTCCCAATCTCTATCGGCCGATGCCAATAGCTCAGGCGAGCAGGCTCAGTCTTCGAGCAGGTGGCCGAAGACGAGGTACCCGATCGCGAGGAATGCGGCGTCGAACGCCGCGAGCAGGCCCAACCATCCGCCGATCCCCGTGGCGCTGCCCTGTGTCAGCAGCGCGGTCGCGCGCGTCGCGGCGATGATGACCGGGCTGACCAACGGCAGCACGAGGACCGGCAGCGCGGCCTGCCGGGTACGGCCCCGCACCGCGAGCAGGCCCAGTAGGCTACCCAACGCACTCAGCCCGGCGATGCCCAGCACGACAGTGAGCAGCAACAGCCCGGGCGCGGGCCCGAGGGGCAGCCCGAACAGAACGATCACGATGCCGAGGGTCACC
>Ga0070664_100000877_pt1 | contig 23333 bp, 23 predicted proteins | sample KBSC73metaG_FD_65863 | JGI IMG/M metagenome (GOLD analysis project Ga0070664, IMG submission 65863) | Corn rhizosphere microbial communities from Kellogg Biological Station, Michigan, USA - KBS C7-3 metaG | ecosystem: Host-associated > Plants > Roots > Rhizosphere > Soil ... | reverse complement strand
TTCCTGCGCGGCATGGAGCAGGTGCTGAAGAAGGAGCCGCTCGGGGCGTGGAAGGCGTACCTGCGGTGGTGGACCCTCCACGGGAACGCGAAGTACCTCTCGAAGCCGTTCGTGGACGCGGACTTCGCCTTCCAGCGCACGCTGACCGGCGCAGAGGAACTGCTCCCGCGGTGGCGGCGCTGCGTCACCTGGGCGGATCGCGACATCGGGGAGGCAGTGGGTCAGGCCTACGTGGAGGTTGCGTTTCCGCCGGAGGAGAAGGCGCGTGCGCAGAAGCTGGTGAAGGCGGTGGAGGGTGCCCTCGGTCAGTCCATCCAGCAGAACGACTGGATGAGCGAGCCGACCAAGGCGCAAGCCCAGGACAAGCTCCACGGCATCGAGGACAAGATCGGCTATCCCGATCACTGGCGCGACTACTCCGCGCTCACCATCGGGCGCACCAGCCTGGCGCAGAACGTCCACGCCTCGGCTGCGTTCGAGCTCCGCCGTCAGCTCGCCAAGATCGACAAGCCGGTGGACCGGTCGGAGTGGATCGCGACGCCGCCGACGGTCAACGCCTGGTACGACCCGCAGCTGAACACCATCAACTTCCCCGCCGGGATTCTCCAGCCGCCGTTCTTCGATCAGCGGATGGGTGACGCGAACTTCGGAGCCATCGGGATGATCATCGGGCACGAGATCGTCCACGGCTTCGACGACCAGGGTCGCAAGTTCGATGCGAAGGGGAACCTCCGCGACTGGTGGACGCCCGAGGACGCGCGCCGCTACGAGGAGCGGGGGAAGTGCATCTCGGACCAGTACACCCAGCAGATCCCCGAGCTCGGGGTGAAGCAGAACGGGCTGCTGACCCAGGGCGAGGACACCGCGGACAACGGCGGGATGCACCTGGCGTACTCCGCGATGGCCAGCACCCTCGCTGCACAGGGCAGCTCGCTGGACGCGAAGGGGCCGGACGGGCTGACCAACGCGCAGCGGTTCTTCGTCGCCTACGGCTTCGGCTGGTGCACCAACATCCGCCCGGAGATCGCCCGGACCATCGTCGCCACCAACCCTCACTCGCTCCCGAAGTACCGGGTGAACAACGTCGTCGCCAACATGCCCGAGTTCGCCCAGGCCTTCGGCTGCAAGAAGGGTCAGCCGATGGTGCGCGAGAACGCCTGCCGGATCTGGTGACAACGTCGAGACCACTTCGGCGTCAGAAGCGAATGAGTACCGACTCGGCCGAGCGCTCGTGCGGCCCGTGGTACACCGCCTCGACGTTGTTTCCGTCCGGATCGAGGAGGAACGCAGCGTAGTAGTCCGGGTGGTAGCGCCGGACGCCCGGCACGCCGTTCGAGGGAGCGCCGCTGGCCAGGCCCACGCGGTGGAACTCGTCCACCGCCTCACGATTCGGGGCCTGAAACGCCAGGTGCACCCGGCCCGTCCGCTGGCCCTCCGAATGGCGGCTGTCGGCGCTGGAGACGAACAGCTCGTCCGCCCAGAAGTGGTCCGTGCCCTCGCCGCCCAGCCCGATGCCGAGCACCGAGAGCACCGCCTTGTAGAACTTGCGACTGGCCTCGACGTCGCCCACCACCAGGTGGACGTGATCGATGAGCCGGCCGCGGTGGAGCTCCATGGTCATCGCGATCCTCCTCGCCGGAAGCGCCCGGCGCTCCGAGGGGGCGCCGGTGCGAGCGCCGCATCGTCCTTGCTCAGCGGGCAGCAGGCGCGGACGGCGGCGAGGGCCGTGCGCCGAAGCCCTTCGCCTCGGCCGTGCGATCGACGACCGGTCCGATCTGCAACCCGGCCAGGCCTTCCTGGTCCTTCCTCGGTCCCACCACCACCACCGGCAGCTTCGCCGGATCAAGGTACGCACGCGACGCCCGTGCGACCTCGTCGCGGCCGAGCGCTCCCAGGCGCGCCGGCAGGGTGGCGTACCAGTCCAGCGGGCGCCCCACGTTGGTCAGCGTCACGAAGGTGCTCGCCACCGCGTCGTTCGTCTCCAGAGCCTGCGGGAGCGACTGGAGGATGCCCTCCTTCGCGTGGTTGAGCTCGTCCTCGGTGATGTCGCCGCTGGCATAGGCCTTCAGCACGGCCTCGACGTCCTTGAGCGAGTCCACGGTGTGCTGGGCGACGACCGACCCACGAACCTGGAAGACGCCGGTACGCTTGTTGAAGCCCACCGTGCTGAACATTCCGTAGGTCCAGCCCCGCACCTCGCGGAGCTGGTGGTTGAGCCTGCTGGTGAAGAGCCCCCCCAGAGCCACGTTGGCCGTGCTCAGCGCCAGGGCCTCTGGATGGATCGCGGAGATGGTGCGCGTGGCGAGCGCCAGCTGGCTCTGGGTGCCGTCGGACATGTCGATGGTGATGATGCTGCGCGGGCCCTCCTTCGGGAACGGAGGGAGTCGGGACGGGGGGACTGCCTTTGGTCTCCACGCGCCGAAGCGCTCGGCAAGGAGGGCGAGCATCTTCTCGGGCTCGAAGTCACCCGACACCGAGAGGAGCGCGTTGTTGGGCCGGAAGTACGTGTCGTGGAAGCGCACCAGGTCCTGGCGACGGATGGACTTCACCGATTCCACCGTCCCTCCCGCGGGCTGACCCCAGGGATGCTTCGGGCCGTAGAGGACGCGGGCCACCTCGTCGCTGGCCAGCGCGCCGGGATTCCCCCGCCGCTGCTGCAGGCCGGTGAGGGTGATGCCTCGCACCCGCTCCACGTCCGCCGGACGGAAGGCCGGGTTCAGCGCCACGTCGGCCAGGAGGTCCAGCGCCGGCTCGAGCGTGTCGGTCAGGCAGTTGAGATGGATCCGGAAGCCATCCAGGCCCGGGCTCACGCTGAGGATGGCGGCGAGGTCCTCCAGCTGCTCCGCCAGCTGCTGGTTGGTGCGGCTCTTCGTCCCCTCATCGAGGGCCGCGGCCACGAAGTCGGCCAGGCCGGGCTTGTCCGGCGGGTCGCCATCCACGCCGGTCCGGATCGCCAGCTCGACCACCACCACCGGGACGGCGTGGTTCTCGCGGAGCAGGACGCCCAGACGGTTCGGCAGCGAGCGCGGAACCGGCACCGGGGCCCGGAACGGGGGCACAGCGGCGAGCGGAGGAGGCTGGGTCGCCCTCCACGCATCCGGAGGAGACGCCGGGATGGCGGACGCCGGAGGCTGGGCGGGCTTGCCCGACGCGCACGCCACGGCGAGCAGGAGCGGGACCAGGGCCGACAGGCGACGGCGACTCATGGCCGGGCTCCCGGAGCGGCGGCGGCGGCCGGCTCCACGTCCATGACCAGGAGCCGGTCCGGCGGAAGCAGGGTCCGCGCTGCCTCGTGCACCTGCGCGGGGGTGACCGCCCGGTACCGGGCGACGTCCTTGGGGAGGTACCCCGGGTCCCCGGTGAAGAAGGCGTAGGCGTTGAGCTGGTCGGCCTTGCCCTGGGCGCGCTCCACCGACCGGACCATCCCTCCCACCACCAGTCTCTTCGCCCGTTCGACCTCCGCGGCGGTGGGGCCGTCCTTCCGCAGCTCGTCGAGGACCGACTCGACCTCCTTCCGCAGCTCGGCCACGGTGTGGCCCTCGCGAGCGGTGGCGACGATCTGGAAGTAACCGCCGAGCCCGAGGCTGGCGTTGGCCGCATAGACGCCGCTGGCGAGCTGCTTCTCCTCCACCAGCCTCCGGTACAGGCGCGAGGTCTTGCTGCCCCCGAGCACCACCGAGAGGATGTCGCCCGCCGCCTCCTCGGGCGCGAAGGGTTTCACCCCGTTCCACACCATCTGGAGCTGGGGAATCCGGGCCACCGGATCGGGCACGGTCTTCTCCACCACCCGGTCCAGCCTGGGCTGGGGCACCTCCGGCCGCTTCGGCTCGACACCGCCGGGGAGGTCACCAAAGAATTTGGTCACCAGCTCGCGCACCACCTTGGGATCGAAGTCGCCCACGATGGCCAGGGTCGCGTTCCGCGGACCGTAGAACTCGCGGAAGAACGCCTTGACGTCCTCGAGGCTCGCCGCCTGGATCTCCTCGATGCTCCCGATGACGCAGTGAAAGTAGGGGTGCGGCTTCGGGTAGAGCGTGTCGCAGAGTTCGAGGGCCGCACGCCCGTAGGGCTGGTTCTCGTAACGCTGCCGGCGCTCGTTGCTCACCACGTCGCGCTGGGTGGCGAGCTTCTTCTCGTCCAGGGTGGAGAGGAGGAAGCCCATCCGGTCGGACTCGATCCACAGCGCCGTGGGCAACTGACTTGCCGGAACGGTCGAATAGTAGTTGGTCCGGTCGAAGTTGGTGCTCCCGTTGGCCGCCCCGCCGAGGCCGGCCCCGATGGAGGCCAGCACCCTGTCCGGATCGGGAACGTGCTGGCTGCCGGAGAACATCATGTGCTCGAAGAGGTGGGCGAAGCCGCTCCGGCCGGTGCGCTGGTTGGCGGCGCCCACGTGGTACCAGACGTTCACCGTCACCTGGGGGGCCCGGTGGTCCTCGCTGAGAAAGACCCTGAGCCCGTTGGGCAAGGTGAATTCCGTGTAGGGGATGCTCGGCTCGGTGGCGGCGAAGGCGCGCGAGGCGCCGAGGAGAAGAATCAGGCTGACGACGACGGCTCGGGGTCGCACGGGAAGGCTCCTATCGCGGCCCACCCGGCCAGCGAAAGAGGCGCAGCGGCCGGACGCAGCGAGCAGGCAAGTGCTACAAGACCGTTCCGCTGAACCACCAGGAAATGCTACGTTCTTCTTCCGGAGGCGCCGGCAGGAGAGACAAGAAAACGAATCGCGGTCCTCACCCCGACGATCCTCCGTCGCTCCCCTGCTGAAGCCCTCGTCCCGAAACCAAGACCCTCGATGCTGGACTGGCTGCACACCCTCTTCTCCCGCGATCTGGCCATCGACCTGGGGACCGCGAACACCCTCATCTACATCCGCGGCCAGGGCATCGTGTCCAACGAGCCCTCGGTGGTGGCGGTCCAGCAGGACGGACGCGGCGCGAAGCGGGTCATGGCGGTCGGCAAGGAGGCGAAGGAGATGCTCGGGCGCACACCCGGGAACATCGTCGCCATCCGGCCGATGAAAGATGGGGTCATCGCCGACTTCGAGATCACCGCGGCGATGCTCCGCTACTTCATCCAGACCGCCCACAACCGGAAGGTGGGCGTGAAGCCGCGGATCATCATCGGTATTCCCTCGGGCATCACCGAGGTGGAGCGGCGGGCCGTCCGGGAGGCGGCGGAGAACGCAGGTGCCCGCGAGGTCTACCTCATCGAGCAGCCGATGGCGGCGGCGATCGGCGCAGGGCTCCCTGTGACCGAGCCGAGCGGTAACATGATCGTGGACATCGGCGGCGGAACCTCCGACGTGGCGGTCATCTCGCTCTCGGGCATCGTGTTCGCCAAGAGCGTGCGCGTCGGAGGCGACAAGCTCGACGAGTCGATCATCCAGTACGTCAAGCGCAAGTACAACCTCCTCATCGGCGAGCGAACCGCGGAGCTGATCAAGATGGGGATCGGCACCGCGTACCCGACCGACGAGGTGATGACCATGGAGATCAAGGGGCGCGACCTGGTCGCCGGTGTGCCCCGGACGCTCACCGTCACCTCGGACGAGGTGCGCGAGGCGCTCGCCGAGCCGGTGAACGGCATCGTCGAGGCGGTCAAGATGACGCTGGAGCGGACCCCGCCCGAGCTGGCCGGCGACATCGCCGACCGGGGCATCGTGCTCGCCGGGGGCGGCGCGCTGCTCAAGAACCTCGACACCCTCCTCCGGGAGGAGACGGGGCTCCCGGTGTTCCTCGCCGAGGATCCTCTCTCGGCGGTGGTGGTGGGCGCGGGGAAGGCGCTGGAGTCGCTCGACATCCTCCGCCAGGTCTGCCACCCGGTGTAGCGGCGCCCGGACCTCCGGTCGGGCCAGACTCGCTCCGGCGCTGGAACGTGCCTAGCCTTGGCCGGCCCATGGATGGCTCCGGCACCCTCATCAGCAGCCTCCTCACCGGCCTGGGTCTGGCGGGCGCGGCCGGGCTGAATGCGTACATCCCGCTGCTCGGCGTGGCGGTGCTGGGCCGGATGCACTTCCTCAGTCTGTCGGCGCCCTTCGACGTGCTGATGCACCCGGTGGCCATCGCCGCTCTGGTGGTGCTGCTCGCGCTCGAGGTGGTGGTGGACAAGGTCCCCGCGGTGGACCACGTGAACGACGTGGTGCAGACGTTCATCCGGCCCGCAGCCGGGGCGCTGCTCTTCCTCGGCGGCAGCGGGGCGGCCGGTCAGGTCCCCCCGCTGGTGCTGCTCCTCGCCGGCCTGGTCACCGCCTTCGGCGTCCACGCCACCAAGGCGGCAGTCCGTCCGGCGGTGAACGTGTCCACGCTCGGCGTGGCCACGCCGGTGGTCTCGCTGCTCGAGGACCTCGTCTCCGCCATCACCACCGTGGTGGCGGTCCTGGTCCCGATCCTGGTGCTGCTGCTCCTCGGAGCCCTGGTCTGGGTCGGGCTCCGGTTCGCCCGGAGACGCCGAGCCGGCGCCTGAGGGTCCTCCTGGAGGGGCCTACTTCTTCGCGGCCTTCTCCTCGACGATGTCCCACTTTCCCTTGGAGTCGATGAAGACCGTGCACCCCGCGGCGTCGGTGCACTTCGTCGTGTGTGGCTTCTTGCCGGTGAAGGCGAAGAACGAGCCTGCAGGAAGCGTGTGGTCCTGACCGTCGTTGATCACCATCGTTCCACTGATCACCGTCACGTGATGGTCGGCCGTGTGGTGATGAAGCGGGACATCCGCGTTCCCCGGCAGCTTGGCGAAGAAGCGCGCCGCACCCTTGGTCGGGTCTCCATGGACCGGAGCGATCTGGAAACCTGGCCGGGTCGGCGCTTCCGACCACTTGAGGTCCGCTGCCGGAACGAAGACCGCCTTCCCACTGTCCTTGGCTCCGGCCGCCAGAGGAACGAGAAGCGCTGCGCCGACGAGCCCTGCGACTGCGATGGTCTTGAGCACTGGAGTTCTCCCCTCGGGTTACACGGCCGGTCTGGACCGGGCCGGTCGTGCGCAGCCTAGCGCTCGCGCGGGGGCGCAGGAGCCTTTTTCACCAGAGCATCTCCTGGTCCTCGGTGACCCCGGGCAGCTCGTCGAGCGTGAGGTCGCGACCACGGAAGCGCAGCTTCCCGGCGAAGAAGCCGAGCGGCTGCACGAAGCGGCTCCGGAGCAGGCCCAGGTCGCGGATGTCGCGGTGCGCGTGCAGCGCGCGGAAGGTGACCTGCACCGCACCGTCGCCGGTCTCGATGCGCCAGAGATCCAGAGGGTCCGCGGCGCTGAAATGGAAGACGGCCGGGCCCACCGGTTCGAGCTGATCGCCGAGGAACAGGACGTTCTCGCCGGCCGTCCCCGCGGCCACCTCGTTGAACCCAGCCACCAGGTTGAATCCCAGCGGCGTGCCGTCCTCGAGGCGCCCACAGGCCATCGCCCAGTTCCACCGGGTGTGCCGCGCCAGGAACCCGTGGGTCGAGTCCAGCCCCACCACGCCGCCGTCGAGCGGATAGCGCCGCCGCCCGACCTCCAGTCCACCCGCCGCCAGCAGCCCCACGCTCTTCTGGGTGACGTTCACCCCTTCACGCCTCAGCACCGAGCCGTCTCCCGGCCGGCGAGGCTGGCCGGGCACGGGCGCCACGAGCACCAGAGGTGGAGGCGCGCCGGTGACCAGCGCCTCGCCGTCGAACTTGATCCGTCCGTTCCGGGGTCGCCGGAGCACCGAGAGCTCCACCGAGTGGCGGTATCGGTCGGAGTCGGTCGGGCGCGCGAACCGGAACCGGGCGCCGGGAACACGGAAGCTCCCCACCAGGCCGCGCGACATCTCGTCGGACACGGTGGTCAGCGGGGCCGGAGGACCGAGCAGGGTCTCGTCCGTGAGCGGCTGCTTCTCACGGAGGTCCACCGCGGCGAAGAAGGCGTTCGAGGCATAGCCCATCTCGGCGATGGCCATGACCGCGACCAGCTCCGGCGTGGTGTACAGGGCGTAGTGCCAGCGCTTTCTCCGGAGCCGGCGAGCCCAGCGTGGCAGCGCGTGCGGAGGCGCGAGCCGGTCGAGGTCCACCGGCCCCAGCTCGCCGGCATAGGCACCGAACGGCGGAACGCCGTCCGCACCCGGAATCTGCGACGGGGATGAAGACAGGACGAGCATCGGGGCGATGACATGCCTAGTCTGGCACGGCTGGAGGAGTTGCCATGCCCGATCCCGCTCCGTTGAAGGTCAGCAGCCAGGTCGTCCAGGAAGGCAAGCCCATCCCGATGAGCGCGGTGTACACCGGCGCCGGCGGCCAGAACGTCAGCCCCGATCTGTCGTGGGAGGCTCCACCGGCCGGGACGAAGAGCCTCGCCATCACCTGCTACGACCCGGATGCCCCGACCACGGTCGGCTTCTCTCACTGGGTGCTGTTCAATCTCCCCCCGGATCTGAAGAGCCTTCCGGCGGGGTCCGGCGCCCCCGGAGAGACGCCCAGGGGCGCGACGCTCGGGTTCACCGACTACGGAGAGAGCGCGTACGGGGGGATGGCGCCGCCTCCAGGGGATCCGCCACACCGCTACCACTTCACGGTGTACGCGCTCGACGTTCCGCGGCTGGAGGGCGCGGACGAGCGGACGACCTACGCGAAGTTCCGGTTCATGATCCGCGGGCACGTGCTGGCCCAGGGCACCGTCACCGGGCTCTTCGGCCGGAAGGGCTGAGCCCGGGTCGTTGCTCCGTGCTCTAGTGGTTGCGCCCGAAGAGCCGGGCAGACCTCGGATCGCCGCGCACGGTGCGAAGGTCGGCGTCTCCGTCCGCCAGACCCTGATCCCGGAAACCGAGAGCGACGGCCATGCCGAGTGAATCGATCGCGGCGTCCACCTTCCCCTGCCGACCTTGCGCGGTGGCGAGCCGGTAGGCGTCGATCGCACCGCCGCGCTCCCTGAACAGCTCCGTGAAGGTGCGCTCGGCCGCCGCGTTCGCGTCGCTGGCGAGCTGGGCGTCGCCGAGCGCGGCCAGGGTGACGGGCCGCACGTCGCCGAGGGTGACCGCGGACTCCAGCGCCTGGATCGCGGCCTTCGTCTCTCCGCGCAGGAGCCGGGCACGCCCGAGGCGCGAGAGGACCACTGGGTCCCTCGGGGACCTCGTCGCCTGCGCCGAGAGCAGGGAGACGGCGCGCTCGCTGTCCTGGAAGACCAGTGCCCGGAGCGCCTCCTTGGCCGGGGCCAGCAGCGAGGCCGACTCCTTCGGCTCCCAGGCGTACTGCATGTAGCGCGCGGTCTCCCAGGCCACGTCGTCCCCGAGCAGTCGCTGCACCACGTGCAGCGCGCCGTCGATGCCGGCGGAGACTCCGGCGGTGGTGACGATGCGGCCGGCGTCCACGAACCGGACGTCGGTCTTCACCTCCACCCGGGGAAACGCCGAGCGGAGCCGCGGCACCGCGGCCCAGTGGGTCGTCGCCACCTTGCCGTCGAGCAGCCCGAGCTGGGCCAGGATGAAGGCACCGCTGCACACCGACATGCTCAGCTCGTTCTTCGCCGTCACTTTCCGGACCCAGGCCATTCCGGTCTCGGAGCGGGTGAAGCCACGCGATTGCCCGCCGGGAAGCACGAGGATGTCGGGGGCGGGGCTGTCCTCGACCGAGAAGTCCGGATGAACGGTGAGCACCCCTTGGCTCAGGACCGGCGCGCGCGTGGCAGCGACGGTGTACACGCGAAACGAGCCGTTGCCCGCGGCGGTGAACACCTCCATCGGGCCGGCGAAGTCGAGGATCTCCACCCCCTCGTAGACGACGATGGCGACGTTCCGGCGCGCCCAGGGACGGGAGCTCTCGGCACGGGCGGCCAGGCCGCAGGCCAGGACAAGAGGAAGGAGGATCCTCACCGCTGCGTCGATCCGTCGCATGAGCTCACCCTCTGCTGTACGCACTCTGGCGCAGCACGGGACCGAGCAATCGACGTGCCTCGACGAACGGGGCTCCTCGCGCAGCCGGCGGAGGAAACCCCTCCCGGCGGCGTCCAGAGATGGGAACGGCGGTGCCAGAACCGCGCAGCCCCTGCGACAGGGCGTCGCACCCGGCGCGCGTCGAGCGGCGCGGCGGTCAGGCCGCAGGGAGGTCGGGTGTTCCGCTCCGCCCGGATGTCCGACGACCTCGATCGGCAGATCGCCGGCCTGCGCGGCCAGGCCCTCGCTCGATTCGACGAGAGCGACGACACAGCAGCCGCCCCCCCTCGCGCTGAAGCAGGATCAGCCCGCGGCGTAGTCGCGACGGTGGTGGTTGACGCCGGTGAAGCGGAACCCACCGGGGGCGGGAGGAATGTCAGGCGGCGCCTCCGGGGGGAGCGCCATCAGCCGCTCGTACTCCTCGACGGTGACCCGCTCGCGCGAGCCGATGACCTCGTCCAGGCGCGCTCGCTGGATCTGCTCGGCGGCGTTCTTGCCCACGATGCCGGAGAAGAACTCGCTTGCGCAGCCGCTTCCGTAGCTGAAGAGGCCGATCCGCTTGCCGGCCAGGGTCGGGGCGCCGGCGTTCAGCATCCCTGCGAACCCCAGATACAGCGACCCGGTGTAGATGTTTCCCACCCGGGAGCAGAGGGTCAGCGAGCCCGCCACCTGGCGCTCGAAGCTGCTCGCGCTCTCGCGCTCCTCGCGCGCCTCGTCGAACGCGCCGAGCACGTCGTCCAGGTCGCACCGCCGGAGCCGGGCATGGGCCTTCCTGGCCATCTTGCAGAACGGCACGTGATAGCCGATGGCCGCCAGCTGCTCGCCGGGGAGCGCCGAGGCGCCACGGCGGACGATCTCCTTCGCCTCCGCCCTGCCCCGCCAGTCCCGGTACGAGCCGGAGAGCGCCTCCAGGTAGCAGTCGATGGAGTAGTGCCCGTCCACCACCGCCTCCCGGCGACCGAGCGGACGCCAGAAGTCGAACACGTGCGCGCTGCTCGTTCCGTTGAGGCCGAGGTCGATGGCGAAGAGCTCCGGACGGGACGAGACCAGCAGCGCCACCGCCCCGGCGCCCTGGGTGGGCTCGCCCGCAGTCTTCACCCCGTAGCGGGCGATGTCCGAGCAGACGATGACCGCTGACTTCCCACCGGCGACGCCGGAGGCGATCCACTCGATGGCTGCCATCAGCGCGGCGGTTCCGCCGTAGCAGGCGTGCTGCACGTCGAAGACCCGCATGTGCCGGGGCAGCCCGACTGCGCCCTGCACGTACGAGGCGACCGGCTTGCTGTGATCCACGCCGGTCTCGGTGCCCACGGCGAGCATGCCGATCGACGCTGGATCGACCTCGCTGGACTCGATGAGCCGTTGCACGGCGGTGGCGGCGAGGGCGACGGTGTCCTCCCCCGGATCGGTCACCGCCATCTCGCGCACGCCGAGGCCGGCGATGTACTTGGCCGGGTCCACCCCGCGAGCGCGCGCCAGATCCTCCAGGTGCAGCGTGCGGCGAGGCAGTGCCACGGCAAGGGCCTCGATGCCCACGGACGTCTTCATGCGTGTGTTACTCCCCTCGAGCTGAGGCAGGGAACCGGGCCGGCCGCCCGGAGCGGGTGAACGGGTACTGCCCGGACAGGCCCCGCGCATGCAGCTGGGGCCGACGGGCGTGAGACTTCGTGAACGGAGTCAGGAGCGGGGGGCGAGGCCGGTGAAGAGCAGATCCACCATGCCCGCGGCGACCTCGTCGTCGGTGCGCTTCCCGCCCGGCTTGAACCACTTGTAGATCCAGAGCACCATGCCGAGGAAGGAGAAGGCGGCGACGGTGGGATCGACGGGCCGGATCTGTCCCTTCTCCACCGCCTCGGCGAAGGACGACTCGAGGAACCGCACATAGCGCTTCTTGCGCGCGTTGATCTGCACCTGCGCCTTGCCGGTCAGCGTGTCGTGCTCGTGGAGAATGATGGTGACTTCCTTGCTCCACCCGCGGGTGACGAGCTTGATGTTCCTCGCCATGCAGGCCTTGAGGCGCTCCACCGGATCCGGGATGTGCTCGACCTCGGTGAGGACGCGCTCCTCGAACACGTCCATCCCGTAGTTCATGATCTCGACGAGCAGCTGCTCCTTGCTCTCGATGTGATGGTAGAGCCCGGCCTTGGTGAGGCCGCACGCGTCCGCGATCTCCTGGATGCTGGTCCCCTCGTAGCCCTGCTTGCAGATGAGTCGGGCGGCGGTCTCGAGGATGGCCCGGTGCTTCGCGGTGGTGTCGTCGGTGCGTCTCACGGGGGGGCATCGAGATTACCACTCGCGTCGGTGCGGCCCGCCGCGTGGCGGGACTCCTACCGACCGGTAGGTAGCAGCACCCGCCAGCGGCGTCCAGTCCCGGACCATTTCCCCGTCTGAACGGGGGGTTGGGCGAGAATGACGGTGCCTACTCTCTGCGTCTCGTGACCCCGAACCCTGCTCGGCTGCTCGTCGTCCTCACGGCTGTCTGCACCTCCTGCGCGTGGCTCCAGATGGCCGAAGGCGCGTTCAAGAAGCCGGCGGTCGCCTACAAGAGCGCCTCGCTCACGGACGTCAGCCTGAGCGGCGCGACGCTGAACGTCGTGACCAGCGTCGACAACCCGAACCCGGTGGCGCTCGCCCTCGCCGAGGTCGACTACCGGCTGAGCATCGATGGGCACCCGGTGGCGACGGGAAAGCCTCCCGACGGGCTGGAGATCCCGGCCAGCGGGGCCACCGACGTGACGCTCCCGGCGTCGTTCAAGTTCACGGACCTCGGGCAGGCGGTCGCGACCGTGCTGTCGAAGGGGAGCGCCGGGTACAAGGCGGAGGGAACGCTGGGGGTGAAGACGCCGATCGGGCTGGTGAAGGTTCCTCTCTCGCACGAGGGAACGTTCGCGCTGCCGGCGATGCCCGGCATCGCGCTCGGGACGCCGAGGGTCACCGGGGTGGCGATCGATCACGCGACGGTGGAGCTGCCGGTCACGCTGACCGGAAAGGGCAACCTTCCCGTGCCGCTGCAGGCGCTCCAGGCCGCGGTGAGTATCGGCGGAGCGCACATCGGCGAGGTCTCGGCGAAGGACCTCGGAACGCTCGAGCCTGGCGCATCGCGCTCGGTGACGCTGCCCCTCACCGTCCCGTTCTCGGGTGCGCTCGGCGCGGCGCAGGCGATGTTGAAGGGCGGGAACGTTCCCATCGCGCTCGAGGGCCAGCTGCAGTCCGGACCGGCACCGGTGCCGTTCGCTCTCAAGACGACGGCACAGTTCCGGCGCTGATCCACGGATGGCGGAGGGTGCTCCCTGCCACGCTCCGGTCAGAGCTCCTCGTGGCGGAAGCGCTTCTTGCCCGGCCCGTAGTCGGCGCTCACCTGCCCCGAACCGCGGAGGATCCACCGGAACGTGAGCAGGCCCTCCACGCCGACCGGCCCTCGGGCGTGCAGCTTGCCGGTTCCGATGCCCACCTCGCCGCCGAGCCCGAAGCGATAGCCGTCGGCGAAGCGGGTGCTCGCGTCGTGGAACACGCAGGCCGCGTCCACCTCGGCGAGGAACCGCTCCGCCGCAGAGGCGTCCTCGGCCACGATGGCCTCGGTGTGCTGCGAGCCGTACCGGGCGATGTGCGCCAGCGCGCCGTCGAGATCCGGGACGCGGGCCACGGAGAGGATCAGCCCGCCGTACTCGGCATCCCAGTCCGACTCGGACGCGGCCTTCATCTCCGGATGTCGAGCACGTGTCGCCGCGTCTCCTCGCAGCTCGACGCCCGCCGACCGGAGCGCCGCGACGCTCCCGTCCAGCGCGGACTCTGCCCCGGGCTCCCAGAGGAGGGTCTCGACCGCGTTGCAGGCCGCCGGATAGGTGATCTTGCTATCCACCACGATCCGCGCCGCCTTCGCCGGATCCGCCGAGCGGTGCAGGAACACGTGGCACACACCCTCGGCGTGGGCCAGCACCGGCATGCGGCTGCGGGCGCGGACGTGCTCGACGAACTCCTTGCCCCCGCGGGCGACGACCAGGTCCACGCCCCTTTCCAGCCCGAGCAGCGCCTCGACCTCGGACCGGTCGTCCAGAAGCTGCACCGCGTCCGGAGGGAGTCCCGCCCGCTCCAGCGCCACGTGCACCAGCTCCGCCAGCGCGCGATTCGACTCCCTGGCCTCCCGCCCGCCCTTGAGCAAGACGGCGTTCCCCGAGCGGAGCGCGAGCGAGGCGATCTGCACCAGCGCGTCCGGACGCGACTCGAACACCACGGCCAGCACTCCGAGCGGACAGCGGATCTGCTCGAGCACCAGCCCCTCGTCCAGCGCTCGCTGGGCGAGCACCGTTCCCAGTGGATCCGCTCGGGATGCGAGCTGTCGCGCCCCATCGGCCAGCGTCTCCAGCTTCGCCGCATCCAGCTTCAGCCGCTTCACCAGGGGAGTCGCCAGCCCCGACGTTCCAGCGAGGTCGCAGGCATTCGCCTCGAGGACCTGAGCCCGCACCCCGGGATCGACGAGTGCCGCCGCCAGCGCCTTGAGCGCCCGGGAGCGCGAGTCCGCCGGCGCCCGGGCCAGGCGTCCTCCGGCCTCGATCGCACGCTGTACCCGCTCGGACACCGCCCTCACCACCCCGTCACTCATGATCCCAGCACCAGGTTGTCCCGGGTAACGAGCGCGTCGTAGCCCCGCCAGCCGAGCACGTCCTCGATCTCGTCGCTGTGCCGACCCAGCAACGCGCGGCAGGCCCTCGCGTCGTAGTTGACCAGCCCGCGGCCCCGGACGCGGCCCGAGCCGTCGCGGATCTCCACCACCTCACCCTCGCCAAAGTCGCCCTCGACCGCCACCACCCCGATGGGAAGGAGCGACGCCCGGCCACCCTCCAGCGCCGCCACGGCCCCGTCGTTCACCACCAGCGCACCCGCGCGAGGCGCCAGCGCGATCCGCTGCCGGCGCACCGCTCGCCGCTCGGCCGGAGGCACGCAGGTTCCCACCGCCTCTCCGGAGAGGAGACGTTGCAGGACCCCGGGGGTCGCGCCCGAGGCGATGACCGTGGTCACCCCGGACCGGCTGGCGAGCCGTGCCGCCTCGAGCTTGCTGAGCATCCCTCCGGTGCCCCCGGAGCTCACCCCGCCCAGCCGCGGGGTCTCCACGTCGAGCACGTCGATGCGCCGGGCATCGGGTTCGGTCCGGGGGTCGGCGGTGTACAGCCCGTCCACGTCGGTCAGGAGCACCAGGAGGTCCGCATCCACGCCGACAGCCACCCGGGCGCTCAGCCCGTCGTTGTCTCCGAATGCCGGAGGACCCGTCTCCTCGCCCTGGGCGCGCCGGTGCTCCACCAGCTCGCGGATGCTCACGCTGTCGTTCTCGTTGAGCACCGGCACCGCGCGCAGCTCGAGGAGCCGCATCAGCGTCGTCCGGACGCAGAGCGCCCGGTCACGATCGCCAAGGTCGCTCTCGGTCAGCAGCACCTGCGCCGCGGTCACTCCGAACTGGGCGAAGGCCGAGGTGTAGAGCGCCACGAGATGTCCCTGCCCCACGGCGGCGCACGCCTGGCGCAGCCCCAGCGAGCGCGGCCGCTCGGAGAGACCGAGCTGCTTCATCCCCAGGGCGACCGCACCGCTGGAGACGAGGAGGATCTGCCGGCCCTCCAGGCGAAGCCGGGCCATTTCCTCCACCAGCGACATCAGCCGCCCCAGGGCGAGCGACCGCCCGTCCTGGGTCACCACCTGGGTCCCGAGCTTCACGACGATGCGCAGGCTGTCCCCGAGGGGAGGCCGCGTGCCCGGCTGTGCTAGGTCCGAGGGCATGCTGGACAACGACGGTACCCTGGGCGTCCTGGGTTGTGGAACGGTTGGCGAGGCGATCGTGCGCGGGCTCATCCGGTCGGGCTCGCTCGTTCCGGCGCGCCTGTGCGTCTCCGCGCGCCGGACGGAGGCGGCCGAGGCGCTCGCGGCGAAGCACGGCGTCAGGGCCACGGTGGACAACCTCTCGGTCGCGCGGGAGGCCAGCGCGGTCCTGGTCTCGCTGAAGCCCCAGCAGCTCCAGGGGGTGCTCGACGCCGACGAGATGCGCGCGGCGCTCCGGGGCAAGCTGGTGCTGAGCACCGCGGCCGGCGTTCGCCTGGAGCAGATCCGGCGCTGGCTTCCGGAGAGTCCCCTCATCCGGGCGATGCCCAACACCCCCTGCACCATCGGCGAGGGCATGACCATCGTCTCCTGCGGCCCGCTGGCCACGGATGCCCACGTGCGGACCGCGATCCGCCTGTTCCAGACAGTGGGCCGGTGCATCGAGCTGGAGGAAAAGTCGATGGACGTGGTCACCGCGCTGAACAGCAGCGGGCCGGCGTTCGCCTACCTCATCCTCGAGGCGCTCGCAGAAGGTGGCGTGATGATGGGCCTCCGCCGTGACGTGGCCATGGAGATCGCCGCCCAGATGCTCCAGGGCTCGGCCCGGATGGTGCTCCAGACCGGGCTGCACCCCGCTGCGCTGAAGGACCAGGTGACCACCCCCGCAGGGTGCACCATCGCCGGGCTGCTCACGCTCGAGGACGGCCGGATCCGCTCGGTCCTCGCCAGGGCGGTCGAGGAGGCGACGAGGGTCGCCTCACGTCTGGGACAGTCGTAGAAACACGCACTTCCGCCGAAATCAGCGGGGCCTCTCGCGCGTTCACCGGGTGCGTGTCAGGCTCGGTCGGCCGTTGCCGGGGAGACCGGGCCGCTGCCAGGATCTCCTCCCGTGGGACTGCTCGACGGCGAACACCTCGCCTTCCTCAAGAAGATTCGACCGGCGTCCGTGAAGCGCCTGGCGTCGCTGCGGATGGAGGACGTGGTCGGGCTCGAGGCCAAGCGCGCCCGGGCCCGGATCAAGGCCCTCCGCACCCGTTACCCGTCCGCGGGGCCGCGGGAGCTCGGCCAGCACGTGATCGAGTCAGCCAAGGGCCTCGCCTCGCTGAGCGGCTCGGTGAGCGGCGTCTTCGGGCTGGTGAGCGTTCCGGCGGACCTGGTGGTCGTGGCCTGGCTGGACATCCGCATGCTCGCCGACATCGCCACCGCCTACGGGGTGGACCTCCGCTTCCGGCGAGCGCGAACCGAGCTGCTCATCGTGCTCGGCGAGGCCAATGGCGTCGGGCCGCTGCAGCGCTCCGGTCCCAAGGTTCTGGGCAAGGTGGCCGCGGTGCTTGCACGGAAAGGCGGGTTCACCTCGATCGGCCGGGCAATGCCGCTGGTGGCCGCACCGGTGACCGCCTGGCTCAACAATCAACACATCCAGATGGTCGGCGAGGCGGCGGTTCGGCAGTACGACGGCTTCGCCCGCGCCGCGGCCAAGACGCGAGCCGCTTCGGGAGCGAGCGCCTCATGAGCGCCCGGGTCGTCGAGCTCGACCTCGGGACCGGCGTCTACACGCGGGGAGCGTTCGAGCGCGAGCTGGCCTTCGCGGTGCAGGTCGCCCGCCGGGCGGCTCAGCCGTGCAGCCTCCTGGTGGTCGACGTGGATGACTTTCAGGCGCTCAGGGACGTGCGGGGCGATCTCGCGGCGGACAGCTGCGTGGAGGCGCTGGCCCAGCGCATCTCGGCGGAGAGCAGCGGGGCCGGACCCATCGGCCGGCTGGGGGCGGACACCTTCGCGCTGCTGCTCCCGGGCTGGGCGCTTCCCAGGGCGTGTGCACTCGCCGACCGGCTTCGGACCGCGGTGCGCGCGGACCGGTGCGTGAGCGCGACGGTGAGCGTGGGAGTCGCGGCGCTCCGGCCCGCCGAGCCCTGGGGCAACCTGCTCGAGGCCGCCGAGACGGCGTGTACCCGCGCCAAGCAAGCCGGCCGCGACCGCAGCGTTCACCGCCGCTGAGCGGTCGGTCCCTCGAGCCTGGACGCGGCCGGTCACGAGATCGTGAAACGAGGTGTCCGTCAGAGGTGTCCCGTCACGAGGTGTCTGGCACCTCGACGAAGGAGCTCGACGAAGGACCTCGACGAAGCGCCTCGACACGGGACGAGGTGTCGGGACGAGGTGTCTGGCACTGCGCAGCGGCAGCGCGCAGGCTGCGTGTGCGAGCGTAAGTGTACGTGATCAAAGGACTTTACTAAGTGTCACTTTACGAGGTGTCTGACACCTCGCTGTCTCGCGCGCGCTCTCTGTCGATATATCTACGCGACACATCGACGCGATATGGTCGACCGGCGCGGGACAATCGGCAAGGAGCGAGGGATGACTCACCGAGAGGGGTGGGGGTGGGACCCCGGGATGTGGATGGGACGTGGACCCTGGGGCCGTCACCGGCACGGCGGACGCCGCGGAGACTGGTGGGACATGTTCGGTGGTCCGCCGCCGCGCGCCGAGCGAGGCGCGGTCCGCTACCTGGTGCTGGACGCGCTGGAGAAGCAGCCCCGGCACGGCTACGAGATCATGCAGACCATCGAGGAGCGGAGCGGGCAGGCCTACCGCCCGAGCCCCGGCGTCATCTACCCCACCCTGCAGATGCTGGAGGAGCTGCGGCACGTCCGGGGCACCGACGACGACGGGCGGCGCATCTACGCCATCACCCCGGAGGGGCTGCGCGACCTCGATGAGCATCGCCCGGAGGTGCAAGAGTTCTACGAGCGCTCGGGCGCCTCGAGCTGGGTGGGGAGCGCGGAGGACCTGGCCGACCTCATGCAGCACGCGGCCCGGCTGTTCCGGATGCTCCGTCGGGCTGCGCGCCGCGGCCGCCTGACGCCGAGCACGATGCGGAAGCTCCGCACGGTCCTCGACGACGTGCTGGCCAAGGTGAGCTCGATCGTCGACGAGTGACAGGCACGCCGGGTTCTCTCAGCCGAGGAGCTGCCCGGCGGACCAGGCCAGCGCGCCGATGAAGAGCAGGGACAGCGCACTCAGTCGGGTACGCGCCGCGACCACGCCGACCAGGACCGCCACGCCGATCGCGAGAACGTGCTGACTCCCCGCCGCGGTCCACATCAGCGACGCGGCGGAGGCGGACAGAAGACCCAGCACCACCGGCCGCATGGCGAGCTCGAGCCGGCGGACCCAGATGACGTCTCGCCACCGATGGTAGACGGCGTAGGCCACGCCCATCATCGCCACCGGGCCACTGTAGATACCGAGGAACCCGACCAGCGCGCCGGCCGGCCCGGCAACTTGCCAGCCGATGACCGTGCACATGGCCATGTTGGGGCCGGGCACCACCTGCCCGAGCACGAAGGCCTGGAGGAACCCCTCGGCCGTGATCAGCCCACCGTCCACCAGCGTGCGCTGCAGCTCGGGGAGCACCGAGAAGACCCCACCGAACGAGACCAGCCCGAAGCGAAAGAAGATCCAGAACAGCGCGAGCAGCTTCACAGCAGGAACTCCAGGACCAGCCCCACCGGGATCGCCACCCCGAGCACGGTGAAGAGGGAGGCGCCGCCGAGCACGGCGCCGGCGACCCCGACCAGGAGAACCCCACGACCGACCCGCACGCGGGTGGAGGCGGGCGTCGCCGGGTCTGCCGTGTTCCCGAGCCCCGGCACCTTCCGCCACAGGAAGAGCAGCAGCAGCACGATGCCCGAGACCGCCATGCCTCGCAGCGGGCCCTGCACCCATGGGTGGTCGACAGCCAGCAACCCGGAGAGCGCCACCGCCAGAACCGCCCCGGGCAAGCAGAGGCAAACGATGCCCAGGAGCGCGCCCACCGTTCCCACCAGCCGGTAGCCCAGATAGGCGGAGAGGTTGACCAGGTTGGGACCCGGTAAGAGCTGGGCCACGGTCAGCACCTCCGCGAACTCCTCGTCCGTCAGCCACCCGCGCGCGCGGACCACCGCATCCTCGTAGAGCACGATGCGGCTGGCGGAGCCGAAGCTGAGCGTTCCGATGACCAGGTTGACACGCAGCCAGTCCGCGACGCTGGGGACCGGCCGCGGCGTGCTCACTTCTTCTTCAGCGCCCACTCGGCGTTGGTGACCACCGGGAGCTGCAGCGCCCGCTCCCGGTCGAGGTCCAGGTTCCCGATGTGCAGCGACAGCGGCGCCTGCACCCACTTGTAGATGCTGGTGAGGAACATCTTCACGAACTTCGTCACGTACCCGTGCACCGTCTCCGGCGCAAGGTCGGGGAACATCCCCCCGACGATCCGCTCCACCTCCTCGGGCAGCAGCTTCTCGTCGGCGAAGAGATGGAAGCAGGCGTCGAGCACCCGGAAGGGCATCAGCTCCTCTTCCCCGACCTGGTTGGGCGCCAGCTCGGGTCCGGGCGGCTTCTGGAGCACCAGGCGGATGCCCTCGAGGGGATGTACCTCCTGGAGGTAGTCGAGGAGCACCATCACCACCGTCTTGGGCACGTTGGCGATCACCGCCAGCGCGCCCTCGAGGTCGCCGCCCACGGTGGTGTAGCCCACCGCGCGCTCGCTCATGTTTCCGGTCTGGAGGAACAACCCACCGCTGGAGTTGCTCCAGCTCCACATCCGCTGGCCGCGGATCCGCGCCTGGATGTTCTGCTCGGTGAGCGGGGTCAACGGCTCGCCCGGCTGGAGCATCGCCCGGACCGCCTCCAGCTCCCGCTCGAAGGCCGCATCGATGCTCACCACTCGCAGCGCCACCCCCAGCTCGTCGCAGACGGTGCGCGCCGCCCTCTCCGTCTCGGTGGAGGAGTAGCGGCTCGGCATGTAGAAGGCCCGGAGCAGGCTTCCCGGTGCCTCGGGCTTCTTCCGCGACGCCCAGCGGTGCGCGATCAGAAGGGTGAGCAGCGAGTCTCGGCCACCGGACAGCGCCACGCCGACGTTCTTGAAGACCCGGTTCTTCTCGAAGTAGTCGCCCACGCCCATCGCCAGCGCGTCGAGCACGTCCTCGCAGTAACGGGTGCGTGCCGGGACGTGCTTCTCCGGCCCGGGGAGGAAGAAGCTCCCGTGGGCAGGAACGGGGTAGGTCAGCTTCTCCCGGCGGGTCCGGAACTCGCTGGCGGGGATGTCGATCGTCGGCACCGGCTCGTGACTGGCAGACCAGGCGGTGTGGTCCATCCGCCAGGTCGTGTTCTCGCTCCGGAGTCGCATGGTGCGGTCGAGGTCGACGGTGGTGGCCTCCCAGCCTTCGCGCCAGCGCGCCACGTCGAGCATCAGCTTCCCGTTCTGGAAGACGAAGCCGCCTCCGTCGAACAGAAGGCCGTCGTTGCCCCCCACCAGGTTCACGTAGGCCAGCGTGCACTGGTGATCACCGGCGCGGGTGATGAGCATCTCCCGCCGGGTCTGGTCCGTCCCCACGCGGAAGGCGGAGCCGGAGATGTTCACCACCAGCTCGGCGCCGGAGTACGTGCGCCGACGCATCGGGCAGTCGGTGGTCCAGGCGTCCTCGCACACCTCCGGGGCGATGACGCCGAAGTCGAACCGGAAGATGACGTCGCCGAAGGGGATGCCCCGGTGCTCGTCGAGCTGGTAGGGAAAGCCACGGCTGAAGGTGCGGCCCTCGTAATAGATGCTGTACGTCGGGAGCTTCTCCTTGGGCACCAGGCCCCGGATCTCCCCGCCGGCGACCACGGCCGCGCACCCGTACCGGAGGCCCTCGTGGAGGACGGCCACGCCGAGGACGTGCACCGTGGGCTGCCCCTTCGTCTCCTTCGCGAAGTGCTGCAGGGCCCGCCACTGATCGTCGACGAACCCCTGCCACTGGATGAGGTCCTCGGGCGGGTACCCGCCGATCATCTGCTCCGGGTAGGCGGCGACCGTCACGTCGGCGGCGGCCATCTCCTTCGCAAAGCGGAGCGCCCGCTCCACGTTCCCCTGGGTGGCGCCGACCGTGGTGTTGACCGAGGCGAGGCCGATCTTGACCAGACGCATCGTCAGTTCACCGGCCCCTCGGGCTTCGCCGGGGCGAGTCGGGCGAGTACCTCGCTGACCTCGGCCAGCACCGAGCGCAGCCGCGCGCCCACGTCGAGCTCGCACAGCAGATCCTGACGCCGCTCCACGTCGGCCACCACGCTGGAGGCCACCACGTCGGCGAGCGCTCCGCCCGAGGCCCGGGCCGATGCCTGGAGCAATCCCTGGGCGACCGGAGGCGGCAAGCGCGCGGCGAGCTCGAGCATCGCCTGACGGAGCTGCTCCTCCTCCACGCCGTGGTAGTCGGCGTCGGGGAGGATGGCCGCGCGCACCTCGCGGAAGAGCTGCTCCGGCGGGAGCTCCTCGAGGATGCGCGCGCGCACCGTGCCCTGCACGATGATGTTGTACCGGCCGCCGTCCAGCTCCTCGTGCCAGGCGATGATTCCGGCGCAAACCATCGGCCGCATCCGCGGGCGGCCGGAGTAGCTGCCCTCGTAGCCGGGCTCCAGCTGCGCCATGGCCATTACCTTGTCGCCGGCCAGTGCCGACTTCACCAGCGAGCGGTAGCGGGGCTCGAAGATGTGAAGAGGGAGGACGGTGTGCGGAAACAGCACGGCCGAGGGGAGGGGGAAGATCTTCAGCGCGGTCGCGGCGCGCTCCACCCGTTCCAGGGCCGTCATGCCGGGCAACCTAACATCCGGACACCCGGCTGCCACACGCAGCCACCCTCGGCCCCGGGGGGCTTCCTGCTAGGGTGCCGGTCGATTCCTGCATGAATTCCGACACCGAACGTCATCTCCCCTCGACGCCATGGGGACGGGCCCGGGCCTGGACCGGCCGGATGTACGCCCGGGTCGAGTCGTACGCGAACACCCCGGCCGCGTTCAGCGCGCTGGTGGTCGTCGCCACCATCGACTCCGCGTTCTTCCCCGTCCCGCCCTTCGTGCTGTTGATCCCGATGATCATCGCCGCTCCGCACCGCTGGTTCCGGCTGACCCTCTGGGGAACGCTGGCCTCCATCGTCGGAAGCGTGCTCGGGTACGCGATCGGAGCGGCGATGCGCGGGGGCCTCCAGCTCATCCACATCGACCCCAACGTCCGGTTGGATCTCGGACCGGACTGGCTGCGGAAGGCGCTCTGGGTCCTCGCCGGGCTCGCGGCCATCGTCGCGGTCCTGACCGCGCTCGCCCTGCGAGAGCGCTCCACTGCCCGGCAGAGGGCCACGGTGGCGGGCGTGCTCGCGGTGCTCCTCGCGGCCTGCTCGCGGTGGACCGACTGGTTCGCGGTGCACGGCACCCTGGCCGAGCTGCTCAGCCAGAACTGGTGGTCGCTCGCCGTGGTCTGCATGGTGGTGCCGGCGTTCAAGCTCGCCACCATCGGGAGCGGTTTGGTCGGCGTGTCGATCGGCCCCTTCCTGGGAGCGGTGGCCATCGCCCGCGTGGTTCGCTTCGGGGTGGCAGCTGCTCTGGCGCGGTTCGGTGGGCCACCGGTGCGGGACTGGCTACTGAAGCACGCCCACGCCCATCCTCCGCCGGCGACGGCGACCCGGGCGGTGGAGACCTGAGGGCGGAGACCGAGCGGTGGAGCGGTCCTCGCTCGCCGTGGCGACCAACCCAGCCGGTGTGACCTCCCGCCGGGATTCCGCTGTCGCTGCAGCGGGCTGCAATCGCTGAACGCCTCCAGCGTCTCCCGGTCGGAGGAAGCCGACACCATGTCTCGTCCCGCCGTTGCCGCGCTGCT
>Ga0070664_100000873_pt1 | contig 23360 bp, 20 predicted proteins | sample KBSC73metaG_FD_65863 | JGI IMG/M metagenome (GOLD analysis project Ga0070664, IMG submission 65863) | Corn rhizosphere microbial communities from Kellogg Biological Station, Michigan, USA - KBS C7-3 metaG | ecosystem: Host-associated > Plants > Roots > Rhizosphere > Soil ... | reverse complement strand
CAGCAGGCCACCGTCGCACAGGTGAACACTGAGATGCGCTCCTCACTTCATGAGCGCGTGCATCTGGGTCAGAGCGTATCTCTGTGGGCATCTGTGGGGCATAAACAGAGGAGACCATAGATGGCACATGTTGTTGAACTTGATGTCGCCGGCAGAACACTCAGGCTGGAGACGGGGCGGGTCGCCAAACAAGCGGACGGTTCAATTTGGGCGTCATACGGGGACACCGTTGTTCTCGCTACTGCGGTGGCATCGCAAAATGCTAAACCGGGCGTGGACTTCCTTCCCTTGACCGTCGACTACCAGGAAAAGGCCTATGCCGCCGGGAAAATTCCAGGAGGCTACTTCAAGCGGGAAGGGCGCCCCTCAGAGAAGGAAGTACTGACCAGCCGGTTGATCGACCGGCCGCTTCGCCCGTTGTTCCCCGACGGGTACTACTTCGAAACCCAAGTCATTGCGGCCGTATTGTCGTCTGACAAGACAGGTTCATCCGACGTCATCGGGATCACCGCGGCGTCAGCAGCGCTCGCCGTTTCCAATATTCCGTTCCTCGGGCCTATCGCCGGTATCAAGATCGGACGAGTCAACGGCCAATTCGTGGTGAATCCGGATCTCGAGATGCTGAAAAGCAGTGAACTGGACCTCGTGGTGGCCGGAACTGCCGATGCCGTGATGATGGTCGAGGCCGGGGCCAACGAACTGCCGGAAGCGATTATGCTGCAAGCCATTGAGCTGGCCCATGCCGAAATCAAGAAGATTGTGGCCAAGATCAACGAACTGCGTCAGTTGTCCGGCAACAAACCGAAACGTATGGTGGCCACTGAGGAGATTGCCCCCGAACTCGCGTCGCAGGTGAAGGCCCTCGTGGCACAGGGTATTCGAGACGCGATCATGATCCCCAACAAGACCGCCCGGCAAGAGCGGCTTGATTTGATCTTGAAAGATGCCATTGAAAAACTCAAAAAGGCGGAGGACCCCAATCGAGAGCGCCATATCAAGATTGTGTTCCACAGCTTGGAATACACCGAAGTCCGGAACATGATTCTCGAAAAAGGGTCTCGCGCCGACGGGCGCGGGCCGGCGGATATCCGTCCCATTACCTCCGAAGTCGGCGTGCTCCCACGCACTCACGGGTCAGCGCTATTTACACGCGGAGAAACACAAAGCTTGGCTGTTGTGACCCTGGGCACCACCGATGACGAGCAACGAATCGATGCCTTGGAGGGTGAATACACCAGGACCTTCATGCTCCATTACAACTTCCCGCCCTTCAGCGTGGGCGAAGCCAGACCGCTTCGTTCGCCGGGCCGCCGGGAAGTCGGCCATGGTGCGCTGGCGGAACGGGCTTTGAAGCCGGTCATTCCGAGCAAAGACCAGTTTCCGTACACGTTGCGCATTGTGTCGGACATTCTTGAATCGAATGGCTCATCGTCGATGGCGACGGTCTGCGGAGGCACCCTCGCGATGATGGATGCCGGCGTGCCGATCAAAGAGCCGGTGGCCGGAATCGCGATGGGACTCATCAAGGAAGAGGGCCGCGTCATGATCTTGTCCGATATCCTCGGATTGGAAGATCACCTGGGCGACATGGATTTCAAGGTCTGCGGAACCAAGCGCGGCGTCACGGCCCTGCAAATGGACATTAAGATCGGCGGCATCACGCCGGCGCTGATGAATCAGGCGCTGGAACAGGCGAAGGCGGGCCGCTTGCACATTCTCAGCTGCATGCAGAAAGCCCTCGAAGCACCGAGAACCAATATGTCGGCGTTCGCGCCGCGGATCTTCACGCTGAAGGTGAAGCAGGACAAGATTCGCGAGGTGATTGGCCCGGGCGGGAAGATGATCCGCGGCATTCAGGCGGATTGCGGCGTGAAAATCAACATCGAAGACACCGGCGTCGTGACGATTGCGTCCTTGGACAACGCCTCGCTGGAAAAAGCGAAGGAAATGATCAACCGGATCGTGGAAGAGGTCGAGATCGGCAAAACCTATCTCGGTACGGTTCGGAAGATCATGGATTTCGGCGCATTCGTCGAAGTGCTGCCGGGAACCGACGGACTGGTGCACATCTCTCAACTGGCGCATCACCGGGTGAAATCGGTCTCCGACGAAGTGGCAGAGGGCGATCAAATCCTGGTGAAGGTGCTGGAAATCGACCGGCAAGGCAAGATTCGCCTCAGCCGCAAGGAAACCATGCCGGCTCCAACCGGGGCGGGAACCAAAGACCAGACGTCCGGGTAAGCATCTTGTACCGCAAGCTCGTCCTGGACAATGGCATGCGGGTCGTGACCGAGCGCATTCCGACGCTCAAATCGGTCACCGTCGGTATTTGGGTCAATACCGGATCTCGCGACGAGCAGCCTGCACAGGCAGGCTATTCCCATTTCATCGAGCACATGTTCTTCAAGGGGACACGCTCGCGCTCGGCGACACAGATCTCGCGTGAGATCGATGGTCTCGGCGGCGAGATGAATGCGTTCACCACCCGCGAGACCACGACCTTTTACGTCAAGGTCCTGGACCAACAGCTGCGACAGGCCCTCGCATTGCTGGCCGATCTTTTTCATCATTCCCGCTTCGATTCCAAAGAGGTTGAAAAGGAAAAACAGGTTGTCCTGGAAGAAATCCGCATGGTGCAGGACGATCCCGAAGATCTTGTCCAAGAGTTGCACACGGGTCAGGTGTTGGGCCGCCATCCACTCGGACGCTCAATCCTGGGCCGTGAAGAAACGATTCAACGCCTCAGACGACCGGATCTTCTGGGCTACATTGATGCGCATTACGATCCCTGTCAGATCGTGATTGCCATCGCCGGCAATTTCGAGCAGGCCGCGGTGGAACGCCTGGTTGCGCGCTTCTTTGCCAAGAGGAAGTTGCCGAAGTGTCTCTCGCGACCGGTGCGACGTCCGCCGGAAGTCCATGGGGGTGTGCTCGTCAAACGAAAACCCTTGGAGCAGGTCCATCTGTGCCTTGGGCTGAAAGGCGTCGCGGCTGGACATCGGGACCGGTATGCTGTCTATGCATTGAATAGTGTGTTGGGCGGGAGTATGAGCTCTCGATTGTTTCAGGAAGTGCGGGAAAAACGCGGCCTGGCCTATTCGATTTATTCGTTTCTGTCAGGATACTCGGACATCGGCACGATCACCGTCTATGCGGCGACCAGGCCAAAAGAAGTCGAGCGCGTGGTCGAGCTCGTGTGCCGGGAGATCAGGCGGATCAGCGAACACGGCATTGAACGTAAAGAACTCGACCGAGCAAAAAACCAAATGAAGGGCAGTCTGATGCTCAGCCTCGAAAGCTCGCATAGCCGGATGAGCAAGTTGGCAAAGGATGAACTCATCTACGGTACACGCACGTCGCTCGAAGAGATGCTGATGCACATTGACCGGGTGAGCGTCGATCAGGTGTCGACTGTCGGGCATGAACTTTTTGGGATGAACCACTTGGCGATCACAGGATTAGGTCCGCTGCCGGCGCGCGCTCTTCAAGGCTACAGATGAGAATTTTCTAATAGATTGGGCAAATGGCGAAAAGACTGGCACCTACCCCACAGACCTGATAAATCTCGCAAGCCGTTGTAAATAAAAACTAAAGTAGATCTCTTGTTGAGATATCCACAGGGCAAACATTTCCTTGACTCGCTTTTGTATTTTTCAGTACCATGACCGCGTTTTTACTTGAAGACTCTTTCACCGGCGAAGACGGCGTGAGAGCCACAGACCAAGGAGGTGACTAAGTTGCTCTCCTGACGCTGACTCGTCACTATTCATCGTACTTAAAATGAACCGTTCATCAGTTATGCGCTGGTCATTTTTATGAAGGAGGGATTTGGTATGAAAAGGGTCGTACTTCTAGCCGCAGTTGCAGTGATTTCTGTGCTCGGCTTGCTGACGGCTGACTTCGTCGCCGCGGCGGATGCGCCGGGTGGCCCAACAGGGGCGGCTGATCAGATTGTTGGGGGAAAGCCGCTCAAGAGTGACTCGAGCGCGACCAAGACACTGAAGGGTCGTGTGTGGTCACAATGGGCCGATAATCCGGACAACGAACTCCTCTTCGGAATCCAGTATTGGAACACAGGTGAACCGGCTTCCGGGACCCCTGCGGGCCGTTCCTCAACCGACCTTGATGTGAAGCCGCCCGATCCATTGTTTGTGTGCTGCGCATGGGGCTTTACGGGTGGAACTGAGCGGAACAATCCCTACGCCGGTTGGTATCATGCCGCCACGACGGTTCGTCTCGCGGTGAAGGACAAGGCGTTGATGGACCAGATCATCAAGGCTTCTCAGGAACTGGTCGCAATGGAAGTGAGCCTCGATGGCCGGACGATCACCGGATTCAAAGTCATCAAGGGTGACTAAACTTCGACGAGATTTCATATTTTCATACTGTGTAAGGAGGATGCGATTATGAAGTTTCATATGAAAGGCTGGGCCCTCGCGGCCGCCGTTGCGCTGGTGGTCTCGATCGCCTCCACCGCCATGGCGATCGAATCGTTTCAGGAGCGTTTCGAGTGGGGGGACATGAGCAAACCAACGACCCTCCAGGGTCGCGTGATCGTTCTGGATCCCTATGATGAAGCCGTGTGGATCAACATCGCCGTCTTCGGCGGTAATGCGGAGAGCGGTCTCTTCTGGCAGAAAATCCATCCCGGAAAGAATCTAAAGTTTTATGCTGACAAGGGTGCCTGGGAAGAGTTGAAGAAGATGGGCCGGGTGCATGCCGGACCGGCTGCGGCCAAGGAAGTGCCTCCGGGCAGCACTACCGATTTGATCGAATTCACGGTGGTCGAGACCGAGCAGAATCATCGCGTGATTCAGTCTGTAAAGAAGCTTGCTGAAACTGCCGGCGCTCCTGGCAAGACGATGAGCATCTCGGCTCTCAGATTGAAGGAATGTGTCGGAAAGAACGAACTGGAAGCTGGTTGCTATGCAGCCAAGCAGCAGTTGAATACCTCGCCAAAGACTCCGGATGGCGCCCAGCTGCCCATGCACTACGACGTCCTGACTCCGGACAAGAAGCCACTCGGTGGCTTGATTCCTTGGACGGCGAAATACAATTTGCCCGGCGGAAAATAGTTCCGCAGTCGGGGAATAACGGGGCGGTAGCTCTTACGAGCTACCGCCTTTTTCTTTGTTTGAAGGCTGTTGAGAACAAGGCTTGTGAAAGCCCGAAAACGGTAGCTATTCGGCGGCGCGTTTTTGAAGGTCGGCCAGACGATTAAGGGCGTCGAGAGGGGTCATGGAGAATAGATCGATTTGCCTGACTTCATCGATGAGAGGGTGCGGGTGAGGCAATGTTGCGCGCGCGAGGTCCTGTGGCGCCTTGAGTTCGGCATTCGATTCCTCCAACTGCGATAACACTTCCTGTGCCCGGTTGATCACGTGCGCGGGCAGACCAGCCAGTTTCGCCACATGGATTCCGTAACTCCTGTCGGCACCACCAGGGACAATTTTCCTGAGAAACACCACGCCGCCGTCGCGCTCCTGGACGGCAACCCGATAGTTGCGGATTCCGTCGCGCAGCGATTCCAATTGGGTCATCTCATGATAGTGCGTAGCAAACAGCGTTCGCGCGCCGAGGTGCTCATGAATATATTCGGCGATCGCCCAGGCGATGCTTAATCCGTCGTACGTGCTCGTCCCCCGACCGATTTCATCCAGGAGAATCAGGCTGCGCTTGCCGGCACAATTGAGGATCTGAGCGCTCTCGATCATTTCCACCATAAACGTACTCTGTCCGGCAGCCAGGTTATCTGACGCTCCCACGCGCGTGAAGATACGGTCGACAAGTCCGATGTGAGCCTCGCTCGCAGGCACGAAACTGCCGATTTGCGCGAGCAGCACGATGAGCGCGACCTGGCGCAAATAGGTGCTCTTACCGGCCATGTTCGGTCCGGTCAGGATGACCAAGCGGTTGGCGTCATCGTCGAGCAGGGTATCGTTGGGAACGAACATCAGATCGGAACTGAGTTGTTCAACGACAGGATGGCGTCCCTCGATGATGCGAAGAAGACCGGATCCGTCGATGGTCGGACGGACATATCGATTCAGCGCCGCCGTTTCTGCCAAGCCGGCCAGGGCATCGATAAGGGCCAGCGAGTGTGCCGTGGCTTGTAGCCGGGCACCTTCGTTCGCCAGACGCCCACGTATCTGCGCAAAAAGTTCTGCCTCCAAGGCCAGGAGTTTCGACTCAGCGCCTGTGACGCGCTCCTCCAATTCCTTGAGCTCCTGGGTCATAAACCGCTCTGCATTCACCAGAGTTTGCTTCCTGACGAAGTCGGCAGGTACCTTGGAGAGATTGGCTTTGGTCACTTCGATGTAATAACCGAACACCTGGTTGTAGCGGATCTTCAAGGAGTCGATCCCCGTGCGCTCCCGCTCCTTCGCTTCGAGCGCCGCGATCCAGTCCTTTCCTTCCGCGCGGGCTTTGCGCAGTTCATCGACTCGCGGGTCGTACCCCGGCGTAATCACATCTCCATCGCGCACGGCCAATGGAGCGTCCGGATTGATGGCTCCTTCAATCAGATCATAGAGGTCTTGACAGTCATCCCAATGATCGTGTTGTCCGGACAAGAGCACAGAGCGACAGCGCGCCAGGTGTTCACGCAACTCCGGTAAGGCGCTCAAGGAGTCCTTCAGCGCCAGTAACTCGCGGGGCCCTGCAAGGCCGAGCGTCAGCCGGGTGCTCAATCGTGCAATGTCCTGCACGCGACGGAGCGCCGTGCGAATGGCCACCCGCTCCGCCATGCGTCCTTTGAACTCGGCGACTGCCTCCTGTCTGGCCTCCAGCGCACACGCGTCGATCAGCGGCCTCAGGAGCCACTCGCGGAGCAGCCGGCTTCCCATGGCGGTGCTCGTCCGATCGATCACGGCCAGAAGCGTTGATGGCCGGGCGCTCGATCGTTCCGCACCAGGTGTCAGGGGACGAACCAATTCCAGATTCCGGATTGTTGCGCTGTCCAGATGCATCGCCTCGCTGTTCCGGCGACGAGAAAGGCGGCGAACGTGGTCAGGTGATGCCGTCGGCTGAGTTTCTCGAAAATAGCGCCAGACTGCTCCGGCAGCGCCAAGCGCCGCCGTCAAATTCTGACAGCCGAATCCGTCCAGCGTGTGGACTCGAAAGTGCTTGGTCAGCATCTTTGAGGCCTCCTGGCGATCGAACCAGGCTGCCTCGCGTTCGCAGACTCTGACCCCTTGCAGCTGTGACCGTAGCCAGGCGGCCGAGGGATCTGTGTCCGCGTGAAGCAATTCTCTGGGGTGCAGCCGAGCCAGTTCGTCAACGAGTTGCTGGTCCGCTCCGTCGTCCTCCATGACCCAGAATTCGCCCGTCGTGACATCGAGCGCGGCCAGCCCCCAGGACGGGCCATTCGCCTTGCGCTCACCCCACGTGACGGCAGCAAGGAAGCTGGATTCGCTCGGGTCGAGGAACTCAGTGTCGACCAGTGTGCCCGGCGTGTACAGGCGCACCACCTCGCGACGGACAAGGCCTTTGGCTACTTTGGGGTCTTCCACCTGTTCGCATAGGGCGACCGTGCGTCCGGCGTTCAGTAGTTTGGCAATGTAGCCTTGGGCGGCATGGTGCGGCACACCGCACAGCGGGACGGGGTCGACGCTCGATTTGTCCCGGGAGGTGAGTGCAATGGACAACAACTTTGAGGCGGCTTCGGCATCCTCGTAGAACATCTCGTAAAAATCGCCAACACGGAAAAAAAGAATGGCGTCGGGATAGCCGCGCTTGATCTCGCGATATTGCCGCATCAACGGACTCTGGTCGTGCTCACTCATCGGCGCCTTCTCGTAAAGGGGCCTCTCCTGGCACCGGAGGCCCCGTTCGGCCAGTCAGTTTTTCCAGCGAATGGCGGAGGCGCTCGAGGTCCACTTCCGCTTCCTGTAAGGCCTTGGTTTTTCGACGGAGCTCGATCCGGCCTTTGACCCAGGGCGGGAACAGAAGGATGACGGATACCAAGAGGCCGACGGCAAATCCCGCCAAGATCGGCTTGTAAATCGGCGTTGAGGCTTCGAACAATCCGAAGAAATAGCGGAGCGTGACTTCTTGTTCTTGATTTTGAAGGAAAAAGGCCAGACACAGTAAGAGCAGCGTGCCGACAAGAATCACACGAATCATGAGAGTGATTTTCCCTTCACGTTCGGCCGCTTTCCGGAGCGGAAATGACTCGTTGGGAGCGCGTCACAATTCTTGATGCGATTCAGCAAGGCAGCAGACTGCGGTCCGGTGGCTCTGAGCTGGATACTTCTACTCTGAACCGTGCGGTGGCGCAACTCCATTTCAAGACGATCCTCGGGCAGGATTCCTGGGGCTTTGTCGGCCCATTCGACTGCGACGACTGTTGGTCCTGAAAGATGGTCATCGAGACCAATCGACGCCGCCTCCTTCAACGATTGCAGGCGATAGAGATCAAGGTGTGCCAGGGGCAGCCGGCCATGATATTCGTGCAGGAGCACAAAGGTCGGGCTGCTGACGGCCTCGGGAGGTGCGCCGAGCCCAGCGGCGATCCCGCGGACCAACGCCGTCTTGCCTGCGCCCAGTGCCCCGGACAAGGCCAGAGATTCTCCTCCGATCAGCACCGAGCCAATAGCGCGACCGAGCCGATCGGTTTCCAGAGGGGAACGCAGGGTCCGGCGCCAGACCCGGCTTGATTTTGGCAAGGTCGGCTGGCGGGAAGACACCGACCGCCTCGCTCGTCCTTTAACGGCTGACCGCCTGGATGGCATAAGGAATCTGTTCAATCAAATCGCCGGCGATCATACCGGCTAACCCCATCCGATCAGCTGCAAGGTCTCCTGCTGCGCCGTGGAGATAGGTCGCGGCGCAGGCCGCTTCCCAGGAGGGGACGCCTTGAGCGAGGAGGCTGACAAGCATGCCGGTGAGCACATCGCCGGTGCCCGCCGTAGCCATGCCAGGGTTCCCGGTCGGACAGATCATGAGCAGACCATCGGGTCTGGCAACCACCGTCCGAGCACCCTTCAACACGAGAAAGACTCCCCGTTCTCTGGCAAAACGTCTGGCCGTTCCGAGACGATCGGCATTGACGCTTTGGGCGGTGGCGTCCACTTCCAATCGAGCCATTTCCCCGGGATGGGGAGTGAGGATGGGAGGAGTCTTGCATTCCGTCAACAATGATGCCCGACTGGCCAACGCATTGAGGGCATCGGCATCCAGCACAGAGGGCCGATCAAGGTGTTTCATCAGGGTCTGCACGACCTCGACCGTTTCAGGATGTGTTGAGAGTCCCATGCCGATCGCGATCGCCGTTCGCGCTCGCATGAAGGCAAGAATCCGGTCAAACCCTGCACGACCGAGCGTCCGTGCCTTGGTTTCGGGCAGCGGCATCGTCATGGCTTCAAGCAATTTGGCTTCAAGAGTGTCGTTCACGCTGGCCGGGACGCCGACCGTGACCAGGCCGGCACCTGTCCGAAGCGCGGCTTTCGCCGCCAGGGCTGCCGCACCCGTTTTCCCCACGGAACCGGCAAGAATGCCCGCATGACCATAGGTGCCTTTATGCGAGGACGCCGGCCGTTCGGGCAGTGCGGCCTTGACGGCTTCTTTGGTGATCAAGTGCGTGCGGCTGTCGATCTCATCGACATACGCCGGTGGAATACCGATATCGACGACGTGGATAGAGCCGGCATGATCAATGCCCGCCCCTAGGTAGAGGCCGAGTTTGGGCTGTCCGAACGTCACGGTGGCCGTGGCGTTGACGGCATGGCCAAGCAGCGCGCCATTGTCCGCATGAATGCCCGAAGGGAGATCCACGGCAACCACAGGTCTGCCAGCCGCATTCATCAACCGGATGACTTCCCGATAGTTCCCGGTGACCTCCGTCGAGAGGCCCGTCCCTAATACCGCGTCAACGAGAAGGTCGCTGCCGGCGAAGAGCGCCTCGACCTGTTCGGTGGATCGGAAGACCTTTGTCGCGGAAGTTCCTCCGTCGCGAAGCCAGCGGCGGTACATCGCAGCGGCGTCCCGACTCAAGCCGGACGTTGGCGTCAGCAACAACACAGTGACGACGGCCCGGCGCTGACGCAATAACCTCGCGACGACCAACCCGTCGCCTCCGTTGTTGCCCTTGCCGCACAGGATTGTGAAGCGTTTACCGGGGAGCGGTCCAAACCTGGCTTGGATGAATTCGGTCGTTCCCAAACCCGCGCGCTCCATGAGCGTCAGGCTAGGTACACGAGCCTCCGCGATCGTGCGCCGGTCCAGGGCCTGCATCTGCGTTGCCGTCACGATTTTCATAATGCGGCTCGCGCGATCACTCGCGCCTACAAGGGAGGTGGGTCTACTTAGTTGAGCAGTACTTTCATCTCGCGAACCGCGTGGTCGAGACCGACGAGGACGGCCCGTGCAATGATGCTGTGGCCGATGTTGTATTCCACGATCTCGGGGATAAGGGTCAATCTCTTGACGTTCTGATAGTTCAATCCATGTCCGGCATTGACGCCCATTCCGAGCTTGTAGGCCAGCTTGGCGGCTTGCGTGATGGCTTCGAATTCGGCGTCCGCTTCCTTGGAGCGCTTGGCGTTGGCGTATCGGCCCGTGTGGAGCTCAACGAAATCGGCGGAGATCTTGTGGGCGGTTCTGATGTGGCCAAGATCCGGTTCGATGAACAGGCTGACCGGAATTCCACCATCATGCAACATTGCGATGACTTGCTGGAGCCGATCCTTGTGAGCGGGCACATCGAGACCGCCCTCTGTCGTCAATTCCTGACGCTTTTCCGGCACCAGGGTGACCAGATCGGGTTTGACGGTCAGCGCAATTTTGGCCATCGTCTCATCCGCCGCCATTTCCAAGTCGAGTTTTGTACGGATCATTTCCCGGAGCAGGTGAAGATCACGGTCTTGGATGTGACGGCGGTCCTCTCTCAGATGGACGACGATGCCGTCCGCTCCGGCCAACTCCACCAACACCGCCGCCGCGAGAGGATCGGGATCGGCTCCGCCGCGCGCTTGGCGCAGGGTGGCGACATGATCGACATTCACACCGAGTCGGGCCACAAAGAAACCTCCGGTTGATGCTGGCAACGAGGAGAGCCGAGAGCGAACGAAGATGGTGCGGACGCCGCAGTTGTAACAGAAAGCCGTTGAGAGGGGCAAGGCGGAGGCGAGGGTGTATCGGCAAGCAAGTCGTGGGCATCCGGCTCTCGAATCAAATGCGGAACCCCACAGAATCACAAGATAATTTGACTCCACCGCACGCCCGCAATTACAATAGGCCTCCATCATACGTGTCAGGGCGGCTTCTTCTCCCGGCATTAAGAGTTCGACAGCAGACGGCCATGGGATTGTCAGATAGTTTTTACCGGCTCAAGCGACTCCCTCCCTACGTCTTTGCCCAGGTTCAAAGCCTCAAGCTGGATGCGCGGCATCGGGGCGAAGACATCATTGACTTCGGGATGGGCAATCCTGATCAGCCGACGCCCAATCACATCGTCGAAAAGATGATCGAAGCCGCGAGGAAGGGGAAGAATCACCGCTATTCCGCCTCACGCGGCATTACCAAACTGCGCCATGCCATCGCCGCGTGGTATCAGCGCAACTACAATGTCGACCTCGATCCGGAAACCGAAGCCATCGTGACAATCGGCTCGAAGGAAGGGCTGGCCCATCTGTCCCTGGCCATGATCGGCCCAGGCGATGTCGTGCTGACGCCCACGCCGACCTACCCCATTCATATGTACAGCTTTGTCATTGCCGGCGGAGAAGTTCGAGGCATTGAGTTGCGGCAGGACAGCGATTTCTTCGATGATCTTCAACGTGTCTACCGGCAGACCTTTCCACGGCCGAAGATTCTGGTTATTAACTTTCCGCACAACCCAACGACGGCGATTGTGGATCTGGAGTTCTTCAAAAAAATCGTAGCCTTTGCAAAGGAACACCACGTCATCGTAATTCATGATCTCGCGTATGCCGACCTGGTGTTTGACGGCTACAAGGCGCCGAGTTTTCTCCAAGTGCCTGGAGCGAAGGACGTTGGCGTGGAGTTTTATACTCTCTCCAAGGCTTACAACATGCCGGGCTGGCGGGTGGGTTTCTGCGTCGGGAACCGGGAAGTGGTGGGAGCGCTGGCGAAGATCAAGAGCTATCTCGACTATGGAATTTTCCAACCATTGCAGATTGCCAGCGTCATCGCGCTCAATGGTCCTCAGGACTGTGTCAAGGATACCGTTCAGCGCTACCAGAAACGACGTGATGTGCTTGTCGGTGGCTTGAATCGTATCGGATGGAACGTAAACAAGCCGCTCGCCACCATGTTCGTCTGGGCCAGAATTCCGTTGCCGTATCGGCATATGGGGTCACTCGAATTTTCCAAGCTGCTGCTGCGGGAAGCCAAAGTCGCCGTGTCACCGGGCATTGGCTTCGGCGAAGGAGGCGATGAATACGTGCGCTTCGCGCTGGTCGAAAACGAACATCGAACCCGCCAGGCCGTTCGCGGAATCAGGAAAGCCCTGAAGCTCGAAGGGGGCGAAGAATGATGACGCGGGTCGGGGTCGGGGTGGTCGGCTTCGGTACGGTCGGCACCGGCGTCGTCAAAATTCTGCTGGACAATGGGGGGCTGATCCGCCGTCGGGTCGGGGTGCCGATCGAGCTCGTGCGCGTCGCGGATCTCGATGTCGCACGGGACCGCGGTATCACACTGCCACCCGGTGTGTTGGTGAATGATGCCAGGCAGGTCCTCTCGGATCCCGACGTGGACATCGTCGTCGAGCTTGTCGGCGGCTATGATTTTGCCAAACGCTTGATTCTCGACGCCATTGCCGCCGGGAAAACCGTCGTGACGGCGAACAAGGCCTTACTTGCGCTGCATGGAGAAGAGATTTTCGCCGCCGCTTCCCGCAAGGGCATCGATGTCGGATTTGAGGCGAGCGTGGGTGGCGGCATTCCCGTCATCCATGCTCTCAAAGAAGGATTGGCCGCCAATGCCATTCAGTCCATTTACGGCATCATCAACGGCACTTCCAACTACATCCTTTCGCGGATGACCAATGAGGGGAACGGGTTCGCGGAGACGTTGGTTGAAGCGCAGAAGGCGGGATATGCGGAAGCCGATCCCACCTTCGATGTGGCCGGCACGGACAGTGCCCACAAGCTCGCCATTCTGGTGAATTTGGGATTCGGCACGCCGGTGAATTTCAAAGACCTCTACACGGAGGGTATCACCCACATCACCGAACATGATATCGCCTATGCGAAGGAGTTCGGCTACACGATCAAACTGTTGGGTATTGCCAAGCTGGTCGAAGGCGACGTAGAAGCGCGCGTCCACCCGACGATGCTGGGAGCCGAGTCGCCGCTCGCCAATATCGAGGGCGTGTACAACGCGATTCAATTGGTAGGCGATGCGGTAGGCGACGTCGTCCTGAGCGGACGGGGAGCCGGCGATCTGGCGGCCGGCAGCGCCGTGGTGAGCGACATCATTGCCGGAGCACGCAATTTGCTCAACGGCGGTACAGGTCGCGTGCCTCCCGCATCTTTTCAACCGGAAGAAAGGCGCCCGCTCCGCATGCGGCCGATGGAGGAAATACGCTCGCTCTACTACCTGCGTTTTATGGTCATCGACCGGCCCGGGGTGCTGGCGCAGATTGCCGGTGAGCTGGGAGGCTGCGGCATCAGCATCTCCTCCATGCTGCAGAAGGGGCGGCGTGAAGGACAGACCGTTCCCATTGTCATCAAAACCCATACGGCGAGGGAGCGTGACGTTCAAACGGCGCTCAGCCACATCAACCGGATGTCATTCATGTCTGAGCCGACCACCTTGATCCGGATCGAGGGCAGGGACGAGTAAGGTCATGACCTGGCGCGGCGTCATCGAAGAGTATCGCAAATTTCTCCCCGTCACCGAACGCACGCCGATCATCTCACTGGGCGAAGGCAACACTCCGCTCATCCGTGCGGTCCGGCTGGCCAAGAAAATCTCTCCGGGGATCGATCTCTATTTGAAATTTGAAGGCGCGAATCCTACCGGGTCGTTCAAGGACCGCGGGATGACGATGGCGATGTCGAAGGCCGTAGAGAACGGCGCGCGGGCGGTGATGTGTGCCTCCACCGGCAATACCTCAGCTTCCGCCGCTGCCTATGGCGCCCGTGCCGGGCTGCCTGTCTATGTGCTGATTCCCGCCGGCAAGATCGCGATGGGGAAGCTGTCACAAGCGATGATGCACCAGGCCACGGTCATTCAGATCGACGGAAATTTCGACCAAGCGCTCTCGATCGTGAAAACGCTGTCCGCGGCCCATCATATCGAGCTCGTCAATTCGGTCAATCCCTTCCGCATTGAGGGGCAAAAAACGGCGGCGATGGAAGTCTGCGATCAATTAGGAGATGCGCCGACGCTCCACGTGCTGCCCGTCGGCAACGCCGGGAACATCACGGCCTATTGGAAGGGTTATAAGGAATACCGCGCAGCCAATCAAACGAGGCGGCTGCCGCGCATGATGGGTTTTCAAGCCGCCGGTGCAGCGCCGATCGTCCTGGGCCGCGTCGTCGAGAATCCGCAAACCGTCGCCACGGCGATCCGGATAGGGAACCCCGCCAGCTGGCAGGCGGCCGTGGATGCGACGAAGGAATCGTCCGGAGCGATCGACTCCGTGACCGACGAAGAAATTCTCGAGGCCTACGTGGCGGTGGCCGGCTCGGAGGGCGTGTTTTGCGAACCGGCCTCGGCGGCCTCGGTGGCAGGCGTCATGAAACTGAGCCGGCAAGGCGTCTTGCGCGAGGGGGAGACCGTCGTGTGCACCTTGACCGGCCACGGACTGAAGGATGCGGATACGGCTATTAGCGTCTCGGTCAAACCCAAAACTGTCCAAGCAACAACGGAGGACGTGGCTCGTCTGTTAGACGTGTAACGGGAAGATGCGAGTGGATCGTCGATGAAATATGTGATTCTGCACGCCGAGGGAATGTCGGATCATCCTCGCCAGGAACTAGCCGGCAAGACTCCCCTCCAAGCCGCCAATACTCCGCACCTCGATCGACTGGCCGAACAGAGTGAATTGGGTCTGCTCACGGTCATGCTGGACAACGGCCGCCATGGAAGCGGGCTCACCGGAACGTCCATCCTCGGGTATGAACCCAGGAAATACTATCAAGGACCGGGGCCGTTGGAAGCGGCCAGTTTGGGAGTGACGGTCGGCGAGCACGACGTCGTCTATCGCTGTACGATGGTGACCTTGAGACCAGAGGGGATGTCGGGCCACAAGGGAGGGGCTTCGGATCTCAAGAAGCTCGGGCCGCATGTCGTTATGGACGATGCAACCGCCGGCCTCATTACAAGCGAGGAAGCCCGCGAGCTGATCGACGCGGTCAACGAGGCGCTCGGCTCCGAGATCATCCAGTTTTTCCCCGGATCGGGACACCGACATTTGATGGTCTGGGTGAATGGAAAGCCTCGCGCCGTCTGCGTCGATCCGCAATCGCTGGTCGGCCGATCGATTGCCGATTCACTGCCTGCGGGTGACGGCGCCGACATGTTGCGCAAGTTGATGGACGCGTCATTGATGATCCTGCGCGATCATCCCGTGAACGAAGAACGGAGTAAAGGCGGGCAGAAACCGGCCAACTGTTTATGGTTGTGGGGTGAAGGGCGTGCGATCCCGCGACCGAGCCTACCGGAACGGTTCGGCGTTCCCGGTGTCATGGTCTCGTCGGCCGACGTCCATCGGGGACTGGGACTACTGTCGGGCCTTGACGCGGTTGATCCGTTCCGCTTGGCCGATCTCCGTACGCATGCGAACGTGGCGCTCGAGGAGTTGAAGAAGAAGGACTTTGCCTATGTGCATGTGGAGCTGCCGGATGAGGTCGTTTATGACCCGGACGTCAAAGCCAAGGTGCGTGCCATCGAGGCCGTAGACACGGAGTTCGTCGGTCCCTTCCTGGACGGCATCGCCACCATGGCGCCCTACCGATTGGTGACGATCAGCGATCCCGGCAGCGTCCATCAGAGCAACTTGGCGCAAGCGCACTGGCCGTATGCCTACCATGACAGTTCGTCAAAGCCGGTCGCCAGCACAGGCAGGCGCTTCACTGAAGCCGATGCCAAGGCCGCCACGTCTGCTCTGCGCGACGCGACAAAGTTCGTCGTCAGACTCTTCTCCAAAGGTGCCTGATCGTGGCGCTCATCGTCCAAAAATATGGAGGGACGTCGGTCGGTTCGATCGAGCGGATTCATCGGGTCGCCGACCGCGTGCAGCAAGCGGTCAAGGACGGCCATCGGGTCGTGGTGGTGTTGTCGGCCATGAGCGGTGAAACCGACCGATTGCTGAAGCTCGCCCATGAGGTTGCGGCACTTCCGGATGAGCGCGAACTTGACATGCTGCTGTCGACCGGTGAACGCGTGACGATTGCCTTGCTGGCCATGGAGCTGCGGGGACGCGGAGTGGACGCGCGGTCCTTCACCGGACGGCAGGTCGGCATCATGACCGACAGCGCTCACACCAAAGCGCGAATCACCCGGGTGGCGGCTGAGCGGCTTCGCGAAGCGCTCGAGCGCGGTGTCGTACCGGTCGTGGCGGGCTTTCAAGGCATCAATGAGCACTCGGACGTGACCACGCTGGGGCGCGGCGGATCCGATCTAACGGCCGTGGCACTGGCCGGGGCCTTGAAGGCCGACCGGTGCGTCATCTTTACCGATGTCGACGGAGTGTACACCACTGACCCCAATATCGTGCCGACGGCGCGGCGGATCGACAAGATCGCCTATGAGGAGATGCTCGAGATGGCGAGTCTTGGCGCCAAGGTGCTGCAGAGCCGGTCGGTCGAGTTCGCCGCCAAATACAATGTGCCGCTGGAGGTCAACTCCAGCTTCAAGGAAGGGAAGGGAACGCTCGTGAAACGCGAAGACGCAGATATGGAGGCCGTCGCAGTCTCCGGGATCACCGGCGACCGCAATCAGGCAAAAATCACCCTGGTCGGCGTGCCGGACAAACCGGGCATCGCGGCGCGTCTGCTTGGGCCGGTGGCGAAGGCAAACATTCTTGTCGACATGATCATTCAGAACGTCAGCCATGAATCGCTGACCGACTTTTCGTTCACCATCCCGCGCGTCGATGTCAAAAAGGCCATGCCGATCATTCAGGCGACTGCAAAGGATATCGGCGCCAAGTCGGTGTCCGTGACCGAGGCCATCGCCAAGGTCTCACTGGTCGGCGTCGGGATGCGTTCGCATTCGGGCGTCGCCGCCAAGATGTTCGACGTATTGTCTCATGAGGGCGTCAACATCATGATGATCAGCACGTCCGAGATCAAAATCTCCTGCGTCATCGATGAGAAATACATGGAGTTGGCTATGCGCGCGCTCCATGCCGCTTTTGGGTTGGACCAGGCGCCCGCCGGACGGTAACAGCCGGCCGATTTGACCCTCGACAGGCTCGGCCTGCTCCTGGTACCCTTTCCGCCATGGCCAAACAGCGCTCACGAACCCCTCGCAAAGCCCCAGCCAAAACTGCTGCCACAACGCCATCAGCGCCTTCCGCGCCGCTGGAAATCTACGACACCACCTTGCGTGACGGCGCCCAGGCCGAAGACGTCAGTTTTTCAGCCGATGACAAAGTGATGGTCGCCCAGCGGCTCGATGAACTGGGCGTTCAATTCATTGAAGGCGGCTGGCCTGGGGCCAATCCCAGGGACATCGAGTTTTTTCGCATGATCAAGGAAACTCCCTTGAAGCAGGCGACGGTCGTCGCGTTCGGTTCCACGAGAAAAGCCAGTAATTCCGTTCAGAAGGATGCGAATATCCAGGCCCTTCTCCAAGCGGAGACCAAGGTCATTACGCTGTTCGGAAAGAGTTGGTCGCTGCACGTGACGGATGCCTTGGGCATTACGCTGGACACCAATCTGGAGTTGATTGCCGACTCGGTGGCCTATCTCAGATCAAAGCACCGCCGGGTGTTTTACGATGCCGAGCACTTCTTCGACGGCTACAAGACTAATCCGGAATATGCGCTTGAAACCATCAGGCGCGCCATGGAAGCCGGTGCGGAACGCGTGATTCTCTGCGACACAAACGGCGGCACCATGCCCTGGGAAATCAAGGATATTTGCCGAGTCGTCCAGCAGGAATGCAAGGTGCCTCTCGGCATTCATGCGCACAATGATTGCGAAATGGCCGTGGCCAACTCACTGGTCGCGATCGAGATGGGGGCCGTTCAGGTGCAGGGCACGATCAACGGAATCGGCGAACGCTGCGGCAACGCGAACCTGTGTTCAATCATTCCAAATCTGCAGCTCAAGATGAAACGGAAGGCATTGGGCGAACGGCTGACTCGTCTGAAGGAAGTGTCCGGTTTTGTCACCGAAATCGCCAATTTAATGCCGAACAAGCATCAACCGTACGTTGGAGATTCGGCGTTTGCGCACAAGGGCGGTGTCCATATCCATGCCGTGTTGAAAAATCCTGTGACCTATGAGCATGTCGTGCCTTCACTCGTCGGCAATCGTCAGCGGATGCTGGTGTCGGACAACGCGGGCCGCAGCGGTTTGCTGGAAAAAGTCGAGGCGTTTGGAATCAAGCTCGACAAGAACCATTCGAAGGTTCAGGAATTGATGACCACCCTGAAGGAACGGGAGAACGAAGGGTATCAGTTCGAAGGGGCGGAAGGCTCCTTTGAACTACTGATGCGAAAAGCGATGGGAACGCATAAACCTTCCTTCCAGCTGCTGGGCTTCCGTGTGATTGTCGATAAGAATCAAGAAGATGGAAGTCCCGGCTCTGAAGCCACGGTCATGGTCAAGGTGGGGGAGGTGGTCGAACAGGCCGCGGCAACCGGCGCGGGTCCTGTCAGCGCGCTCGACCATGCTTTGCGCAGGGCGCTGGAGAAGTTCTATCCCCAACTTCGTGAGGTGAAACTCCTCGATTATAAGGTCCGTGTCCTCTCTGCGAATCGGGGGACGGAGTCCAAAGTCCGCGTATTGATTGAGTCCGGCGACCATAAAGATAAATGGGGGACTGTGGGAGTCTCCGAGAACATCATGGAGGCGAGCTGGCAGGCATTGGCGGACAGTATCGAGTACAAACTTCTGGCCTCGGACCGGTAGCACACATTTCTCTTCCCCAACATTTGTCCTTGACAGCCTATCTAACCTCACGTAACTTATGGTAAAACTGTCTCCTGGCTCCGGAAGAGACGAGCTCTTCGATGAGACGGCGTAGTGGCGCAAGGGGGGAGAGCATGAGAAAGGCTGATATCGCAAATGAAATTTACAAGCAGGTCGGCATTTCCAAAAACGAAGCCGCCGATATCGTCGAGCTTGTGCTGAACATGTTGAAGGCCGTGTTACAAAAGGGAGATTCGGTCAAGATCGCCGGTTTCGGCAACTTTGTGGTCAGAAGCAAGGGCGCCAGGAAGGGCCGGAATCCACGAACCGGCGAAGAAATCGGCATCACGCCTCGCCGCGTCGTGACCTTCCGCCCAAGCCAAGTATTCAAGAAATACGTCAACTCGTAACAGTTTCACACCCGGAACAACTCCCGCCACGAGGACCGGTCCATGGGGAATGAGCCCCGGCTCGGCAGCAAAGTGTTTTACAAAATCGGCGAAGTGAGCCAGGTGACGAAGCTCCCTGCCTACGTCCTTCGATTCTGGGAATCGCAATTCCCGTTCTTGAAGCCAAAAAAGAGCCGTGGCAATCAACGACTGTACGTCCGCAAAGATGTGGAGACGGTGTTGGAAATCAAACGGATGCTGTACGAAGAAGGGCACACGCTCGAGGGGGTCAAGCGATACTGGGCTCGTCGCGGTCGAGTGACGGGTCAGCGCATGAAACCCAAGGAATTGGCGCAGAAGTTGCGCGGAAACTTACAGGCCATATTGAAAATTCTTGAATCGCATTCCTGATGGAAGTCGGCAAGGAACGGTTGCAATCGAGAAGGCTGCGAGGCGACAATGGGCGTCGCAGCACAGGACTATCAGACACGTCGGGGCGTGGCGCAGCCCGGTAGCGTACTCGCTTGGGGTGCGAGTGGTCGGCCGTTCAAATCGGCTCGCCCCGACCAAATTCCAACCGTCCCACACCGTGCCTCATGAGCTGCCTCTGAGCAGCTTTTTTTATGCCTGACTCACGCCCGCGCATCCTCGTCACCAATGACGACGGCATCCACTCAGCCGGCTTAACCGCTCTCGCCAGGGCCTTGAGCCGCATTGGCGATGTCTGGGTAGTGGCGCCCGATCGTGAGCGTACTGCAGTCGCCCATGCGGTCACCTTGCACAAGCCGTTGAGAATCCACCAAATGGACAAACGCGTCTATGCGATTAACGGGACGCCCGTGGACTGCGTGAACCTCGCGCTGTTGAATATCTTGCCCAAACAGCCGCATCTTCTGGTGTCGGGCATCAATAAGGGCGTGAATCTCGGGGATGATGTGTTGTACTCGGGTACCGTTTCGGCCGCCGTGGAAGGCACAATCCTCGGAATCCCCTCAATGGCGGTCTCGCAGGAGGGGCGCGACCAGTTCTACTTTCCGACCGGCGCGCACTATGCCGTGCGTGTGGCACGACTCATCCTGGCGAAGGGACTGCCCGAAGAGACGCTGGTCAATCTCAACATTCCGAACCGGACGGTAGAATCAGTCACTGGCGTGCGGGTCACCTGTTTAAGCCGACGACGATTTGAAAACCCGATCATCGAGAAGGTTGATCCTCATGGCAGGAGCTACTTTTGGATTGCAGGGACGCGTATTTCGTGGAGCAGGAATAAGGACGCAGACCATGAGGCCATCGCAGAGGGCGCCGTCTCGCTCACACCTCTTCACCTCGATAGCACCAACTACGGTGTCCTTGATCAATTGCGGCCTTGGGAGCTCTCCATCCGCGGTCGGCGCCGGAGTCGCAAGACACGCAGGGTGCGGCGGTAACCCATGGGTAGTCTGATCGAGGCGATCATCACCCTTCTGAGCCGCTTCGTCATCAATACAATTTCGACGCTCGGCTATACGGGTATTCTCGTGACCATGGCCATCGAGAGTGCCTGCATCCCGCTGCCGAGCGAGATCATCATGCCATTTTCCGGTTACCTGGTGACCACCGGGCAGTTCACGATGCTCGGCGTCACGCTGGCAGGGGCCGTCGGCAACGTGATCGGCTCGATCGTCGCCTATTACGCCGGCGTCTGGGGCGGGCGTCCGTTCGTCGAACGCTACGGGCCTTATGTGCTCTTGTCTCGTAAGGATCTGGACACCGCCGATCGCTGGTTCGCCAAGTACGGAGAAGCCGCAGTGTTTTTTAGCCGCCTGTTGCCGGTGGTCCGGACCTTTATTTCGCTTCCTGCCGGCATCGCCCGGATGAATTTTCCGCGTTTCGTGATTTTCACGTTCATAGGCGCGCTGCCATGGTGTTACCTGCTGGCCTATATTGGAGTGGCGATGGGCGAAAGGTGGGAGCACTTGCGGGAATATTTCCACCAATTCGACATTGTGATCGGAGTGTGCCTCGCGCTCGCAGGAGCGTATTTTCTCTGGTCCCACTGGCCTCGACGGGCGGCCACACCTGGCTCGTAAGTTGCCATGCTAACGCTGTTTAATACGCTCACAGGAAAACCGGAAGAGTTCCGGTCAATCAGACCCAAACAGGTGCGGATGTATGTCTGCGGTGTGACGGTCTACGACTATTGCCACATTGGGCATGCCAGGAGCGCGCTTGTCTTCGACGTGCTTCGACGGTATCTGGAGTACAGCGGGTACGAGGTCACGTTCGTCAAGAACTTCACCGACGTCGACGACAAGATCATCAAGCGGGCCAATGAACAAGGCGTATCCTGCGATGCGATAACCGCCAGGTATATCCAGGCCTATTACGAGGATATGGGAAAGCTCGGTATTCGACCCGCTTCAGTTGAACCGAAGGCCACAGAACACATCCGAGACATCATCCGCTTGACCGAAACGTTAGTGAAGAAGGGCCTCGCCTATCGGGTCGACGGAGACGTGTATTTTGAAGTCGGGAAATACCCTGGATACGGGCGTCTCTCGAAGAGAAAGCTCGACGATATGCAAGCGGGAGCACGGGTCGATGTCGATGAGAGAAAGCGGCACCCGATGGACTTCGCTCTCTGGAAAAGCAGCAAGCCGGGTGAACCTTCGTGGGAGAGTCCCTGGGGGCCAGGGCGGCCGGGATGGCACATTGAATGTTCCGCGATGTCGATGCACTATTTGGATGAAACGTTCGATATTCATGGCGGAGGGATGGACCTCATTTTCCCTCATCACGAAAACGAAATCGCGCAATCGTGCGGGGCGACCGGAAAGGAATTTGCCCACTACTGGGTACACAATGGCTTCGTGCAGATCAACCAGGAGAAGATGTCGAAATCTCTGGGGAATTTTTTCACGATCCGGGAAATTTTCGCAAAGTCGAAGTGGTCAGAGAGAGTCGCCGGCGAGGTTTTACGATACTTTCTCATTTCCACGCATTACCATGGTCCCTTGGACTTTTCCGACCAATCCTTGCAGGAGGCGTGGCAGGCATTAGAAGGTTTCTATGGCTTGTTTAATCGGTTGCGTGAGACCGAGTCTAGGACTACTGCTGACGAAAATCTCCCGTCTACTTTAGTGCGAACCCAAGAGTCCTTCAAGAAAGCCATGGACAACGATCTAAATACACCGATGGCGGTTGCTGAGCTTCAGAAACTGCGAAACGAAGTCAATAAACTCATTGAACGCGGCCTCTCCACAGAACGAAGGCAGCAGGCCCTGGAAGAGTTTCGTCGCCTTGGCTTTGTCCTGGGATTGTTCCAATTGGACAAGTGGGATTACAGCGTCGTCCCGGATACAGGGCTGCTCGAACTTCAAGGAAATGAAATAGAAGCGAAACTTTCTGAACGCAATGAAGCAAGAAAACGAAAGGACTTCGCGAAAGCTGATGAAATCAGGAAAGCCCTTGCGGCCGATGGCATCATCATCGAAGACAAGCCCGACGGCACCAGCCGCTGGAAGCGATAGTCGGCCGGATTTGTTGTACGGCCTGCATGCCGTTCGTGAAGCGTTGCGCGCCGGCAGCAGACCGCTTCAACGTCTTCTCGTTCAGCGGACCGATCGGCAGTTTGCCGATATTGTGCAGCAAGCCAAGGCCCAGCAGATTCCGGTCCATATCGAGCCTCCTCCTGCGTTCGACCGCCTGGTCCCCGGAGGCAACCATCAAGGGGTCATCGCCTTCGTTGCGGCCAAGGCGTACCACAGTACGGAAGACATCCTCGATCTTGCCCGGCAGAGTGGTGAACCCCCGTTACTTGTCATCCTCGACGGTGTTGAGGACCCCCACAACCTTGGCGCGATCATTCGAACGGCTGAGGCGGCTGGGGTCCACGGCATCTTCATCCCGGAACGCCGAGCAGCCGGCTTAACCTCAGTCG
>Ga0070664_100000872_pt1 | contig 23363 bp, 18 predicted proteins | sample KBSC73metaG_FD_65863 | JGI IMG/M metagenome (GOLD analysis project Ga0070664, IMG submission 65863) | Corn rhizosphere microbial communities from Kellogg Biological Station, Michigan, USA - KBS C7-3 metaG | ecosystem: Host-associated > Plants > Roots > Rhizosphere > Soil ... | reverse complement strand
CAGGCGGCGATGGAAGGCTTTCGCGTCGTGACGATGGATTACGCAGCCGACAAGGCAGACATCTTCGTCACTGCGACCGGCAACCTCAGCGTGATCACGCACGACCACATGCAGCGCATGAAGCATAATGCGATTGTGTGCAATATCGGGCACTTCGATTCCGAGATTGATATCGCGAGCCTAAAAAAATATCAATGGGAAAACATCAAGCCACAGGTCGATCACATCGTTTTCCCAGACGGCAAGCGCCTGATCGTACTTGCTGAAGGACGTCTCGTGAATCTCGGCTGCGGCACCGGACACCCGTCGTTCGTGATGTCGAACTCTTTCACGAATCAGACCCTCGCGCAGTTAGAGCTCTACACGAAAGGCGACCAGTACGAGAACAAGGTCTACGTGCTACCGAAGCAGCTTGATGAGAAAGTGGCGCGCCTGCATCTGAAGAAACTCGGCGTCGAGCTTACGGTGCTGAACGAAAAGCAATGTGATTATCTGAACATACCGGTGGATGGGCCATTCAAGTCCGATCATTATCGGTATTAGGGAGGACAGCGAAGCTCGAAGATTTCGGGCCGTCGTTAATCACAAGTGGAATCACAAAAAAAATTCCCGCGCACTTACAGTTTTGAGTTCTTCCCGCCCAACACGGCAGAAGGACAAGAGAAACTGCGCGCGACGACCAAGCAACTGGCGCAGCTCAATCCGAAGTTCTTCTCGGTAACATATGGAGCCGGGGGCTCAACGCGTGAGCGCACGCTCGGCACGGTGCTCGACATTCGCACCATGGGTCATGCGGCCGCGCCGCATATTTCGTGCGTGGCATCGACGCGCGAAAACATCCGGGAGTGGCTGCAGCGTTATAAAGACCACGGCATACGTCATCTCGTTGCCTTGCGCGGTGACCTCCCTTCCGGGCTTGCTGCGGCGGGCGAATTTCGCTTTGCGAATGAGCTTGTCGACTTCATTCGCAAGGAATTCGGCAGGCACTTCATAGTTGAGGTTGCCGCCTATCCGGAAGTCCATCCGCAGGCGAAAAGTGCGCAGGAAGATCTCGCGGCATTCAAGCGCAAGGTTGACGCAGGTGCGGATTCGGCGATCACGCAATATTTCTACAATGCCGATGCGTACTATCGCTTCATCGACGAATGTGAAGCGGCAGGCATCGACATTCCCATTGTCCCCGGCATCATGCCGATCGGCCGCTTTTCGCAACTCGCGCGTTTCTCCGACGCGTGTGGTGCGGAGATACCGCGCTGGATGCGGAAAAAACTCGAAGGCTATGGTGACGACGTTGCATCGATTCGCGCTTTCGGCCTAGACGCTGTCACCGCGCTCTGCGACGATCTCCTGCAAAACGGTGCGCCGGGCCTGCATTTCTATACGCTCAATCAGGCGGGGCTCACGACAACGATCTGGCAGCGGCTCGCGCTAACGCACTGAGCGCGCGCGTGCGAGTCATCACGCGCCCGACGTTGTAATCACTGCCTCGTCGAAGGAAAATGTTGTGAGTTTTTACGCTGCACCGCCTGTCATCACCGCTAAGGTTTTCGCGCAAGTACCCGACCGGCTCAACAAGAGGGGCCAGCCATCCACGTGGATCGATGCCAATCATCCCGGCTCGAAGCTAGGCTCGTTCCTGGAAGGACCGGCATTCGATCGCGCAGGCAACTTGTACGTCGTTGACATTCCATTTGGACGCATATTGCGATTCACGCCGCGAGGCGATTGCGAAGTTGCGGCCGAGTACGATGGCTGGCCGAACGGGCTCGCCATACACCGGGATGGACGTGTGTTCATCGCAGACTACCGTCATGGCATCATGGTGTTCGATCCGAAGAGCGGCAAGGTTGCACCGGTTGTCACGCATTGCCAATCGGAAAGCTTCAAAGGCTGCAACGACCTTACGTTCGGCCGCAACGGCGATCTCTACTTTACGGATCAGGGACAAACCGGCGTGCACGATCCCAGCGGCCGCGTCTACCGGCTTACCGCGGGCGGCAAACTCGAGCGATTGATCGATAACGGCCCGAGTCCGAATGGCATCGCGCTCGATCCTGACGAAAAAGTGCTCTACGTCGCCATGACGCGTGCAAACTGCATGTGGCATTTGCCGCTCAAGGACGGCGCTGTCTCGAAAGGTGGCGTATTCGGCTACTTACCGGGCATCCACGGCCCGGACGGACTCGCGACGGACGAGGCGGGCAATGTCGCTGTGTGTCACGCGCGTGTCGGCATCGTATGGCTGCTCAGCCCGCTGGGGGAGCCGCTTTTCCGCATCCAGGCGTCCGATGGCGTGAGCCGTCTCACCAACGCCGCGTATGGCAACGCCGACCGCAAGACGCTGTTTATCTGTGATTCATACAACGCGCGCATCCTCGCGGCGGAGTTGCCGGTCGCCGGTTCGACACTTTTTTCGCATCTATAGACGCTTTCGATGTGACGCCGCGCGGTCTACGCACTAGCGCTTGTCAGCCGTCCCCCTAGTACTTTTGGTCGTGTCACATCGCTGGCTTTGTAAGATTGGTATGCTTAAACTGTAGTTCGATTCTTACATCCTAAGCCGCGTACCGATCCGGGGGCGTGATGAGACGTTGGCATCAACTCGGCACCACACTTTTAGCCTTGAGCTGCGCCACCGCTTGGGGCCAAGGTTTCAAGTTCTCGCAGCAGGACAACAGCGGCAAGGCAGCAGAAGAGGCACGCCAGCAGGCGATTGCCGAACGGCTTTCGACGCCGTGCCGCGATCAGCTCAAAGACAAAAAAATCATGCTCATCATCGGTGAGCAGCAGTCGGGCGGCGGTGTCGAGGCGAATCAATCGAACTACGGGCCTCACTTCCAGGCCATTAATCAGCGCCTGCGGTCGCTGGGTCTGAGAACATATACGCCCGAGGAAATCAAAAAACAAATCGCACAGGCAGAGATTGATGCCTATTTCAAAGGCAATCCTGACGCTGCGCTTTCCGCCTCTAAGCGCCTCGGGGCGAGCTTTGTGTTGCGCGGACTCATTGATGCCCAGGCGTCGGTCAATCCCATCATTCGGGTGAATGAAGTCGTCGTGAACATGGGATTTTCGCTTGCTGACTCAAGCGGACGCCTCATTTCCGATGCGGGCGCGCAAGGCGGTTCTTATTCGGGAGCCGATATCCGCTCGACTGCCGCCCGACTCATTAATGAACAGGCGGATGAAGTCGTAGCGACACTCTATAGCGACTACTGCAGCAAGGCGGGCTTGAGTCAGCCATCACGTAAGAAATAGCGGCAGCTAACAGCAAGTAGAAGCAGCAAGTAGAAGCGGGTGGGGACAGCAGCGTTAACGAGCCATCAGGCATTCTTCAGGAGACCGTAATGAAAACTACTGTGGGCAAGTTCCTCACCGCGCTAAGCGGCGCATTTGTATTCGCGTTTTCGTTGAGCACTTACGCACAGCCGCGCTGGGGCTCGGAAAGCAGTCCGGCGCCGCAGACGTCGACCTCACAGAAAGCAAATGAGTCTGCCGACAAAGCCGTATACAAGTCGGTCGAATACACAAATGTTGCGAAGGCAGGACCACCGTTGATCGTGATTCCGGGCGAAATCAAAAGCAACAACGCGACGTTCGTACAGAAATTCGCACCGAACAACATTGCGGACTTCGCGGAGATCGAGTTGTCGAATGCGAACTTCCAGGTGCTGGAGCGGACGAATCTCGGCCCGTTGTTAAATGAATTCACGCTCGCTTATAACCTCGGCGACCCGGAGGCCGCACGGAAAACGCTCGGTCGCGGCAAGCTCAAGACCACAAAATGGGTCGTGAAATTTGACATCCTGAAAACCGAGCAGGTTGCGTCGGGACAGAAAGGCTTTGACGGCGCATCGATCGGACGCGTCATTGGGCTATTCGGCGGCCAAGGTGCCGCAATCGGCGGCACGGCCGTAGGCTCAGTCAAAACGCAGGACACGTCAGGCGTATGGATTATCGGCATGCGTTACAAGATCATGAACGCCGAGACGACTGAGCAGGTCGCGCAAGGTTATACGGAAGAAAAAATGGAAGTCGGCACGACGGCCACGTCGGTGCTCGGCGCATCCACAGCTGAGCAGGGTGGCGTATCGCTCGATACGATGGTTCAACGGCTCATTCAGAAGACGGTTTGGGAAATCGATAACAAATATAAATAGTCCGGGGAAGCAAGCGGACCTCTCGTCGTGAGCCAGCAACCCTCGAAGATCGGCAAATACGAGATCCTGCGCGAGCTTGGGCGTGGGGCGATGGGCATCGTGTATGAAGCGTTCGACCCCACAATCGAACGGACCGTCGCACTCAAGACGATACGTCGCGATCAGCTCGAGGGCGCCGAATCAGCCGACTTGATCGCGCGCTTTCAGCGTGAAGCGAAAGCAGCCGGGCGACTCAATCATCCGAACATCGTATCGATCTACGACTTCGGCGACGATCACAACACGCTTTTTATCGCGATGGAATTCGTGCATGGTCGCGAGCTCAAAAGCTACTTCGAAAAAGACGAGCGTTTCCCGATCGGCGATGTTGTGCGCATCATGAGTCAGTTGCTCGACGCGCTCGAGTATTCGCATAGCTTCGGCGTCGTACACCGCGACATCAAGCCTGCTAATATCATCATTCAGCCAGGCGGTCAGGTGAAGGTCGCTGATTTTGGTATCGCGCGCATCGAGTCGTCGCAGTACACGCAGGCCGGTACGGTACTCGGCACACCGGCTTATATGTCGCCCGAGCAATTCATGGGTCAGACTGTCGATCGGCGCTCAGACATCTTTTCAGCCGGTGTCGTGCTGTATCAGTTTCTGACCGGCGAGCGCCCGTTTTCGGGTGCCGCGACGACGATCATGCATAAGGTTTTGAGCGTGGATCCGCCGCCGCCTTCCATGCTGAACGTGCAGGTGCCGAAACCGTTCGATGCGGTTATTGGCAAAGCGATCGCGAAGCGTCCCGAGGACCGATATCAGACAGCGCGCGAATTTGCCGACGCGATCCGCGCCGCAGCGGACAGCAGGACAGCAAACGTTGACGCGGATGGTACTGTTATCAACGCTGCGCCCGCAGTCTCGTCGAATGCGCCGTCGCTATCAGTCGCGGTCCCACCAGCGCTGCCATCCACGCCGCAAACAAGCAACAACGCCGGGGTTTCTGGAATGGCAGCGCCACCGGCATCCGCACGCAAGTCGCCCGTCGCGGCGATTGCTGCCATCGTGGTTGGCGTCATCTGCATCGGCATTGCCAGTTACTTTGTGATGCAACGCGGTCCGGCGGACATTGCATCGAGCAACAAGCCCTCTGCGGCCCCGACGAGCGCAGCCGAACCGGCGTCCGCAGCAGTTGCAGCCGCACCTTCAAACCCGGCACCTGTCAGTCCGCTGCCAATCGCAACAGAGCCGGGAACGATGATCATCAGCGCCGTCGGTCTCGCTGATCCGCGCGATCAACGCTATCAAGCTGACAAATCTCTGCTGAATACAGATCTGCGGCTGGACTCCAAAAGCCAGCTTGTAGAAAAGGCAATTGCCCTCTATCTCGATCAGGCGTCGCTCATAAAGAACTACGATCTGATTCGCGACAGACTGCTCTCCAGGAGCGGCGCATATATCTCGAGCATTTTGCAGGAAGACGAGCCGCGACTCGGGAAAGACGGACTGATGCACGTTACAACGCAAGCAGCTGTCAAGGTGCGGGAAATTCAGAAGTCGTTGAACAAGATGTCGCGCGACGAGCGCATCGAATTCATACGCAATAACGGTGATCCGAAGATTTCAGTGGCGATCAGCGTACGTGGCGATGGTCCGGAGGCGCCGCCACAGAATTCGCAGGTCGCGCAGAATCTACTAAAAGAACGCATTAAGTCGTTCGGCTTCCGCATCTGGTCGGACGATGGAAATGCGCCGCCTGTGCAGGGCAAAGGCGCCGACTTTGCGGTCATCGGCGAGGCAAAACTGAAACGATTGTCCGCGAGGCTGGCCGCCTCCGGCATTACAGTCGATAAATACGTGCTCACCTCATGGACCGTCAAGTGTGTCAACAAAGACAGCGGCGAGGAGATTTATTACAACAACAAGCTGCCGGTCGGTGCGGGCTCGTGGGCCAACGAAGAACAGGCGCTTGCCGATATTGGTCGCAAAATTGCCGATGAATTTTCACGAGACTTCTTCGCGCAGCACTTCAATGCGAGCGGACAAAAGCTCTCACTCAAGATCGACGGCTTGCCGGACAAAAGCGTCGACGACGCTGTCGCGCGCGAGCTCATTGGGCTGCAATCGGTTATCGCGTTGTCGCGAAGGCCGGGCGGCAGCCCCATTTATGACATACAGGTTTCGGGCGGCAACCGGCCGCTGACAGATCTCGTTGCGAGCGCAATACTCAAGCCTCTGAACGCCAAGTTGGGCCAGGCGTGCTTTAACCTCGGCGCGACAACGGGAGAGCAGGTCGCCATATCGTTCGACACTACCTGCGCTGACCAGTCAATATTGAGCCGACTCGATACCAATCCGCCCGCGTCGTTATATGCGGCGCCGCCCGCCCGTCAGCGCGCGGTGATCAAGGACGCTGACGCGATGAAGCGCCTTACAATTTGAGGCGGTAACTCAAGTCCACGCAAAAGTGACCGTCTCGCCGGCAGCAGCGCTCCGCAGCGAGTGTCCGAGGACAATAACGCCGCGTCCCCGCAACATGAATTGCTCGCGCTTGAGCATGATTTCCGCGTCACCCTCAGCGGTCACGTATGTCCCGTTGGTGCTTTGATCAGTCAGAAGGAATTTTCCGCGGCGGTACTCAATTCGTGCGTGCACGCGTGACGCCATCTTGTCGGCAATCACGAGGTCGTTGGTGGCATCGCGGCCGAGCGATGCCGAAGCGCGGGCCATTCCCATCACGATCGTATTACCGGCGTAGATAAGCGACAGCGTCGGCTCACGCGCATTGAGCGGCGCTTCGCGATTCGCCATCGTGGTCAAATCGGCACTGTCATGCCAGATGACTTCAGCAATGCGTATTTCGTCCTGTTTGCCTTTTACTGACATTGCATCAAGATCGCGGGTGGTCTGGCGCAGCAGCGGAGAAAGCGCGTCGACGGTGGGTCCGCTGGTGATGATCTGGCCGCTTTTGGCGAGCCCTGCCATGCGCGCGGCGGTGTTGACGGCATCGCCGAAGAAATCGCCAGCCTCCTGAAGTGCCGGTCCGAAGTGAAACCCGACGCGGATTGCGAGCTTGATATGGTCAAGCGGCGGAATGGCGGAGACGCGCATCTGCATGTCGCACGCGGCCTGCATCGCGGCGTCGGCGGAAGAGAATACCGCCATAACCTCATCGCCGATCGTCTTAATGACGCGGCCGTTTTGAATCGCTATGGATTTTCGTAATTCAGCGAGCACGGAGTCGATCGCAGCGAGGGCGCGTTGATCACCAAGCTTTTCATAGAGGCTGGTGCTTCCGCTCACATCGGCGAAGAGAATCGCAACCAGCTGAGACGCATCGCTCACGGCGGGATTATAACGTGACGCCCGCCGTGCACCGTGGGGGGCCCGCCCGCGCTATGCTGCGTGCATCAGTCGTTTTTTCTTCACTTGTGCCGCCTTAGCGTGCAACGAGGCATACGCCCCATGTGCTGCGGCTTCCGCGTCTCCAACGTGGATCGGCTCACCCATATCGGCCAGCACGGAACCGAGAGCAGACAGGCATAGCATTACATTTTCCGGCTTGCACGAGTAGCCCATCAGGCCGATGCGCCAGATCTTGCCTGCGAGCGGCCCAAGACCCGCACCGATTTCGAGATTGAATTCTGTCAACAGCGTTTTACGGACCTCCGCTTCCCGCGACACTATCGCTTCCGGAATGCGTATCGCATTCATCTGCGGCAGGCCAGCCCCTTCCTTCACCAGGAACTCGAGACCCATCGCTTCGAGTCCGGCCTTGAGCGCGATGTGGTGACGCATGTGGCGCGCCCATGAGTTTTCGATGCCTTCTTCCTTGAGAATCAGCAGAGCTTCATGCAAAGCGTACAAACTGTTGGTCGGCGCGGTGTGATGGTAAGTCCGCGTGGTTGCGCCCCAATAACCGAGCAGAAGATTCATATCCATGAACCAGCTGTGGATCTTGTCTTTGCGCGACTTTACGTAGTCGACAACCGCGTCCGAAAACGATACAGGCGATAAACCGGGCGTACATGAAAGGCACTTCTGGCTTGCCGAATAAACGGCGTCAACGTTCCATTCGTCAACCAGCACCGGCGTGCCGGCGAGCGAAGTCACGGCGTCCATAATCACCAGCGCGTCGTGTTTATGCGCGATCTCGATCAGCGTTTTTGCATCGGACTGCACGCCGGTAGACGTCTCGGCATGCACAAAAGCCACCACGCGGACATCCGGGTTTTTAGAGAGCGCGTCTTCCACTTTTTGCGAATCGATGGGTTCGCCCCACGCGTCTTCCACGACAATCGGGATGCCCCCGCAGCGTTCGACATTCTCGATCATGCGTCCGCCGAACACGCCGTTGCGGCACACCACAACTTTATCGCCGGGCGCTACGAGATTCACGAAGCAATATTCCATCCCCACTGAGCCCGGGCCGGAAACAGGGAATGTAAGCGCATGCTTCGTTTGGAACGTATAGCGCAATAGCGACTTCAGTTCCTCCATCATCCCAACGAAGACCGGATCGAGATAACCAATCGCCGGCAGACTCATCGCCGCCATTACTCGCGGGTTGATTTCGGACGGACCCGGACCCAGCAGCGTGCGCTGCGGAGGGTGAAAGGAGTTAATGCGTTGCGCTGGCGAATAGGTGTTCATATTGTCATTCCCGGTGAGTGGCGATCCAAACAGACTTTCGCCGTCCGGACGCGATTTCATCCGCAGCGGCTTCCTGGCAGTTGCTTCATTGAGGACTTCGGCTGCGGTGATCTGGCCGGCGGAAGCGTTTTCTACTTCCATCGCCCACCGCGCAGGCACGTAGCCCGATTTCACCCAGTTGTTCACGACCGCGCGGTCCACCCGGAACTGACGGGCGACTTCGGCTTGCGATCCGAAAAAACCAACGAGGCGGTCGATGCAGGTCATGGTTTAGTCCCACTGCCAACTTACCATGACAAGATTATTTTGACAAGCTCGCCTTACAAGGGTTCCGGAGACCACTTACTCCATTGCGCTTGAGTCCTTCCGAACTAGTCTTCAACGCCGTCTACGGCGCGAGTGATTTCGTTGAAATTAAACAACTCGGTATCAAGGAGGTGGGACGGCCGGACATCTTGCAGGCTGCGAAAGATCGACTCCACGCGCCCGGGATACAAACGCTCCCAGTCGCGCATCAGCGCCTTGATCTGCTTGCGCTGCAAGGTCGGTTGCGACCCGCAAAGGTCGCACGGAATGATGGGAAAGCGCTGGCGCTCTGCGTACGAGGTGAGATCCTCTTCCTGAACGTATGCCAACGGGCGAATGACGATATGCGCACCATCGTCGGACAGGAGCTTCGGCGGCATGGCTTTCAACTTGCCGCCAAAGAACAGGTTGAGGAAGAAAGTTTCAAGAATGTCGTCGCGATGGTGGCCGAGCGCTATCTTGGTCGCACCGATCTCGCCCGCAACGCGGTAAAGCACACCTCTGCGCAGACGTGAACACAGCGAGCACATCGTCTTGCCCTCGGGAATCACTCGCTTAACCACCGAATACGTGTCCTGCACTTCGATGCGATACGGCACGCCAAGCGCCGCCAGGTAATCGGGGAGCACATTGGCCGGATATCCCGGATGGCGCTGATCCAGATTTACCGCAATGATTTCGAAATCGATCGGCGCATGCGTGCGCAAGCTGAGCAGCACGTCGAGCAGCGCATAGCTGTCTTTGCCACCGGACAGACACACCATAACGCGATCACCCGCGGTGATCATGTCGAAATCGGCGATTGCCTGGCCCACGAGGCGGCGCAGACGCTTGGCGAGCTTGTTTCCCTCGTAAGTTTCTTTTTGCGTCGGAGCTGGTTCAAAAGCGACGGCGGAAGCGTCTGCTGTTACGTCTGACCGCACTTCGGATGCGACGCCCGCTGGTGTGCCAACAGGCTCCGTGTCGCCAGCGCTCGGCAGATATTCGAATCGCTCACGCGGCTTGTTCATATCGTGATGCTCCTGCCGCCATCGATTGCGATGACCTGTCCCGTCATATATGGAGCGCCGGTCACGAGAAATTCAACTGCCTTCGCGATGTCGTCAGGATCGCCAATCCGTTTCAGCGCCGTTTGATTAATGATGCGCTGGCGTGACAAATCATCGGACCATGTATCATCCTCGGGCCACAGGATGGTGCCCGGCGCCACTCCGTTCACGCGCACGTCCGGACCCAGTTCGCGTGCCAACGAACGGGTGAGCGCCAGCAAGCCGCCCTTAGCCACCGTATACACGACGTAATTCTTCATCGGCAGTTCGGCGTGGATGTCGACAATATTCACAATACAGCCATGGCGCTTGCGCAGTTCGCCGGCGGCAGCCTGAGACAAGAATAATGGCGCCTTGAGATTTGTTCCGATCAGATCGTCCCATGCTTTCTCGGTAATCTCTCCAATCCCCGTTGCGAAAAAACTCGATGCGTTATTGATGAGAACATCCAGACTGCCGAATTGCATGACGGTCGTCTTCACAAGATCGGCAAGGCTCGCAATGTTAAGCAGGTCAGCCTGGATTAGGGCCACTGAATCGGCACGCTGTGCGTTCAGCTGCTGCTGCAACTCGCGGGCCTGCGCGACGGAAACGCGGTGATGGAGCATGAGTCGCGCGCCTTGCGCATGTAAGCGGCGGCAAATTGCCGCACCGACGCGTTTTGCACCGCCAGTGACCAGCACCGCCTTGCCTTCGAGCGGCCCGTTCGTCGATTGCGCCATACCATGTATTGTAAGCTATGATCCCGCGCAGCTTGTTACCTGCCCATTTAGCGCACCTCGATGCGCCGTCTGCGGATGCTTTGGCACACAGCGAGCGATTGCGGGAGCTGATTCGGGACGAGATCGCAGCACATCAGGGTTGGATAACATTCGCGCGTTACATGCAGCTCGCGCTGCATGCGCCGGGACTTGGCTATTACGCCGCGGGCGCAACGAAGTTCGGCCCGAGCGGTGATTTTGTTACCGCGCCTGAATTGGGCGACCTCTTCGCGCGAACGCTAGCACGTCAGATCGCGCCACTCATTCGCGCTGGTCTCGCAGATGTCCTGGAGTTGGGCGCGGGCAGCGGCCGCCTTGCAGCGAGTCTATTGAACGAGCTTGCAGCGCTTGAAAGCCTGCCGAGCCGCTACCTGGTTCTCGAAACGAGCGCGGGTCTGCAACGACTTCAGAAGGAAACGTTAGCAAGGCGCGCGCCGGCGCACTGTCATCGAGTTGTATGGCTCGATACGTTGCCCCGATCGCTCGATGCAGTCGTGCTGGCCAACGAAGTCCTGGATGCAATGCCGGTGCATGTCATTGCCGTCACTCAAAGCGCGGTCATGGAGCGCGGTGTAACTCAGCAAGCGCAAGCATTTCAATGGTCCGACCGCACCGGGGAGGGCCTCGTGCGCGCGGCGGCCGAGAAGCTCGCTCTGCCGACTGGTTATGTCACCGAACTGAATCTGGCTGCCCCTTCGTTGATACGCACACTCGCTGACGCGCTCAATCGGGCCGTCATGATCATCGTCGATTATGGATTTGTGGCGCGCGAGTATTACCACGCACAACGTAGTGCGGGTACCCTCATGTGCCATTACCGGCACCACGCGCACACCGATCCGTTCTCCCTCGTTGGTTTGCAGGACATCACTGCGCATGTCGACTTCAGTGCGCTCGCTGATGCGGCGTTGCAGTCCGGTCTCTGTGTCGCCGGCTATGCGACGCAAGCCCAGTTCCTCATCAACTGCGGCATCACCCAATTGCTGTCAGCGCTGCCCGCGGAAGATGCTGTTGCCTATCTCCCTCGCGCGGCCGAGGCTCAGAAATTGATGAGTCCCGCAGAGATGGGCGAGCTATTCAAGGTCATCGCTTTTACCAAGAACTTCAGCACGCCGCTGCTGGGCTTTGCACGAGGCGACAAGCGCCATACGCTGTAGCGCATAGCAATCAGTTCGGCACTTTCATTCCACGTTGCACAGCGGGCCGCTCTGAAATTGCATCAAACCACCGTTTCACATGCGGATAGTGCGTCAAATCGGTTTTGTGCCATTCGTAACGCGCGACCCACGGGTACGTGGCGATGTCAGCGATCGAGTACTCGTCGGCTAAATATTCGTGCTCGCCGAGCCTGTGATCGAGCACACTGTATAGCCGATCCTTTTCCTTGCTGTAGCGATCGATTGCGTAAGGAACCGGCTCCTTTGCGGCGCGCAGGAAATGATGTACTTGTCCGAACATCGGTCCGACGCCGCCCATCTGGAACATGAGCCACTGCAGCGCATCGTATTTTCCGCGATCCGACAGCGGCAATAGCCGCCCGGTCTTGCCGGCGAGATAGATCAATATGGCGCCCGACTCCATCATTGCATACGGTTTACCCTCCGGACCATCCGGATCCACCAACGCAGGAATCTTACTGTTCGGAGAAACCGCTACGAATTCCGGCTTGAACTGATCACCGGCGCCGATATTGATGGCGTGCGCGCGGTACGGAAGCCCGGTTTCCTCGAGCATGATCGAAACCTTGCGGCCATTGGGTGTGCTCCAGGTATACAGATCGATCACTAATTTTTCCTTTTTGGGTCCGTTTTTTTGACCGGCTGAGTGCTTCCCGATAATGGCGCTTACGGCTGCTAGCCGGGCGCTTTCTATCGCGCTTTTTATTTTTTGAGACTGGTGTAGGCCGTGCGCAATTTTGGCAGAATCAACCTGCTGTGCTGCGTTGAGCGCTTTGCGAAGTATGGCCACAGACGCATGCAACTTATTCGGCGATGCGTCGAGCGCAGAGACGTCCACCAACTGGAAGAAGCGCTCGGGTCGCCGCAGCGCGTCCGCCTGCTGCAAAAGCCGCAGCAGGCGCGTAGCGTCTGACTTGGCGGCGCTCGCAATATCGAGGTGGAAACGCGCGACAAGCAGTGCGAGGTCGCGACTATCTTGCGGCACGCGCAAGCGCTCGCATAACGCAGTGAGGGCCGTTTGGCTTGCGTGCATCGCCACGAGTGAAAAGCGCATCGGGAGAGGCCACTCGCGGCGTGCGGCTTCATCGAGGACCGACAACGCATGTTCCCCGGCGGCGCCGGCCAACTGCGGCGATAGTTCAGGTACGAGTACCGGCAAAGCACCGCATTCGGCGAGCACAGTAAACATGCGAGACGGCTTCCGTTCCATGAGGCCGCGTGCGAGTTCCTGCCAGACACGCTCAGCGACAAGTGCCGCCACCTCGCCGTTGCTAACCATCTCGCGCATGAGCTGCATCGTCTCCGGTGCAATCTGAAAATCGAAACGCGCGGCGAAGCGTGCCACCCGCAGAATTCGCACCGGATCTTCCACAAACGCTGGACCGACATGGCGCAGAATGCGGGACTGCAGGTCACGGGCGCCGCCAAACGGATCAATGACATGGCCGGCTTCGTCCCTCGCCATCGCATTGATGGTCAGATCGCGCCGCGCTAGATCCTGCTCGAGCGTGATGCCGGGTGATGCTTGAAATTCGAAGCCGCGGTAGCCGCGCGCGGTCTTGCGCTCGGTGCGCGCGAGCGCGTATTCCTCTTTTGTCTCTGGATGCAGAAAGACGGGAAAGTCTTTGCCGACAGGCTTGTACCCGAGCTCGATCATTTGCTCGGGCGCGGCGCCGACTACAACGTAATCACGGTCGGTTACCGGCAAGCCCAGCAGTTCGTCGCGGACGGCCCCGCCAACCGCATATATTTTCATGGATGCGGGGTTCGGGATTATTTGGAACTAGGGCAGATTCGTGCGCCCGGCATGATCGCGATAGACGCGGTAACGGGCGCGCGGCGCCTGATTACCGAGCCACGCAGGGGCCACCGCTTCGAGCGATGTCGGCTGAATACCGAATGGAAAACGCTCGCTGCTCACGTTGTCGACTTTCATTGAATGGTAGTTATCGCGCGACATAAGCCGGCCGGGAAGGACTTCGAGAGTGAACGCCTGCAGATACGACAGTCCACCGCCTAGGCCTATAACCGGCCGTCGATGGCCGGTGAGTCGCCCGACGACCTCAACGATTTCCCGCAGCGTATATACCTTGGGGCCGCACAACTCGTAGATCTTGCCAAACGCGGGCCGACTGTCGAGACTGGTTACGAACGCGTTAGCTACATCTTCAACGTAGACCGGCTGAAAGCGCGCGTTGGCGCCGCCGAGCGGCAGGACTGGCAGCCACTTAAGCAGCGTTGCAAACATGTTGATGAATCTATCACCCGCCCCAAATATGACTGACGGGCGAAAAATCGTCCAATCGAGGTTGGACGCTCGGACGAGCGTCTCCGCTTCGCCCTTTGTGCGCTGATATTCACTCGGTCCATCAGTCGCGGCACCCAGTGCGCTCATATGGACGTAACGGCGCACGCCGGTGCGGCCGCAGGCCGCAATGATCTTGCGCGTGAGATCGACATGCGCGGCGCTAAACGAATGCGCGCCCCGGCCGCCGTGAAGGACGCCGACAAGATTGATCACCGCGCCCATGCCGCGCACGAGGTGGTCGAGATCTGCTTCGTCGTGCACGTTGGCACTCACCACGTCCACAGTGGGCAACAGGATGAGACGCTTCGCGCGCTCGCGATTGCGCGTCGGTACGCGCACCTGATAGCGTTCGGCGCTTAGCAACTGGACGATGTGACTGCCGACAAACCCGCTGCCGCCGATGACGCAAACCCGTGCTATATCCATGATGCTGCGTGTGCTTCTAGTCTATCCGCCCGGTTCGTCATCCAGCAGCTTTTCAACGTTGCCGCGAGAGCGCGGCGCGATAACACCAATGCGGTCCTTGAGGGACATCAGCGTCTGCCCGAACTGATGGCTGTAGTAGCTCGCATTGCTCATAACCTTCTTAACGTAATCGCGCGTCTCATTGAACGGTATCGTCTCGGCGTAGATTGCAGCTTCCATCGGCGTGTTCGCGCGCCATGCGCGGGCGCGGCCCGGTCCCGCATTGTATGCCGCGGAAGCGAGCACCGGATAGCTGTCCAGCGAGTCGAGAACGTGCCGCAGATACCACGTTCCGAGATTCAGATTGACATCCACGTTCGTCGTCTGACCGGCCCGGTAATCGCTCAGACCGGCTTTTTTCGCAGCCCAGCGTGCAGTCGCAGGCATTAACTGCATAAGTCCCATCGCGCCTGCACTCGATTTGACATCGGCAAGAAAGCGGCTCTCCTGCCGGATCAATCCATACACCCAGGCCTCGTCGAGCTGCTGTTGACTGACATAGCTCTTCATCACCGATCGGTAAGGCGCCAGATAACGCATGCTGAAATCATGCAGTTCACGGGTCCGGTCTGCGGTGTAGATGGCGCGGTCGTATAGCTCATTGCGGCGGGCGAATTCGGCTGCGGCGAGAAGCTGCTTGTCGTCGAAACCGCGCACCGTCCAATTCCACTCGCGGTTACCTTCAAAACGGAGATTCAGGCGATAGAACGCCAGCGCCCTCAGAACCCCTGGCTCTTTGCCGATAGCCTGCACTTCATCACGCGGCGGCTTATAAGACGCTGCCGGCGTCTTGCCCGAAATGCCCATCTCTTCTGCAGACAACTGTCCGTAGAAGTTGAACTCAGCGGCGAGCGGGGTGAACAGGGCCTGCGCTTCAGTCACGCGCCCCTGCGCTTTAAGCGCGCGCGCTTTCCAATAGCGCCATGCCGGCTCCTGGCTTTCCTTCGGTGACATGAGATCGATTGCAGATAGCACGTCCGGCCAGCTTTCGGCGCGCAAGGCGGCACGAACTTTCCATGCGAGCTGCCCGTCGGTAAGATCGCCGGCTTTGGCATACCATGCGAGCGCATTCGCATCGTGTCGCTGGGCGGCCTGGTACGCTATCCAGCCCCACGCATAGCCGCGTTCGTTTTCGGGGATGCGGTCAGCGACTTTCAGCCACTGCTGTGCCGCTAACGGTGCGGACGTGCGCGCCAGGCGGGTGATGGCAAACATAATCGTCTCGCGACCCGCCCGTGTCTTAAAGTCGAACGTCTGGCGGTCGAGATACGCTTGCGGATTTACAGCGATGCTGGCCCATACGCGCGGGTCTGGTTGCTCCTTCTCAGGTAGATAACCCGCCGCACGGCGCGCCACGCTCGTATTGCCGGCTTCCAGCGCGAGCCGTATCCGCGCCCAGATATCCGCGTGTGTCATCATTTGACGCTCGGCGAGCGTATCGAACAGCGTATTACAGCTTTCCGGCTGCTCCCGGCCGTTGAACCACAAGGCGCGCGCGTAGTTCAGCGCTTCTTCGCCTCCAGCCCTCAACCGACCTTGCAAGGACCAGCACAGCAACTCGCTATCTTCACCGACCACCTGCGGATACTCGGCATCGAACAAATCCCAACGCTGTTTAGAACCGAGCAGCTTCAGCCAGTCCATGCGCAAGGTGTTCGATATCGGACTGTCCGCTATACGCGCGAGCGTCGCCTGAACCTCAGCAGGTGTCGCGTCGTCAAGCCGAAGTTTGAGGCGCCAGTACGCAACATACGGCTCTAAAGGATAGCCGTTCAGCGAACTGGCATAACGCTCCACCTTCGTTGCGTCGCCGTTGCGGAAAGCCTCGCGGGCCGACATGAAATCGTCGTCCTGCGTTGCCGCGAATGACAGCGACGTGCCTGTTAGCAGGGCGCACGTCATAGACCATCGCCATACGATCGACAGGAGACTTCGCATGATCAATTAATTCTAAGCCCTTCCGATCGGCATTCGACCGCTATATGTCACGATTAATGTAAAAACGCCGACAGGCAGTGGCGAAACTGACTCAGCGGGTTAAGGGCATGTCGAGTAACGCGCCAACGGCTGCCGCCGTTTACGATGGAAGTCGAAAGACAACCGATCAACTGAATGGCTCAAGCCAGGAACAACTTGTACGCGGCGTTGCGCGTCTCGTCGGAATACGGGTAGCCGAGTTTGGCGAGGAATGCGCTGAACGCCGCCTGGTCTCGCGGAGGCACCTGCACCCCCACTAGTACGCGGCCGTAGTCGGCGCCATGATTGCGATAGTGGAAGAGACTGATGTTCCAGCCATGCCGCATACTGTTCAGGAACTTCATCAAAGCGCCGGGCCGTTCGGGGAATTCAAAGCGATATAACATCTCGTGTTCGACGCCAGGCGCGTGGCCGCCTACCATGTGGCGGACATGGGCCTTTGCGACTTCGTTATCATTGAAATCCAGCGTTTTGAGACCACGCCGTCCGAGTAGCCGCACGAGCCGCCTCCGCTCGTCACTGTTATGCACCTGGATGCCGACGAATACGTGCGCATTGCGGCTATCACCATATCGATAGTTGAACTCGGTCACGTTCCGCGGCCCGAGTAGCGCGCAGAATTTACGGAAGCTGCCCGGCGTCTCTGGAATGGTCACTGCAAGCACTGCCTCCCGCTTCTCGCCCAGTTCCGCTTCTTCGGCAACGAACCGCAAGCGGTCGAAATTCATATTTGCACCGCAGGCAACCGCCACCAGCGTTTTGCCGCGCACACCGGTGCGTTCTACCCACGCCTTCGCGCCCGCGATCGCCAATGCTCCGGCCGGCTCGAGTACCGCCCGCGTGTCTTCAAAGACGTCTTTGATCGCGGCGCAAGTGGCCGCCGTATCGACCAGGATTACTTCGTCCACCAGTTTCCGGCACATCCGGAAGGGTTCAACGCCAACCTGGCGCACGGCAACGCCATCCGCAAACAGGCCAACATGATCCAGCGTCACGCGGCGGCCTGCCTTGAGCGACAGATACATCGCGTTAGCGTCGACGGGCTCAACGCCGATGATTTTGACGTGCGGGCGGAGGCGCTTTACATAGGCGGCGATGCCGGAAATCAAGCCGCCGCCGCCGATGGCGACAAATATTGCGTCGATGTCGCGCCGCGTCTGGCGCAAGATCTCCATGGCTATCGTCCCCTGCCCCGCGATGACGTCAGGATCGTCATACGGATGAACGAACGTGAGACGCCGCTGGCGTCCAAGCTTGGCCGCTTGCTTGTACGCATCGTCGTAGGTGTCACCGTGCAGCACGACTTTGGCTCCGCGCGCGGCTACCGCAGCGACCTTGATCTGCGGTGTCGTCACCGGCATCACGATGGTCGCGCTGCAATTGAGCTTTTGGGCAGCGAGCGCTACCCCTTGCGCGTGATTGCCCGCCGACGCTGCGATGACACCGCGCCGAAGCGCCGCCTTGGGCAATCGTGACATTTTGTTGTATGCGCCGCGCAGCTTGAAGGAGAACACCGACTGCATGTCTTCCCGCTTCAGCAGCAAAGTGTTATTCATGCGCGCGGACAAACCAGGCGCACCGTCGAGCGGCGTCTCAACGGCAACGTCATACACACGGGCCGTGAGAATGCGCTCGAGATAGTCGATTTTCATAGGGTCGAGGAAAAGAAGGTGCAAAGCCCGACAGCATACCGCAGGTTTGCCTCCGATTTTATGGGCCCCCCTTGAGGGGGGCTGGTTTACTATTCAATGCCTGCCAATTACCATTGCCGAAATGGCTCAGGACGAACTGAAGAAAGCGGTTGCCCGGGCAGCCCTCGAATATGTACCCGCAGGCTGCATTGTCGGCGTCGGCACGGGGTCGACTGCGAACTGCTTCATCGACGCTCTTGGCGCTATCCGGCACAAGATCGACGGCGCGGTGGCGAGTTCGGAAGCAACCGCTCAGCGGCTGAAGAGCCTGGGCATCGAGGTCATGGACCTCAACAACGTCGTTGAACTGCCGGTCTATGTCGACGGCGCGGACGAGATTACGCGTCACCTTTCAATGATCAAAGGCGGTGGCGGCGCACTTACCCGTGAAAAGATCGCCGCGGCGGTCGCCCGTAAGTTCATCTGCATTGCGGACGAATCAAAACTCGTGGATGTGCTGGGTAAATTCCCGCTGCCCGTGGAAGTAATCCCCATGGCGCGCTCTTATGTCGCGCGGGAGCTCGTCAAACTCGGCGGTCAGCCGGCCCTGCGCCCGAACTTCACCACCGATAACGGCAATGTCATCATCGACGTGCACAATATGAACATTATGAAACCGCTCGAACTCGAGAGCACGCTCAATCAGATAACAGGGATCGTCACCACCGGGTTGTTTGCGCGGCGCGGCGCCGATGTGCTCATCCTGGGTACCGCCACAGGGGTGCAAACGCTGCTGCGGTAAAGCGCGTTCCGGGCTAGAGCAGGTCCGGCGAGATGGCAGCGCGCAGGTGCACCGGGCCTTTGACGTCATCGGTAGGCCGGGACAGCCACACGATCGCTCCCTTTTTAACTGGCCACTGTGCTTTCACGCCGGCCAGCACGACGGCGGCCGTTTCGCCCAAAGTCGGCTGATGCCCCACAACGACGATGGTCCGCGCATGGTTTTCGGTCCAACCGGCGGCAGCGAGAATGTCGTGCGGGGTAGCCGCGAGACCAATTTCATCCACTGTTTGGAAGTCGCGATTTAATGCGCGCGCCGTCTGTTGGGCCCGCTTAGCAGGACTCGCCAGGATCACCACATCCTCGCCGATGCGCGGTAGGAGCCATTTGGCCATACGGCCAGCCTGTTTCACTCCTTTTGACGTGAGCTTGCGCTCGCTATCCCGGATGCCGTCTTCTGCATCGGCGTGGCGCCATAAAATCAGTTCCACGACTGAGACCTCGGCTCATGTCGACACCAGTCAGGTGCGTGGTGGCGGAACATAACCTTGTGCGGTATCTGCGCCAGCGCCGAAAAAATGGTTTTGCATTTGTTGCACGAGGTAGTCGCGCGCCTTCTTGTCAGCGAGGTTGAGGCGGTTCTCGTTCACCAGCATTTTCTGCATCTCGAGCCACTGCTTCCATGCTTCCTTCGATACATTCTCGTACACGCGCTTGCCGATTTCGCCCGGATAGGGCGGGAAGTCGAGTCCCTCAGCCTCGCGGCCTAACTTCACGCATTTCACCATTCTTGCCATGAGAGCCTCACACCGGTCGCGCATATTGCAACACACGCGCATATAAACTTGTTCGCGTAGGAGGCGAATTTTATCAGGAAAGTTTGAGCTGTCCCCAGCTGGCGGCTATTGGGGCGACCTTTGACGAGCGCGGGTCAGGGTGCGGTTGTTCAAGATGGAAACCCTGTACAGCGTCGACGCCGAAGCCGCGCAGCATGTCCAGTGTCTGCTGGTCTTCGACGCATTCGGCAATCGTGTGCTTGCGCATGCCGCGCGCCACTGCAACGATTGCCTTGACGAAAATCTGGTTGTCGAAGTCATTGGCGAGATCACGGATAAAGAGCCCGTCAATTTTCACCGCGTCAGCCTGTAGATGTTTCAAATACGCAAACGAGGAGAACCCGGTTCCAAAATCGTCAAGACAGGTACGACAGCCGGTATGACGCAACGCTTCGATGAAGCGCCGGGCATCATGCAGATCCGACACTGCTGATGTTTCAGTCAGCTCGACCAGCAGGCGGCGCGGCTCGACCCCGCAACGTCTCAACTGGTCCGCAATGTATTGCGGCAAAGTGGGTTCGTCAAACGAGCGGCCGGAGATATTAATGGCGAGCGACGGCATGGTCGCCTCGGCAAGCAACTCGATACTTGTTTTGATCACCCAGCGGTCAATATCGAGGATCTTGCCGCTCTTTTCTGCATACGAGATGAATTGACCGGGCATCAGGATGCGCGACTCGTCTTCCTGATCGAGCATGCGCACGAGCACTTCATAATGGAGCAGTGAATAGTCGGCGCTGCTGAAAACGCCTTGGAAATAAAGCCGCAGAAGGTTGTGCTCCAGAGCGTGTGAGATGCGGTCGTTCCACGAGAGCCGCGTGACCATCGCGCGCGAGGCATCAAGATCGTGCCGGTATAAACGCCACACATTCTTCCCTGAGTCCTTTGCCTGGTACATGGCGGCATCTGCATGCGCGATCAATTCATCGGCGCGTTGAGCATGATCGGGAAACACCGCGACGCCGAGACTTGTCGTCAGGCGCACAGTTTGTCCCTCAAATTGAAATTTGAGCAGAGCAATCGAGCGTACGATGCGCTCGGCAAGCACACGCAGGATATTGTCCGTCGCATCCGGCACCAGCACCGCAAACTCATCGCCGCCCAACCGGCTCATGATTTCATTGCGGCGGACCTGGCTCGATACATCACCTGCCACGCGTATCAGCGTCGCATCGCCTGCACGGTGGCCAAACGTATCGTTGATGTATTTGAATTCGTCGAGATCAAAGTAAAGCAGCGCAAGCCGCGTCCGGCTCCGCTCGGCATCGGCGATCATGCGCGCCAGCTCCTCGTTGAAGCGATGCCGGTTGTATAGACCGGTTAACGAGTCGCGCTCGGCAAGGTAAATCAGTTGCTCGGCTGTCTGGCGCTCCAGGGTGACGTCTTCGAATATCCAGATATGCCCGACCGCATCGCCGTTTGCCGCCTCGACCGGATAACACTGCTGCGTGAATAGACGGCCATCGGCCATCTGAATCTCATAGGCGCCTGGTACTTCCCGGCCGCTGCGTAAGGTGAACAGATGCGGTAACTGCTCTTCGGGGCGTGCCAGTACGGTTGCCGACTTCTCGAGTGCGCGCAGCGGGTCTTCGCCCAGCAGTTTCTCACGCGGTGGAATCTGCCACAGCCGGTTGAAAGCGGGATTCGTATACACCACACGGTTATCGGTGTTGACGAACAATATGCCGAATTCCATTGCGGACAGCAGCGCGGATAGTCGTGCATGCTCGTCCTGGGCGCGCTTGAGGTAATCCTGCTGCACCGATTGCGCTTCGCGCAATTCAACGACGGTGGTAGCGAGCCGCTGCTCCGCTTCGCGGCGCTCGCCAACGTCGCGGATGCTGATTCGTATACCCAGATAGTCCTGGCTCTTGCTATAAATCGGACGCCAGTCCGCCGCTCCCCACAGCAGAGTGCCGTCCTTACGCCGCGCACGAAATTCGAAATCCTGCCCTGCATTGCCGCGCAGCGCCTGACGGATTTGGCGGATAGTGCGCGCGACGTCGGCGGGATCGACGAGCCCGGCCGGAAAATTGTCCATGGCCAGACATTCTTCCGGCGTATAGCCAAAAGTGTCCAGCACTCGCGGGTTAATCCATATCAATCTACCCTCGGTGCCGATCCATAGTTCGACGTCATACGAATAGTCGGCGATCGCATGAAACTTTGCCTCGCTTTCAGCAAGTGCTTCGATGCGATCGCGCAATGCGCCCGCCATCATGTTGAAGCTCGCGGTGAGTTTGCCGACTTCGTCATCGCTGACCACGGGCAACTGCACGCTGAAATCGCCTGCCGCTACACGCTCGCTCGCGCGTGTAAGTTGACGCAGGTTACGCGTGAGCCAATAACTAATGAGCGCGATCAGCAGCGCCGATACGGCGAGCGCCAAACTGCCTGTTATAACTGCTTCGCGGATCAACTGCTGGCGGGCACTTTGAATGAAAGCGGTGGCGACACCCAGGCGCAGACTGCCGAGCGATTCGCCGTCTGCCTGAATCGCGACTTCGGTATCGAAGCGGCCGCGGCGAATGCTTTCATCATCGTGCAGCAGCAGACCGAGCGGAGGCAGCGGCGTGTCTGCGCTCCAGCCATTGCGCGCTATCGGATGCCCGGACCGGTCGAACAGAACCAGATAGGTAATGCCGTTGTCGCTGCGCAACGACGATAATACTGAATCTATTGCTTTCGCATCACCGTGCTTGAGCGGCTCGGCGAGCGCGCCCACGAAAAGCTTTTTCTCCTCGTCGAGCCGCAGCAGAGCGCGCTCAACGAGCTTCGCGTTCATCAGATTGACACTCTGCAAGGTCAATCCTGCTAGCATCAGCGCCTGCACCAGGATCGCTGCGAAGAACAGCTTTACCGGCAGCGAACCGATATTCGGAAAGCCCAAATGACGTGATCGTTTCCGGCTACGCGACGCGAAGCCGGCAGCGCTTGTCGGTTCTTGTGGCATTGCCCTCCCTGGCGTCGCTGCAGGCCTCAAAAGTTACGCAAGCTATAGGCGCTTTATGAGCACTTGCGAGCGACGCTGATAATTGTACAGGTCCTGCCGGCGACGCGGTAATTCAGCAACTGATGCAGGATTGTAGCCACGCTCGATGAACCAGTGCGCCGTGCGGGTCGTAAGCGCGAATAAGCGCTTCAACTTCTGCTGCTTGGCGCGCGTTTCGATTGCATGCAGCAGACGCTCGCCCGCGCCGGCACGCCGGTGATCGGGATGTACTGCGAGACCTGCGAGTTCCGCCATTCCTGATTCGTACGGGTAAAGGGCGGCGCA
>Ga0070664_100000868_pt1 | contig 23377 bp, 16 predicted proteins | sample KBSC73metaG_FD_65863 | JGI IMG/M metagenome (GOLD analysis project Ga0070664, IMG submission 65863) | Corn rhizosphere microbial communities from Kellogg Biological Station, Michigan, USA - KBS C7-3 metaG | ecosystem: Host-associated > Plants > Roots > Rhizosphere > Soil ... | reverse complement strand
GTACTGCGACGGATACTCGACGAAGTCGCGCGGCACGCTGGTGCCCGAGAACTGCGGATACTGAACGTTCGAGAACAGGCCGTGCAGCGCGTGGCCGAACTCGTGGAACGCAGTGTTCACTTCATCGGAGGTGAGCAGCGTGGGCTGACCGGCGGGCGGCTTCGGGATGTTGAGGTTGTTGACGACGACGGGCTTCGTCCCGAGTAGGCGCGCCTGCTCGACGAAGCTGTTCATCCACGCGCCACCGCGCTTGTTGCTGCGTGCGTACCAATCGACCAGGAAGAGGCCGTGCGGCGAGCCGTCGGTGTCGAACACTTCGAACACGCGCACGTCCGGCTGATACGTCGGCAGATCCTTGCGCTCTTTGAAGCTCAAACCGTAGAGCTCATGCGCAGCGAAGAGGACGCCGTCCACCAGTACGCGATTCATCTCGAAGTACGGGCGCACTTCGGACTCGTCGTAGGAATAGCGCGCCTTACGCACTTGCTCGGCGTAGAAGTCCCAATCCCACGGCGCCAATTTGAAGGACGCCGTGCCGTTCGCCTTGGCCTGCGAATCGATCAACGCCTGGATGTCTGCTGCCTCACGCTGCGCATTCGCGATAGCTGGCGGCGCGAGCTGGCTGAGCATCGAGTTCACCGCGGCGGCATTCAGTGCAGTCTCGTCCTCCAGCACGTAAGCGGCATGGCTGCTGTAACCGAGCAGCGCTGCGCGCTCGGCCCGCAACTTCACGATCTGCGCGATCTTGCCGGTGGTGTCGAACTCGCCGCTCCAGCCGCGCTCGCTCGATGCGCGATAGATGCGCTCGCGCAGCGCGCGATTCTTGAGCTGTGCAAGCGACGGCTGCGTCGTCGTGTTGAGCAGCGCGATGACCCATTTGCCATCGAGCTTGCGGTCTTTCGCAGCCTCGGCTGCGACCGCGATCTGTTCGTCTGTCATGCCGTCGAGTTCGGCACGGTTGTCGACGACGATCGCAGCGGCGTTCACGCCCTTCAGCACGGTTTGCCGGAAGTCAGTCGTGAGCGTGGAGATCTGCTCGTTGAGCTGCTTGAGCTGCGTCTTGTCGGCATCCGACAGGCGTGCACCGGCGCGTACGAAGTTCGTGTTGGTGCGCTCGAGCAGGCGCAGTGATTCGGGATCGAGCTTGAGCGACGCGCGCTGCTCGTAGAGCGTGCGCACGCGGGCGTACAGCGCCGGGTCGAGATAGATCGCGTCGTTATGCGCAGAGAGCTTCGGCGACATCTCCGTCTGCAGCTCTTCGAGCTGCGGATTCGTATTCGAAGACGTCAGGTTGCCGTACACGCTGCTGGCGCGCGTCAACAGCTCGCCCGAGCGCTCCATCGCGACGATCGTGTTCTCGAAGGTCGGCGCCGCGGGATTCTTCGCGATCGCATCGATCTCCTTGCGCTGCGCGGCCATCCCGGCGAGCAGCGCCGGCTTGAAGTGCTCGTCCTTGATCTTGTCGAAGGGCGGCAGGCGATAGGGCAGGGTGCTCTCGCGCGCGAACGGATTGTCGGGCGCGAGTTGGGCAGTCGTATCGTTCACGGATTTTCCCGAAGCAGCAGTAGCCGCCAGCACGAGAGCGGCAGCGACAAATTTCGACGATCGCATTGCATGTACCTTGTGAAATCCAAACGGCGTTGGTTGGCAGGCTGTAGGTCGGGCTCAGCCGACAATCCGTGCCAATTCTAAGCGAGGAACTCCACCAGAGCCTGCGCCAGCTCTTGTGGACATTCTTCCGGCAACCAATGACCCGCCGGCAACGCTTTTCCCTGCGCTCCCGGCGAACGCGGCCGCCAGGTGTCCAGCACATCGAACAATCGATGCATCGCGCCGTGCACACCCCAGAGCACCAGCGTCGGACAGGCGAACTGGGCACCGAGATCCGCCTCGTCGTGCTGCAGATCGATGCTCGCGCCGGCGCGATAGTCCTCGCACATTGCGTGCAGCGTTTGCGGATTTGCAAAGCAGCGCACGTATTCGGCGAACACAGGCTCTTCGATCGCATGCGGGATCAGACCGCGGAACGCGAAGTTGCGCAGGAACGGCTCGGCGTGGCTGCCGAGCAGCATCTCCGGCAGCGGCTCCGGCTGGATCAGGAAGAACCAGTGGAAGTACCAGGTCGCGAGATTCTTGCTGACCTGCGTGTAGACCGTACGCGTCGGCACGATGTCGAGCAGTGCGAGCCGCGTGACCCGCTGCGGATGATCGAGTGCCATGCGGCACGCCACGCGACCGCCGCGATCGTGGCCCACGACCGCGAACTGCTCGAAGCCGAGCTGGCGCATGACCTCGACCTGGTCTTGCGCCATCGTGCGCTTGGAGTAGCCCGCATGGTTTTCGCCGCCGTGCGGCTTGCTGCTGTCGCCATAACCACGCAGGTCCGTAGCGACGACGGTGAAGCGCTGCGCCAGCACCGGCGCGACGTGGCGCCATTCGAGATGCGTTTGCGGCCAGCCTTGCAGCAACAGCACCGGTGGACCGCTGCCGCCGGTTACGCCGTTGATCTCGGCGCCGGACGTCGCGATGTGAATTCGCTTGAAGCCACGGAAGAAATCCATGAGCAGATCTTACTGCGCCGGCAATGTGTACGTCGCCTCGATCAGCTCGCGCATCCTGCGTCGTGAACTCCCGGCATCCAGCTTCTGATTGCGTTCGATCGCGGCGGCCCGCGCGGCCAGCGATTCGTCTTTGATGCCTTCTCGCAGCCAGCGCGACATCTCGCCGCGCTTGAGGTGATAGAGCCACGTGTCGTCGTCGACGCCGTCCCCCAGGTCCATAAACTGGATCAGGTTTTGCGCTCGCAGGTTAAGTTTTCCTGCAGGCCCGCGGAAATAGAAGCTGCGATCCTCGGGTAGCTCACCCTCCGCATATTTGCGCAGGTGGCGACGCCGCTCGGTGCGGCTCGGCTCCACGCGCACCAGTGTCGGCGGGGTGTTCGCCGTCTTGTTCCAGAGCAATGCCGTGCCCGCATCGAGCGCTTCCGGGACGTCGGCCATTGCGGGCATGCGACTCGCGTCAGTGAACTCGCGCAGCATGTCGCGCGGCTTGTCGCCGAGCACGATCAGCGTATCGAGCGCACGGAGCGCTGAAGGCGCGATCAGGTTCGGCGACACGCTGACCATCACCACGCCTTCCAACCGCTCCGGCAGATTCTGATCTGTGGGCCGCCAGCTCGCAGGGATGGCGTGATGCGCTTCGTCCACGATGAGCCAGTGCGGGCGACCGGTGCGCGCGCGCATTTCGCGAACGCGTGAGAACAGCGAGAGGAAGAACCACGGTCGATCTTCCAGCTTCACGCCGAGCAGATTGATCACCGCGTTCTGATCAGGCTTGTTCAGGAGCTGCAAGCACTCATCGATCGTCGGTGCGTGCTCCGTGTTGCCGAGCACGACCGCCGACTCGACGCTGTCGTAGTCGCCTTCGGGATCGATGATGCAGAAGTTGTACTTCGCCGCGCGCAGCCGCTCGACGAGTCCGGCGACCGCCGTGGATTTGCCGCTGCCCGAAGTGCCGACGGCAAGCGCGCTCACGCGGAACGGCGACAGTGCGATCGTTTTGCCCTCGGCGTTCTTACCGAGCGGGATATTGTGCCGAGCGAGCGGGCCGCTCTCGCGACTCGCGAGGTCGTCGGCCAGCATTTCCTCGATGAGCTCGGTGACCCCGGCGCCGTGATCGCCGAACGTGACGATGTCCGCCTTCTCTTTGACTGCCGGCAGCGCATTCGCGACTGCGACAGCGCACTCGCAGATGTTGAAGAACGCGTGATCGTTCTCGGCATCGCCGACGGCGACTGCGTTGTGCGGTGAGAGATTCAGCTCGGCAAGCGCCGCGCGCAGGCCGGTCGCTTTATTGACGCCAGCCGGCAGCACCATCACGGCGCCCTTATTGAAGATGACCTGCAGTTCGAGCCCGCAATCGCGGATCGTCTCCAGCACGGTCTTCTCGTGCGGCTCCCACGTCGCGACGATCACGCGCCCGACGGAGATCGGACCGACGCCGCGCTCGATCAGCTTGTCGACGAAACTCTGCGGCGGTGCTTCATCGAGCGGATGCTCTTCGCGCGTCTCGGGTCGATAGAGCAACGCGCCGTTCTCCGCGACGATGCGCGCGAACAGATCCATGTGTGGGAAGACCGTCTGCAGATCGTCGAGCTCGCGCCCGGTGACGAGCACGAGCTTGCGGCCCGATTCGCGCAGGCGTTTGAGTGCCGCGAGCGTGGGTTCGTCGACGCGGCCGTGATGGGCGATGGTGCCGTCGTAATCGCAGCACAGCGCGAGATAGCGCATTCGGTCAAAGTTCTCGGCGTTGCAGGGGCGGTCCTGTAACGCCGTGCAACTTTGACCGGTTCCCTTACTTCTTGGAATACGCCTTCGACTGCTCGCGCACCAGATCGATCAGATTCCCCATCGCCAGGTTCGCATCGATCAGATGCAAGCCCCAATCCTGCTGCACCTGGCCGTTCACCATCACGTCGCCGACGATGTCATCCGTGCGCGGATCGCTCGGATCCGCGTTCACGTGCACGGCCAGATAATTGCCTGCGTCGCTCGACACGCACGCGGCCGTCAGCAAGCCCGGAACGCTGACGAACGGCGTCGAGACCTTGCGCTCGGGTGTCACCCACGGCAGCGGCGCAGCAGCCGACGATGCGATGAAGCGGCCATTCGACAAGTACGCATGGAGTTGCCCACTGCCGCCGCTGAGCGCAGCGGGATTCACGCACGCGGCGACCATGTTTTCGCCTTGCGCCTTGCCGAACCGCGAATTGGCCGGCGGCGGAACGGTGTCTCTGAAGCTGGCATACGCGACCGCACAGCCGTACTGCGACGCCGACTTGCAAAGCGGGATGTTCTGGAACGCCCCCGTGTCCTTGCCCTTCTCGACCGGCAGGTTCGTCCCGAGCAGCAGCGCCGAGACGAGCTTGTCCTGCACCCGCTTGCCGTCGATCTCATTCTTGATCAGCTGCGTCAACACTCCCGAGCCCTGCGAGTGGCCGATGAGCACGACACCGCGGCCGGCGTTGCCGTTCTTGAGATAGAAGTTCCAGGCGTCGAGCACGTCGTTGTACGCAAGCTGCCGATCGACCGGCATCGGCTTGCCGGAAATGATCGAGCGCAATGCCGTCAAAGTGACTTGCCGATACAGCGGCGCATACACGCGGCACACCGAGGAGAAGCGCGCGAATTGTTGCGCGACCACGTTGCGCTCCTCCGGTCCCGCGATCATGTCGCTGTTGCCGGATTGATCGAGCGAAACCGTCGGGTACACGTAGAAGCAATCGATCGGCGCATCCTTCGCGGCCTTGAATTTTTCCTTCGTGAACTTGCCGCTCGGCGCGACGATTGTCGTGTCGAGATCGGCTGCACAGGCGGCGTCCTTCGCGCCCCCACGACACAGCCAGTATTCGGGTTTGCTGTAGTCGTTGGGCTGCGCGGCGGGTGCCGCTGGAGCTTCCGCAGTCGCCGGCGATTGCGCCAGCACGGTGGCCGATGACAGCAGCGCAAACGCGCTCGCGAAACCTGCGATGAATCGCAACATGGCTCCATCCCCCGATGAAAACTAGTTGTGGTGGCTCGACCGCAAAAGTCTGCCACGGGACGCGCGCGCAGTGCCCAACCATGACAGTCCTTTGCCCAAGCCCACGCTGCAGTACGTTCAGTACATAACGGCGCTCCCGGCCGCGATGGGTGTCGCTCACGCTTACAGCGCCTCGGGCTGACCCCCGTAAAACAGGGCCTAACGCGCCTGGACCGCCACTTGCATCTCTCCTCTCCGACCACGCTTTCCGCGGATGAGAAGAATGCGAAAACGCTTCGGGCTGTTGCTGATCCTGATCCCAATGTTCGCCTCCGCGGCATTGGTCCTGAAAGATTCTGCTGAACGCGCGCACCACGCGCCCGCGCCGAAGCAACTCGAAGCTCCGATGTCGGCTCCCAAGAACGAGTCCTCCGACGAAGCGCATTCGCAGGTTCCGCAGCACCCGCCCGGTGAAGTCATCGGGGTGCCAATGCTCGCTTGAGCAGGGAGGTCGGGCGGCCCTGGGGCAGGTGGCTCCAACCAGGGATGCCCGAACGGTTAGGCCGGCGGTGCCGGCTCCGGCGACACTCGTTGGTCGATCCGGGGCAAGAAGGGCGGCACCGCCGGCCAGCCGCGCTGGAGAGGTCATCCCTAGCACGATGCGACACTTCCGCAGGTGCGGTCGGTCGCCCTGTCTTCCGTTACTAGCGTTCGCTCCTGCCCCGCGGCACCATTGAACCGGACACCAAGGGTTGCGCACGTACTGGCGTAACGTCACTCGGGAGACTTGTATGCGTATCGCGGCTATCGGTTTGGGCGTGCTCGTCGCGCTGGGTTCGGGCGCTGCGCTCGCCGCGGGCGGCGGCAGTGCTCCTTCCGGCGGCGGTTCCTTCAACATGCCTGAGCGGCAGATGACGCCGGAAGAGCAGGCGAAGCAGGCCTACAACCAGGGCGTGCGCGCGGTGAAGGCAGCCGACAAGCTCGCCAAGAGCGCGGAAGAAACCACCGACGAGAAGAAGAAAGCCAAGGTGCTCGACAAGGCGAAGCATCAGTACGAGAACGCGCGCGGCTATTTCGCCTCGGCTCTGCAACGCAAGGTCGACATGTACGAGGCGTGGAACTACGTCGGCTATACGAGCCGCAAGCTCGGCGAGTACGACAAGGCGCTGCAGGCGTATGACGAAGCGCTGCGCCTGAATCCGAATTACGGCGAGGCGATCGAGTATCGCGGCGAGGCGTATCTCGCGCTCAATCGCATCGAGGATGCCAAGAACGCGTACATGCTGCTGTTCCAGGGCCAGCGTCCGCTCGCCGATCAGTTGATGGTGGCGATGCAGAAGTGGGTCACGGACCGCAAGGCCGCGGGCAACGCCGCGCCCGAAGTCGATGCACTCGCGCAGTGGATCGATGAGCGCTCGAACATCGCGCGTCAGACTGCTTCGCTCGCGACGGATGCGCCGGCGGTCGTGCACTGGAACTGAGTACGACTCGCCTCCTATCGATCTTCCTGTGTTGCTGGATCGGGGTCGCATGGAGCGATCCCGCCAGCGACCACGCGCAGTACCAGTGGCATCTGCCGCCTGGTTTCCCGCCACCGCTCGTTCCCGCCGACAATCCGATGTCCGATGCCAAGGTCGCGCTCGGCTGTCGACTGTTCTTCGAAACGCGTCTCTCGGTAACGAACACGTATTCGTGCGCCAGTTGCCACCATCCTGAGCTCGCGTTCACAGATGGTCGTGCGCTTGCTGTCGGTGCGAAGGGCGACACCATCCATCGCGGCGCGATGACGCTCACCAACGTTGCGTACAACCCGGCGTTCACGTGGGCAAGTAGCAGCGTGACGACGCTGGAGCGGCAGATGGAGCAGCCGCTGTTCAATGAGCATCCGCTCGAGATGGGATTGAAGCGCGACGATCGCGCGCTGCTCGAATGGTTCGAGCAGCAGGAGAAGTACGCGGCAGCGTTCAAGCAGTCGTTTCCGCAGGAAGCTGAGCCGATCACGATGCCGAACGTGCTGAAGGCGATCGCGTCGTACGAGCGCACGCTGATCTCCGGACGCTCGGCGTTCGATCGTTACGTCTATGACGACGATCGAGCCGCGTTTTCGGCAGGCGCGCGCCGCGGAATGAAGCTGTTCTATTCGGAGCGCAGCGGCTGCTCGCACTGTCACTTCGGCGTGAATTTCTCGGGATCGATCGCTCAGCGCGGCAAGCCGCGGCCGCGCGCGCTGTTCGCGAACAATGGATCGGCGGTGAAAGCGGACGAAGGGTTATATGCGCAGACGAAGCAGTCGCAGGATCGCGGCCGGTTCAGAGTGCCGACGCTGAGGAATATCGCGTTGACGGCGCCGTATATGCACGATGGAAGGTTTGCGACGCTGGAGGATGTGATCGAGCACTACGTCGCGGGCGGCAGGCACGCGGAGTCGATTGGGGTGGTCGACTCGCAGATCAGGCCGCTGGAGTTGAGCGCGGAGGAGAAGCGGGATCTGGTGGAGTTTCTGAAGAACCTCACTGACCAACAGTTCGCATTACCGCGGACCTGTGATCGAGTGCTGTAGGTCGTGCTTTAGCCCGACTCTTCTGGCGGCACGGATTGTCGGGCTAAAGCCCGACCTACAGCGCAATTTCCATCGCTCGCTTTAGCGCGAGCTCATGCGCCCGCCGCCGCCGCGAGCATCTGCGGCGCGGCTCAGCACTGTCACCTTCTGCCCGTGCTGCAGGCGTTCCACGCCGCGCACGACAACCAGGTCGCCAGCCGTGACCGAGCCACGGATCGTGACCATGTCTCCGTCCGTCGCGACCGACGTCACCGCAACCTTCTCCGCCGTATTGTCCGGCTTCACGCGCATCACGTAGTTCCCGTCCTGGCGTACCGCGATGGCATCGCGCGGTACCACGAGCGACTCGGTCGCCTCACGTTCAGGCAGGCCGACTTCGATCGGGGTACCGACGCTCAGCGCGTTGTTGGCCAGTGTGAGTCGCAGCTCGAACTGGCGCGAACGCTCCTCGCCAACGGGCACCACTGTGCGCACGCTGGCCTTCATCTGCCGATCCGCTAGCTTGACGGGCAGCTCCATCTCCGGCCTGACCAGGCCGACCAGAGTCAGCGGCGCCTGCACGCGCGCCTCTACATGAACGGTGTCGACGAGATGCGCGATCGCAGCGCCCGTCGCGACGTACTCGCCGCGTTGTGCGAGGCGCTCGGTGACGATTCCCGCGAACGGCGCGCGCAGTTCGGTTTGATCGAGATCGTGCTGCGCGACGCGCTGGCGCACCTGCGCCTGTTGCAGCTGAGCCGTCAGCACTGCGAGTTGCGACTTCACCTCGTCGAGTTGCGTTTGCGAGATCGTGCTGCCGACTTTCTCAAGACGCTGCACCTGGCGCTCCGAATTCGCGCGCTGCGAATCGATGCGTGCGACTTCGGCCTTCGCATCCTCGACGCGCAGGCGCACGGCTTCGTCCTCGAGCTTCGCCACGCGCTCGCCTTCGCGCACGCGCGTGCCGACCTCGGCGACGTATGTCAGCCGTCCTGCGCCGCTCGTGGCGAGTCGCGCATCGTTGCGGCTCACGACCCCGCCGGGCACCCAGCGCCGCGGCGCGACGCGCGCGACTTCAGCCTTCGCGACTTCCACCACGACGCCCGGCTCTTGCGGAGGTGGGCCGTCGGCGGCGGCGCTCGCTGCGGAAAGCGCAAGCGTCGCGGCGAACGCGAGTGTCGATATGCGTGACTTGATCATCCTCATCCCCTTGCCAGAGCTGTCAGGCTGAAGCCTGACCCACAGGAACAGTGCCGACTTCCTCAACCGGCACGTGCCGTTCGTACACCAGCCGCAACAGGCTCGGCAGGAGCACGATCGAGAACACCATGCTGACGATCACGCCCGCGACGTTCACCGCCGCGAGGCCGCGATAGATCGTGCTGGCCGGGCCAGGATTCACGACCATCGGCAGCGCACCGAGCGCGCCAGTGAGCGTGCTCGCGACCATCGCGCGCAGTCGCTGATTCAGCGCCATGCGCAACGCCTCTTCGAGACTGTGCCCGTGATTGAGCGCATCGCGCGTGCGATCCACCAGCAGGATCGAGTGATTCACGATGATGCCGATCATCATGATGAAGCCGATCATCGTCAGCAGATCGAGCGGCTGGAACGCGACCAGATCGAGCGCGCGAATGCCGAGCACGCCGCCAGCGAGCGCGAGCGGCACAGTCAGCACCACGACCGCCGCATCGCGTAGCGACCGGAACATCGCCGCCATCAGCATGAACAGCACGAGCAGCGCCAGCAGGAAGTTCGTGCCCATCGTCGAGACGATCGCATCGAGGCGATCCGCGCTGCCGGCGAGCCGGATGTTCGCATCGGGCGGCAGCTGCGTGCGCAGCGACGGCACGATGTCACTCTGGATCTTCGCCAGCATGTCCTCCAGGGACAGCGTCGGCGGCGGATCGATCGTCAGTGTCACCGTGCGGTGATGATCGATACGACGGATCTGCTCCGGCGCCAGCGTCGTCTGCAGATTCACGAGCTCGCCGAGCGACACGATTTCTCCTGACGGCGTCATCAACGGCGCTTGCGCCAGCTCTTCCGGCGTCTCGCCGAGATTCGTACGCAGCATCACGGGCAGCCGCGTCTGGCCATCGAAGTACTCGCCAAGCCATGCGCCATCCCCCAGCGCTCGCACGACGGTGCCGAGCGATGCGCGATCCCAGCCGACTTCGGCGATGCGCCGATCGTTGGGCTCGGCTCGCAGCTCCAGCGCCTGCACATCTGCATTCGGGAACGACTGCACGTTGGCGCCCGGGAAAGTACGCTCCAACAGCTTGCGGCCTTCTTCGGCCGTGGCGTTGAGCGCATCCGTATCCGTGGACTGCAGATGGATGGCCACCGAGCGCGCCGATCCGCCGATGCCGCCGAACAATTCACCCTCATTCACGAACACGCGGGTGTCGGGCAGCCCGGCGACGACTTCGTCGCGCACGACGCGCTCGAGGTCACCGATCCGCTTGTCGTCGATAACGCGCGCGCCGATCGTGCCGCCGCTCGGCCACAGCAGCACGTACCAGTTCTTGAGGCGCGGCTCCTTCTCGCCCTTCATGTACGGCTCCATGCGCTTGAGCAGCGTGGGCACGATCTCGCGATTGACGGCCTCCGGGCTCATGCCTGGCGGGAAGCTGAAGTACGCATCGATCGCCGCGCGTTTCACCGGCGGCAGGTAGTCGAGCTTCGGCAGCAGCATCCACGACAACAGCAGCGGCGCGACCAGCAACGCGCCGACCCAGGCGAGCTGCTGCTTGCGCGTGCGAGTCCATGCGATCACGCGATCGGTCAGCCACGGCCAACCGGCACCGTAGCCCGAATCCTTGGAGTGCGAGCCGAGCCAGCGGCCGGCAGCGGCCGGCACGACCGTGATCGCGACTACGATCGAGAACGCGACCGCGATTGCAATCGTCAACGCCAGGTCCGCGAAGATCTGTCCTTCAACGTCCTTCAGGAACAGCACTGGCAGGAATACAGCAATCGTCGTCGCCGTCGACGCGAACAACGCAGGCACGACCTGTCGCGTACCGTCGTGCGCGGCCTGTTCGATCGGCATCCCTCCTTCCTTGAGCCGGATGATGTTGCCGGAGACGACGATCGCGCCTTCCACCACCATGCCGACCGCAAACGCGAGGCCGGCCAGTGAGATGACGTTGATACTGCGACCTGCGAGATCGAGCACGCAGAACGTCGCCAGCAGGCAGACTGGAATCGTCGACGCGATGAGCACCGTCGCGCGGACATCGCGCATGAACCACCATACGCACGCCAGCGCGAGCAGGGCCCCGACGACCAGATTCTCCACCAGCAAGTTGACGGCGCGATTGATGAACACCGATGCATCGAACGACTGCTCGATGCCCAGTCCGCGCTCCTTGAGCGGCCCCTCGCGCAGTTCCGCGGCGACCTTCTTCACTTGGTCGAGCGTGCTGAGCACGTTCGCGCCCGGCGCGCGCACGATGCGCAAGCCGATCGCCGGGTTGCCGTTCTGATAAGAGAAGAACTGGCGCTCGGGCGGCCGCATCTCGACGGTCGCGAGATCGGCGAGCCGCACCGGCTGCCCATCTCGCCACGCGAGCACGAGCTGGCCCAGATCCTGCGCGTCATAGCGTCCGGTGTACCGCAGCGAGTACTGCCGTCGACCGACGTCGAGCTGCCCCGCGGACACATTCGTCGCACTCGCAGCCTGGCGGGCGATGTCCGGAATGCCGATGCCCAACGCTGCAGCGCGCGCCAGATCGAGCGTGATGCGCACGTCATCCGGCGGGCCGCCCTGAACTTCGACCTGCGCGACGCCCGGCACCGATTCGATGCGCGGCTTCACGACGTCCTCGACGAAGCGGCGATAGCGCTCGATCGGCCCTTCGCTGCCCGGCAGCAGCTGCACGAAGAAGAACGAGAGCTGCTGGTTCGAGTCGCCGCCGTCGCCGCCGAGTTGTACGACAGGCCGGTCGGAGTCGCGCGGCAGCGGCGGCAGGCGGCTCATGCGGCCGATGACGTCGACCAGCGCCGATTTCATGTCGGTGCCGATCGCGAACGTCAGGAACACCTGGCTGCCGCCGGAATTGGCGTTGCCGTTGACCTCCTCAACGCCGGGCAGGCCCTGTAACACCTGCTCCTGCGGCTCCAGCAACTCCGCCTCGACTTCTTCCGGCGAGGCACCGCGCCAGTTGGTGAAGATGGCGATCGTCGGCCGTTCGATGTCAGGGAAAAGCTGCAGCGGCAGGTGCCGCAGGCTCAGGACGCCGAACAGGGAAATAAGTAAAACTGTGACGCCGATCGCGACCGGGTTGCGGATGGCTCCTGCAATGATGCGCACCGGTGTTCTCCCTGGGTCTGATTTCGGCGATTGGACCACTGCTGGTCAGCGCCGTTCGGGCCGGTGAGACCAAGCGACGCAATGACGCGATCAGGCGTGCCATCGTTGGGATGCTGCACGCAGGTCGCTGGTTTATCTGGTGCTGAAGAATCGTCAACGGTCGCAGTAGTCGCTCGCACGCGGGGAGGGCAGCGATTAAGCTGTGCGCCGAATGAAACAACGCCGCCGGCAACAAGTGCGGCACGAAACCCTTCGAAACTCATGGGAGTCAGGCCAATGTCCACCTCGCGTGTATCCGGTTTGCGTCTTCTGTGCGTCGCAGCTGTCGCAACGATTGCTGCGGCTTGCACGACGCCGGCGACCCAGAAGTCTGCGCCGCCGCCTCCGCCGGCCGCCAAGGTCACCGATGTGACCGGCACGTGGGAGCTCAATGTCGAAAGCCCGATGGGCTCGCGCGCTTCGGACGCGATCTTCACACAGAGCGGCGGGACGCTCGCCGGCAAGATGGTCAGCCCGCGCGGCGAAGTGCCGCTGAAGGGCACGATTGCCGGTGACGACATCAAGTTCGGCATCAACGTCAACGTGCAGGGCCAGGACCTGCAGATCGATTACACCGGCAAAGTCACCGGCGACACGATGAGCGGCACGGTCGTGTTCGGCTCGTTCGGCGACGGCAAGTGGACCGGAAAGAAAAAGTAGGTCGGGCTTCAGCCCGACAATCCGTGCCGGAAAAGATTGACTGACCTCGTAATAACCCCTGCCGAGAAGCGGCTGACGTTAGCCGCTCTCGCCGTCGTCGTGCTGCTCAGCGCGCTCGACCAGACGGTTGTTTCCACGGCGATGCCACGCATCATCGAGCAGCTGCAGGGGCTGTCGATGTATGCGTGGGTGACCACGGCGTACATGCTGACGTCGACGGTCTCCGTGCCGATCTACGGCAAGCTCAGCGATCAGTACGGTCGCAAGGGCATTCTCATTCTCGGCGTCGTGACGTTTCTCGCGGGCTCCGTGCTGTGCGGCCTCGCCGGCGAGTTCGGCGAGTTGCCGCTGGTCGGCGGCGGCATGATGCAGCTCATCGTGTGCCGCGCGATCCAGGGCCTCGGCGCCGGCGCGCTGATGACCGTGTCGTTTGCGATCATGGCGGACCTGTATCCGCCGCGTGAACGCGGTCGGTTGTTCGGCGTGTTCGGTTCGGTGTTCGGTATCGCGACCGTCGTCGGCCCGTTCATCGGTGGCTTCCTCACCGATCACGGGACCTTTCGGTTCCTCGGTCACGAAGTCGCCGGCTGGCGCTGGGTGTTCTACGTCAACCTGCCGCTGGGTCTGCTCGCGCTGTTCATGATCATGTTTCGCATGCCGGTGCTGCGACATGGCGCGGGCGGGCGCATCGATTATCTCGGCGCTGTGCTCGTCGTGCTGATGGCTTCGACGCTGCTGCTCGGACTCACGCTCGGCGGCACTTCTTATCCCTGGGACTCGCCGTACATCATTGCGCTGTTCGCCACCGGCGGCATTTCGCTCGCGGTCTTCCTGTGGGTGGAGACGCGCGCGATCAATCCCATCCTGCCGCTGCACCTGTTTCGCATCCATGCATTTCGCATGACAGCGCTGGCGTCGTTCGTGATGAGCACGGCTTTCCTCGGCGTCGTGATGTTCATGCCGCTGTACATGCAGGTCGTGCAGGGAATCAACGCGACGCAGAGCGGCTTCGCGCTGCTGCCGCTGATGGGCGGACTGATCGTCAGCAGCATCACCTGCGGGCGGCTCGTGACGCGCACGGGTCGCTACAAGGCTTTCATGATCGGCGGCGGCGTGGTGTTGATTGCCGGCGTGGTTGCGCTGACCGGCATCGGGCCGGACACGACGAGCGCCGACCTCACGTGGCGCCTCATTCTGACGGGCGTGGGCCTCGGCCCCGCGCAGACGCTGTTCAATCTGGTGATTCAGAACTCGGCGCCGCCTCCTGAGGTCGGTGTGGCTACGAGTACGGGACAGTTCGCGCGGCAGATGGGCGCGACCGTCGGTGTTGCGATCTTCGGCACGTTCCTGGTGCACGGCCTCACCGAGGAGTTGCCGAAGCACGTGCCGATGTTGCCGGGTGCGAACGAGCAGCGCATGGATCTTGCGCACGCGCAGAGTCAGGCGATGAACGCGGATGTGATTCGCATGCGTGTCGAAGCCACGCTCGAGGAACGCTACACCGTGCTCGATCGCGCATATCACGAGGACCCAGCGGCGGTCAGCGACATCCTGGGCGATCCGCGCATGCCGGAGCCGATCAAGAAAGCGTTGCGCGATGGCGGCGTGCGCGGCCGCATTCATCGTCAGCTCCTGGAGCGTGCCGACACGGTCGAGAGCGAGCTCACGAGCGGCGAGGAAGGGCGCGAGCGGCTGCTGCAGGATCCCGACTTACCCGCGGGGGTGAAGCAACAACTCGCCGACATTCCCGTGCGCGCGCTGCGCGAGCCGGAGTTGATCGCCGGAGTCGGCAAGCTGTTTCGGGATGCGATCCTGGCGAAGGAAGATGCGCTCGTCGCGTCGACGGTTCAGCAGTCGCTGCTCATGGTGCACGCAGCGATGAACAACTACGGCAAGCAACTGGTCGAGCGCATCCAGCGCGGCATGAAGGTCGCGTTCTCGACTGCGATCGTGCACATGCTGGAGCGCGCGTTGTGGATCGTCGGTCTCGCGGTCACCCTCGTGCTGTTTATTCCTGAGGTGCCGCTGCGCGCGCGTGCCACACCTGCCGCTGTTGCAGCTGACTGATCCCTCGTTATTCCCCTTTTGGGTTATTTCTTCTTGCTGCTGCTGCGCCGACGGCTTGTCTTCCTTTTGCGACTCGAACGGCGCTTCGGAACCTTCGCACCGGAGCGGCGTGCCTCCGACAAACCAATCGCGATCGCCTGCTTGCGGCTCGTCACTTTGCGCCCCGAACGGCCACTGCGCAGCGTGCCACGCTTGCGTTCGTGCATTGCACGCTGCACTTTCCGCGATGCTTTCTTGCTGTAGCGGCGCGCCATAGCGCCCTCCTGTCAGGGTCAGTCCCGCTCGCTGGAACGCCTTGCCGAGTTCGAGTGTTCCTAGCGCATGCACGACATGATCTGTCAGGCAATCAGAGAAAAACGGCTGCTGGAGCTGCACTGCGACGGGCAGTCCCGCCGCGTGGCTCCGCACATCTACGGCATCGATGCAGCGGGCGAGGAGATGCTGAGCTGTTATCAGGTGTGGGGCGATGGCGCGTCAGCGGGGTGGTTGTCGCTACGGCTCGCGGAGATCTCCCAGCTCGCGCTCACGAGCAAGCGCTTCGCGCCGCGGCCGGAGCATCAGCGCAATGATGGCGCGATCGCGCGGGTGTTTTGCCAGGTGTAGTCGGCGTCAGCGTTGCGCGCCGTCGCGTGTCAGCGCAAGCAACTGCCGATCAATCGCAATCGGCGATTTGGCCAGGATCCCTGCCGCGCGTTGCAACGCTGTGCTGGCCTCCTGCGACCGTCCCAATGCGCGGTAGCATCGGCCGAGCCACAGCGCCGCTTCTCCTGCCCAGCGGTTGTCAGCGTCGAGAGCGCGCCAGAACTGGTCCGCCTCTTCCAGGTCCGTCAGCGCCGTCGCAGGGTCGCCGCGAATCATCGCCAATCGCCCCCGCGCAACCAGCGCATCCGCCTGCCAGGTCGTCGTGTTGCGAAACTTCGCCCGAAAGATCGCCAGCGCCTGATCCAGGTCTTCCTGCGCGCCGGCGTAGTCCTTCAGCTCCAATCGATCGAGCCCTCGTTCCACCAGAACTTTCGCGCTCTGACGCTCGGCGCGCAGACCCGGCCGAATTGCTTCGAACGAGCGCTGCTGCAGTTTTGCTGCTGCAAGCGGATCGCCGCCGAGCCGCGTCGCGAATCCCAGCTGGTAGAGCGGGGTGCTGAGACTGCTGTAGCCTTTGGCCTGGTACTTCTCCACCACCTCCGCGAGCACGCGCCGCGCTTCATCGGTACGTCCGAGCTGCGCCAGCGCCATGCCCTGCTTCACCTGCAGCACGAAGGCGTGCTCGTAGGTCGGACCGAAGTTCGCGACCACGATCTCGCGCGCCCGGGTCGTAACGGGTAAAGATTCGGCGCCACGGCGCGCCGCAACCAGGGCGCCGCTCTGTGCATCGAGAAGCTGAGCGTAGGTGATCGAGTTCGGGTCGACATCCTTGCCGACGATACGCATCCCTCGCTCCGCGGCGTCGACGCCTTGCTGGTATTGGCCGGAACTGCTCAAGTACTCGCTGATCGTGACGCAATATTCACCGACGATCCGGCTTTCCTTGCCGAAGATGCGCTCTGCAATTCCCAGGCTTTCCAGCATCAGATCGACCGCCTCGTCCACGCGGTCCATGTCGATCAGCGACACCGCGTACTGCATGCGCGCGTTGTTCACGGTCGGATGTGAGCCATCGCCGGGAAAGACTTGCCGCGCCAGCTCGTAGGCACGCTTCGCGACTTCGTGGCCCTCCAGCCTGCGATTGCGGTAGTTGTGCGCGTAAGCGATCGCCATCAGCGCCTCGACGCTTTCGGGCCGCCGCTCGCCGAGCAGTTGCTGCGTCGTATTGAGGAGCTCCGTGGCGCTCCTCTCCGCTTCGTCATAGGCTCCGCTTCGCACGTAGGCAGTGGTGCGCGCGAGGAGTGCTGCAACCAGTTCTTCCGAATAGCGCTCGGGATCGTGGCGCAACACCGGGATCACTACGGCCAGCTCGTGCTGCGCCTGGTCGAAGCGACCCCGCATCACCAGCACCAGCGCCTGCAGCCTTCGTGCTCGCAGCGCCTCGATGTGGCGCGGATCGAGCGCACGCGACTCGTTGACCGCCTGCTGCATCACCTCCTCGGCGCCGTCCGTGTCCTGCAGGTTGAGCATGCTCGAGCCCAGCGTATTGAGCAGCAGCACGCGCTCGTCTGCGTTGCTGGTCCGGACGCTGTCGATGCGGCCTCTGGCCTGCCGCAGCAGCTCCACCGCCGACATGGAGTGTCCACTCTCGCCAAACGGATCCGCGTTCTGAAAGATCGACGCAATGAAGTCGCGCACCTGCTCCGCCCGCCGCTGTTCGGCGACGGCTGCTCGTGCCTGCCACAGTGCTACGCCAGCGCCAGCCAGCACCGCCGCAACGACGGCCGCCGCGGCGCCAACCGCCAGCTTGTTGCGCGCAACGAATTTTCGCAGGCGATAGGCGCGGCTATCCGGTTGCGCCAGCACCGGCCGCCCGTCGAGGAATCGCTCGAGGTCTTGCGCGAGCGCGTGTACGGTCAGGTAGCGCTCGTCCGGACTCTTCTTGAGGCACTTGAGGATGATCGTGTCGAGGTCGCCGCGAATCTCGCGGCGCCAGCCGCGCGCAGCGAGGTCGCTCGGCTGCACCGGCTCCGCTTTCAGCACAGCGTCCTCGAGCGCACCGCGCGTCTCACGCTCGAGCCGATACGGCCGCTCACCGGTTAGCAGCCGAAACAGGATGACGCCGAGCGAATACACGTCGGATCCGACGCTCAGCGGCTCGCCGCGGATCTGTTCAGGCGAAGCGTAGTCCGGCGTGAATGCCGCGCCGACGAACTGCGTGAGCTGCGTTTCGTGCGTAAGGCTGCCTTCGAGCAACTTGGCGATGCCGAAGTCGAGCAAGCGTGCCTCGCCTTCGTTCGTTACCAGCACGTTCGCGGGTTTGAGATCCCGATGCACGACGAGCTTGCCGTGCGCGTACGCGACCGCGTCGGCGATCTGGAGGAACAGGCGCAGCCGCTGCCGCAAGCCGAGACCGTGCGTCGCGCAGTACTCGTCGATCGCAGTTCCCTCGATGTACTCGAGCGCGAGATACGACTGCCCCTCCGGGGTGACACCGGCATCGTAGAGCCGAGCGATGTGAGGATGCGCGAGCGTGGCGAGAATCTCGCGCTCGCGAGCGAGGCGCTCGGCGAGACTCCCGTGCCGCGTGGCGAGATGCGGCAGCTTCAGCGCGACCGGTCGATTGAGAATTCCGTCGGTGCGCTCCGCCAGCCAGACGGCGCCCATGCCGCCGCTGCCGAGCTCGCGAATCAGCCGATACGGACCGATCGTGTCGCCAGCGCGTCCTGCTGCCGGCCGCGGCGCTGCATCCTCGTCGCTCGCAGCCACGATTCGTGGCAGCTCGCCGAGAAAGTCGTTGGTTTCGATCTGCGCTGAGCGCGCGAGCAGAGATCGCAGGCGCGGTCCGTGGGCGACGTGCTCAGGCGGCAACGTAGCGAGCCAGGCGCTGCGCTGCTCCGGCGGCAGGTTGAGCACGGCATCGAGCAACCGGTTGAGCTCGGTCCAGGACTGGTCAGCATCCGGCTGGTGATCCATGACGCCTCCATCACGTGGCGAGCGCTTCGGCGAGCAGCAGCCGCGCCTTTTCCCAGTCACGCCGCACGGTGCGCTCGGAGATGTCGAGTGCCTTCGCGACCTCGGCTTCGGTCATGCCGCCGAAGTAGCGCATCTCGACCAGCCGCACGAGCTCCGGGGCACGCTTGCCGAGATCTTCGAGCGCGTCGTGCACGCGCAGGACTTCGCTTTCGCCACCGGCGGTCGTCGGGTCCACGAGCACCTCGGCGCCGTTCGTCAGCGAGATGCGCGCCGCATCGCCGCCGCGTCGTTCGGCCTGTCGTTCGCGGATGAAATCGATCACGACGGAGCGCATCACGCGCGCCGCGAAATTCATGAAGTGACTGCGATCCTCGATGCGCACGCGACGGGCCGCGGCGAAGCGCAAATAGGATTCGTGTACCAGTGCTGTCGTGTCGAGGAGCGTGCCGCGTTGATCGCGTCGCAGTCGCAGGTGTGCGAGTGCACGTAACTCGTCGTAGGTGGCGCGGAAGAGATCGTCGAATGCGCGCGCATCGCCGCTTTGCGCGCGGTGGATGAGATCGGTCAGATCGGACTGCGGCTGCTCGCTCACCGGCGTTCATGATACGCCCCAACTCAGCCGGTTAATCGACCCAGAAGTACCACGGCGCCGAGCGCCATCGCGACGCCGGTCACTTCGCTGGCGGTGAGCCGCTCGCCGAAGCAGACCACGCCGACCAGGACCAGCAGCAGGGCACTGGAGACGGCGTAGACGATGCCCGCGGTCGCGATCTTCATGCTCTGCATCAGAAAGACCCAGCCGACCGCAAATGCTGCGGTCAGCACGCAGCCCAGCACGAACCACTCCGTGAGGAATGGATGGGTCCGCGAGCTGGCGAGCTTGAGGACCGCATCCGCTGCGACGCCCACGCCACTCAAGGCGATTGCCAGTGCCAGGCTGCGGAATTCGACTGTCATGTCTACACCTCAGGGCAGCAGCCGCACGATCGCCAGGCTGTTGGTATTGGCATTGCGGGCGATGCCGGCTGCGACGATCTTGCCGTCCGGCTGAATCGCCAGCGCCGTCGCGCCGTCGGCGGAGGCGAAGAAGTCGATGAGCACTTTGCCGCCGGAGCCAAAGGTTGCGTCGAGCGCACCATTCGCCTCGTGGCGCGTGATCAGCATGTCGTCCGAGAAGGAATCGGTTGGCCGTGTCGAGCCGCCAGTGACGATGCGCCCGTCCGCCTGGATGGTGAGCTCGCGTGCGAAGTCACCGCCCGCTGCGAAGGAATTCCTCGCGACGCCCTGCGTGCCGAAGCTCGTGTCGAGGATCCCGAGCGCGTCGAGGCGGGCAAGCGTGTGCTGGAAGATGCCGGTTTGCGCTGCTTCGACGGCGAGCACGATCTTGCCGTCCGATGTCAGCGCGAGACCTGACGGCGCATCGTGATCGTGACCGCTCGCGCTCAGGTCGATACGCACGATGCCGGTCGAGTGGCCGAAGCTCGCGAGGTCGAGAGCTCCGGTCGAGGTGTAGCGCACGACTCCGGTATCCGGCAGCGCTCCGCCATCTACGCCGACGCGACCCGCGACGATGATTTTGCCGTCGGATTGCAGCAGCGCAGACGTGACGAGATCGGCGCGGCCCGCGATGTTCGTGCGCACTTTGCCGCCCGTGCCGAAGCCCGAGTCGAGATCGCCATCGCTGGTGAGGCGCACCGCCGCGAAGTCCGAGTCGACGCCGAGCGGGCCGGAGGTTCCGCCGGTGCCTGCGACGACGATGCTGCCGTCAGGCTGGATCAAAGGCACGATCGCTTCGTCGAAGCTGCCGTTGATGTCGATCAGCACTTTGCCGTTCGTGCCGAAGTCGGTATCGAGCGTGCCGTTGGTGTTGAAGCGCGCGACGCCGAAGTCGTCGAGCGTGCCGCCAAACGCGCGCCCGACGACGACGATCTTGCCGTCGCCCTGCAATGCGAGGCCGCGCGGGACATCGCTGCCGTTGTTGAAGGTGGTGATCGCGACGCCGTTCGTGCCGAAGCTGAGATCTTGCGCGCCGTCGACGTTGTAGCGTGACAGGCGCGACTGCTCGCTGAGGATCACGAGCTTGCCGTCGCTCTGCCGGACCATCGCGACTGCGGGACGCAGGGCGTTGTTCGAAACCTTGCCGTTGCCGCCGAAGGTTGGATCCAGCGCACCGTTCGGGAGCGGCGTCGTGCAATCGACGGCGATGTCCGTGACGTTCGCGTTGTGAATCGTGCCGCTGCCGCGCGTGACGGTGCAGACCTGCAGCGGATTGCTCGGTTGCTGCGTGATTTGCAGATCGTAGGTAGCGCCGTCCTGCAGAGCTCTCGGCATCGTGAACGGGCCGTTGCTCGCAGTGATCGACGAGCCGGAAGCGCTGAGCACGAGGCCCGAGCCGGCGAGACCACTGACGGTGCCGCCGATCGTGAACGTGGCGGGCGCAGTGTCGTCGTCCATGATCGTCATCGTGGCGCTTGTCTGCTTGCCGAGCTGTGCACAACCGCGCACGTCAGCGAGGCTGAGCTCGATGGTCTCGTTCGGTTCGCTGGCACTGTCGGCAAGGATCGGGACCATCACGACCTTGCGGCCCTCTTCGCCGTCTTCGAACGCAAGGGTCTGCGCGACACTCGTGTAGTCCTCGCGTGCGATCGCAGAGCCGTCGGCGGTGCTCAGTTCGACGCTGACCTCGCCCACCGAACCGCCCGTGCGCGTAACGATGAGCGGTGCGCGGTTGATCTCCAGCGCATTGAATGCACCTGATTCGAACTGGAGCGTGCCCGCCGCCGGGTCGGCGCCGGTGGTGCATTCGGGCAACCGCTCCATGATCGGCACCACCGGATCACCCGGCGGCGGCGGCACGGGTTCGAGCCCGGTCGAGATGATGTCGACGCCATCGTTGGTTTCGACCGGGTCGCGCAGGAACGCCGAGTAGTAGGACTCGCCCTGCATGCTGTTGTGCGTGAATGCAAACGCGCTCGAGTGAACATAGAACGTCTCGCCCACACTGACCCGGTCGAGCGGTATGTTGATGTGCAGCGGCGCTTTCAGCCGCACGATCGCGTGCTGGCCGTTGTCGCCGAAGGGGTTGTCTTCATCGACGTCGAAGTTGGCGTCCAGGTCTTGCTCGTGCAGCAGGATGCCTGCGCGGAGGCCACCAGTTGAAAAGACGTCGCGGCTGTCGACGGCCATCTGCCAGTGGCCTTGCCAGCCAAACAGACTGACTTCCGCGACCCCGAACCGCAGGAAGATCCGGCGATCCGTATTGACCGCTGCGAGCACCAATGTGGCGGACGTGGTGTCCGACGACAGGCACCACGCCGGCGTCGACGTCGTGATCACATTGCAGACACGAGGATCAACGACGTTGGCGCTCTTCGCTTCGAGCACGATGGCGGTCAGGGTGTACTGCAGCGTCGCGTTCTCCTCGAGCTTCTTCCACCACTGGTACTGACTAAGGACAGCGCTCGCTCCGATCGCGTGCTGGTTGTCGTCGGACGCGTGGGGCGCCACGGCCGAGACCCAATAGGTTCGGCCGGTATCGTTCGAGAAGATGCGTTCGCGCGCGGTACGCTGCTCCGTGTCCAGCAGGTCTGGCGGCGCGTAAATGAGGTCGCCCAGCGAGTGGTTCTCATCGAGGGTCTCGCGCCCGTCCTTGGTGTCGTCGAGGAACAGCTTGCTGCTGCCGTCCGCGAAGAATGTGTCGATATGCCAGTGGCGCGTGACGTTGCTCAGGTCCAGCCCCTTGACCGGGCTCGCCGCGGTCAGATAGGAAAAGCTGGAGATCGACGCCGACATCGTGCTGCCCGAGATCGTTGCGCCGGCGACCACATCCCAAGCGTTCATCGCCGCGTTGGTCTTGTAGAGAACAGGTGTCGTGCCCGCGGGCACCACGCCAGGATCGAACGGCACAATGATCGTGACAGGGGATTGGAAACTCGTGCCGTGCGGAGTGAATGCCAGGATCGGGCCGTACGCCACGACACCAGCAGGCAACGGCGGCGCTGCGTTGCTGGACTGCGCGATCGCTATTGCGGTGTTCTGCGCGAGCGCGCCGGAAGGGATTACGACTTTCGCGCCGCCAGGTCCGGTGACTGTTCCACCGGCGGCGCCGATCATTCCGGACGGAACAGGGGCGGGCGGGTCTGCGGTGCTACCGCCACCGCCGCAAGCGGTCAACAGGGCAACTGCGAGCAGTAGAACAACACGGCGCCAGTACACGGCCATAACGACTCCCCGCCGATGGAATTATCGGGCGTTCCATCAGGGGAGTCGGATTGGTGCCGCGAAAGCGGCCAGGGAAACTGCGGCCTTTAGTACAACAGGAACGATGCGCGTTCCTGTTCCCAGTCGCGCTCGTCTTTGCTCGCTGCGGCTTCAAGATCTGCCACCGTCGCGTTGGAATCATCGACCCATTCGCGCAGCAGCGGACTGCCGTTGATCACGTCGATCGCGAGTCGCGTCTCGTACTCGTAGGGGAAGTCGCGCCAGATCGGATAACCGGGTTGCAACTGCCGCAGCGCCTTGAACGCGAGCGATTGCAATCGCCATGGGTGGAACGCGTCGTGGTCGTAGCTTGGATCCTCGACGTGGATCTGGATGCCAGAGCAGAGCTTGCCGACGTGCTTCTGAAACGTCGGCTCGAAATAGCACTCGCGCAGTTTGCAACCGCGCAGCCACTG
>Ga0070664_100000867_pt1 | contig 23390 bp, 19 predicted proteins | sample KBSC73metaG_FD_65863 | JGI IMG/M metagenome (GOLD analysis project Ga0070664, IMG submission 65863) | Corn rhizosphere microbial communities from Kellogg Biological Station, Michigan, USA - KBS C7-3 metaG | ecosystem: Host-associated > Plants > Roots > Rhizosphere > Soil ... | reverse complement strand
ATCGCCAGCGCGTCGAGTTGCGTGCGCTTGACGAAGTCGGCGGCCTGTTCCGGATCGGTCAGCAGCTGGTCCATGGTCATGGTGGCGTCCGTGCCGTGGCCGTCTTCCTTGTCGCCCTTCATGGTCTCGAGCGACCCGAGGCAGCCCAGCTCGCCTTCGACGGTGACGCCGAGCTTGTGGGCCATGTCGACGACCTTGCGGGTCACGTCGACGTTGTAGTCGTAGCTGGCGATGGTCTTGCCGTCGGCCTCCAGCGAGCCGTCCATCATGACGGAGCTGAAGCCGAGGTCGATGGCGCCCTGGCACACGTCGGGGTTTTGCCCGTGGTCCTGGTGCATGACGAGCGGAATGTGCGGATAAGCCTCGATGGCCGCCAGGATCAGGTGCTTGATGAACGGTTCGCCTGCGTATTTGCGGGCGCCTGCGCTGGCCTGCAGGATCACAGGTGCGCCGACTTCATCGGCGGCCGACATCACGGCCTGCACCTGCTCGAGGTTGTTGACGTTGAAGGCCGGGATTCCGTAACCGTGTTCGGCTGCGTGGTCCAGCAACTGGCGCATTGAAACGAGAGGCATGATGGTCGTCCAGAGAGTGAGAAACCTAGGGTGGTGCGTCCGACGGCGTCGTGCGTCGGGGCGGCCCCGCCTGAGCGGCAGCCGTGCCGTGATCGGTCGATTTTAGCGGCCTGATTCGTGGAAACCCGAGGGCACCGTACGCTCGATCGAGGGGGCACCGCGTTACCGGGCGTGAGCCAAGGCAAAACAACGCTGGCAAAAGGGTTCTTTTCCGCCTCCATCCGATTCGCGGCCCGTCCGACACTGGATCCCTGTCCGTCAGGAACGTTCGATCTCATGGCTCGCATCAACCTCCATTCCTTGTGTCTCTGGATCACGAGCGCCGCCGCGGCCCATCCGACCGACCTGGCTCAGCACGTGGCCAAACGCACCGGCCTCAAGCGCGCCAGCGCCAGCAAGGTGCTGCAGCGGCTCGTGGCGCTGAACTGGCTCGAACGCCTTGGCACGCCACGCAAGCCGGTGTATCGCCCCGGCCTCCTGCGCCAGGTGGTGCAGCAGTACACGCTCGCCGGCCTGGAGGAAGATCTGCCCTGGTCGCGAGACTTCGCGCCTCATTTCATCCTGCCGCCCCACGTGCTGCAGATGACCCAGCATGCGTTCGTCGAACTGCTCAACAACGCCATCGACCACAGCGAAGGCACGAGCGTCACCGTCTCGCTGCGCCAGACGCCAAGCCATGTGCAGCTGCTCGTCTCGGACGACGGCCGCGGCCTCTTCGACAAGATCGAAGCCGCATTCGACATCGGCGATCCACACCTCGCGATGCTTGAGCTCAGCAAGGGCAAACTCACCAGCGAGGTTCACCGGCACACGGGCCGTGGGCTCTTTTTCACTTCCAAGCTGGCCGATGTCTTCGACCTGCATGCCAACGAACTCGCATTCCAGCAGCGCGGGTGGGATGCCGCCGGCTGGCGTCCGGGACGCGCGCTCAAGCGCCGCGGCACCTCCATCTATGCCGCCATCGCACTCGATACGACGCGCACACTCGAATCCGTGCTCAACGTCTGGAGCCTGGATGGGCTCGGTGTCGGTTTTGATCGCACCGTCGTGCCGGTGCGACTGATGACGTCCGACACGGTCGGACTCGAGTCGCGTGCTCAGGCGCGCCGCGTGGCGGCCCGCCTCAGTGATTTCAAACTTGCCGAGATCGACTTCGACGGCGTGACCCGCATCGGCCACGGATTTGCCGACGAACTGTTCCGCGTTCAGCCTGGCATTCATCCCGGGCTGAACCTGTCACCTGTGAACATGTCCCCGGCGGTCGAAGCCATGGTGCGCAGCGTCCTCGATTGAAACCATGGCGCGCGGGGGAGCGCCCGCGCCGGCCGAATACCGCACTGCAGCAGAGGGATGTGACAACCCTCGACCCGACCCTGTCCCTATAGTGGCGGCCCGGCGGCCCAATTCGGGCCGTTGCGTTTCGTATCACCCATGCAGAACAGGAGTCGGCCAATGTCACGCCGCGGATCGCCCTCGATCGTTTTCGCCCTCGGGCTCGTCGCCACGGTGCTCGCCACTGGGCCAGCCCGCGCCCAGGTCACCCCGATCATGGCCGTCCCGGACGTGAAACCCACCTCGACGTCGGACCCGGCCGCCTTTTCGAGCGATGCCAACTGGCGCTTCGCAGGCAGCGTCGGCGGCACGAAGACCACCGGCAACAGCAAGTCGAGCACGATCAACATCACAGGCGAAGCCATCCGCACCACAGACAGCAGCAAGCTGAATCTGGGGGTGCGAGGCCTGTATGCGGAAGCCAACGACAACCGCACCGGCGCCAACATCGCCTTCAGCAGCCAGTACGACCGTGACTTCACTCGAGACTGGTTCGGCTTCGGCAAGATCGACTTGATGCGCGATCACCCCGCCAACATCCACTTGCGCCAATCCGCTTATGCCGGCTTGGGCTACCACGTCGTGCGCAGCCCGGACCACAGCTGGGACCTCTCCGGCGGCGTCGGCTACACCGAAGACCAGTACGTGCGGCCGGCGAACGTGGGCGGCACGATGCGCGACGAATATGGCCGCGTCGAAGGCGTGCTCAGTGAATCCTCCAACCACAAGCTGACCGAAACCACATCGCTGCGCCAGAAGATCGGCATCTTCCCCAACCTGAGGAACAACGGCGAATACCGCGTTGTGTTCGACACCGGCCTGTCCGTCGCCATCAATTCATCCCTGAGCCTCACCGCCGGCATGACCTACCGTTACGACAGCGATCCTGGCGTCGGCATCAAGAAGAGCGACGCGATCTACGTGACGGGCATTGGCGTCAAATGGGATTAGGGTAGGCCCCCTACGGCGCTGGCGCGCCGGTCCCCCCGAGGGGGAGCCACGGGTCGCCCGGCGGAGCCGGGCTCGCGTGTGGCTTGATCTGCGGCTTCGCTGCGCTTGCCTGCCTGTCGTGTGCGGTTCGGGGCGTTGCTCGCTTTGCTCGCTCGCCTCTCGGTGATCTGTGGCTCCGGCGGCTGTTGTGGCCATTGGGAGCGGTGGGTACCGGCGTTCGCCGGTATGACATGCGGGGGGCGGTGAACACATGCGGGGGCCGCAAACACTGGGGCGCCCAAACACATGCGGGGGGCCGCAAACCAATGTCACCCCGGCGAAAGCCGGGGCCCACCGGGTCCAGTGAGCCACCGGTGCAAAGCGAGCCGAGGCAAGTCAGCACGGCCGTGTCTCGTACGGTCACGGTGGCGCTGGAGACAGTGGTCGTGCGGGGGATTCGTAGCCGAAGCGCCTGAGCAAAATGCGGGGAAGCTGGTGTTCCAAGCGCCTCTTTGGATTACCTTTCTGGCGCCGTCAGAAAGGTAATTCGGCTGCCGGGCCGAGACCCGGCGCGGCCTCGCCAGAGAACAAGCCCCGCGCTAAGCGAAAAAACCCCGCCGGAATAAAGCGATCAAGGCACCCGACCCACCTTGAGCATGTTGGTACCTCCAGGGTACCCCATAGGCTCCCCGCAGGTGATCGCATAGGTGTCACCCGGCTTGAGAACGCCTTGCTCGACAAGGAGCGCCTCAGCATGCTGGAGGGCTTCGTCGCGGTCGGCGTAGTTGGGCATCAGCACCGGGGTGACGTTGCGGTACAAGGTCATGCGGCGCTGGCTGGCCAGTTGGGAAGTCAGGCCGTAGATGGGCACGTGAATCTTGTGGCGGCTCATCCACAGCGCGGTCGACCCGGACTCCGTCAGCGCCAGGATGGCTTTGCAGCCAAGGTGGTACGCCGTGAACAGCGCCGCCATGGCAATGGACTGGTCGATGCGGCCGAATTTCTTGTTGGTGAAGCTCGCGTCGAGCGCAATCTCCTCGGCCCGTTCGGCTTCCACACAGACGGCGGCCATCATTTCCACCGTTTCGACCGGGTAGCGGCCGGCAGCGGTCTCGGCACTGAGCATCACGGCGTCGGTGCCGTCGAGCACGGCGTTGGCCACGTCGCTCACTTCCGCCCGTGTGGGCACCGGGTTGACGATCATCGATTCCATCATCTGCGTGGCGGTGATGACCACTCGGTCCATCTCGCGGGCCATGCTGATCATTCGCTTTTGCAGCGCCGGCACGGCCGCCGCGCCCACTTCGACCGCCAGGTCGCCCCGTGCAACCATGATGCCGTCGCTCGCGCGCAGGATGGATTCCAGTGCGGGAATGGCTTCGCTGCGCTCGATCTTGGCGATCAACGCGGGCTTGTGGCGCCACGGTTCGCCGGCCACGTTGGCAAGCTGGCGAGCCATTTCCATGTCGGTGGCGCTTTTGGGGAAGCTGACGGCCAGATACTGGCACTGGAAGCTCATCGCGGTCTTGATGTCTTCCATGTCCTTGGCCGTCAACGCCGGGGCCGTCAGGCCACCACCGGCCTTGTTGATGCCCTTGTTGTTCGACAGTTCGCCGCCGATCACGACCGTGGTGTGCACCTCGTCACCGATGACTTTGTCGACCGTGAGCCTGAGCAGGCCGTCATTCAACAGCAGCGTGTCGCCGGGGCGCACGTCGCGGGGCAATTCCTTGTAGTCGAGGCCCACGCGGCCGTTGTTGCCCAGCTCCTTCATGGTGGCGTCCAGCACGAAAGCCTGGCCCGGCTCCAGGACGGTCTTGCCGCCCTCGAACTTGCCCACGCGGATCTTCGGCCCCTGCAGGTCGGCCATGATCGCCACCTCCTTGCCGGCCGCACGAGCCACCTCTCGCACGAGGTTCGCGCGATCGATGTGGTCCTGCGCCGATCCGTGAGAAAAGTTCAAGCGCACCACGTCCACACCCGCACGGATCATCCGCTCGAGCACCTCGCGTGAACTGGAAGCAGGGCCAAGGGTGGCGACGATCTTGGTGGCGCGAGGCATGATGCAGCGGTTCTCCGGGCAGGCGTAGCAGTGAAGGGATTGCAGGTGGCCATCATCCACCCTCGGGGGAATCCGACGGCCGAAGCGGGAAACACTTCGGCCGCCGAGGGACCGTATCGGGAACGGTCAGCCCTGTGCGCGCTTTTGCAGGATCTCGAACGCCGGCAGGGTCTTGCCTTCGAGCACTTCGAGGAAGGCGCCACCGCCGGTGGAGATGTAGCCGACGTCCTTCTCGATGCCGTACTTGGCGATGGCCGCCAGCGTGTCGCCGCCGCCGGCGATGCTGAACGCATCCGACGCCGCGATGGCACGGGCGAGCGTTTCGGTGCCGTGCGAGAAGGCCTCGAATTCGAACACGCCCACCGGACCGTTCCAGACGATGGTGCCTGCGGCCTTGAGTTGATCGGCCAGCAATGCGGCGGTCTTCGGGCCGATGTCGAGGATCAAATCATCGGCGGCCACATCGGCCACCGCCTTGACCGTGGCCGGTGCATCAGCGGCAAATGCCTTGGCAGTGACCACGTCGACCGGAATGGGCACCGCGGCGCCGCGGGCCTTCATCGCATCGATCACCGCCTTGGCTTGCGCAACCAGATCGGGCTCGGCGAGCGACTTGCCGATGGGCAGGCCGGCTGCGAGCAAGAACGTGTTGGCAATGCCGCCCCCGACGATCAGGCCGTCGACCTTCTCGGCCAGCGACTTGAGGATGGTGAGCTTGGTGCTGACCTTGCTGCCTGCCACGATGGCGATCAGCGGGCGCTTGGGATTGGCCAGCGCCTTGGTCACGGCATCGATTTCCGCAGCGAGCAGCGGTCCGGCGCAGGCCACCGGCGCGAACTGCGCAATGCCGTAGGTGGATGCCTCAGCGCGATGCGCCGTGCCGAACGCATCGTGCACGAAGATGTCGCACAGCGCTGCAAGCTTCTTCGCCAGCGCCTCGTCGTTCTTCTTCTCGCCCTTGTTGACCCGCACGTTCTCGAGCAGCACCACCTGCCCCGGCTTGACGTCCACGCCATCGACCCAGTTGGCAATGACAGGCACGTCGCGGCCGAGCAGTTCGCCCAGGCGCTTGGCCACGGGCGCGAGCGAATCCTCCGGCTTGAACTCGCCTTCGGTGGGGCGGCCCAGGTGCGAGGTGACCATCACCGCGGCACCGGCCTTCAGCGCGAGTTCGATGCAGGGCACGGAGGCGCGGACACGGGTGTCTTCGGTGATCTGGCCCGCGTCGTCGAGCGGGACGTTCAGGTCGGCACGGATGAATACGCGTTTGCCGGCGGCTTGGCCCTGGGCCACGAGATCTTCAAATCGGATGACGTTCATGGGATGCTATGAGAAGTGGAAAAGCGGTGCGGGAAGCCGCCGGAGGGCATCCCGTTCAGGGCGCTATTGGACATCAAAAGGCAGATGAATAAGCGAATGCCCTGCCGAGGGCCTTCCACCGGCCTACAGCGGGCACCCCGGGCGATCAGTGTTCGCCTTCCGGTTTGGCCGTCGCTTTGGCTGGCTTGCGCTCCACCTGCACGACCGCTTCGGAGGAGTCCGCCGGTGCGACCGTGCCAGCATCGGCTTTCGCGGACTCCGCGCGCTCCGCCTTGCGCGCGCCAGCCACCGGCGGGGTGACCTGCGGGGCCACCGTGTCGATCTTGTTCTCGCGCATGTAGTCGTTCATGTCTCGCCAGCCGGCAAACACGGCGGCCTTGTCGGCCTTCTTGTTCAGCGCGTAGCAATCTTCGATGGCGCGGCCCGCATGGCGGCAGGCACCGCCGATGGCCCGGCCATCGGCTTCCTTGGCCGCGGCGATCTTCTCGGCGGAGTCGCCGAGCAGATCGCACCCCGACATCAGCAAGGCACACAAGGCAGCGGCACTCAGGAGGGGCAGGCGAAACATGGGGCGAGAGGGTAGTTCTGCACGGGATATCGGTCAAGCAAGCGCGTGCTTGAGGGCCCGCGCCCACTCACCGCATCGCCAGCAGACGCGCCACACGCTCCTCTGTGGAAGGGTGCGTGGAAAACAGACCGCGCAGACCTTCACCGGAAAGAGGGTTGGAAATCATCATTTGGGCCGTCTCCGGATGGCGCTCAGCCGTCGCCATCGGAATGCCTCGGGCGTAATGGGCGATCTTCTGCAGCGCACTCGCCAGCGCCTGGGGATCGCCCGAGATCTCCGCCCCGCCGCGGTCGGCTTCGAATTCGCGCGCCCGGCTGATGGCCATCTGGATCAAGCTGGCGGCCAACGGCGCCAGGAACATCACCAGCATGCCGACGATCGGGTTGTGGCTTCGGCCTTCGCTGTCCCGGCCGCCGAAGAACATCGCGATGTTCGCGAGCATGGAGATGGCGCCGGCCATCGTCGCACTGATGGTGCTGATCAGGATGTCGCGGTGTTTGACATGCGCCAATTCGTGCGCCATCACGCCTCGCAGCTCCCGGTCCGACAGCACCTGCAGGATGCCCGTGGTGGCTGCCACGGCGGCATGCTCTGGATTGCGGCCGGTGGCAAACGCGTTCGGCGCATCTTCCTGGATCAGGTACACCCTGGGCATGGGAAGCTGAGCGCGTTGGGCAAGATCACGCACCATGCGGTAGAACTGCGGCGCGGAAGTTTCGTCCACCTCCTGGGCGTTGTACATCTTCAACACCATCTGGTCCGAGAACCAGTAAGCGTAGAAGTTCATGCCCGCGGCCAGCAGCAGCGCGATCATCATTCCGCTGCGCCCGCCGATCATGCCGCCGATGGCCATGAACAATGCCGTGATGGCGGCCATCAGCACGGCAGTCTTCAGGATGTTGAACATGGTCAGTCCCTCGGTTTCGTGGTCGTCTGCGCCTCAGATGCGCGCTGCGGCCGGAAGTTCAAGCGCCGCGCGGCACAAACACCTGCCCCACGGGATCACCCGCTGATTGCAGGAACTGGCGGGCCGGCAGGCGCTTGCCACCCGGACGCTGGAGTTCGGTGATGAGCAGGCTGCAATCGCCACATGCCACCAAGAGCCCGGCGGGCGATGCAGCCAACACGGAGCCCGGCGCCCCCTTGGCATCGGCGGGAACCGCTGCCCAGAGCTTGATGACTTCTCCCGCCAGCCGGCCCGAGGCCCCCGGGAACGGATCGAAGGCACGGATGCGGCGCTCGATCTCCGCCGCCGGCAGGGTCCAGTCGATCTCGGCTTCGGCCTTCTCGATCTTGTGCGCGTATGTCACACCGGACGCCGGCTGCGGCACACGCGGGAGTTCATCGAGGCGAGCCAGCGCTTCCACGATCAGCCGCCCCCCCAACGCCGCCAGCCGGTCATGCAGCGAGCTCGTGCGTTCGTCCGGCGCGATCGACTCGACGGCTTCCAGCAGCATGTCGCCTGTGTCCAGCCCTGCGTCCATCTGCATGATGGTGATGCCCGTTTGCGCATCACCGGCCTCGATCGCGCGATGGATCGGGGCCGCGCCTCGCCAGCGCGGCAACAAGGACGCATGGATGTTCAGACACCCGCGAACCGGCAGGTCGAGCACCCACTGAGGAAGGATCAGACCATACGCGGCCACCACCATCGCATCGGGCCGGGCCGCTTCCAGCTGCGCCCGTGCCGTCCGGGCGTCGTCCGGGAACTTGCCGTCGAGCCGCAGGCTGCGCGGCTGTGCGACCTCGATGCCATGGGCCAACGCCGAGGCCTTCACCGGCGACGGATGGAGTTTCATGCCGCGGCCGGCCGGCCTGTCCGGCTGGGTCAGCACGAGCGGCACGGCATGGCCAGCGGCGATCACCGCCTCCAACGCCACCTGGGCGAATTCCGGGGTGCCGGCGAAAACGATGTTCATCAGGCCTTCAGCTCTTCGCGCGTTTTCTTCAGCATCTTGGTCTTGATGCGATCCCGCTTGAGGGCGCTGAGGTATTCGACGAACACCTTGCCCATCAAATGGTCCATCTCGTGCTGCACGCATACGGACAAGAGCCCTTCCGCATCGAATTCGTACGGCTCGCCATCACGGCCCAGCGCGCGCACGGTGACACGCGCATGCCGCTGCACCTTGTCGTAGACGGTCGGTACGGACAGGCAACCTTCGTCCGCAAGAGTCATCTCTTCGCTGCGGGCGAGCAGCTCCGGGTTGATCAGCACACGCGGGTCATCGCGCCCTTCCGACGTGTCGATGACGATCACGCGTTCATGGACGTCCACCTGAGTGGCCGCCAGACCCACGCCGTCGGCTTGGTACATGAGTTCGAGCATGTCGTCTGCCAGCTTCCGAATGCGGTCGTCGACGACGGCAACCGGCTTGGCGACGATGTGCAGCCGGGGATCGGGGTAACGGAGGATCGAGAGCTTGGCCATGGAAGGAATTCGACGTTCGAATCGACAACGGGGGCGGACGCCTGCCACAACACGCTGTGGAAACCGCACCACATCGCCCCCCATAAAGGGGCTTGGCGCGAGCGCATCTGCGGCTCACTTTCGTTGCGATATCAATGGTTTATGGGCAGAATCTGTGAAACTGAATGAAGATTTTCGCTGAACTTGGGGCACCCTGCACCACAGGCCTGCGGCGGAGCTTACATTTCAGCCATTGTGCTGCCTGCGCGACCGGAGACCTCTCTTCATGACCCGAAGCAACCGTTTTTCCTTGTCCACTCCCCGCGCCGTCGCAGTCGCCGCCTTGCTGGCCACGAGCGCTGGTGTGGCCATGGCACAGGCTGGCAACTACCCCATCACCCCCTCGCAGCGCACGACGGCCCAGAAAGTCGCCGAAGAAGGCGTCCCCCTTTCGGAACTCGCGCCAAACGCCCCGGACAGCCACACCGTCAAGCCGGGTGACACGTTGTGGGACATCTCCAAACTGTTCCTCACCAGCCCGTGGCGGTGGCCAGAGCTGTGGGGCATGAACCTCGATCAGATCCGCAATCCCCATTTGATCTATCCGGGCCAGGTGCTGTTCCTCGACAAATCGAACGGGCGCGCCCGCCTCCGTCTGGGCGAACCCATCGGCAGCAGCGGCACCACCCGCCTCTCTCCCCGGGTGCGCGCCACGGACGTCAACAACGGCATCCCCGCCGTGAACCTGGCCCAGATCGAACCCTTCCTCAACGAGGCGGTCATCTTCGATACCGAGGAGCTCAACAAGGCTCCCCGCATCGTCTCGGCCCAGGAAAACCGCGTGCTGCTGACCCGCGGTGAAATCGCGTACACCCGAGGCGACCTGAAAGGGCTGGACCACTTCCGCGTGTTTCGCGAACCCACGCCGCTGAAAGATCCCACGACAGACGAAATCCTCGGCTACGAAGGCGTCTATCTGGGCACCGTGGAACTCACCCGGCGTGGAGATTCGCCGGGTGCCAGCCCCATGAAGAAGGGCGACATCGTCCCAGACACGGTGACCGTCACATCGACGCGCCTTGAAATGCGCGCCGGCGACCGCCTCGCGCCCATGCCGACGCGCGAGTTCGTGAACCATGTGCCGCGCGCACCGAATGGTGAGATGAACGGCCAGATCGTGGAAGTCTACGGCGAGGCCCTGCTGGCTGGCCAGAACCAGATCGTGTCCCTGAACCGAGGCGCGCGCAACGGCATGGAACCCGGTTTCGTGCTGGCCTTGTGGCGCGACGGCAGGCGCATCGTCGACAAAACCGATCCAAAGGCTCCCACCATCAAGCTGCCCGACGAACGGCATGGCCTGCTGTACGTGTTCCGCGTGTTCAACCGCATGTCCTACGCGCTGGTCCTGTCAGTGAAGGATCCGGTCGCTCGAGGCGACCGCTTCACGGCCCCCTGACGGCCCCATCGAAGATCCTCCCATCGCGGCATCGCGTGCAACTGTGGCCATGCCGTGTGCCGAACACTCCGAGCTCGCAGCCTGGCTGCGGCTGACGACCACCCCGAAGGTGGGCGCCGCCGCATTGAGGCGCCTGCTCGCAGCCTTCGGTTCTCCGCAAGCCGTGCTTTCAGCCTCGGCCGGCGCGCGCAAGGCTGTTGCCGGAGAAGCCGCGGCCGATGCACTGGCCCGCGCGCCAGCAAATGCCGACCGCCTTTGGGAACGTACCGAAACATGGCTTGGCAAAGCGCCACCTGGCATCACTCGGGCGCTCATCCCGCTTGGAGACTCCCGATACCCCGAAGCCCTGCTCCACGCCGCTGATCCCCCGCTTTTGCTGCACGTCGAAGGCCGTCTCTCGCTTCTGACGACCCCCTCCATCGCGCTTGTCGGAAGCCGCAACGCCACCCCTCAAGGCCTCGCCAATGCACGAAGGTTCGGCGACGAACTGGCCGGTGCCGGCCTCACCGTGGTCTCCGGGCTAGCGCTGGGCATCGACGGTGCCGCGCACGCCGGCGCGCTTCCCCATCCGGCCTGTACCGTCGCAGTCGTAGGCACCGGGCTGGACCAGGTATACCCGCGCCAACATGCCGAACTTGCAGAATGCATCCGACAACGAGGGCTGCTCATCAGCGAGCACCCACTTGGGACGCCCCCCAAGGCGGCTCATTTCCCGAGACGCAACCGGCTCATCGCCGGCATGACCCGCGGCACGCTGGTTGTGGAGGCAGCGCTGGCATCCGGCTCTCTCATCACCGCCCGCCTCGCCGCCGAGTCGGGCCGGGAGGTCTTTGCCATTCCCGGCTCCATCCATTCGCCCCAGTCTCGCGGATGTCACGCGCTGCTCAAGCAAGGCGCGAAGCTGGTCGAGATCACCGACGACATCCTCGAAGAGCTGAACTGGGCGGCCATGTCGCCGTGCCCATCCCCGGCGGCACCACCTCAAACGCCCGACCGCCTTCTCGACGCCCTCGCTCATGACCCGGTTGACCTGGACACCCTGGTCAACCGCACCGGTGAAACCGCCCACGCCTTGACGCCTCGACTGCTCCAACTGGAGTTCGAAGGGCGCATTGCCCGGCTGCCAGGCCAACGCTTCCAACGCCTCGGCCCGGCGTGAACGGGTCTCATGCGAGCCGGAATGTCGTGAAACGGCATTGGTTGGCAAAGACGTATTCGAACCGAGTCGTCAACCCCGACCATGCGGTATAGTGGTTTCATGTTTGACGTGCTTGTTTACCTGTACGAAAACTACTGGCGCCCCGACGCCTGTCCCGACCATGCCCAGCTGACACGCAAGCTGTCCGCCATGGGCTTCGAGACAGACGAAATCGAGGAAGCCCTGAACTGGCTCGACGGCCTCGCGACCGCCGGCCAGTCCTACTCGGGCGAGCAGCAATCCGGCAGCCTGCGGGTGTACACCGCCGCGGAACAAGAGCACTTGGGTGAAGCCTCGATCGGCTTCATCAGCTTCCTGGAATCCGCCGGTGTGCTCCCTCCGCCCATGCGCGAAATGGTCGTTGATCGCGCCACCGCCATCTCCGGCGGCCCCGTCGACCTCGAAGACCTGAAGATCATCGTGCTGATGGTCTTCTGGAGCCTCGGCGAGGAACCCGATGCCCTGATCCTCGACGAACTCTTCGTGGCCGAAGAAGACCGATTGATTCATTAGGCCCCCCAGTCGCTTCGCTCCTGCCCCCAAGGGGCGACACCCCGGGTCGGCCGGCAAAGCCGGCCTCGCGGGTGGCTTGGTGGGCGGCTTCGCTTTGCTTGCCTGCCTGTCGTATGCGCTTCGGGGCGTTGCTTCGCTGCGCTTGCTCGCCCTTGGCTTGCGCGGCCGGCACTTCGGATTGAAGTTTTTCGTCGCTGGGCTTACCAGGGGCGATGTCACCATAGTGTGCGGGGACGTAGGTAACACTTTCCGAGTGCGGCATCGGAGCAAGCCTGAGTGCGCCCCCGTCTTGCAAGGACCACCCTTCTCGCATTAACGGGTGCAAGCATCGACAATGCCACCAACCTGTTACCCAGGTCCCCGCACAGCAGGCCCCTCTTCCCACACAGTGCGGGTCGGCCAGCAGAGCCGACCTTTTCGGTGCATTGCTTGGCTGCGCTGGCCCGGCTGACTGGGTCGATGCACGAGGCCTCGCATAGAGGTTGAAGCCTTTCGCCGCCGAGGCGGCCAGGGGCCGCCGCCAGCTCCGGCTCGCTGGCCCTCAGGCACCGGCGACACTGCAAGTCAGCGCTGGGCGTCAGCGGCAGATGGTGAAGCGGGCACGCGTTGCGGGGAACAGCCGCGCGGCGGGGCGAGCAAGCGCAGCGAAGCAACGCCCCGAAGCGCGTACAACAGGCAGGCAAGCAAAGCGAAGCCGCACATCAAGCCACCCGCGAGGCCGGCTCTGCCGGCCGACCCGGGGTCGCCCCTTGGGGGCAGGAGCGAAGCGACTGGGGGGCCTCAGTTCAACAATCGCGAGGGATCAACGTCCAGCTTGGCCAGTGCGCTGCGGGTGGCGCGGACAGTGAGGGATTCGTCTTGGGCTGGCACGAGGAGGCCGGCCTGAAGGAAGGCTGCGAGGCGGTGTTGCTGGAAGAGGATGCCGCGGCCGTGGGGTGAGACGAAGAGGGTGAGTTGCCGGCGCATGCCTTGCCAGGCGAGTTGCACCACTTCGTTGCGACCCCGGTAATCCAGCATGTACCAGCCGCCCACTTGCAGCTCGCGAGCCCAGGTGAGCATCGCGGGTGTGGGCATGGAGCCCCCTTCGCCCACGACTTCGAGTTCCGAGGATTCATGGCCGGACAGGTCGAGGACAAGGGATTCGTCGATCTCCATGTCTTCGGTGTCGGGCAGCAGTTCCTCCAGTGTCTCGAGCCTGGCCATCAGTTCTTCCAAGCGCTCGCGCGGAATGGCGGCGGTCTTGGCGGTGAAGGCGGCGGCCAGCGAGTTGTTCAGACGCTGGATGTGCTCGTCCTGCTTTTCAGTGCTCAAGCCGGCATGGTCCATCCCCTCGCGCAGGGTCTTCAGCAACGGCGGCAGGCGACGGATCACCTCAGCCCGTTCTTCGCGGGACACCTTGGCGCTCGCAGACCAGATGAGGTCGGCTGCGACGCGCTTCATGGTCTTGGTTTCGGCGCTTTGCACGCTGTACTTCACCGATGTCATGGCCATCACGTCGGCCCAGACGTGAAACAGGAATTCGCGGATACCTTCCTGGACCGGCACCTCGTTGAGCATCTTCCGAAGCTCGATGGTGTACTGGATGGCCAGGGTTTCGCGCAGTTCAACTTGCTGGGCCAGCGATACACCGCGCCGGCTGGCCTCGTTTTCGTTCTTGAAGTAGTGCTCGAGGAATTTCTCGAATTCGGTGAGAACGGTCTGGAACACGCGCCGGCCGGTGTCGGGGTAGGCCTCAACCACTTGCACCACCCGCTTGATCTCTTTTTCGAGCGTGTCACCGACAACGCGGCTGTTGGAATCGAAGCCCATCACGCAGGCGCCCATGCGGTCGATCAGGCGCCGGGCCGGATGTTCCACGGTGGCAAAGAAGTCAGGTTCACCAACCGCCACGCGGAGCACCGGCATTTGAAGACGGGCAAACCACACGCGAACGGTGGCCGGGATACGCTCCTCAGTGAGGATGCTCTGGAACAAGAGCGCGACAATTTCAATGGTGGCGCGCTCGACCGGCGATGTCGCCGCCGACTTCAAAGCCTGCTTGCGCTGGTGGAGCTCCTCCATCAGCGCCGGGGTGCTGACCACTTCTCCGCCGGCCTGGCCGGCGCTCAGGCGCCGCTGGATGCCTTGCTGGGCTTCGGTGATGGCAGTCTTGAGCTGAGCGGATGCCGGTTGCATCGGCGCAGTGCCTGCGAATTCCGGCAGCTGGCGTCCAATCAGGCGATTGAGGCGACCCAGCACCGCTTCGGCGTGATCGGACCCGCGGGCAAAGCCACCGGCACGGGTCATCAGGCGGGTCTCTTCGCCCACGTTGCTGCGGGAGAATGCACTGTTCGGGCCGGCAGGCACCGCGCCCGCTGGCGGCACCGCGGGGCCCGCACCACCCACGCGGGCGCGCCGGATGAAGGGGCGCAGATCGATCTCGGGCAACACCCGCTGTTGGATGAGCCAGCGGTTCGTTTCGTGGTACGCCTCTTCAGCGAAGTGAGCGAACTCTTCATGCAGCACCGCTTGCAGGGTGCGCCAGGCATCCTGCGACATCGATGCACCGCGCCAGGCGGTGGTGACAATGCGGGCGAGGACGTGCGGCCGCAGCACATCGTGGGTGTCGAGTTCGTCGCGCCGCTCGAGCGACGACATGCGCGAACGCAGGTCGGTGAACTCCCAGGAGGCGCGGTCCATCATCGCCAGCGCCAACCGGGAGCTCAGGATTTCGATTTCGATGGTGTCGTCGTCAACGAGGGACATGCTGGGCGCGCGGCCCAGCGGCGTCAAGTCGCCCGGGCGCGAAACCGAGACCATGCCGTTGCCCAGGGCACCGCGCAAGGCAGTCACGATGCCGTGGATCCAGGCTGGAGCGGCCTTGCGCAGGTCGGCGGCGACGTCGCGCCGCTTGTATTGCAGCCCGTGTTCGGCCGTTTGCGTGGCGAGCAGACGGCTGCCGTCTTCAACGGCCTGGACCACGCCCGGCACGCCGCTCAGCAGGCGTTCGACATATGAGCGCCTCGCCTGGGCGGCCAGGGCCAACGAATCGGCAGTGGTCGCCATGGGGTTGGTGGTTGATTCGGGGTTTGACCAGAACTTTACTCTACACCACCGCCCCTGCGTTCGGATCATCGGGGTCCAGGTCCTTCGTGGCGGGTTTGGCCAGATCTTCCCGCTTGACACCCAGCCACATTGCCATGGCAGCAGCCACGAACACGGATGAGTAAATGCCGAACAGGATGCCGATGGTCAGTGCCACGGCGAAATAGTGCAGCGTGGCGCCACCGAACAACAGCATCGACACGACCATCAGCTGCGTGCAGCCGTGGGTGATGATGGTGCGGCTGATGGTGCTCGTGATGGCATGGTCAATCACCTGCGACGTGCTGAGCTTGCGGTACTTGCGGAAGGCCTCGCGGATGCGGTCGAAGATCACGACCGATTCGTTGACCGAATAGCCCAGCACGGCGAGCACCGCGGTCAGCACCGTCAGCGAGAACTCCCACTGGAAGAACGCGAAGAACCCGAGGATGATGACCACGTCGTGCAGGTTCGCGATGATGGCCGACACGGCGAACTTCCATTCGAAGCGGATGGCCAGGTACACGACGATGCCGATGATGACGAACAAGAGGGCCTTCAGCCCGTCTTCAGCGAGCTCCTTGCCCACCTGGGGCCCTACGAATTCGCTGCGCTTGAAGCTGACCGGCTCGGCATTGCCCACCCGGCATTCCGGGCGGCTGATCTGCTCGCCCTTGTCGCTCACCTCCTGGCGCGTGCCCACGGTGCCACCGTCGGCCTTGCACACGGCACCGAAGACCTGGCTCACCAGTTCGGACTGCTTGACCCCTTCGCGCAGGGGTACCCGAATGAGCACGTCGCGCGTGGTGCCGAAGTTCTGCACCTGCACTTCCCCGAGGCCGAGGGCTTCGACCGAATGGCGCACCTTGTTGATGTCTGCCTGTTGCTGGTAGGCCACCTCGATGACCGTGCCACCCGTGAATTCGATCGACAGGTGCAGCCCCCGGGTGACGAGGAAAAACACGGCAGCCAGGAAGGTGACGGCCGAAATCACGTTCAGCACCAGCGCATGCCGCATGAACGGGATGTCGCGGTGGATGCGGAAGAACTCCATGGAAATCCTCTGTTGTTCTCGGAGTGAGGGGTCAGGTCTTCGCCGTCTCGTCGGCCGGCACGGCGGCGGGCGCAGCCTCGGAAGGCGGCACCCACACTTGACCCACCGAGACCGTCTTGAGCTTCTTCTTGCGCCCGTACCACAGGTTCACCAGCGCGCGCGAGAAGAGCACCGCCGAGAACATCGACGTCAGGATGCCGATGCAGTGCACGACGGCAAAGTTCTTGACTGGCCCGGAACCGAACACGAGCAGGGCAACGCCGGCGATGAGCGTGGTCACGTTCGAGTCCAGGATCGTGGCGAATGCGCGCTCGTACCCGGCGTGGATGGCCGCATGACCCGACGCACCGTTGCGCAGCTCTTCCCGCACTCGTTCGTTGATCAGCACGTTGGCGTCGATCGCCATGCCAAGCGTGAGCGCAATGGCGGCCATGCCCGGCAGCGAGAGCGTCGCCTGCATCAGCGACAGCACGGAGACCAGCAGCAGCAGGTTGAACGCCAGGGCCAGCGTCGAGAACATGCCGAACAGCCGGTAGTAGATGCACATGAACACCGCGATGGCAGCGAAGCCGTACAGCACGCTGTTGAAGCCCTTGGCGATGTTTTCGGCGCCCAGCGTCGGGCCGATGGTGCGTTCCTCGATGATCTCCATCGGAGCGGCGAGTGAACCGGCACGCAACAGCAGCGCAGTGTCAGCCGCCTCGACGGACGTCATGGAGCCGGAGATCTGCACCCGGCCACCACCGATTTCCGAGCGGATGACCGGCGCCGTGACCACTTCGCCCTTGCCCTTCTCGAACAGGATGATGGCCATGCGCTTGCCGACGTTCTCGCGGGTGACGTCCTTGAAGATGCGCGATCCGTTGGCGTCCAGCGTCAGGTTGACCGTGGATTCGTGGGTCTGGTTGTCAAAGCCTGCCTGAGCATCGTTGAGGTTGTCACCGGTCAGGACGACCTGGCGCTTGACGATCAGCGGGCGGCCGTCGCGGTCGAGGTAGCGCTCGGTGCCGAACGGCACCGGGCCACTGCCGGTCATGGCTGACACTGCCTCGGCACTGTCGTCCACCATGCGCACTTCGAGCGTGGCGGTGCGGCCGATGATGTCCTTGGCCTTGGCGGTGTCCTGCACCCCAGGCAGCTGCACGACCACGCGATCGATGCCTTGCTGCTGGATCACGGGTTCGCTCACACCGAGCTCGTTCACCCGGTTGTGCAAGGTGGTGATGTTCTGCTTGACGGCAGTTTCCTGCACGCGACGCGCGACATCGGGCTTGAGCACGCCCGTCAGCTTGAGGTCGGCGCTGCCGGCAGAGGCTTCGGACCAGGTCAGGTCGGGAAGTTGGTCGGTCAGTGCATTGAGCGCGGCCGTCAAGGTCTCGCGGTCGCGGAAACGAATTTCGACGTTGTTGCCGTCGCGGCTGATGCCGGCGTGGCGCAGGTTCTTGTCCCGCAGGAGGGTGCGGATGTCTCCTGTCAGCGCTTCGGCGCGCTTGGTCAGGGCGGACTTCATGTCCACCTGCATCAGGAAGTGCACGCCGCCGCGCAGGTCGAGGCCCAGGTACATGGGCAGCGCGCGAATGGCGGTGAGCCAGTGCGGGGAGCGCGAGAGCAGGTTCAGCGCGACGATGTAGCTCGGATCGGCGGGATCAGGGTTGAGCCCGCGGCTGAGCGCGTCCTTGGCCTTCAGCTGCACGTCCGTGTCCGCGAAGCGTGCCTTCACGGAGCCGGCCTCGAATTGCACGAAGTCGGGGTTGATGCCGGCGTCGGTCAGGATCTGGGACACACGGCGCTCCAGCGACGCGTCGAGCTTGAGGGTGGCCTTGGCGCTGCTCACCTGCACGGCGGGCGCCTCGCCGAAGAAGTTCGGGAGCGTGTAAAGGAGGCCCCCCAACAATGCGACCAGGATGATCGCGTATTTCCACCAAGGGTAGCGGTTCATGACGGCTCTTTCGCGGGACAGACCCGCTGCGGGCCGGCGGCCCGGCCCGAAGGCCGCGGCGCCGACGCATCGCGGGTGAAATTACTTGACGGTGCCCTTCGGGAGGACCTGGACCACGGACGCACGTTGCACCTGGACTTCGACGCCGGAGGCGATTTCCACATGCAGGTAGGAGTCGCCGGTCTTGGAAACCTTGCCGAGGATGCCGCCGCCGATCACCACTTCATCGCCCTTGGCGATGGCGTCAATCATGGCCTTGTGTTCCTTCTGGCGCTTCATCTGCGGCCGGATCATCACGAAGTACAACACCACGAACATCAGCAAGATGGGCAGCATGCCCGTCAAGCCGCCGAACGGTGACTGGGCTGCCGGGGTGGCCGCGGGGGCAGCCTGGGCAAAAGCTTCGGAAATGAACACGTGATGTCCTCTTTGGAAACAGCGATGACCGTCGGCTTGCTGTCGACGGGAAAGCCTTTGATTGTATGCGTCAGCTGCGAGCTCGGACCACGCGATACCCAGGGAGGTTCCGCGGGCAGCGACTATCGGCTGCGCTCGCCTCAAGTGCCCACAGGTTGCCACCAGGTTATGCACAGCTTTTCCGAGCTTCGCCACCATTCGGGCTTCCCTGTCGGCCCAAGCTCCAGTGCGTCCGTCCATCCATCGAATCCGGCCCAGGCCCCATGGAAGACCATCTCGCTGACACACAACCCAACGACGTGAGAAGGTTCCGATGGACGCCGTGCGATGGCATCGACCCCTTCGTTGAACCCTGGCTACGATCAGTGCTCGACATTTCGTCTCCGCACTGGCACGCGCAAGCATGGTCTGGCTGGTGGGCGCGCAGGATGTCTTAAACGGCGTGGTGCGATGGCCGTCAAAGTTTTCGATGAAGGCTCATCCCGACATCAGCTGGGAGTGGTCGCACTGCCTGCGGACAGATATGGCGGCTGCTGACGGCAGCCCCCCGCAGCGGCGACGTTCATTCCGCACGGCTCTCGCGCGTGTCCCTGATAGAAGGGCAGTCAACAGTGCATCCCGGCAGGGTACTTCAGCGCTTGCGCTCGCGTTGCAGGGGCAGCGAACATCAGTTCGCTAGATGCGGGCCCGGGGAGCCAGTAGCGCCCGCGCGCAACGCATGATTTCTCAAATCAAACGTAAGCGTCCGGCGAACCCGTCGCTCACCGCTCGCTAGATTGAGGAAGCAGCTTCAACCCAGATGGATTGACCGGGGTGGTGCTCTTCGATCGTACCGATGGCATCGGCGATCAGATCACGGTCGCCGAGCTCGTAGATGAACCGGCTGAGATTCGGCTGCTTCAGCGCCGCATATTCAGCTTCGGTGATAGCGTCGCTGCCGCACCAGACGGCGTCATCCGTCTTGGCGGCGCGAAGAGCATCGGCCAGGCCAGCAGGCGTGATTGCAAGGAAGACCATTGGCGCAAGTCCAGGTAGCGCGGGCTACGCAGTTTGCCATCGGTGCGGCAGCAACTGCTCGATCCGACTGGCCGATTGCGTCGGGAGCCGCTCGAGCCACAAGACGGGTTTGCCGGACGCTTACAACCAAACTGCTGAACGACGAGACAGCCGAAAAAATAAAAAGGCCGATCTGGTGATCGGCCTTTTATTGCTCCAGCCATCAGGCAATGCAGACGACTGGAGTCACAATTTTGGTTGCGGGGGCTGGATTTGAACCAACGACCTTTGGGTTATGAGCCCAACGAGCTACCAGACTGCTCCACCCCGCGACTGAGCCTGTGACTATAGCACAGGTTTTGAGAAGTGGTCACTCATTTGAAGAATCGTTTTCGTGTCAGCACGAGGGCAATGTAGTAGCCGCCCGCCGCATAGGCCAAGAGCACGGCGATTGGAAGCCACGGCTGCGCCGGCCATTCACCAACGATCAGAGGTCGCACGAGCGCCACGGCATGTGTGAGCGGCAACACTTGCGCCAGCCATTGAAGCGGCACGGGCATTTGTCCAATCGGGAAGTACACGCCGGACAGGAATGTCATCGGCGTCATCACGAGGGTGAAGTAGTAGGTGAAGAAGTCATACCCCCGGGCCAGTGCATTGAACACGAGTGCGATCGCTGCGAACGTGAGCCCCACGAGCCACAGCACCGGCAGCGCAACCAGCATGGTGGGTTCGCGGCTGATCCCGAGCACGAACAGCACCGCCAGGATGGCCGCCACCGTGAACATCGACTTGATCGCTGCCCACAGCAGCTCGGCGAAAACGATGTCGTCGAGAGCCACCGGCGCGTTCATGATGCTTTCCCAGGTCTTCTGGACCTCCATGCGGGAGTAGGCCGAATACAACGCCTCGAATGTCGCAGCCAGCGCGCAGCTGACGGCCAGGCTGCCGGACGCAAGGTAGACGATGTAGGGCAGCCCTTCGACCCGGCCAATCATCGATCCCAACCCGTACCCGAAGGCCACCAGCGTGATCAGTGGCTCGGCGATGTTTCCGATGACACTCGGGACGGCAAGCTTGCGCCACACGAGCAGGTTGCGAAGCACCACTGGCCAGAAGCCACGGGTGACTCGGGGGATGCCGTAAAGGTGCATGGGCGAAGCTTTCAATCGTCCCTGATCTGGCGGCCGGTGAGCTTGAGGAACAGATCCTCGAGGTTGGCCGGGCGGTGCAGCACCCGCAGGTTCTGGCATGCGCCCAACGCCTGCAGCAGAGGGCCCGGGTCGCTCAGGTAAAAGAACACCGTTTCGCCTCGGGTCTCCACGCGTTGGGCCCAATGCGCATGGCTCGCCGCGAGCGCATGCACCCCATCGCCATACACCTCGATCACGTCGCGCTCGAGGTGCGCTTCGATCAAGCCGCGCGGCGTTCCTTCGGCAATCTTGCGGCCATGGTCCAGCACGATCAGGCGGTCGCACAAGCGCTCTGCCTCATCCATGAAGTGGGTGGTCAGCAAGATCGACTTGCCCTGCTGCAGCAGCTTCTGAAGCCGCTCCCACATCACGTGGCGCGCCTGCGGGTCCAACCCGGTCGTCGGTTCGTCGAGCAGCAGCAGCTGCGGATCGTTGATCAACGCGCGCCCCAGGCTGAGGCGCCGTTTCATGCCGCCGGACAGCTCCCCCGGCCGAGCCTGTGCTCTGGATTGGAGTGCGGCAAATTCGAGCAGCTTCGGGATGCGCTCCTCGATCACCGCATTCGGGACCCCGAAATAGCGGCCGTAGACCCGAAGGTTCTCCGCACAGGTGAAATCGGGGTCCAGGCTGTCGAACTGGGTCACGACGCCCATGCGCTTCTTCGCCTCGCGCACGCGGGCAGGAATGGGCAGGCCGAACGCCTCAATATGCCCCCCATCCAGGCCGACAAGGCCCAGACACATGCGGATGGTGGTGGTCTTGCCCGCGCCGTTTGGACCGATCACGCCCAGACACTCGCCCGGCTGAATCTCGAGGGACAGGTCATCGACGACAGTGTGGTCGCCGAAGGCCTTGCGGAGGCTGGCGATGCGAAAAATCGGTGCAGGCATTGAGACGAAGTGTGCCAAAGGAACGCGCATTGCGCCGCCGGCGCACCGTTCGCCCTCACCGGCGTGTCCGCCGGCGCAGAAGCAAAAAGGGCCAGCAACTGCTGGCCCTTTGGAGCTCGATCCCGCGGGGGATCACTCGGCGGCGGTAGTTTCCGCCTCAGCTTCGGCGGGTTCCGGACGATCCACCAGCTCGACGAAAGCCATGGGGGCGTTATCGCCCACGCGGAACCCCATCTTCAGGATGCGGGTGTAGCCGCCCGGACGAGCCTTGTAGCGCGGGCCCAGTTCGTTGAACAGCTTCGTCACGACGTCGCGGTCACGGGTGCGGTCGAAAGCCAGGCGGCGGTTGGCCAGCGTCGGCTCCTTGGCCAGCGTGATCAGCGGCTCGACGACGCGGCGCAGTTCCTTGGCCTTCGGGACGGTGGTCTTGATGGCTTCGTGCGTGAGCAGCGAGTTCGTCATGTTGCGCAGCATCGCCAGGCGGTGCGACGACGTGCGGTTGAGTTTGCGGAGGCCATTACGGTGGCGCATGGTGCATGTCCTTCTGAATTTGAAACCGGCAGCCGTATCAGGTACTGCCGGGGCACCGGATGGCTCAGCGCCATCCTGGGAAATGACCCCACCGAGGCGGGGCCGAACAACGAATTATCGCTTATCGAGACCTTGGGGCGGCCAGTTCTCGAGTCGGGCGCCGAGGGTCAGACCGCGCGAAGCCAGCACTTCCTTGATCTCGTTCAACGACTTGCGGCCGAGGTTCGGGGTCTTGAGAAGCTCGGTTTCCGTGCGCTGGATCAGGTCGCCGATGTAGTAGATGTTCTCGGCCTTCAGGCAGTTGGCCGAACGCACCGTCAGCTCGAGTTCGTCGACCGGACGCAGCAGGATCGGATCGAACTGCGTGCTGCGTTGAGCCGGTTGGTCGAAGGCGGCGATCTCGCTGCCTTCCAGCTGCGCAAACACAGCAAGCTGCTCGACCAGGATCTTGGCCGATGCGCGAATCGCCTCTTCCGGCGTGATGGCGCCGTTGGTGACGATTTCCATCACGAGCTTGTCCAGGTCGGTGCGCTGCTCGACGCGAGCGCTTTCAACCGTGTAGCTCACGCGGGAAACCGGCGAGAACGAAGCATCCAGCACGATGCGGCCGATCGACTTGGTGGGCTCGTCGCCGAAGCGGCGCATGTTGCCCGGCACGTAACCGCGGCCCTTCTCGACCTTGATCTGCATGTCGAGCTTGCCGCCTTGTGCCAAGTGGGCAATGACGTGGTCCGGGTTGATGATCTCGACGTCGTGGGGCGTCTGGATGTCACCGGCCGTGACCGGGCCTTCGCCTTCCTTGCGCAGCACCAGCGTCACTTCATCGCGGTTGTGCAGGCGGAACACCACACCCTTGAGGTTCAGCATGATGTGAACCACGTCTTCCTGCACACCATCAATGGTGGAGTACTCGTGCAGCACACCTGCGATGGTCACTTCCGTG
>Ga0070664_100000864_pt1 | contig 23434 bp, 18 predicted proteins | sample KBSC73metaG_FD_65863 | JGI IMG/M metagenome (GOLD analysis project Ga0070664, IMG submission 65863) | Corn rhizosphere microbial communities from Kellogg Biological Station, Michigan, USA - KBS C7-3 metaG | ecosystem: Host-associated > Plants > Roots > Rhizosphere > Soil ... | reverse complement strand
GGGCTGATCACTCCGTGGAACTATCCGCTGCTGCAGACCGCGTGGAAGGTCGCCCCGGCGCTCGCCGCCGGAAACAGCTTCGTCCTCAAGCCGAGCGAACTGACCCCGTCGACCGCGATCCTGCTCATGCGGCTGCTCGAGGAGGCGGGGCTGCCGGCCGGAACCGCCAACCTGGTGCTGGGTGCCGGCCCCGAGGTCGGCGCGCCGCTGGCCGAACACCCGGACGTCGACATGGTCTCGTTCACCGGCGGCCTCGCCACCGGGCGAAGCATCATGGCGGCCGCGGCCGCGACCGTCAAGCGGGTGGCGCTGGAACTGGGTGGCAAGAACCCCAACATCGTCTTCGCCGACGCCGACTTCGACACGGCCGTCGACCTCGCGCTCACCGCGGTCTTCCTGCACTCGGGACAGGTCTGCTCGGCCGGCGCCCGCCTGGTCGTGGAGGACCGCGTGCACGACGCATTCGTCGACGCACTGGTCGGCCGCGCCACCCGCATTCGGCTCGGCGGCCCGTTCAGCGTCGACGCGGAGACCGGTCCGCTGATCTCCGCGGCACACCGGTCGAAGGTGGAGGCGTACGTCGCCGCCGGCATCGCCGAGGGCGCGGTGCTGCGCTGCGGCGGACGCCGTCCCGACGACCCCGAACTCGCCACCGGCTTCTACTACCTGCCGACGGTGCTCGACGACTGCCACCGGGACATGACAGTCGTCCGCGAGGAGTCCTTCGGCCCGGTCCTCACGGTGGAACGGTTCACCGGTGAGGACGACGCGGTGCGCATCGCCAACGACACGAACTTCGGCCTCGCCGGCGCCGTGTGGACCCGGGACGCCGGCAAGGCGCAGCGGGTCGCGCAGCGGCTGCGGCACGGCACCGTCTGGATCAACGACTACCACCCGTACGTGCCGCAGGCGGAATGGGGCGGCTACAAGCAGTCCGGGATCGGCCGCGAACTCGGCCCGACCGGCCTTTCCGAGTACCGCGAGACCAAGCACATCTGGCAGAACATCGACCCCCGTCCACAGCACTGGTTCCGCCCCTAGCGGCAGCCGAGAGCAGGTGACCGATCGCATGAGCGAGCTGACCGAGGCCGTTGCGGCGCCACAACAGCAGGCGACGGATGGGCGCGCGCCCGTCGTCTCGGTGCGGGACCTCTGGAAGGTCTTCGGGCCGAAGGCCGCCCAGGTACCGCAGTCCGAGGAGCTTGCCGCACTGTCCCGGCGCGATCTGATGGAGCGGGTCCGCTGCACCGCCGCGGTCCGCGACGTGACGTTCGACGTGGCGCCCGGTGAGGTCTTCGTCGTGATGGGGCTGTCCGGCTCCGGCAAGTCCACGCTCGTCCGGTGCCTGACCCGCCTGGTCGAGCCGACGGCGGGAGAGGTGGTGTTCGAAGGGGAGAACATCCTGGCTGCCAGCAAGAAGAGGCTGCGCGAGCTGCGCCGCCAGAAGTTCTCCATGGTGTTCCAGCACTTCGGCCTCCTGCCCTATCGCAGGGTCGTCGACAACGTCGCGTACGGGTTGGAGATCCGCGGCACCGGTCGCGCCGAGCGCACCCGCCGGGCGATGGAGGTCATCGAGCTCGTCGGCCTGGGCGGCTACGAACATTCCTATCCGGACCAGCTCTCCGGTGGCATGCAGCAGCGGGTCGGGCTGGCCAGGGCCCTGGCCGGCGACCCGGACGTGCTCTTCTTCGACGAGCCCTTCTCGGCCTTGGACCCGCTGATCCGGCGCGACATGCAGAACGAGGTCATCCGGCTGCACCGCGAGGTCGGCAAGACGATGGTCTTCATCACGCATGACCTGTCCGAGGCGCTGAAGCTCGGCGACCGGATCCTGATCATGCGGGACGGGCGCATGGTGCAGACCGGAACCGGTGACGAACTGGTCGGAGCGCCGGCCGACGACTACGTCCGCGACTTCGTCCGGGACGTGCCGCGCTCGCACGTTCTGACCCTGCGGTGGATCATGCGCCCGGCTCGCCCCGACGACGTGCTGGACGGGCCGGAACTGGGCCCGGACGTCGTCGTGCGGGACGCTACCCGGGCGGTGCTCGCGGCCGAGAAGCCCGTGAAGGTCGTCAAGAACGGGGAACTGCTCGGCATCGTCGGTGACGAGGAGATTCTCGCCGTCGTGGCCGGCACCGAGGTCGGCGCCTGATGTCGACCACGACCGCCCCGCCACCCCCGTCACCGACGACCACCGCGGCGGTGGCGCCGGCGCGGACCGGTGTGCGCCGCCGCCTCAGCAAGCCCCTCGTGGTTGCCGGGATTCTGGCGGTCTGGGTCGTCGGCTGGTTGCTGCTGCGCGGCCGGAACACCCTGAGCCTGTCGCCGGCGGACCTGACGCCGCTGCACCGCTGGCTCAACGACGTCAACGACACGGTGGGCGCCAACCGCAACTCGAACCCCGTATTCCTGTACTTCTTCAACGAGATCCGGCTCGTCGTGGACACCCTGGTCACGTTCATCCAGGATCTCATCGCGCAACCGGCGTACGGGCGCCCGGTTCCCGTCCTGGGCTGGCTCGGTGTCGTCGCGCTCGTCGCGTATGCCGCCTGGGCCTTCGGCAACTGGAAGGTCGCACTGCTCGCCGCGGGCGGGTTCGTGCTGTTCGGCCTGCAGGGGCTGTGGCGGGAAAGCATGGACACGCTCGCGCTCACGCTCGGCGCGGTCCTCATCTCGTTGCTCATCGGCATTCCGCTCGGCATCTGGGCCGGGCTGTCCGACCGGTTCCACCGCCTGATCACGCCGGTCCTGGACTTCATGCAGACGATGCCGACCTTCGTCTACCTCGCGCCGCTCACCCTGCTGTTCCTGATCGGGCCGGCCTCCGCGACGATCGCGACCCTGATCTACGCGATGCCGCCGGCGATCCGCATCACCGCGCACGGCATCCGATCGGTGCCCGCGGCCCCGATCGAAGCCACCGACTCGCTGGGCGCATCCCGGCTGCAGACGCTGACGAAGGTGCTGCTGCCACTGTCCAAGCGAACAATCGTTCTCGGCGTCAACCAGACGATCATGGCAGCGCTGTCGATGGTGACGATCGCGGCCCTCATCGACGCGCCCGGCCTCGGCAAGACGGTCATCAAGGCGTTGCAGACGCTCGACGTCGGCACCGCGTTCAACGCCGGGCTCGCCATCGTGGTCATGGCCATCGTCCTGGACCGGGTCACCACGGCGGCGAGCGTGCGGGTCGAGGAGGGCCGGCGCAACGCCGGTGGCCTCGCCGAGCGCCTGCGCCGCCCGCTGCTGATCGGGTTCGGCGCGGTGGCTCTGGTGTGTGCGTACATGTCCTACACCTACGTGTGGGCGGCCGAGTTCCCGGCCGGCTCCAGCCTCGGCAGCTACCTGTCCCGGGCGGCCACGACGGTGACCGACTGGGCCCAGAGCAGCCTTTCCGGCATCACCGAAGGACTGAAGAACATCACCACGACCGTTCTGCTGAACCCACTGCAATCGCTGCTGACCGAGTCGCCCTGGTGGCTGGTCAGCGCGGTGGTGGTGGGTCTCGCGCTGTTGCTCGGCGGCGTGCGCGCCGCCGTCATCGCCGCGGCCTGCCTGGCGCTGCTGGTCGCCAGCGGGCTCTGGCAGGACAGCATGACGACCCTCGCGATGACGATCGTCGCGACCGTGCTGGTGATGGTGCTCGGCGTCGTCGTCGGGGTGTGGATGGGCCGTAGTGGCCGCGCCGACCGGGTGATCCGGCCGGTGCTCGACGCCGGCCAGACGATGCCGGCCTTCGTCTACCTCGTCCCGTTCCTGGCTCTGTTCGCGGCAAGCAGGTTCACCGCGATCGTGGCGGCGGTCGTGTTCGCCGCGCCGGTCGCCATCAAGATCGTCGCGGACGGGGTGCGGAGCGTGTCGGCGACGACTGTGGAAGCCGCCGAGGCCGCCGGTTCCAACACCTGGCAGATGATCACGAAGGTGCAGCTCCCGATGGCCCGCCAGTCGCTGACCCTCGCCGCCAACCAGGGCCTGATCTACGTGCTTTCCATGGTCGTCGTCGGCGGCCTCGTCGGCGCCGGCGCGCTCGGCTACGACGTGGTCGCCGGGTTCTCCCAGGGACAGCTCTACGGCAAGGGCCTCGCCGCGGGCATCGCCATCGTCCTGCTCGGAATCATGCTCGATCGGATCGCGCGAGCCGCGGCGGACAACGACCCCACACCCCCTGAAGGGATCAAGGTATGACAATCAGCATCTCCACGGCCGGGCGACCGTACCGGCTGGCCGGCACCGTGTTCGCCGCCGCTACCGTCCTCGCCCTCGTCGCCTGCGGCGGAGCCAAGGTGGGTGGCTCGGACAGCAACTCCGGGTCAGGGACGGGCAAGTGCGGCACCTTCAACCTGGCGGTGAACCCGTGGGTGGGGTACGAGGCGAACGCCGCCGTGATCGCCTACGTCGCCCAGACCGAACTGAAGTGCACGGTGACCAAGAAGGACCTCAAGGAGGAGGTCGCCTGGCAGGGTTTCGGCACCGGCGAGGTGGACGCGATCGTGGAGAACTGGGGCCACGACGACCTCAAGAAGAAGTACATCGAGGAGCAGAAGACCGCGGTGGACGTCGGCGTGACCGGCAACGACGGAATCATCGGCTGGTACGTGCCGCCGTGGATGGCCGCGCAGTACCCGGACATCACCGACTGGAAGAACCTGAACAAGTACGCGGCGATGTTCAAGACGTCGGAGTCCGGCGGCAAGGGCCAGGTCCTCGACGGCGACCCGTCCTTCGTCACCAACGACGAAGCCCTGGTGAAGAACCTCAACCTGGACTACAAGGTCGTCTACGCCGGTAGTGAGACCGCGCTGATCCAGGCGTTCCGCCAGGCCGAGGAGAAGAAGACCCCGGTGCTCGGGTACTTCTACGAACCCCAGTGGTTCTTCTCCGAGATCAAGCTGGTGAAGGTGAACCTGCCGCCGTACACGGCCGGTTGTGACGCCGACGCGGCGAAGGTCGCCTGCGATTACCCCAAGTACGCCCTGGACAAGATCGTCAGCAAGAAGTTCGCCGACGCCAACGGCCCGGCCTACCAGCTGGTGAAGAACTTCACGTGGACGAACGCCGACCAGAACGAGGTCGCCAAGTACATCGCCGTGGACAAGATGACCCCCGACGCCGCGGCGAAGAAGTGGGTCGACGCCAACAAGGACAAGGTCAAGGCCTGGCTGCCCAAGAGCTGACGCAGTCATGATCACGTCGATCTTGCAGTTGTGTAGGCGATCCCACCCTGCTTTGCCCACAATTGTTCCGCCACAACTGCAAGATCGACGCATTCCCTGCATCAAGGCGCACGCTCGGACCATCGACGGTCCCCGGTGCGGGCCGTAGACTGCCTGTGTTGGTGCGTATTACGGAATTGAGTTCTCTATGCGCAACAAGACGGCGAGTTCGACGACGACCGTGCGCCTTCTCGAGAACGCTCGGTACGAGGTGCTCCCGACGGCCAGCATCGAGGCGAAGCTCCTGGAACACGTTCCGCTCGACCGCACGATCACGGTGACGGCGTCGCCGGCCAAGGGCCTGGCGACCACACTCGATCTGGCCGAGCGGCTGGCCCGGCACGGCTACACCGCGGTTCCGCATCTCGCCGCGCGGATGATCCGCGACCGGGCCGAGCTCGCCGAGATCTGCGATCGGCTCGCCGGCCTCGGCATCACCGGTGTGTTCGTCCCGGCCGGCGACGCGAGCCCACCGGGCAGCTATCCGGACGCGCTCACGCTGCTGGAGGATCTCGCTTCCCTGGGCAACCCGTTCTCCCACATCGGCATCACCGGCTACCCCGAGTCGCATCCGACCATCACCGACGATCTGACCATCCAGTCGATGTGGGACAAGCGCCGTCACGCGACCCACGTGGTCAGCAACCTGACCTTCGATCCGGCGGTGGTGGGCGTCTGGGTCCGCCGCATGCGCGCCCGCGGCATCACCATGCCGCTGATCCTCGGCATTCCCGGCCCGGTCGACCGGGCCAAGTTGCTCGCGATGGCGGGCAAGATCGGCGTCGGCGAGTCGACCCGGTTCCTGTCCAAGCACACGAAGGTGTTCACCCGCCTGGCCAGCCCGGGTGGTTTCACCGGTGAAAGGTTCCTGTTGAGGTGTGCGGGCGAACTCTCGGCGCCGGCGCTGCGCCCCGAAGGGGTGCACGTGTTCACGTTCAACCAGGTCGCCGAGACGGAGCGGTGGCGCTCCGAGCTGCTCGAACGGTTGGCGCCACACCGCTGAGGGACGTCAGCACTCGATGACGTTGACGGCCAGGCCGCCGCGGGCGGTCTCCTTGTACTTCGTGTGCATGTCCCGGCCGGTGTCGCGCATCGTCTTGATCGCCTTGTCGAGGCTCACCTTGTGGCTGCCGTCGCCGTTGATCGCCAGCCGGGCCGCGTTGATCGCTTTCACGGAGGCGATCGCGTTCCGCTCGATGCACGGGATCTGCCCGCACGGATCTCGCCCATCAGGCGAACTCCTGCATGGCGTCGACCAGCCAACGGGCGACGTAGTCCGCGAACGACGATCGGGGTAGCAGCCGGTAGGCGTCGGGTCGCACCTGCCACAGAATCAGCGGCACGCGGGCGAGCGTGGTCGTCACGGCCATGCCGGGCCGGAACGCACGCGGGTGCAGATCGACCGGGCAGCCCTTCTCGAGCACGGCCCGGGCCGAGGAGCCGGCCAGTTCCAGGATGGTGCGGCTCGCGGAGACGTCGACGACGGCGGCATGCGCGTCGCCGACCGCACCGCTGACGGCCTCGACGACGGTGCCGGGTTCCGCGTCGGAGACCACGAGCCACTCGTCCGGTCCGAGCACGAGGATCCGGTGCTTACCGTGCAAGCTCACCTGGCCGCAGGCGCGCGGAAGCGGCGCGCCCAGCGCCTGCTCGACCGCGCTCGCTGCGGCACTGCGCGGATCCAGCCGCACGCTGACCATCGCGCGAAAGGCCAACTCGGCCAGCCGCACCCGGTCGGTCCCGGTGCTGGCGGGCAAATGCGCCAACGGGCTGCGGCGCAGCGTCGTCGGATCAGCCATCGCGTCTGGTCCCCTCGGCGTCGTAGAGAACGGTCGGAGCCACCTCGACCTCGACGAGCCGTTGGCCCACCGGGGCGAGCAGCACCTCGCCGATGCGCTCCCGCCCGCCGTCGATGAGTGCCAGCCCGAACGGCCGTCCCAGCGCGGCGCTGCGGTAGCTGGACGTGACGTGCCCGAGCATCGGCACCGGACGATCATCGAGGGTCGTGCCGGCGGCGACCAGTTGGGTGCCCTCGGGCAGCACGGTGGTGCGGTCGGCCGGCAGGACGCCGACGAGATGCTTGCGGTCGGCCCGGCGGGTGTCGGGGCGCGACAAGGAGCGCCGGCCGACGAAGTCCTTGCGCGTGGAGACGACCCACGACATGCCGGCGTCGTGTGGCGTGACGGTTCCGTCGGTGTCCTGCCCGACGATGGGGTATCCCTTCTCGGCCCGCAGTACGTGCATGGTCTCGGTGCCGTAGGGCGTGATGCCCAGGTCCGCGCCGGCCTCGTAGACCTGTTGCCACACGGCGAGGCCGTACCAGCCCGCGACGTTGATCTCGTACGCGAGCTCGCCGGAGAAGGAGATCCGGCAGATGCGGGCGGGCACGCCGGACGCGAGTGTCGTCTCCCGGAACGTCATGAACGGGAACGCATCCCGGCTCACGTCGAGCCGCGGCGCGACGCGGGCGACGACACCGCGGGCCTGCGGACCGACCACCGCGATGGTGGCCCACTGTTCGGTGCCGGAGGTGCAGTAGACCCGCAGGTCCGGCCACTCGGTCTGCAGCCACTCCTCGAGCCAGTCGAGGACGCCCGCGGCGCCGCCGGTGGTGGTCGTCATGAAGAAACGATCCTCGGCGAGGCGCACGCTGACACCGTCGTCGAAGATCATCCCGTCGAGCGTGCACATCACGCCGTAGCGCGCGGAGCCGACGGCCAGCTTCGCGAAAGCGTTGGTGTAGATGCGGTTGAGGAACTCACCCGCATCCGGCCCGGTGACCTCGATCTTGCCCAGTGTGGAGGCGTCCATCATCGCGACGCCGGTGCGGGCCTGCCGGCACTCGCGGTCGACCGCGGCATCCATGTCCTCGCCGCGCCGCGGGTAGTAGCGGGCCCGCGACCACTGCCCGACGACCTCGAACACGGCACCGTGCTCGACGTGCCAGGGGTGGATGGGGGTGGTGCGCTCGGGGTCGAACAGGTCGCCGCGCTCACGGCCGGCGAGCGCCGCGAAGGAGACCGGCGAGTACGGCGGCCGGTGGCTCGTCGTCCCGACCTCGGCCACGCCGGGGCCGTCGAGAGCGAGCGCGACCAGGGCCGCGGTGTTGACGCCCGACGTCCTGCCCTGGTCGTGCGCGGTGCCGATCGAGGTGTAGCGCTTCACATGCTCGATGCTGCGCATCCCGGCGCCGGTCGCGCGCCACACGTCGGCGACGGTCTGGTCGCGCTGGAGGTCGACGAAGTGCTCGTTCCAGTCCGCCGGTCCGCCGTCGTCGCCCGGGACCAGCCAGAGCGCGCGGGCGGGATCCACCTCCGCCAGCGAGTCGGTGCCGTCGACGTCCAGCGGCCGGGCAGGAAAGCCGGCCCGGGTGGCCGCTTCGGCACCGGCCGTGGCGCCGGAGCGCAGGCACTCGTGCAGGGTGACGGCGCCGGCGGCGGCACCCGCCACCTGCTGGTCCCGCACGGCGCCGTCGGGAACGAACGCCGCCCACCGGTCGTCCCAGCGCTGTGCTCCCCGACGATGGGTGTGCAGGTGGATCACGGGAGTCCAGCCGCCGGACACGGCGAGCAGGTCGCACGGCAGCGTCTCCCAACAGGACACCGAGTCGTCGTGACCCAGCGTGCCGACGCGGACCGCGCGCAGCGCCCCGGTGTCGGGATCGGCCTCGGTCTGGCAGACCGTGCTGGTCTGCAGCACACGCACGCCGCCGCGGGACTCGATCTCGTACGCCCGGCGCGAGAGGACGTCGCGGGCGTCGAGCACAGCCACGACGTCGATGCCCGCGGCGCAGAGATCCTCCACGGTGTCGTAGGCGCTGTCGTTGGTGGTGGCGACCACGACCCGGTCACCGATCCGGACGGCGTACCGGTTGAGGTAGGTGCGCACGGCACCCGCGAGCATCACGCCGGGCCGGTCGTTGCCGGCGAAGACGAGCGGCCGCTCGTGCGCCCCGGTGGCCAGCACGACCTGGCGCGCCCGGATGTGCCAGACCCGCTCGCGCGACATCGCCGGCGGCGCGGCCGCGCCGAGATGATCGGTGCGGCGTTCGAGCGCGAGCACGTAGTTGTCGTCGTACGAGCCGACCGCGACAGTGCGCGTGAGCACGGTGACCTCGGGCGCCGCCGCGAGCGTCGCGGCGGCGCCGGCGACCCAGTCGAGCGCCGGCCGGCCGTCGACCGTCTCGCGCCGGCTCGCCAGCAGCGATCCACCGGGCTCGGACTGCTCGTCGACCAGCATCACGCGGGCGTCCGACGCGGCCGCCGAGAGGGCGGCGGCCAGTCCGGCCGGGCCCGCTCCGATCACGAGGACGTCGGTGTGCGCATAGCGCTTGTCGTAGACCGCGTCGTCGGCGGCCGGGTCCAGCGCGCCGACGCCCGAGATGGTGGCGGCGGTCAGTCCGTCGACCAGTTCGCGAGTGGTGGCGGGCACCGTCGGTTCGCTGCGGTCGCCGCCGATCTGCAGCAGCGCGTTGGGCTCCTCGCTCCAGGCGGCCATGATGCCGCGGGGACGTCCGCGGTACATCGAGTCGCCGACCCTGATGCGCCCGTTGGCCAGCAGCGCCGACGCCACAGTGTCGCCCGGGTGCCCGGTGTAGGTGACGTCGTCGACGGTGAAGGTCAGCACGGTGTCGCGGTCGATCCGGCCACCATGGGGTAGCCGGCGGGGCTGGCCGGTCGTCATGCGTGCGCGCCGATCGACGAGTCTCCGGACCTGCCGATCGACGAGTCTCCGGACCTGCCGATCGACGAGTCGGGGGCGGCGCCGGTGTAGACGGCCAGGATCTCGTAGGTACGGGTGTCGCGGACGACGTTGAACCAGCGCCGGCAGCCGACACTGTGGCACCAGCGCTCGGCGAAGGGTCCGCTGGGGTTGTCGCGGAAGAAGAGGTACTCCGCCCACTCCTGGTCGGACAGGGCGCTCGGGTCCTCCGGGTGCGGCACGTGCGCCTGTCCGCCGTACCGGTACTCGGTCTCGTCGCGTGGTCCGCACCAGGGACACGTCAACAGCAGCATCGTTTCTCCCGGCTCGGTCAGTGCGCGACGGCGGCCGCGCCGTGCTCGTCGACGAGCGCACCGGTGATGAACCGCTCCAGCCCGAACGGCCGGTTGAGCTCGTGGGGTTCTCCGGTCGCCATCGTGTGGGCCATCACCCAGCCGGCGCTGGGTGTGGCCTTGAAGCCGCCCGTTCCCCAGCCGCAGTTGACGTAGAGGTTCCGCACCGGGGTGGGTCCGATGATCGGTGAGGCGTCGGGCGACACGTCGACGATCCCGGCCCAGGTGCGCAGCAGGTGGGCGCGGCCGAAGATCGGGAACAGCTCGAGTGCGGCGGCCATCTGATGCTCGATGATGTGGAACGCTCCCCGCTGCCCGTAGCCGTTGTACGCATCGACGCCGGCGCCCATGACCAACTCGCCCTTGTGCGCCTGGGAAACGTACACGTGCACGTGGTTGGACATGACGACGGTCGGGTGCACCGGCTCGTACAGCTCCGACGCCAGCGCCTGCAGCGGATGTGACTGGATCGGAAGCCGGAATCCCGCCATCCGCGCCAGGACGCTGCTGTGACCGGCGGCCACCAGCCCGACGACGCCGGCGCCGATCCGGCCGCGGGTCGTCTCGACGCCGACGACCCGGTCGCCGTCCTTGACGAAACCGGTGACCTCGCAGTTCTGAATCAGATGCACGCCCATCGCGTCCAGGGCCCGGGCGAACGCCCAGGCCACATGGTCGTGTTTGGCGATGCCCGCACGCGGCTGGAACGTCGCCCCGAGCACCGGATAGCGCACGTGGGGCGACACGTTGAGGATCGGACAGACCTTGGCGGCCTCGTCGGGATCGAGCCACTGGGCGTCGATGCCGTTGAGCTGATTCGCGTTCACCCGCCGGGTCGCCTCGCGGACGTCCTGCGGGGTGTGCGCCAGGTTGAGCACGCCGCGCTGGCTGAAGAGGAAGTCGTAGTCCAACTCCTCGGGCAACTGTTCCCACAGTCGCAGCGCGAACTCGTAGATCGCCGCGCTCGCGTCCCACAAATAGTTCGACCGGATGATGGTGGTGTTGCGGGCCATGTTGCCGCCGGCCAGCCATCCCTTCTCCAGCACAGCGACGTTGGTGAGCCCGTGGTTACGGGCCAGGTAGTAGGCCGTGGCGAGGCCGTGGCCCCCGCCGCCGACCACGACAGCGTCGTACGACGGCCTCGGGTCCGGGTTTCCCCACAGCCAGGTGGGATGCGCGGGAGGAAGATCGGCCATCAGACGCGCAGCCGGGTCATCTGAGGATCGAACAGCGGCTCGGGGCTGACGACCGCACGGATCCGGCGGTCGAAATAGCACACCTCGACCTCGTGGCCGGGGTCGGCCAGATCGGCGGGCAGCCAGGCATAGGCGATGCCCTTACCGATCGTGTAGCCGAACGCGGCGCTGGTCACGTAGCCGACGATGCGGCCGTCGTGCACGACGGGCTCCTTGCCCATCGGCACGTCCGTCGACTCGTCGATGATGAGGCACGCCAGGCGACGGGTCACCGACTCCTTGCGCCGCAGCAAAGCCTCACGGCCGACGAAGTCGCCCTTGTCGAGCCGCACGGCGAACCCCAGCCCGGCCTCGTAGGGGTCGTGCTCGAAGGTCATGTCGGCGCCGAAGGAGCGGTATCCCTTTTCCAGCCGCAGGCTTGCGAAGGCGCCGCGGCCCGCGGCGATGATTCCGTGGTCCTGGCCGGCACGCCACAGCGTGTCCCACAGCCGAAGCCCGAAATCCGCAGTGGTGTACAGCTCCCAGCCGAGCTCGCCGACGTACGACAACCGCAGCGCGGTGACGGGCACGTTGCCGACGTCGAGCCGCCGGGCCCGGAAGTACCGCAGCCCGTCGTTCGTGAGATCGGCGTCGGTGAGCGGACCGAGCACCTCGCGCGCCAGCGGCCCCCACAGCCCGATGCAGCAGGTGCCCGGCGTGATGTCGTGGACCTGGACGGAACCGTCCTCGGGCAGGTGGCGCGCGAGCCAGGCGGCGTCGATCTCTCCGTTGGCGCCGACCTGGTAGTGGTCGACGCCCAGCCGCGCGACGGTGACGTCACTGCGGATGCCGCCGTCGACGTCGAGGAGCAGGCAGTAGGTGATCGAGCCGACGGGCTTGGCGACGTTGCCGGTGGTGAGGCGTTGAAGGAACGCCGTGGCGCCCGGCCCGGTGACCATGAGCCGTTTGAGCGCCGTCATGTCGTACAGCGCCACACCCTCGCGGGTCGCCCGTGCCTCCGCGCCGACGATGGGGGACCAGTAGCGCGCGGCCCAGTCGCCGGGCCGCGGCACGTCGTAGCGGCTGAGCAGCCCCTGGTTGGCCTCGTACCACTGCGGGCGCTCCCACCCGGTCGCCTCGAGGAAGTACCCACCGAGCTCCTGTTGGCGTGCGTAGAACGGCGAGGTGCGCAGCGGCCGGGGCGATTCCATCGGCTGCAACGGGTGCAGGATGTCGTAGACCTCGACGTAGTTCTGGGAACCGCGTTCGCGCACGTATGACGCGGTCCTTTGGAACTCCTCGAAGCGGTTGATGTCGCACTCGTGCATGTCGATGCTGCTGTGGCCGTTGGCGATCCACTCGGCAACGGCCCGCCCGACGCCCGCCGAGTGGGTGACCCAGACCGCTTCGGCCACCCAGAAACCCGCGACCTCGCGCGACTCACCCAGCAGCGGCATGTTGTCGGGGGTGAACGAGAAGATGCCGTTGATGCCCTCCTCGATCTTGGCGTCCCGGGTGGCCGGAATGAGGGAGCGGGTCTCCTCCCAGGCGGGCGCGAAGTCGTCGGGAGTGAAGGCCAGGACCGACGGCATGACCTCGGCATCGTCGACGGCCAGGATGTCGTGGGCGTCCACCGGAACGGGGTCGTGGCCGTAGTAGCCGATGCCGAACCCGTCGTAGCGGTCGCGGAAGTAGAGATCGGCGTCCTGGTGACGCACGATCGGCCGCACGATCTCCTCGATCTGGCCCTTCAGCTCGGGCACCGGCCCGGTCCAGGCGAGCTGATGGGCGAGGGGCTGGAGTGGGAGCCGCATGCCGGCCAGCGCGGCCACCTTGGGGCCCCAGATGCCGGCGCAGCAGACGACCACGTCGGCCGGGATCTCGCCCCGGTCGGTGACGACGCCGACGACAGCGCCGTTCTCGGACCGGATGTCGACGACCTCGTGCCGGGGCAGGACGCGCACGCCGCGACCGCGGGCGGCGTCGAGCTGTGCCTCGACCGCCCACAGCGCCTTCGCCACACCGTCGGTCGGGACGAACAGCCCGCCCAGCACGCGGTCGCGGTTGAGATAGGGGTGGACCACGACGCATTCATCGGGGTCGAGCAGCTGGGCTTCGACGCCCCAGGCCGTGACCCAGCCGTGTCTGCGGTGGAGTTCGGCGAGCCGTTCCGGCGACGTGGCGACCTCGAGGCCGCCGACCTGGCGGAAGCACGATTGCCCCCGGTGCCGGAGCGCGACGAACTTCTCGACGGTGTAGCGGGCCAGGCTGGTCATCGCCTTGGAACTGTTGGCCTGGAAGACAAGGCCGGGTGCGTGCGACGAGGATCCACCGGTGGCCGGCACGTCTCCCTGATCCACGACGGTGATGTCGGTCCAGCCGAGCGCGGACAACTCGTCGGCGAGTGCCGCGCCGACCACACCGGCGCCGATGATGACGGTCCGACGTCCAGACATGCGACTCCTTGGTTGCGCAATTCGCATAGCAATGCGCCCTAAGCAACAATGGTGGACCCGCGCCACCGAGTCAAGGGAGCAGGTCGCGCAGCAGCTCGGCCATCGCCGCATCGAGGCGGTGTGTGCTGGTCGGGACGACGGTCAGCGGCAGCCCGAGCCGGTCGGCGGCCCGCTGCGCGAGGGTGCGCAGGTGCGCGTCGGGTTCCTGCGCCAGCCACACCACGCGCGTGTAATGGGCGAAGTAGTCGTCGCGCAGGTCCGGCCAGCGGTCGAGTCCCAACTCGCGGACGACGGTGCGCTCGAAGGACCGGACCAGGAAGTCGGTCAGCAGGTAGGTACCCGGCTCCGCCTCGAGCCGGGCCGCCAACTCCTCCTCGCCCGCGTACAGGTCGTAGCAGTGCAGGCCGGGCAGCCGCCGCAGCCCGAGCTCCGCACACACCGCGTCGAGGGCGCCGTAGGTGCCGCAGTCCGCGTAGCCGACGGCCACACCCGCGTATCGACCGGCGAGCGAGGTCGCGAGCCGACGCACCTCGTCGGCGATCCGGTGCGGCCGGTTGTGCAGCAGCGGTGGGAGCGGATGCACATCGATCGGCCAGTCGTGGCGCGCGACCGCCGCGGCGAGGGGCTCCGCGAGCGCGCCGCAGGCGACGACGGCACCCCGCCGCTCGGCAGCTGGATCAGGACGGGAACGCGAGGAGGTCGACGAACCGGTCGTTGAAGTCAGCCCGGTCGGAGAGCTCGACATAGGTCACCTCCTGGAGCAACGCGAGGGCTCCGGCCCGCTCACGGATGGAGAGCAGGGCCATCTTGGCGCCTTCCCCGGCGACGTTGCCCGCCGCGACGATGCGCAGCACGGGCAGCTTGGGCACGAGACCGATCCGGACCGCCGAGGCGGCCGAGAGGTAGCTGCCGAACGAGCCGGCGAGCATCACCTGTTGAACGTCGCGGGGCCCGAGGCCGAGCTCCTCCATCAGCAGCGTCCACCCGGTCGAGATGGCGGCCTTGGCGAACTGCAGCTCGCGCACGTCGCGCTGGGTGAGCACCACACCGGCGGCGGGGTCCGCGTCGACGTGCTCGCGATGCAGCACGAAGACCCGCTCCTGCCCGATGTAGGTGAGGCGGTCGGCCAACTCCGGTGCGACCTGCTTGGCGGCCTGGTCGTCCACGAAGCGACCGCTGGCGTCGAGCAGGCCGACCTTGACCAGCTCGGCGACCGCGTCGACAAGCCCCGATCCGCACAGGCCGCGAGGGGTGAGGTCGCCGATCACGCCGAGCTCGACGTCGTCGCCAAGCTTGACGACCTCGATGGCTCCGTCGGCCGCGCGCATGCCGCACCGGATCGCGCCGCCCTCGAAGGCCGGCCCCGCCGGCGCAGCTGTCGACACGATGCGCTCGCCGTCGCTGAGCACGATCTCGCAGTTGGTGCCGACGTCGATCAGCAGCCGGACCCGCTTGTCCCGATCCATGCCGGTGGCCAGCATGCCGGCGACGATGTCACCACCGACGTAGGCCCCGAGCGCCGGGAAGAGTGTGACCCGCGCCCGGGGGTGCAGGCTCAGGCCGACGTCGCTCGCGAGAACCACCGGCGGGGCGGCGGTGCTCTGAATGAACGGGGCGACGCCGAGCGGCTCCGGATCGATGCCCAGCACGAGCGCGGTCATCGTGGCGTTGCCGGCGAGCGCGGCCTCGTAGACGTGGCCGGGGTCGACCCCGGCCTCGCGGCACACCTGATCGGCGAGCGCCGCCAGCGTCTGGGCGGCGGCGTCCCGGAGCCGGTCGAGAGCGGTCGGATCGAGCATGGTGGCACTGATCCTCGAGATGACGTCCGCACCGAACGGCTGCTGGCGGTTGAGCATCGAGGCCACGGCCATCGGTGTCCCGGTCACCAGGTCGAGCAGCGTGGCCACGACGGTGGTGGTACCGAGATCGAAGGCGATGGCATATCGGGCGGCGGTGGTGTCACCGGGCTCGACATCGATCAGCGCCTCGTCGACGACCACCGCGGTCACCGTGAAGTCGGACTGGCGCAGGACCTTCGGCAGCCGGCGCAGGGCGTACAGGTCCGGCACCGGCTGGAGGTCGTCGATCGCGGCCAGCAGGCGGTCGACGTCGGGCCGCTGGTCTTCCAGCGACGGCTCGGCCAGCTCGACATACCGCTTCTGGACGGCCGGACGCAGGATGACCTGTCGCCCGACGCCCACTGTCGCCGCCTTCGGGCGGGTGACCAGGGGCGGCACCACGACATCGTGGTCGCGGGTCGCCCGCACCAGGCACGCGAGCCGCCACCCCTGGCCGAGCTGGTCGGCGTTGAACGTGCGCTCGTCGTGGACGGTGACCGGGGTGGCCGGTGTCACCTGGACCCGGCACTTGCGGCACGTGCCGTGACCACCGCACGTCGAGTCGATCGCGATGCCGTTCCACGACGCGGAGTCGAAGACGCTGACCCCCGGCGGCACCCGCACCGCGCGCTGGGTGGGCGGCGCCTCCTTGTCCTCGACGGTGAACGACAGCTGCACGCGACCGGTGCCGTCGGCCAGCTCCGGGCCGGCGGCGATCACGCCTGCTTCGCCCGATGGGCGGCGATCCACGCCATCCCCCAGTCGTCGTGCCCGAGCAGTACGTCGGCGGCCTTGACGGCCGTGACGATCTGTGGTGTGCGGGTGTCCATGATCGCGCTGGTCAGGCCCGCGGCCATCGCGATGGGCAGGAAGGCGGCGCCGAGGCCGTGCCGGTCCGGCATCCCGAACGACACGTTGGAGGCGCCGAGGGTCATGTTGAGACCGAACTCCGTCTTGATGCGCCGGATCGTCTCGAGGGTGGTGTTGACGACGCTGGTGTCCGCACCGATCGGCATGGCCAACGGGTCGATGACGATGTCGGCCGCGTCGATCCCGTACTCCTCGGTGGCGATGCGCACGATCTTCGCCACGAGGTCGAGCCGCTTGTCGGCCTCCATCGGGATCTCGTCCTCGTCATTGGGCAGCGCGACGATGGCCGCGCCGTACCTCTTGACCAGTGGCAGGATCGCGGCGAGCCGGTCGTCCTCGGCGGTCACGGAGTTGACCAGGGCACGCCCCTCGTACGCGGCGAGACCGGCTTCGAGCGCCTCGACGACCGAGGAGTCGATGCAGATCGGCAGGTCGGTCAGCCCCTGGATCATCCGCACGGCCCTGGCCAGCAGGTCGGCCTCGTCGGTCAGCGGCACGCCCATGTTGACGTCGAGAACGTCGGCGCCGCCTTCGACCTGGGCCTTGACGTCGCGCTCGATCGCCGACAGGTCGCCCGCGCGGAGCTGCTCCTGGAAGATGCGGCGACCGGTGGGGTTGATCCGCTCCCCGATGAGACAGAACCGGCGGTCGTGCCCGATCACCACCTCCTTCGTGGCGCTGCGGAGCACGGTCTCCTTGAGCTGCGCGGCGCCAGTCATGCGAGCACCTTGGCGCGGCGCTGCCGGAGCAGTTCCTTCGCGCGTTTCACCGTCGCGGACGCGTCCGCGGCGTAGCCGTCGGCGCCCACCACGTCGGCGTACTCCTGGGTCACCGGGGCGCCGCCCACCATGACCACGACGGACTCGCGCAGGCCCGCCTTCTCCAGGGCGTTGATGTTGGCCTTGAACATCGGCATGGTCGTCGTCAGGAACGCCGAGAACCCCACGATGTCGGGGTGGTGCTCCTTGATCGCGGCCACGAACTTCTCCGGTGCCACCTGGACCCCCAGGTCGATCACCTCGAAGCCGGCACCCTCGAGCATGATGTTGACGAGGTTCTTGCCGATGTCGTGCACGTCTCCCTTGACGGTGCCCATCAGGAACTTGCCGACGGTCTCCACACCGGTCTCGGCCAGCAGCGGCCGCAACCGCTCCATGGCGCCCGCCATCGCCCGGCCGGCGATCAGCATCTCCGGTACGAAGAAGTCGCCCCGCTCGAACCGGGCGCCCACCTCTTCGAGCGAGGGGATCAGCGCGTCGAACAACAGCGTCTGGGGCTCCATCCCGAGTGCCAGGCCGGACTCGGTGAGTTCGAGGACGCGTGGCGCGTTGCCGACCAGCGTCTCCTCGTAGAGACCTCGCAGAACGTCCTCTTCGGTCATGCCGGGTCCCCACTCCGTGGTGACCCGCCCTGCCCGGGTGAGCTCTGCTTGATGATGCCCTCGCACAAGTGCTCGGTCATGCCACGTCCTCCATGCGGGTCCGCCGGCGCAGTAGCGACGAGAGCTGCCCCGCTCGGTCGATCAACAGTTGCCCGATCTCTTCGTGTCGTTCCTTCAGCCGCTGGCCGGGCCCGGAGATGCCCAGCGCGGCGACGACCTCACCGTCGCGGCCGTGAACCGGCACGGCGACGGCGGTGAGACCGATCTCCAGTTCGTCGACGGTGCTGGCCCACCCGCGCCGCGTGACCTGGGCGAGGTCACGGCGAAGCCGATCACGGTCGGTGATGGTGTGCGGAGTGGTCTGTTCGAGCGGGCCGCCGGCGAGGCCCACCGCGCCGTAGGCGAGCAACACCTTGCCGAGCGCCGAGCAGTGGCTGGGCACGTCGACGTTGGTCCAGTCGCGGGAGCCGAGGAGGTACTTCGAGTCGACCTGAGCGACCTGCACGACCCGGTCGCCGCGGGCGACGGCCAGGTGGACAGCCTCGCCCGTGGCCGCGCCTACCGCCCGCAACGTCGGCCGGGCCAGCCGCACCAGATGCTCCCATGGGTCGTGGCGGGCCGAATACAGCCAGAACAACGGGCCGGCGACGTAGGACCCGGCCTCGTCACGCTCGAGCAGTTCGGCGCGTTCGAGGGCGCTGAGCAGGCGCGAGGTCGTCGACTTGGGCAGCCTGCACTCCTGCTCGAGGGCCGAGAAGGTCAGCGGGTCGTCGGCCCGGACAACCGTGGCGACCAGGTGCGCGGCGCGGTCGACCGCCTGCGTACCGGTGTTCGTCGGACGGGTCATCCCCCCATCACCGGCCGGGTTCGCAATAGTTCCATATTATGGAACCAAACTTCCATGCTGTGAGGCTAGGATGCCGACCCAGGTGGGGTCAAGTGCCGCCGCCGACCACACGCTGCAACGCCGCGGGAGGTTCGATGTTCCGGAACCGCATGCCTCGTTACGAGGTGCTCTCCGAGGAGTCCATGGCGACCTTGGAGATGGGCTGGCGCCGGCTGATGACCGAGATCGGCGTCGAGTTCATGGACGACCGCGCACTCGACCTGTTCCGCAAGGCCGGGCAGCGGGTCGAGGACCGCACTGTCTTCCTGGACCCCGACTTCGTGCTCGAAGAGGTCGCGAAGGCGCCGCGGGAGTTCGAGGTCCAGGCCCGCAACCCCGAGCACAGCATCCACATCGGGGGCGACGTGATGGCGTTCGGCGCCGTCTACGGGCCGCCGTTCGTCCGCGACGGCGATGTGCGTCGCGACGCCACCCTGAACGACTTCCGCAACTTCACCAAGCTGGCGCAGTCGTTCCCGGTGCTCGACTCCGCCGGCGGGGTGATCTGCGAGCCGAACGACACGCCGCTCGACAGCCGCCATCTCGACATGACCTACGCCCTGCAGACGCTGACCGACAAGGTCTACATGGGAAACGTCGTCTCGGGCGTCAACGCGGCCGACACCTTGGCGATGACGTCCATCCTCTTCGGGTCGCGGGAGGCGATCGAACAGACGCCGGCCACGATCTCGCTGATCAACTGCAACTCCCCGCTGCGCTGGGACGAACGGATGCTGGAGGCCCAGTTCGAATACTCCGCGGCGGGGCAGCCGGTGGTGCTCACGCCGTTCATTCTGATGGGGGCGATGTCCCCGGTGACGGTTCCGGCCGCGCTCGTCCAGCAGATCGTCGAGGCACTCTCGGGCATCGCGCTGTCCCAGCTGATCCGCCCGGGGACGCCCGTGATCTTCGGATCGTTCCTCTCCAATATCAACATGCAGTCGGGCTCGCCGACCTTCGGCACGCCCGAGTCGGGCCTGGGCCTGCTGTGCACCGGCCAGATCGCCCGCCGTTTCGGGCTCCCGTTCCGCACCGGTGGCGGGCTGACCTCGTCGCAGGTGGCTGACGCGCAGGCCGGCTACGAGGCGCTGATGACCTTGCTGCCGACGTTCCTCGCCGGTACCAACTGGGTGATGCACGCCGCCGGATGGCTGGAGGGTGGACTGGTCGCGGGGTACGAGAAGTTCATCGTCGACATCGAGCTCGTACAGATGCTCCGGGCGGAGTTCACCCCGCTCGAGATCGACGAGGACTCCATGGCGTTCGGCGCCCACGAGGAGGTCGGCCACGGCGGCCATTTCCTCGGCGCACAGCACACCATGGAACGCTTCCGCACCTGTTTCTACCGGCCGTTGCTGTCGTCGTCGGACAACTTCGAGCGGTGGAAGCGCAACGGCCTCCTCGACACCAACGCCCGGGCCGGGACGATCTACCGGAAGGCGCTCGACGAGTACGAGCCGCCGCCGCTCGACGACGCCATCCGTGAGGAGCTGGAGGAGTACGTGATCCGGCGGCGCGCCGAGCTGGGGGACTGATAGCGATGACGTCCGCGACGACCGAACGGCCCGACACCGGCACCAGCACCAGCACCCGCGACTTCGTGCTGACCCTGACGTGCTCCGACCGCCCGGGGGTGGTCCGCGCGGTCTCCGACTTCCTGGTGCGCCACGGCGGCAACATCGTCGAGAGCCAGCAGGTCGGCGGCCGCGTCACCGGCCGCTTCTTCATGCGGCTGCGCTTCGACGTCCCGGCCCCGGGGCCCGCGCGAGCGGCGGCCGCTCTGGGTCGCGGCGCGGCGTCAGACGCGCCGAGCCAGAGCGGTCGTAGAGCGCCATCAAGCACGGGCGCGGCAGGTGCGCTACCCGACGCCGAGCACCTCCGGCGCGAGTTCGCAGGAGTGGCCGGGCAGTTCGGGATGACGTTCGAGCTGTGGAACGCGCGCGCTCCCTACCGCACGCTGATCATGGTTTCCAAGTATTTGCACTGTCTCAACGACCTGCTGTTCCGGTACAGCACCAGCGAGCTCCAGATCGAGATTCCCGTGGTGGTGTCCAACCACCGCGACGCCGAGCCGCTCGTGCGCGCGCACGGCCTGGAGTTCGTGCACATCCCGGTGACGCCCGACAGCAAGAGTGCGGCCGAGGACCGGCTCCGCGAGCTGATCGACCGGCATGGCATCCACCTGGTGGTGCTCGCCCGGTACATGCAGGTGCTGTCCGCCGGCCTGTGCGCCGACCTCGCGGGGCGGGCCATCAACATCCACCACTCGTTCCTGCCGAGCTTCAAGGGCGCCAAGCCCTACCACCAGGCGTTCGAGCGGGGCGTGAAGCTCGTCGGCGCGACCGCGCACTACGTCACCGAAGACCTCGACGAGGGACCGATCATCGAACAGGACGTGATCCGCGTCGATCACAACTTCAGCCAGGAGCAGTTGGTGACTGCCGGCCGCGACGTCGAGGCCCAGGTCCTGTCCCGTGCGGTGCGCTGGCACGCGGAGTCACGGGTGATGCTCAACGGCCATCGCACCGTGGTTTTCCGCTGACGTCGCGCGAACCTTGACGGGTGACCGAACGCGAATGCGATCCCGGCGGCTCTGTTCGTGTTCTTCCTGTGGACCCTTCGCCGGAATGTTCATCGCGCGCATCTCCACAGGACGCACCATCCGCCAGTTCGTGATCTACGTGATTGTGGTTCCTAGCCTCGTGTGGTGGCGCCACCGCTGGTCGGCCGGCAGCGTGGCGGCGCCACACGGCAACTATGGTTGCACCGTGACCCACACCGAGACAGCGACGACGAGTGTCCAGTCGGTCGACCGCGCGCTGACCATCCTGGAACTGCTCGCACGACGCGGCGAGGCTGGTGTCACGGAACTCGCCGGAGAGCTCGGCGTGCACAAGAGCACAGCCTTCCGGCTGATCGCGACCCTCGAGGGACACCGGCTCGTCGAGCAGACCGCGGACCGAGGCAGCTACCGCCTCGGCGTCGGGACCCTTCGACTTGCGGGCGCGACCGCGGCTCGGCTCGACGTCGTCCAGGAAGCCAGGCCGATGTGCCGGCGGCTCGCGGCAGAGACCCGCGAGACGGTCAACATCGCAGTGTTGTCGGACAACTCGGCCCTCTACCTCGATCAGGTGGCCGGTTCCTCCGGTATCCAGTCGCACAACTGGGTCGGCCAGCACATCCCGCTACACGCGACCAGCAACGGCAAGGTACTGCTGAGCGAGTTGGCCAAGGAACGCCTCGACTCCGCCATCACCAAACTGCCCGCATACACGTCGAACACCATCACCACGAAGAAGGAACTGCGGGCGGAGCTCGCCCGGGTGCGGGAACTCGGCTATGCGACCGCGGTAGACGAGCTGGAACCGGGCCTGACCGCCGTGGCAGCACCTATCCGCAACGTTTATGGCGACGTGGTCGCTTCCATGAGCGTGTCCGGCCCCACGTTCCGGCTCTCGGGCGACCGGTTCGACGACATCGTGGAAAAGGTCAGGGAGGCCGCACTCGAGGTCTCCCGCCGTCTCGGTTGGGGGCATCGGCAGGCCTAGTGCTATGAGGGGCGACGTACCGCGACCCTGAACGGCCGGCTTCGATGCCGATGCCGATCCCGGCCCGCGCTGTGCCTGTCACGGCAGAATGACGAGCCTGCTGCCCCGTAGGTCGGTGCGTTGCCAGGCGGTCTCGATATCGCTCAATGGCACCGTCACCACGTCGAAGGTCAGCTCGCCGGACTGCGCCCATGTCACGACCTGGCTATACACCTCCTGCATGGTCTGTGGGCCGAGTCCTTTGGCCGCGCCGTAGATCTCGACGCCCGAGGTGCGCAGGCTCTCCGCCGCGAGAGCGAGTGCGCCGCCGGCGGACTCGCCGATCTGGATCAGCCGGGTCGGTTTCGGGAACGCGAATGTCCGTGGGACCAGCGATCGCAGCAAAATCTCGGTGGGTCGGCCCCAGAGATAGTCGAGCACGATGTCGTAGCCATCCCCCTTGGCGTCGAGGTACGCCTGCGTCAGGGCTTCGTCCGGTACGGCGGTGTTGATGACCGCGTCGGCGCCAAGGCTTTGTACCTCACGCAGTTGGTCGTCGTCGCGGCCGGTCGCGATGATCCGTCCGGCGCCGAGCAGCCGGGCAACCTTGACCGCGAGTCGTCCCGCGACACCGGTGGCGCCCTGCACGAGCACGGTATCGCCGGGCACGAAGCCAGCGGCTGTCTTGATGGACATGCCGGTGATCGCCGTGCCCAGCACGGTCGCGATCGCCGGATCGATACCCTCCGCGACCGGCACATAGGCGCCCTTGGGCACCACGGTCTTCTCGGCGAGCGCGCCATAGGGCTGGCGTGGGTTGCCGAACCCGACGAGGGTGCCGTCCGGCAGTGCGCCGATCCCGTCGAAGCCGGGAATCGTCGGCAACCGTGCGGTGTATTGCTGGCTCGCGTAGTGTGTGCCGGCTGCGATCCGCTTGTCGACGTTCTCGACCGCGACCGCCTTCACGTCGAGGACCACCTCATCGTCGCCGGCCACGGGATCCGGGAAGTCCTGGTAGCGAGGGACGCCAC
>Ga0070664_100000860_pt1 | contig 23476 bp, 23 predicted proteins | sample KBSC73metaG_FD_65863 | JGI IMG/M metagenome (GOLD analysis project Ga0070664, IMG submission 65863) | Corn rhizosphere microbial communities from Kellogg Biological Station, Michigan, USA - KBS C7-3 metaG | ecosystem: Host-associated > Plants > Roots > Rhizosphere > Soil ... | reverse complement strand
TTCGCATCCGCGCCGACTTCGCGGATCTGGTGAACGGAGAAAGTATCGCCCTCAATGGTGCCTGCCTCACGGTGCGCGAATTCGGGCCTGGCTGGTTCGATGTCGCCGCCGTGTCGACGACGTTGGAGCGGACCACCCTTGGAACCTGGAAAAAAGGGTCGCGAGTGAATCTGGAACGCGCCCTCCGCGCCTCGGATCGTTTGGGTGGGCACATCGTCCAGGGTCACGTCGATTTCGTCGGCCGTGTGACGGCAGTCGAAAGGGTCGGGGACGCTGTCCTGATAGACGTCGCGCTACCGTCGGGTGCCGACCCGCTATTCGTCCTGCATGGCTCGGTAGCGATCGATGGCGTCAGCCTCACCGTCAACGATCTGCGTGCTGGATCACTGCAGCTGTCGCTGATCGAGTACACCCTGCGCCACACCACTCTCTCGGAGCTCGCGCCTGGATCCCGCGTCAACGTGGAGGCCGACATCGTCGCCAAACACGTACGACGCCTGCTGGAGCCCTACCTGCGTGAGGCTTCGGGGGTAAATTCACTGACCGATTACTCGCTGGAGCATTGAGCGCTATGCAGTTTGGAACCGTCGAACAGGCAATCGCCGACATCAAAGCCGGCAGGATGATCGTCGTCGCCGACGATGAGGATCGCGAGAACGAGGGCGATCTCATTTGCGCGGCCGACCTCGTCACGCCCGAGATGATCAACTTCATGATCCGGAAAGCGGGCGGCTGGATCTGTCTCGCTCTTACCAATGAGCGTGCCGACTACCTCGAGCTCGCGCCGCAAAGCGAAGTCAGCACCGACGAGTATCGCACCGCGTTTACCATCAGCATCGATGCCGACGAACGGTTCGGCGTCACGACCGGTGTAAGTGCGCAGGACCGTGCCCGTACCATCCGCGTCGCCGTCGACCCCAACACCGTTCCAACCGACCTTCGCCGGCCTGGCCACGTTCCTCCGCTCCGCGCGCGCGATGGCGGGGTGCTCCAGCGTGTCGGCCACACCGAGACCGCCGTCGACCTTGCGCGCCTCGCCGGACTTACTCCCGCGGGCGTGATCTGCGAGATCCTGAGCGAGGATGGCTCGAGTGCCCGTCGTCCCGAGCTCGAGCGCTTCGCCCAGGAACACGGTCTCACCTTCATCACCGTCGCGCAGCTCGTTGCCTACCGTCTGCAGACCGAGCGGCTGGTGCATCGCGTCGCTGAAGCGCGCCTGCCGACCGAGCTCGGCACCTGGAAAGTCGTCGGCTACCAGAACGATGTCGATCCGCACGAGCACATTGCGCTCGTTTACGGCGACGTCGCTGGCGACGCAAGCGTGCTGGTGAGAATGCACTCGAAATGCCTGACCGGCGATGTGTTCCACTCGCTCCGCTGCGATTGCGGCTGGCAGCTCGAGACAGCGATGAAGATGATCGCCAAGGAAGGGAAGGGAGTCATCGTCTACCTCGACCAGGAGGGTCGAGGGATCGGCTTGCTGAACAAGCTCAAGGCGTACGAGCTCCAGGATCAGGGCATCGATACGGTCGAAGCCAATGAGCGACTGGGATTCAAGCCCGATCTCCGCAACTACGGCATCGGCGCGCAGATTCTGCTCGACCTTGGCCTCAAGACCATCAGGCCCATCACCAACAATCCGCGCAAGCTGGTCGGCCTCGAGGGTTACGGGCTGACCATCGACGAGCGCGTGCCGATCATCTCCATCGCGCACGACGAGAACTCGAGCTACCTCGAAGCCAAGAGGGCGAAGCTGGGACACCTCTTCGCCTCGTAAATGCCGGAGTTCCAGGGGTTACCAAGTGGTGCGGGCCGCCGCATGGCGGTCCTCGCCAGCCGCTTCAACGAGCCCATTGTAAAAAAACTGGTCGACGGTGCGATGCAGGCGCTCGTCGAGTCGGGCGTGGTATTCGAGGATATCGACGTCGTCTGGGTTCCGGGCGCGTGGGAGCTTCCCATCGCTGCCCGGTGGCTCCTGTCGAGTGAGCGCTACGATGCCCTCGTCGCCGTCGGGGCCGTGATTCGGGGTGACACCGCGCACTTCGATTACATCGCCGGCGAGGCATCGCGCGGTCTCGCCGCCGCGAGCGCCGAGACCGAGACACCGATCGGGTTCGGCGTGCTCACCTGCGATACCGACGAGCAGGCGGAGGAGCGCGCCGGCGGCGCGCACGGCAACAAAGGTTACGACGCGGCAGTCGCCGCGCTCGAGATGGTCGATCTCCTCAATCGGCTCGACCCTGGCGATGCGGATTGAAAGCCGCGCCCGCGCGCGGGCGCTACAGGCGCTCTACGCGTGCGAGATGCGGGGTGGAAAGAATCTGGATCGTGTCGCCACTCAGGTCTGGGATGACCTCGCCGTCGCGCCCGAGGAGCGCCGGCTCGCGGGACTGCTGGTGCGGGAGGTCGTTAGCACCGGCGACGAGCTCGACACCAAACTCGCCGAGCTGACGACCAATTGGCGTCTCGAGCGTCTGGGCGCGATCGAGCGCTCGGTGCTGCGGCTTGGCGCCGCCGAGCTTCTCAAGGGTGACACCCCGCCGCGTGTCGCGATCCAGGAAGCGGTGCGTCTCGCCGAGCGGTTCGGCACCTCGGCCAGCGCGAAGTTCGTGAACGGCGTGCTGGATGCTTTTGCCCGACAGGCCGGCATGATCTAGTGCGGATACTCGTCATCAACTGGCAGGACTTCACCAATCCCCAGGCCGGTGGCGCCGAGCTGCATCTGCAGGAAGTCTTCAGGCGGATCGTTGCGCGCGGGCACTCGGTTGACCTGCTCTGCAGCTCCTGGCGCGACGCGGCGCCACGCGCGAATCTCGACGGCATCGATGTCCACCGCACCGGCGGCCGCAACACTTTCCCCTTCGTCGCGCGCAGCTACTTCAATCGACACCTGGCATCCAGTGACTACGACGTCGTTGTCGAAGATCTGAACAAGGTTCCGCTGTACACGCCTCTCTGGGGCCTGAAAAGGCTGGTCGCGCTCGTCCACCATCTTTTCGGCGGGACGGTCTTTCGGGAGGCATCGCTACCGGTTGCGGCGGCAGTCTGGTTGTCGGAGCGGCCGCTCGGCGCGATTTATCGCGACGTTCCCTTCGAGGCCGTCAGCGTCAGCACCGCCGACGATCTTGTCAGCCGGGGCATTCCACGCCATTCCATTCGCGTCATCTACAACGGAGTCGATTCCGCGCGGCTCACCCCCAATCCCGCCGAGCGTTCACCGACTCCGCTATTCGTGTATCTCGGGCGGCTCAAGAAGTACAAGCGCGTCGACGACGTCATCCGTGCCTTCGCTGCGCTGCGCGTCCCGGGTGCGAAGCTCGAGATCGCCGGGACCGGTGACTATCGCGGCAGCCTCGAGGCTCTGGTAAAATCTCTTGGCGTGTCGGGGAGCGTCGAATTTCTGGGCTTCGTGCCGGAAGATCAGAAGGTGCATCTTCTGCGGCGGGCATGGGCATCGGTTCTTGCATCGCCAAAGGAAGGTTGGGGCATCAGCAATCTCGAGGCGGCAGCGTGTGGCACACCGGTGATTGCTGCGAACTCTCCTGGAATCCGGGAGTCGGTGCTCGATGGTGAGACCGGTTTTCTCGTACCGCAGAATGATCCGCTTGCCATGGCCGCCGCGATGAGAGGCTTGGTACAATCAGCAGACAGGGTGAATGTTCTCGGTGCGGCGGGGCGACGGTTCGCCGAAACGTTCACCTGGGAACGCGCGGCCAAGGAGACGCTGTCGCACTTGGAGGAAGTGATTGCGAATGACCAATGAGCATATAACGGAGAGACAGTGGCGCCTGCACGCGTAACCGTCGGTCAGCTTATCGACCGACTGCGCGGAACTCTGCAGCTCGAGGAAATCGAGCCTGGCAGCGGCCACGATCGCGCCGTTGCCAACGCAGAAGTCTCGAGTCCCGGCCTCGTTTTGGCTGGATACGTGAAGCGCTTTTCCGCGGGTCGCCTCCAGGTTTTGGGTGAGACCGAGATCACCTATCTCACTTCTCTGAGTCCCGAAAATCGCAGGCGCGTGCTCGAGCTCTTCTTCTCGTTCCCGATTCCCGCCGTCTTCGTCACCAAAGGTCAGCGACTTCCAGTTGGGCTCAAGGAGACGGCGGCTGCGGCCGGCGTCCCGGTCATCCGGACCAAGCTCAAGACCGCGGAGTTCTATCGGCGCATCAAGCCCGTCCTCGAGATGGAGTTCGCGCCAACGGTGTCGCTGCACGGATCACTCGCCGATGTTTTCGGCGTCGGCGTCTTCTTCAGCGGCAAGAGCGGAATCGGCAAGTCCGAGTGCGTGCTCGATCTCGTCGAGCGGGGCCATCGGCTCGTCGCCGACGATCTCGTCATCACCAGCAAACGCGGGAACGACGTTCTGATCGGCCGTGGTCACGAGATGCAGCGTCACTACATGGAAATTCGGGGCGTCGGCCTGATCGATATCCCTGCCATCTTCGGCATTCGCGCGGTGCGCCAGCAAAAGCGCATCGAGGTCGTGGTGAATCTCGAGGAATGGGATCAGCACGCCGTCGCCGACCGCACCGGGCTCGACGTCGCGACGACGACCATTCTCGACGTCGAGTTGCCGAAGATCACGGTGTTTCTCAACCCGGGCAAGAACATCACCGTCATAGCCGAGGTAATCGCGCTGAACCATCTTCTACGGTATTCGGGTGTCAACGCCGCCGAGGCGTTCAACGAACGGCTCGTCGGCCGGCTCAAGACCGCGGCCGCGAACAACATTCGCGAGTACCTTCAGGAAGATCATGAATGATGAGACGGGGGGCGCACCCCGGAACCCGCGCGCAATCGTAGTCGGGCACGGCGAGTTTGCCGGCGGCCTCGTGTCGGCAGTCGGCCAGATCTGCGGGATGGCGGACAAGCTGGTGGTAATGTCGATGATGGGGATGACGCCCGAGGATATCGAGTCCGCCATTCGCGATCAGCTTTCGACCACCGGCGCGCGGGTCATCTTCACCGATCTTCCCGCCGGCAGCGCCACCATCGCGGCGCGGCGCATCGTCAGGGACGAGCCCGGACTCGTCCTCGTCAGCGGAGTCAACCTGGCCACGCTATTGGATTTCGTTTTCAACACCTCGGTACCTCCAACCGAGGCCGCACGGGCCGCCGCCGAGAGAGGGAAAGCATCGCTGATCGTGGTCGGCCGCTGATGGGCATTCACCTCTACCGGATCGACGACCGCCTCATTCACGGCCAGGTGGTGGTTGGCTGGGGCCAGCCGCTCAACGCGCGCTTCATGGTGCTCATGGACGATCTCGTCGCGTCGAGCGATTGGGAAAAGGAGCTTTACCGGATGGCCGTCCCGCCAGGAATCGAGATTTTTTTCGCCAACGTCGACAGCGCCATCCGCGAGCACTCCCGGTGGGAGGCAGATCCCCGCCCCGGAATTCTCATTACCGGGGACATCACCAGCATGCACCGCCTGGTGAAATCCGTGAAAGCGATCGGTAGTGTCAACCTCGGCGGAATTCATCATCGGGCCGGCCGCTCTGCCAAGCTGCGCTACATCTTCCTCACCCCCGACGAAGAGAATCAGCTCCGCGAGATCGAATCCGCCGGCGTCGAGGTAACGGCGCAGGACGTTCCGTCCGCGCGCGCGGTGCCCCTCGCCGAAGTTCTCGAGGGCGAGGCCAATTGAGCCTCATCGAAGCACTGCCGATTGCACTTCTTGGGGCGCTGCTCGGTCTCGACGTGGTGAGCTTTCCCCAGGCGATGATCTCACGGCCCATCGTCGCGGCGACACTTTCAGGCGGGTTGATAGGCCATCCCGGCTCCGGATTGCTGATTGGAGTGGTCCTGGAGCTGATCGCCCTCGACACGCTGCCGTTCGGCGCGTCCCGCTACCCCGAGTGGGGTTCAGCCGGCGTCGTCGGCGGCGCTCTTTTCTCCGCTCAATCGCCGGGGATGCCGGGCGCGCTTCCGGCGTCGATGCTGGCGGCGCTGCTCACGGCGAGCATCAGCGGTTGGAGCATGGTGGTGCTGCGGCGATTCATAGCGCGCCGCCTCGAGAAGTCGCGCGATCGCATCGAGGAAGGATCGCGCGACGCCTTGATGTCGCTGCATCTCTCTGGAATGTCCATGGATCTTTTGCGTGGCGCGCTGGTGACGCTCACCGCGATGATGATTTTTGCGCCACTTGTGCGCGCGATCGTGGCGGTGTGGGGAAGCGAGTCGGCTGCGTCGCGGGCGGTGGTCGTGGTGATCGCGGCTGTCGTCGCCGGTGGCGCGCTCTGGAAAGTGTACCACTCGGTCCGCCATGTCCTTTGGTTCTTCGTGGCTGGCCTTGTGGCCTGGAGCGTTTTGCTGGTGACGAGATGACCAGCCCGCTCGCGACCACCTCCATGCCCAAACTGCCGTTCCACGTGCGGACGGCGATGTATTTCCGCCTGCTCGCGCTTCAAGGCTCCTGGAATTACGAGACCCTGAACGGCACCGGCATCGGCTTCGCCATCGAGCCGGCCCTCAGATACCTCCCCGGCGGCCCGGGCGGCGCTGCGTACCGCGCCGCACTCGCTCGCCAGTCTCGGTACTTCAACGCGCATCCTTATCTGGCTGGGGTCGCGATCGGTGCCCTCACGCGAGCCGAGCTCGAGGGGGTCGAGCCAGCGCGTATCGAGCGATTTCGAACGGCGCTGGCGGGTCCGCTCGGGAGCGTCGGCGACAGACTGGTATGGGCGAGCTGGCTGCCGTTCTGCTCAGTCGTTGCGATGGGAGTTTATGGGGCGGGGGGGTCGGCACTGGCAGTGGTTGGTACATTTCTCTTGTTGTACAACGCTGGGCACCTTCTCCTCAGGGCATGGGGACTTCGAATTGGTCTCTCGCGCGGTCTCAACGTCGCACCCGCACTTGGCAATCCGGTGCTGCGGCAGGGCCCGCAGTACATCGCATGCGCTGCCGCGTTCGTCTCCGGACTCTCGCTGCCGCTGGCTTTGCAGCGAGTAGCGGGTCCGGGCAGAGCGTTGGCCGGCGGAATTATCGGCGCGGCCTTTCTTGGGATACTTCTTCTCGCGCGCCTGCGGGAGCAGGCCGAGGGCTGGCGCGTCGCGCTGGGCGTTCTCGCGGTGTTCGTTCTCTACTCGGTAATCACCTGATGCCAGAGCGCGACGTAAAGATCGTCAACAAGCTGGGTATCCATGCTCGTCCCGCCGCCGAGATCGTGAAGACGGCCGGGAAGTTCAAGTGCAGCATCACCATCGTGCGTGACGATCTCGAGGTGAATGCCAAGAGCATCATGGGCGTAATGATGCTCGCCGCCGAGTTCGGCTCGACCATTACGATCAAGGCGACCGGCGAAGACGCCGAGCAGGCGCTCGACGCGCTGCAGGCCGTGATCGACAACAAGTTCGGGGAGAGCTGATGGCGAAGGGAATCGCGGGAATGCCCGCGTCTCCCGGAATTGTCGATGGACCAGTCCATCTCCTGCGCTGGGAAGTGCCGGACGTCCGCCATCGGATTATCCCAGACGAAGCCGTAGCAGCCGAGATCGACCGCTTTCATGCCGCGCTCAAGCAGGCGAAGGAAAGGCTGGAGCAGGTTCGCGCCCGCGCCGAAAAAAACGCCGGACCCGAAGAGGCGGCGATCTTCGACGTCCAGATCTCGATCCTCGACGACGCCGTGCTAGCGCGCCAGGTCGAAGAGCTGATTCACCAGAACCTCGGCGCAGAAAAGGCTTTTGACCTCGTGTTGTTCGAGTGGCGCCAGCAATTCGCGGGTCACGCGCGTCCAATGCTGCGCGAAAGAGTGGGCGATCTCATCGACATCCACATTCGGGTGCTTTCGATCCTCCTCGGCCTGCCGGACCACGATCCGGTCGATCTGCCCAAGGGATCGAACAAGATTCTGGTCACCCACGATCTGACACCGAGCCTCACCGTGCAGCTCGATCGGGAGGCGATCATCGGCATTGCGACCGACGCCGGCACGCGCACGTCCCACGTCGCGATTCTGGCGCGATCGCTCGGACTGCCGGCCGTCGTCGGTCTTCGCGAAGCGACGGACCAGCTGAAGGGCAACGAGCACGTGATCCTGGACGGCACGTCAGGCGTGCTGGTGATCGATCCGACACCTACCCAGATCAAGATCTACCGCGAGCGGCGCGCGGTCGAAGCGCTGGAAGACAAAGAGCTCCAGGCACTTTCTGTCGCTGACTCCGTTACCCTCGATGGGCATTGGGTGACGCTACGCGCGAACGTCGACCTGCCCGAGGAAGCGGACTTCGCCGCGCGCAGCGGAGCGGAAGGCGTGGGATTGATGCGGACCGAATTCCTGGTCGTCGGTCGCGCCACCATGCCCGACGAGGAAGAGCAGTACCGCGCCTACCGGCACGTCGTCGAAGCGTTTGGTGGACGTCCGGTCGTCATTCGCACCTTCGATGTCGGCGGCGACAAGCTTCCAGTCGGCGGGTATCCGACCGATCCCAACCCGTTCCTTGGCTGGCGCGCGATCAGAATGTGTCTCGACGAGCCGGAGCTGTTCAAGACCCAGCTCCGGGCCCTGCTGCGCGCAGCGATGCACGGCGACGTCAGGATCATGTTTCCACTCATCATCACCCTCGATGAGGTAAAGCAGGCGAAGCACCTGCTGAACGAAGCAGCGCACGAGCTCGACGCGCGTGGGGTGCCGTATCGCCACGATCTTCCCCTTGGTGTGATGGTCGAGACCCCTGCGGCGGCGCTTTCCGTGCACACTCTGGTCGACGACGTGTCGTTCTTCAGCATCGGTACCAACGATCTCGTGCAGTACACGCTCGCGGTCGATCGCGGGAGCGCCACCCTCGCCGCCCGCTTCACGCCGCTGCACCCGGCGGTGCTCACGCTCATCAAGCGAATCGTCGACGTCGGCGTCGCCCACCGGCTGGAAGTCGCGGTCTGCGGCGAGATGGCTTCTCAGCCGCTGATGGCGTTCGCTCTGATTGGACTGGGTGTCCGGTCACTGAGCGTTGCCGGACGCGCGGTGCCGCTGGTGAAACGCATCGTGAGGGGCGTCAGCGTCAGCGTCGCGGCCGAAGCGGCAAACGCCGCGATCGAATCCCGCACCGCGCGCGAGGCGGAAGGCGAGCTGAGGCGCCGGCTGATGGCCGCCTTCGGCGATGCGCCGTTTTTGCGCGATGGGTTGCCCGGCTTCGTCGAGGGAAATATCTTCGAAAGCTCCGGTGGACTGAAAACATCCTCGGCGCGGGAATAGTACGGCCCGCGACCGTTGCCACCGATCATCCTCATATTCCCCAGAGGAAGTTCGTGCTCGATCGACATTTGTTCACCTCCGAATCCGTCACCGAGGGCCATCCCGACAAGGTTGCGGACGCGATCTCGGATGCCATCCTCGACGCAATTCTCAAAGATGATCCTCAGGCCAGAGTAGCCTGCGAAACACTCGTGACGACCGGGCTCGCCTGCGTCGCCGGCGAGATTACCACCAAGACCTACGTCAACGTACCGGAGATCGTGCGCTCGACGATCGACCGGATCGGTTATAACGACACGGCGTTTGGCTTCGATTCGAAGACATGCGCCGTGATCAGTACCATCGACAAACAATCGCCCGATATCGCTCAGGGTGTCGACACCGGCGGCGCTGGCGATCAGGGCATGATGTTCGGCTACGCCACGGATGAGACCGACGAGCTGATGCCGATGCCGATTCAGCTTGCGCATCGCCTCACCGAGCGCCTCGCCGAATTCCGCCGCTCCAAGGACGGCGGCTGGGTCCGACCTGATGGCAAAGCACAAGTCACCGTGTTGTACGAGGACGCGCTGCCGGTTGGCGTCGAGACGGTCGTCGTCTCGACCCAGCACTCCGAGGACATTTCGCACAAGAAGCTGCGCGAAGCGATCATCAGCGAGGTGGTCGAACCGGTCGTTCCCAAGCACCTCCGCGACAAGAGCGTGAAGTTCCACATCAACCCAACCGGCCGCTTCGTGATCGGTGGACCGCAAGGCGATGCCGGACTCACCGGCCGCAAGATCATCGTCGACACTTACGGCGGCATGGGCCGTCACGGCGGTGGGGCTTTCAGCGGCAAGGATCCCTCGAAGGTCGATCGTTCGGCTTGTTACGCCGCGCGGTGGGTGGCGAAAAACGTCGTTGGAGCCAAGCTCGCCCGCCGCTGCGAAGTCCAGCTCGCATATGCGATCGGCGTCGCCGAGCCGGTTTCGATCAACGTCGACACCTTTGGCACCAACACAGTCCCGGAGACGTCGATCCTCAACGCGATCATCAAGGTCTTCGACCTCACACCGAAGGGGATCATCAGCGCGCTCGATCTGAGGAAGCCGATCTACAGCCCGACTTCGTCGTACGGGCACTTCGGTCGCACGCCGCGCAAAAACGGAAAAGGCACCCTCTTTACCTGGGAGCGTCTCGACCGGGTTAGCGATCTGCGCAAAGCCGCGGAAGCGCGGTAGCATCCCGGCTGCTCTGGTGTAGAACGAAGCTGGCCCGCCTCGGGCCAGCTTTTCTACTTTCCGGCCACACCGTTAATTTGATTTGATGCAACTCGTTGAAGTCGAGGTGATGCGCCTCGGGCTCGATCGCTCCACCAACTCCTACGTGGTGATTCTGCAGGAGAAGGGAGGCGCGCGACTTCTTCCGATCTGGATCGGACAGCCCGAAGCCGAATCGATCGTGATCGAGATGAACAAGCTCAAACGCGAGCGTCCACTCACCCACGACCTGTGCAAGAATCTGATCATCGGGATGGGTGGGACCCTGAGGCGTGTGAACATTACCAAGGTCGAGAACCGGACCTTCTACGCTGAGCTGCACATCGCGCGGAATTCCGGCGCGGTACACATCGACGCTCGTCCATCGGACAGCATCGCCATCGCACTGCGATTCGAGGCGCCCATTTTCGCGCAGGAGAGTCTCCTGACTGCGCTATTGCTCGAGGAAGGCCAGAACGCCCCGGAGACCGTCGCCGAGCCTTCGGAGGAGATGTCCGCCGAGCAGCTGAAGGAATATCTCGAGAACCTGCGGCCGGAAGACTTTGGGAAGTTCAATATGTAATCTTGCGGTCCTGCTACTGCTGCAGGCCGCGCTGCCCTCCGCTCCGCCCATCACCATGCACGTTTCCGGTCGCATCGTGCGGCCTGGCGCTCGGCAGATGGATCCGGTGAAGGATGCGCTGGTCGTATTGCACCGCGTCGGACCTGACCGCGCCGGACCGCTGGACTCGGTCCGATCCGACACGCGTGGCCGTTACGCGTTCCAGTACCAGCGCACGGGAAGTGAGGACGCGATCTATTTCGTTTCCGCGTCGCACGACGGCATCGCCTATTTCACCGCTCCCCTTCCTGAAGGCGACGTCAGCGGTGACGATGGCGAGATCGCTGTCTTCGACACCACCTCGCGTCATGTTCCATTGACCCTGCGCGGCCATCACGTCGTCGTGTCTGCCGCTGACGCCAACGCGCGTCGGTCAATCGTCGAGGTTTATGATCTCTCCAACGATTCATCGGTGACGCGAGTCGCCGTCGGCGACAATCCGTCCGCCGCCGTATGGCAGACCCACATCGCTCCGACCGCGAGCGACTTCAAGGTGGGCCAGGGCGACATTTCGGCCGGTGCCGTCACCTACTCGAACGGACTCGTGAGCGTGTTCGCGCCACTCGCCCCCGGTGTGAAGCAGTTGTCGTTCTCGTATTCGCTTCCCGCCAACGAGTTTCCGCTCAAGCTGCCGCTCGAGAAAGACACCGGGATCTACGAGATCATGATCGAAGAGAAAACAGGCAACGTCACCGGTCCCCACATCAAGGAAGTCGAGCCCGTGACGGTCGACAACCGCAATTTCCGCCGTTTCCTCGCTTCCGACATGCCGCAAAGCTCGGTCGCTGTGATCGATCTTCCCGCGCCGCCCAAGACCCACAACATCGACCCGCGTTTTCTTGTGGCGCTCACTCTTGTGATCGGCGGCTCGATGGTGCTGGCGCTTGCGCAGGCGCTGCGTCGTAGATAGCTTCGCCCCATAATCGATCGCGGACGGGAGCCACGGAAACCGGTGTAAAGCCGGTGCGGCCCCGCCACTGTATCGGGCGATAGACGCCGACTCGAAGACCACTGACTGCGGGAGCAGTCGGGAAGGTGAGTCAGGCGGCCCGGAGCCAGGAGACGACTTTCGTCCGCGCCACTTTTGCAGAACCTCGGGGGAGGTGCTGGTGGCGGTCAGGCGTCTTTTGGCGCGTGCTCGTTGCGGGCATTCCTCTGAGAGGAGTGTCCGTTTTGTTTTTTTGTCGACATCGGTTGATCTGTTCGACAGTGCTCGGGCTATCGCTTGCAGCTTGTGGCGAGTCCAGTCGGGAAGCCCACGTCCTCCGCGATGATTTCGGGAACCCGATCCAGCTCGGACCGGTACCGACGCGAATCGTTTCACTGAGCCCCGCGACCACCGAGATTCTGTTCACCATCGGCGCCGGCTCACGACTCGTCGGCCGCTCCCGCTACGATTTGTGGCCCGATTCGGCGCGCCTCGTTCCCGATCTCGGCGACGGCATGCGACCCAACGTAGAAGCCGTCCTCGGCGCGCGCCCCGACCTCGTCGTGCTCTACGCGAGCCCGGACAATCGCAATGCTGCTGACCGTCTCCGCGCCGCTGGAATAAACACCCTCGCGCTCCGAATGGACCACATCGCGCAATTCAAGGGTGCGACCGGGCTCCTCGGCGCGGTGCTGCACGATTCGGCGCGCGCTCAGACTGTGATCGATTCCGTCCAGAACACCCTCGACAGCGTTCGTCGTGCGACGGCGACGCTTCCACACCCGACAGTGTTCTGGCACATCTGGGATTCGCCGCTCATCACCATCGGCTCCGGCAGCTTCATGAACGAGCTGGTCGAGATCGCCGGCGCGCGAAATGTGTACGCCGACATCCAAGGCGCATCCGGACAGATCGCGCTCGAGGACGTGGCTCGCCGAAATCCGGACTTCATCCTCGCGGGTCCCGACGGTTCGCGGCAGATCAGCTCCGATCCGCGCTGGCGGATTGTCCGGGCCGCCCGCGCCGGCAAGATCATCGTCGTTGACACCGGCGTCGTCGCCCGCCCGTCGGTCCGTCTTGGCGAAGCGGCGGTCTCGCTCGCGAGAGCGCTACACCCTGGATTATTTCGGTGAGACGGTTTCGCGCCTGGTATTGGCTCGCGCTCGGGGCGGCACTGCTGGCGATCAGCGTGATTGCAGTCGCCAGCGGCGCGGTCAACGTGCCGCTGGGCGCAGTCATCGACGCGCTGCGCGGCCATGGCGACCCGACTGCGATCGCCATCGTCCGTGATCTCCGATTGCCGCGAGTGGTGCTTGGCGCACTCGTCGGTGCAGGCCTCGGCGCCAGTGGTGCTGCGCTTCAGGGGGCGCTGCGGAATCCGTTAGCCGAGCCGTACTTGCTCGGCGTGTCGGGGGGCGCGGCCGTCGGCGCGGTGATCGCATTCGCTTTTGGCGCAACGAGCGACGCAGTCATCACTCTCGCGGCCTTCGTCGGCGGAATTGCAGCGGTTTTCATCGCGCTCGCCGTGGCCCGCGTCGGTGGTCGCAGTACGCGAACGGATATGCGGACGCTTCTCATCGCCGGGGTCATAGTCGGCTCGTTCGCCAACGCGGCGATCATGGTTGCGCTGGCAAATGCCTCCCCCAACAACATTCGCGGCGCCCTTTGGTGGATGATGGGCTCCGCCGTCGATGCAACCTGGAGCCGCGCCGGCTGGCTGGCCCTGAGTCTCCTGGTGGCGGGCGGTGCGCTGGTCTATTTCGCCCGAGAGATCGACGTTCTGTCGCTGGGCGAGGATGCCGCCGCCTCGCTTGGTGTGGGCGTCGAGCGCGCGGGCCGCCGGGCATTTCTCATCAGCGCGCTGATCGCTGCTGCGACGGTCGCGGCGGCTGGCCTGATCGGATTCGTCGGACTAGTCGTGCCGCACATCGCGAGAGCGATGGGGCTGCGAGCACACCGGCCGCTCATACTCGCTTCTGCTCTCGTAGCCGCGACGCTCGTGGTGGCCGCGGATCTCGCCGCGCGCACTGTCGATGCTCCAACCGAGCTTCCCCTCGGCGCCATCACCGCATTGCTCGGCGTTCCGTTCTTCCTCATCCAGCTCCGGCGGATCGCATGATCGCCGTCGCCGATCTCGTCGTTTCGTATCCCGCAGCAAGCGGGAACGCTGTCGACGGCGTCACGTTCGTGGCTGAGCGCGGGCGACTAACGGCGCTCGCTGGCCCCAACGGCTCAGGGAAGAGCTCGATCGTCAAGGCGTTGCTGCGGCGCGCGGACACGCCGCGTGGGATCGCATCTTTGGATGGTCGGGATGTTCGGACGCTGTCACACGTAGAGCTCGCGCGAAGCCTCGCGGTGGTGCCGCAAAGAGAGGAGACTGCGTTCCCGGTTCAGGTTCGCGACTACGTGGCTCTCGGGCGTTATCCGCATCTCGGCCTCTGGCGATCACCGTCAGGCGAGGACGAGCTCGCTGTCGATGAAGCACTGCAACACGCCGGCGTCGCCGATCTCGCGCTGCGTGACACCGACGCGCTTTCCGGTGGGGAATGGCAGCGCGTTCGGATCGCCCGCGCTCTCGCTCAGAAAGCTCCGGCAATCGTTTTGGACGAGCCGACCACCTTTCTCGACGTCGCGCACGAGATGGCGATCTTCGAGCTGCTCTATTCACTCTCTCGCAGCGGGCTGGCAGTGCTCCTCGTCAGCCATCAGCTGAACCTCGTTGCCCGCTTCGCCGATACGATCATCCTCCTCGACCACGGCAAAGTCGCTATTCGAGGAACCCCCTCCGAAGTGATGCGCGCCGATCGCCTTGAAGCGATCTACGACTGGCCGGTGGTGGTCAGTCGTGATCCCGCGGTAGGCGCGCCGTCCCTCGTTCCGCTGCGCCGACCATTCCAGATCTCCGATCCAAAGCAACCCCACCAGAAATGAAATCTCGTTTACTCGCTCTCACCGTCGTCGGTTTCGCGGCCACCGCTGGAAAAACGCTCGCACAATCGACAGACACTTCGCAGCTCGGCACTGTAGTGGTTTCCGCCTCAAAAGTGCCCCGTCCGGCTGCCACCTTGTCGCAGGCCGTTACCGTGATTTCAGGCGACGATCTTCGCGCCCGCGGGGTGACGCGAGTGTCCGATGCGCTCCGCGAAGTTCCCGGGGCGACACTGGTCCAGAGTGGGTCGTATGGCGCGGTCACGTCTCTTTTTCTGCGCGGCGGCGAAAGCAGATACACGAAAGTCCTCATCGATGGCGTCGCCGTCAACGCTTCGGGTGGATCATTCGACTTCAGCCACCTGACCACCGATAACATCGATCGGATCGAGATCGTGCGTGGACCCGCCAGCGTCCTCTACGGCGCCGACGCCGTCAGCGGCATCGTTCAGATTTTCACGCGACGCGCCAGCGCATCTCGGGTGTCGCTGGGAGTCCGCGGCGGAACTTATCACTCCGTCGATGTCGACGCCGATGTTGCCGGGGCATCCAGTCTTGGCGGCTTTACCGCGGCTGCCGCCCAGCACTCGAGCGACGGTATCCTGCCGTTCAACAACGAATACCGAAACGGGACGCTGAGCTCGTCGCTCAGTCTCGCCAGGAGCGCGAGCGGTGACGCCCTGCTTTCGGCGCGCTACACCACCGCGGAATTTCATTATCCGACCGACTTCACCGGCGCGCCCGTCGACACCAATTCCTATCGCGTCCAACACCGCCTGACCGTCGGCCTCGATGCTGGACGGAACTTCAGCTCGAGCATCCAGGCCAGGTTTCTCGCCGGTAGCAACGACGTTATTGATCTGACCGAAGACATCGCGACTCCCTTCGGTGCGACAAGCCCGCAGCATTCGGCATCGCGCTCACGCGGGTACCGCCGAAGTCTGGAAGGCCGAGTTGCTTTCTTCCTGCCGGGACAGACGACTCTCACTGTCGGAGGTGCATTCGAAGGCGAGGGAGAGCACAGCTCGAACGCGGCTGCGACCGTCGGCGCGCCGTTGGCTGAGACCGACGCGTTCCAGGCGCGGCGTCATAACGTCGCCTACTACTCGGAGCTGCTTGGGGCGGTGACCGAGCGCCTCACATATACCGTCAGCGGCCGGCTGGACGACAACTCCGATTACCAGCGGTACGCGACCTACCGGCTCGGCGCAAACGCCTCGATCATCTCGGGTCTCAGACTGCGCGGATCACTCAGCTCCGCGTTTAATGCGCCGGCTTTCAACGAGCTGCGGCCCACGCTTTACACAGTCGGCAGCCCCGACCTCCGTCCGGAACGAATCCATTCGGCGGAGATCGGCGTCATCGCCAGCCCAGCTCCCCGAGTGCTGGAGCTGACTGCGAGCTATTTCACCCAGCGCTTCAGTGATCTGATCCAGTTCGTCAACGGTGCGCCCCCCGACTTCAAGGGCAGCTACGCGAACCTCACCGAAGCGACCTCGAACGGATACGAAGCCGAGGCTCAGTTATTCCCGCTGAGCCTGTGGCGCGGTTCGGCCAGCCTCACAGTCGTAAATCCGCGTGTCTCGTCTGTCGACCCGGGCTACGGCGGTACGGATCGCCCCGGTGATGCGCTGATCAGACGCCCGACCCACTCGGGCGGCGCGACATTGAGCTTCGTCCCAAAGCTCGGAAGCCTTTCTCTCGCCGCTCGGTACGTGGGCAAGCGCCCCGATCTCGACTTCACCCAGTTTCCGTCACCGCGGGTGACACTGCCAGCATACACGAAAGTCGATCTCTCCGCAGAATATCCGCTTTCGGCCTGGCGGCTCAGCGGGCTCAGCATCAACGGCCGCATCGATAATCTCTTCGACAGGCGTTACGAGGAGGTACTCCACTTCGGCACGCCACGCCGCACGTTTTTCCTCGGCGCACGCGCCTCGACTTCGTTCTAGTCCGACGCGCGTGCTACGAGTGTTACATTCTCGGTATGCCACTCGTTGCCACCGACGCGATTGTACTGCACGCGTTCGACTACCTCGAGAGCTCACGGATCATCCGCCTCCTGACCAGGGACGCCGGTGTCCAATCGGCCCTCGCGCGTGGCGCGCGAAAGTCGAGAGGCAGGTACGGAACGGCACTCGACCTGTTCGCGGAGGGCAGCGCGCAGATCTATGTCAAGCCGAACCGGGAGCTGCACAACCTCGCCGGCTTCGAGATCTCGCGCTCGCGCGGTGAGTTAGCGGCGGACGTCGGAAGATTCACCGCGGCGTCGACGGTCGCCGAGCTCGCGCTTCGGTTTGCCGGCGAGGAGGCCAACGCGCAGCTGTACGACACCGTCGCGGATGCGTTCGACCGGATCAGCCTGTCACCTCCACATCAGACCATTGAAGATGGTCTCGCCGCCTGCTGGCGCGTCGTCTCCGTCCTCGGCTTTACGCCCGAGCTCTCGAGCTGCGCGCTCTGTCATACGCCGCTTCGGGATGCCGACGACGCGGCCTTCTCGCACGCCTCGGGTGGGATCGTATGCCCGTCGTGCAGCCGGCTCGCCCCGGGAGCTCGAAGAATTCCAGCTTCGGCGCGCGCGGCGATTCGCGCCTGGCTCGATCTCGAGCCGTCCCCGCTGACCGAGCCCGAAGCGCGATCCCATCAGCGATTGCTGCGCGAGTTCCTTGGTGCTCACCTCGCCGACGACCGGCCCCTGCGAGCCTTCGCCGTCTGGGAACACGAACGGTGGAGTGCGGCGTGATCATTGGCACCGCCGGACACATCGACCACGGCAAGACAGCGCTCGTCAAAGCGCTTACCGGGATCGACGCCGACCGCCTGCCGGAGGAAAAGCGTCGCGGCATCACCATCGACCTTGGCTTCGCCCCGCTGACGCTCGATGGCATCGGGGTCGTCGGAGTGGTTGACGTGCCCGGTCACGAAGACTTCGTGCGCAGCATGCTCGTCGGCGCGAGTGGGATCGATCTCGGCCTGGTCGTGGTCGCGGCGGACGAAGGCGTGATGCCGCAAACGCGCGAGCACTTGTTGATTCTCGAGCTTCTGCAGATTCCGCGTCTCGTTGTCGCCCTTACCAAATCCGATCTCGTCGACCGCGACTGGCTGGAGCTCGTAACCGCTGACGTTTCTGCCTTGCTGTCCGAGCGTGGGTTGAAGTCGACGCCCATCGTCAATTGCTCGAGCCGCACCGGCGCCGGACTCGACGAGCTGCGAAAAACTTTGGCCGTCGAGCTCGGCCAGACAGCGCGGCGCACGCACGATGATCTCTTCCGGATGCCGGTCGACCGCGCCTTCACCGTCAAGGGAACCGGCACCGTAGTGACCGGCACCGTGTGGAGCGGCGAGCTGGCGGTTGATTCTGTCGTGACCATCCAGCCGGCCGGTACCCAGTCGCGAGTCAGACGGATCGAGCAGCACGGCTCGCCATCCACCGAAGCTACGGCGGGCAGCCGCGCCGCCATTGCGCTCGCATCGATTGAAGTGAGTGAAGTCTCACGCGGCTGTGTGCTTGTCGGCGAGCCGAGCTGGCGACCAACAACACAATTCGAAGCCGTGATCACACTAGATCCAGACATTGCGACGAACTTGTCAGCCCGAGCGAGGCTTCGTCTTCACGCCGGCTCCTCCGAGGTTGGAGCGCGATTGGTTCTTGCTGGATCTTCTGAAGCGGGAACGCGCAGCATCGCCCGCGTCTCAACCGACGAGCCGCTCACCCTTCGGGGCGGCGATCGATTCGTGCTGAGACTTCCGGCACCGCTTCGAACGATCGGCGGCGGGGTCGTCATCGATCCCTACGCGCGCCGCCGGTCACTGGCGAGCGTTTCTCGAGGGCAGATCGATGAGCTCACCGTGAGCGCTCGCTCCCGGCTCGCGTGGGCGCTGGACGCGGAAGCGCAGCGCGGCTTAACGATCGCGGACATACCGTTTCGCGCGGGCTGCACTCCGGCTGAGGCTCACATAATGGTCGAAAGTGCCGGCGCGTTCAGCGACACCCACAACCTTTTCGCGCTGCGCGCTGTCGAACAGGTAATGGCAAGCGTTCGTAGAATCGTCGCAGAATACGAGATCAAGTCTCCCCTCAATCCGGGGATTCCGGCGCGCACGCTCCGAAGGTTTGCGGGTGCGTGACGAGCTCGCCGACATCTCTATCAGAGAGATGGAACGGCGTGGTGAGATCGAGTCGTTCGGTCCGCTGCTCCGCCGACCCGGCTGGACGCCGTCCCCGAGCGCCCGCGATAGCGAAGAAGCGGGCCGTCTGGCGCATGATATTTGCGCTGGCGAGAGCGAGCCGCCGAGCGTCGCAGAGCTCGTTGCACGCTATGGCAGCTCGGTGCCCGGATTGCTCCGGTTTCTGGAGCGGGAGGGACGGATCGTCCAGGTGGAGACCGACCGTTACTACGACCGGGCAGCGATCGATGCTCTGATCGGCAAGCTCAGAGCGCGGCTGGTTGCAGGTGAGATCTATGCGCCTGCTCAGCTTCGCGACGTGCTGGGGTTCTCGAGGAAATACCTGATTCCTTTCCTCGAGTTCTGCGATCGGACCGGTGTAACGGAACGAAAGGGAGTTGGAAGGGTCCTGAGAGGTACAACAAGCGTTTTGCTTGACACTTCCGAAGCTCATTCGTAAGTTCGCGCCAAGAACACATGTCCACCTTGGTAGGAGTTAGCGTCTAGAGACCCTTTTTCGTCAGCATTTGGAGACAACATGAAGCACCTGTTGCGGGCGCTGTTTGTAGTGCTCGTGCTCGGCGCGTTCATGCCAGGTCGTTCGGCGGCTCAGGGCTCATCCCAGACCGGCGGAGGACAAGGCGCCGGGTTGCAACTGGGACAGAATTTCCCAAACCCGGTCAATCAGGACACTCGGATCAAGTTCGTGGTCGCGGATCCCCAGGGATGCACGGACCCGAGTCGTCAGCACCGCGTTAGCCTGCGGATCTACAACTTGCTCGCACAGCAAGTGGCTGTGCCGGTCCTGCAGGGCGGTGTCGGGAATGTCGCTGGTGGCGAGGCGCTGGAGAACCTGCTTTTGACATGCGGCGAGTACATGGCCTATTGGGACGGTAAATACTCGCAGAACGGTGACGACGTAGCATCGGGGATCTATCTGTACCGACTCGAAGTCGACGGAAAGGTCCTCGTCAAGAAAATGATCGTCAGGAAATAAGCTGAACCTTCGAGACGCGCTCTGGCAGAAACCAGGGCGCGTCTTTTTCTTTTTGGATGTAAAGTGTGCCAGGTTGGCGGGTTTTATGCGGCACCACGGTTGCACCTTCGACTTCCCAGCACGTCCCACTTACCCGTAAGTCGATGATCAATCCAGACCGTCTCACCGTCAAGGCAACCGAAGCCCTCAACGAGGCCGTCGATCTCGCGCGCCGCGCGGGCAATCCGCTCGTATACGACCTGCACCTGTTGCTCGCCCTGCTCACCCAGGACGAGGGGATCGTCGTACCGATCCTTCAGAAGCTTGGCGTCGGCGTCACGCAGCTGCGCGAAGTGGTCGGCCGCGAGATGGCCCGCTACCCGAAGCAGTCCAACGCGCAGCCGACTCTCTCGCGCGAGATCAATCAGGTTTTTGACAAGGCAGAAGCCGACGCACAGAAGCTCGGCGACGAGTTTGTGTCGACCGAGCATTTCCTTCTCGCTCTATCCGACGTCAAGGGAACGGAGAGCCGAACACTGCTCTCCAGCGTGGGTGCCAGTCACGACGCGCTGCTCGAGGCTCTCGAGAACGTTCGCGGGTCGCATCGCGTCACCGACCAAACGCCCGAGAACCAGTACCAGGCGCTGCAGCGCTACACCCGCGATCTCACCGATGCGGCTCGCAAAGGCAAGCTCGATCCGGTGATTGGCCGCGACGAGGAGATTCGCCGCGTGATCCAGGTGCTGTCGCGCCGAACCAAGAACAATCCTGTGCTAATCGGCGAGCCGGGCGTTGGTAAGACCGCGATCGCCGAGGGACTGGCGCAGCGCATCACCAACGGCGATGTGCCGGAAGGCCTCAAGAACAAGCGATTGCTGGCGCTCGATCTGGGTGCGCTCATCGCGGGAGCCAAGTTCCGCGGCGAATTCGAGGAAAGGCTCAAGGCGGTCCTCAAGGAGATAACAGAGGGCGAAGGCCAGTTCATCATGTTCATCGACGAGATGCACACCATCGTCGGTGCCGGGAAAGCGGAAGGCTCGATGGACGCCGGCAACATGCTCAAGCCGATGCTGGCACGCGGAGAGCTTCGCGTTGTCGGGGCTACGACGCTCGACGAATACCGCAAGCATATCGAGAAGGACGCCGCGCTCGAACGCCGTTTCCAGCCAGTCTATGTCGGCGAGCCATCGGTCGAGAGCACCATCGCGATTTTGCGCGGCCTCAAGGAGCGGTACGAATCGCACCACGGGGTTCGGATCACCGATGGCGCCATCGTTGCCGCCGCCACGCTGTCGAATCGCTACATCGGCGACCGATTTCTTCCCGACAAAGCGATTGACCTGATCGACGAGGCAGCCTCGCGGCTGCGCATCGAGATCGATTCGATGCCGCAGGAGATCGACGAAGTCGAGCGGCGCATCACCCAGCTGGAGATCGAGCGTCAGGCGCTCCAGAAGGAAAAAGACAAGGAGTCCCGCGAAAGGCTCACGGCTTTGGAGCGTGAGCTGGCGGAGCTGCGCGAGAAATCGGCCGGAATGAAGGCTCAGTGGCAGCAGGAGAAGGAAACGCTCGGCGCGGTCGGCAAGATCAAGCAGCAGATCGAGCAGGCCCGCATTGAAGCGGAGCGCGCAACGCGCGCGGGCGATCTCCAGAAAGCGGCCGAGATCACTTATGGCCAGATCCCGCAGCTCGAGCAGCAGATGCGGGACGCGGAGCAGAAACTCGCCAGCCGTCAGGCTGGCGGCGCGCGCTTCCTCAAGGAAGAAGTCACGGCCGAAGACATCGCCGAAATCGTTTCGCGCTGGACGGGAATCCCCGTGTCGAAGATGATGGAGGGCGAGCGCGAACGGCTGACCAAGCTCGAAAGCGAGCTGGGGCGCCGCGTAATCGGACAGGAAGAAGCAGTGGAGGCTGTCGCCAACGCTGTTCGCCGCTCGCGCGCGGGACTCCAGGATCCGAATCGCCCCATCGGGTCCTTCATTTTCCTTGGACCGACCGGCGTGGGAAAGACCGAGACTGCTCGGGCGCTGGCCGAATTTCTGTTCGACAATGAGCAGGCGATGGTGCGCATCGACATGTCCGAATACATGGAGAAGCACGCCGTCGCTCGGCTCATCGGCGCACCGCCGGGATACGTTGGGTTCGAGGAAGGTGGCCAGCTGACCGAAGCGATTCGCCGCCGGCCGTATTCGGTGGTTCTCTTCGACGAGATCGAGAAGGCGCACCCCGACGTGTTCAACATTCTGCTGCAGATCCTGGACGATGGCAGGCTTACGGATTCGCAGGGTCGTACGGTCGATTTCCGCAATACCGTCATCATCATGACTTCCAACATCGGCAGCACCTACATTCTCGAGCACACCGGCGAGGACCGCGCGGTAGTAGAAGCGCAGGTAACGAACGCACTGCGGCAGCACTTTCGTCCCGAGTTTCTCAATCGTGTCGACGACATCATCATCTTCCGGCCGCTCGGGAAAGGAGAGATCGAGCACATCATCGACCTCCAGCTGCACCGTCTCGAGCAGCTGCTCGGCGAGCGTAGGCTCACCTTCGAGCTGACTCCGCCCGCGCGCGAGGTGCTGGCGACCGAGGGCTACGACCCCGCATTTGGCGCTCGTCCGCTCAAGCGCGCCATTCAGCGGCTGCTGCAGAATCCACTCGCGCTGGCGGTGTTGCAGGGAAAATTCAGCGAGGGTGATCACATCATCGTCGACCGTGATCCCAAAGGCGAGCTGACATTCCGCAAAGCGGGAGAACCCGCGGTTTCGGGCAGGTAGCCCCACGGCCGCGACACATTTCGGCGCCGACGTGCTCGCACTTGACGAGCAGTACGTCCGCAACGCATTGGACCTCGCCCGTGAGGCGGGGAAGAGAAACGAGGTTCCTGTCGGGGCGCTGGTCGTGCGCGAGGGCTCGATCGTCGCGGCCGCGACGAATCGCACGGTGCGCGACCAGGATCCGACCGCCCACGCCGAGCTACTTGCGATTCGCGAGGCATCGTCGACGCTCGATCGCTGGCGACTCGACGACTGCACTCTTTACGTCACGCTCGAGCCGTGCGCGATGTGCGCGGGAGCGATCGTGCTGTCGCGGATCAAGCGCGTCGTATTTGGAGCGTGGGACGAAAAGGCGGGTATGGCTGGATCGGTCACCGACATCCTGCGCCATCCGCGACTGAATCATTCTCCCGAAGTTCGCGGCGGCGTACTGGCTGCTGACTGTGCCGCTGTCCTCGAAGAGTTCTTCAGATCACAGCGCGGCGTAGCTCCCCTCCGTGCTTTGGCTGTCGAAAAGCCGGCGGGTTGAAGTAGCCTTTCGCGCCGCATAACTTGGAAGGCTGCAGGACAGGTGGCCGAGTGGTTGAAGGCACCGGTCTCGAAAACCGGCATACCGGTGAACCCGGTATCGAGAGTTCGAATCTC